>Ga0315902_10010453_pt1 | contig 12272 bp, 3 predicted proteins | sample LakEriMetagenome_9_FD_203523 | JGI IMG/M metagenome (GOLD analysis project Ga0315902, IMG submission 203523) | Freshwater fungal communities from buoy surface, Lake Erie, Ohio, United States - Buoy 12 MA117 | ecosystem: Environmental > Aquatic > Freshwater > Lake > Lake biofilm | place: USA... | reverse complement strand
GGTTTCATATATAATACAGCTGACACCGATTGGGATGCAGTTGCAATTTCTTTAGAAAATTAAAAGAGAGTTGAACATGGAAATCAGATTTACTTACGAAACAAAGTATGGTGCTTTTAGTGATGCTTTAATTCTTCCAGATGATCACACATTCACCGAGTCGGAACTAACATCTATGAAAGAACAACGCAGAGATAATTGGGTTGCTTACATAGACAGCACTCAAGTTGATAATACCACAGAAGAAGTTTCAGAATCAACTGTTGAAGAAACTCCACAGGATACTGAGCCAACACCATAATAGGAAACTGAATGGCAGATAGATATTGGGTAGGCGGAACAGGAACTTGGAACACAACTAGTACAACTAACTGGAGTGCAACCAGCGGTGGTGCAAGTGGTGCCAGCGTTCCTACTACAGCAGATAACGTAATCTTTGATCAGGCAGGTACATACACCGTCACAATGATAGGTGCATTAGCCTGTCTCAACATAACGGTGAGTGCAGGCGTAGTTACTTTAAATGGATTCAACGACCCCGGTTTGACTGTCGCAGGAAGTTGGTCTACCATAGCTGGCACTGTTTGGTCACAGGCAACTGGTATAATAGTAACATTTACTTCGACTACAGCTAGAACTATTACCAGTGGTGGTGTCCAATTTCCTGGCAGGTTTAATTTTAACGGTGCCGGCGGAACTTGGACTTTACAAGACAATATTTTCGTCGTGACATCAGTTAATCTTACAGCAGGAACTTTAGAACTAGGTTCATTCGTACTATCAACTCGTCGATTCTTTAGCGATGGTACAACAGCAAGAACAATAAACTTTGGTACCGGTAATATTACATTAGATAATAACTCAAGTTCTTCTACAACTATTTGGGGTACCAGCACAAATACCAATTTAACCATATCTGGTACACCTTTAGTTATAACTAAATGCTCTGGCGCGATTTCAACCACCACAATGACGGTTAACACAGGTGCATTAAGTGAAGCTAATAGTATAAGTTTCCAATTAAATGATACTACAGGCTTTGGAAAAATTGAGTTTCCGGTCGGGAGCGTAGTTAGAAATTTAACACTTAACGGCAACATGCCTTTGAGTACGCCTTTTGGCATAACAATTTATGGAAATTACACTTATATATCAGGAACAATAACAGCTACTGCATATCCATGGACATTTGCTGGAACAAGTGGAACAAAAACTATAAGTACGGGTGCAGCAACTCACAATTTACCATTTACACTAGACGGTGCAGGCAGCACATTCTTATTAGACACCAACTTAACTTTAGGTGGAACCAGAGTATTGACGTTAACGAACGGCACATTTGATCAAAACGCAAAAACAATTACATCGGCAAATACCACAGTTGTTACCGGTTCTGTAACCGTAAATAATTTAAATATAAATTCCCTTGTTCACACAAGTGGTACGTTAACGCTGGGTACTGCTGCGACAGTTCTTTCAAGTTCATTTTCAGCAGGAACTTTACAACTAGGTTCATTCACACTAACGACACGTGTATTTTCCAGCAGTGGTTCGGGAGTAAGAACATTAAACTTTGGTACCGGTAAAATTGTATTAAATTCTTCAACAACAGATACTATTTGGGATACCTCAACAATAACCAATTTAACCATATCTGGTACACCATTAGTTGAATGTATAGGCGGTGGCACTGGTGTCACCAAAATAATTAACACAGGTGCATTAAGTGAAGCTAATAGTATAAGTTTTAGTTTGTTGGAAACTACAGGCACAGTAACTTATACATTTACAGCCGGAAATAGAGTCAGAAACTTAGTTATTAATGGTGTTCAAACTATTAGTAACATTGCCATAACAATATTTGGTGCATTAACACACACAACAACAAACGGCACAACAACGTTTACAGCTGGCGCAAACGCTTGGACATTTGGTGCAACCAGTGGTAGTTACAATATAACTCCAGCTACAGTTTTTCAATTTCCATTAATATTTAACGGAATTGGTGGAACCTGGGTACTTCAAAGTAATTTAACAACGGCGAGTACCAGATCTATAACTTTTTCTAACGGAACTGTTGACTTTAATAATCAAAGGATAACATCTGGTACCGGGCAAGTCAGTGTAAATAATGGAACTTCCGTAACAATTTTAAACGCATCAGATGATCTTGGTTCCTACATCAATCACTCCGCAGGAACATTAGTATTAGGATCAAACTGTGCATTTCAAAGATATATTTTAAGTTCCGGCACTCTAAACTTAAACAATTTTTCTTTGTCTTGCACAACAGGCACATCATTAGAAACCAATTTTGATGCTTCTGGTAGTTTAACCAGAACAATAAATTTCGGAACATCAGGAAATATTAGAGTAATAAGAAATGCCGGAACAAACGGCGTAGTATGCAATTTTAATAATACCACAGGACTCACTATAAGTGGAACACCACTTGTGATAGTTGAAGGTAGTGGTGCGATCACAAGAACACTTGACATTGCCACCAGATTCACACAAACAAATGCTATAAGCTTTCAATTAAATGCTACTGGTGGAACAGTAACTTTCACATCATTGGCTAGAGTTAGAAATTTAACTGTTAATGGTACATTCACATTTACAGTCGGTGCACTATTCATTTTTGGAAGTTATACTTATGTTTCCGGAACATTAACCTCGTCAACCGCCAGTGAGGGATGGAACTTTGTTGCAACCAGTGGTTCCCACACCATAGATTTTGGCGGCGTTACGCACGATACAATTGTTAACTTTGGAGTGAATGCTGTTAGTACCGCAGTTTATACATACAACTCAAATATTACCATAGGTGCAACGAAAGCTGTAAGGTACGATAGTGGAACATGGGATTTTAATAATAAAAATTTCTCAACGGGCGCAAGCGTAACATTTCAAAACCAGTCAATCACTTTTAGAAATACTGGTGGAACATCAATTAATTTCCCATTATCAATAACACATGGTTCTCAAGTAGCTGGTGCGTCAGTAACACTAGAAGCAAATTTAACTACAACAGGCACCTATTCATTAACAGGAAATCCTTGTAGACTAAACTTAGGTTCTTCTGTTTTAACAGCACAAATTTTCTCTAGTTCTGTGGGTAACGCACGTACACTGGACTTTGGTACAGGTAGAATAGATTTAACGGGAAACAACGGAACAATATGGGACACAGGCACTATTGGTTCTATGGCATACGCCGGCACAGTTTATATCAGAAGTACATACACGGGTGCTGTGGGTACAAGAACATTTAATACTGGTGCAATGTCTGAAGCTGTTGCTGCAGGTTTTAACGTTGTCACTTCGGGTTCTAGTGGTGTTGTAATTGGTGCTTCATCCGATACTGTCGCATTAACTGGAGCTTTTAATAACTTCGACTTGACGGGTTTTACTGGAACCTTAAGTAATACACTACGTACAATATATGGTAACTTTACAATTCCCACATCTGGTGGAACTTTAACTTCTGGTGCAAACGCTACGACTTTTAGTGGTGCTGGAACAGAATTAATTACAACAAACGGAAGAACTTTAGGCTTTCCTATTACAGTTAACGGCACAGGCACAACAAGATTGGCTGGCGCATTGACACTAAGCAGCACACTAACAACTACATTAACTGCTGGAACATTAGACTTAAATGGATTCACACTAACGACAGGTGCATTTTCCAGCAGTGGTTCGGGAGTAAGAACACTGGCATTTGGAACTGGTCAATTAGCTCTAGCATTAAACGGTGCTACAATATTTACTGTTGAAACTGCAACCAACTTTTCAACCACTGGTACAGTCTACGTCAATAGTACATATACGGGTGCAACAGGCACAAGAAGATTTGTTACTGGTTTCACACCAGCACAAGCAGCAGGTTATGATGTTAAAACCTCAGGATCAACAGGCATTGTAATTGGTGCTTCATCCGACACTGTTGGATTGATTGGAAATTTCAATGACTTTGACTTAACAGGTTTCACGGGAACCTTGGTCAATGATACAAGAACATTGTATGGCAATTTAACTATTCCAGCATCTGGTGGAACTTTATCTTCTGGCACAATTGGTACAACATTATCACCCAATGGTACAAAAACAATTGATACAAATGGTAGATTATTAGATTTTCCAATTACCATAGCTGCCGGATCAGGAACAAGTACACTATCAAGAGATTTGACAATCGGATCAACCAGAACTTTAACTTTAACTTCTGGAACTTTTGATTTAAACAATTTTGTTGCAAGCGCACAAACTTTCAGTTCTTCTAATAGTAATGCTAGAACATTAGCATTTGGAAGCTCTGGTGAATTTAGATCATCGGCTAGTGGTGTTACGATATGGGACACAACAACCGGAACAAACTTTGTTTATACCGGCACACCTAAGATATTTGCATCATATGCTGGAGCAACAGGCACACGTACATTTTCTTTTGGTTCACTTGCAGAAGCATATACATTCAATATTAAATTTGCGGCTACAGCTCAAACTGATGCTGTAACTATTGCAACATCAACAGATACCGTATCAATCTCCGGAAATATTAAAGATTTAGATTTAACAAATAGTACAAATACTTTTGGAGCCAACCAAAGAACTATTTACGGTAATTTTACTGTACCAGCTGCAGGCGGTTCTTTAACAACAACCACATTCGTAACAACATTTGCTGGCAGTTCCGGCACATGTACTATAACTACAAATGGAAGATCGATTCCAATAGCACTGACATTTAACGGTACAGGCAGAACATTCCAGTTAGCTGGTGCATTAACATCAACACAAGCATTAATATTAACCGGTGGTACATTAGATTTAAACAACTTAACTTTCACAGCAACAACATTTGCAAGTAGTAGCGCCAGTGTTCGCTCCATTTTATTTGGTACAACTGGTCAAATAACTGTTACAAGCAGCAATGCAACACTAGTTGATATTTCAACGGGTACTAATTTTAGTTGGACAGGAACTTCTAAGATAGTATCAACATACGCCAGTAGCGTTGGAACCAGAACATTCAACATTGGTGGCACTGCTGCGATAGATTCTGCATATGCGTTTGATGTGATTGTTGGAACAGGATCTGGTATAAACTTAAGCGCTAGTGCAACAGACACAGTAGCTCTTACAGGCATATTTAATAACGTTGATCTTCGAGGGTTTATAGGTATATTATCAAATACTGCAAGATCCATTGCTGGTAATTTTTATATACGTTCAACGGGTGGAACATATACCGCAGGTGCGTCAGTAACAACATTTATAGGTAATACAACCACATATACTGTTGATACTGCAACAAGAGTGTTGGACTTTCCATTTACATTTAATGGTTCGGCTACTTGGAATATAGCAAACAATTTCACATCTGGATCTAGTGCAACAGTTTCAACCAGAACACTCACATTAACTTCGGGTAACGTTTCTTTCGGTAGTGTTCAGATTAACTGTGGATTGTTCAGCAGTACCAACTCAAACGCAAGAAATTTAGATTTTGGTGCAAGCGGCAGAATATTGTTATTGAACAGTGTAACATCAACACTTTGGGACACAACAATAGGTACCAATTTTTCATGGACAGGTAACTTTGATGTTGATTGTAACTTCACTGGAGCAATAACAAAGACAATTAACTTTGGTACGATTGCAGAACCTTATGCACCAAACGTAAAGGTTGCGACAGCCGGTACAGGATTCGGTCTAAACACAACATCAGCAACAGAATCGGTTGCATTACTTGGAAATATGGGCAACCTAGACTTAACAAGTTTTGCTGGTATATTAACAAATGCAGCAAGGAATGTTTATGGTAATTTGACTTTTCCAGCATCAGGTGGAACATTCACACCTGGCGCATCTGCCACAACACTTGCAGCCACTTCAGGCACAGAAACAATCACATATAATGGTAGAACAATACAGTTTCCTTTAACAATCAATGGAACTGGTGGAACATTTGTTGCGAATGGAAATATATTATTGTCTACAGCGAACACTTTAACTTTGACGAATGGACATTTTAATGCAAATTTAGCAAACATTGTTGCTTCAACAATAACCATATCAACTGGTAATGCAGCAGTTTCTAATCTTTCAACAACATTGACTGTTACACACACTAGTGGTAATTTAAATTTAAATTCAAATGTTTCAACAAGAATTTATACACTGTCTTCTGGAAATGTGAATTTAGATATTTACACTTTGAATTGTACAACATTTACATCAACAACATCAACAACTAGAGCCATAAATTTTGGAACAGGAAATATATTAATAAAAAATACTGTAGGTGGTGTCATATGGAATACCGGTACAATAACCAATTTATCAACGAGTGGTCCTGGTGCTGTAATCATTTCTAATTCTGGTTCTACCGCAAGCACAATAACACCCGGTTCATTATCAGAATCGAATTCTATTAATTTTATTTTCAATACTGGAACATACGCTGCAACAATAACAGCTGGTTCAGTTAAAAATTTAGATTTTACAGGATTTTCTGGTTCTTTATTAAATACAGTCACAACTGTTTATGGTGATTTACTCATATCAACTGGAATGTCATTAACTGCTGGTGCATCCGCAGTTACTTTTGCTAACACATCTTCTCAAAATATTACAAGTAATGGAAAAACATTTGATTTTCCAATAACATTTAATGTTGTTACTGGTACTGTTAATTTGTTAGATAATTTAACAGTTGGCAATACAAGAACAACTACACTAACTTCTGGTACATTCAATTTAAATGACAGATTATTGAGAACTGGATTATTCTCATCAACAAATACAAACACAAGAAGCATAGGTTTTGCAGACACCGGTAAAATTCAATTGATAGCCAATACGGCTGTTACTTATTGGAACACAGCAACACCAACAAACTTCAGTTATACTGGCAACTCAAATATTGAAACGGCAAGTTCTGGTGCAGTAACTAAAACAATTAACACTGGCACGATATTGGAAAGCCAGGCAATGAATTGGAATATATTAGATACAGCAGGAACGGTAGCCTTCACTACAAGTAATGCTGTTAAAAATTTAAATCTGAATGGCACATTCACATTAAGTAATATACCAATTACAATTTATGGTGATTATGTTTATACGTCAGCAACTGCACTAACAGCAGGTACGAATGCATGGACTTTTGATGGTGGAGAAAGTTCTTATGTTAATGGTGGTGGCGTAACTCACGATTTTCCATGGACAATTTTGAAAAGTTCTGATTTAATTTTACAAGGCACAACAACAATTGGATCTACCAGAAAAACAGCATACAACAAAGGTGTGTTTGATTTAAATGGATATAATTATACAACTGGGCTTTTTGAAATAGGATATTCGGGTGATTCTGCTGCGCCATCTAGTGTTTATTTGGATGGCGTGAATGACTACTTATTTGTAACAAACAATTCAGGATTTAATTTTGGATCCGGAGACTTCACTGTTGAATGTTTTGTATATCCTAACAATGTAACAGATGATGAACAGTTATTAGTGGGTCTCTATGGTTATAGTGTTAACAGACGCTCATGGTATATGGCATTGAGTGGTTCTACATTGGAATTACGTTGGTCCAACGATGGTGGTCTAGGATCAATAGTAACAATAAACTCGGCATCTGGTGTGTTTGTACCGAATTCTTGGCACCATGTCGCATTTGTTAGAAATGGATCAAGCATCAAAGGATTTGTAAACGGTGTTGAGGTAATATCAACAACATATACACAGGCATTATATAATAATACTGTTGATCCTGTAAGCATAGGTGTAACAGGACCAAGTTATTCGAATGATTCTGAATTTGCTGGTTACATTTCAAATGTTCGCATAGTAAAAGGAACAGCAGTATATACATCAAACTTTACACCGGCACTGTTACCATTAACCGCAATAGCAAACACAACATTATTAACTTGCAGATCGAACGTATTCAGAGATGATTCGACACTTAATAATTCTATTGTAGTAAACGGCAACGCATCTATCATCAATTTTACTCCATTCTTATACAATAGTGTGGCTTTTGATGGTTCAGGAGATTATCTTTCTGCACCGAATACATCTTCAAATTTTGGTACCGGTGATTTCACCATCGAAGCATGGTTCTATAAAACAGGATCCAGTACATCAGTTGTTTCTAATCAAGATGGAGGCACAGATAACAACTATTTTCTTCTTGATGCAGCAAATGCACAAGCAGCTTTTCAAATACGAGACAACACCAGTCAGGCATTTGTTTATGGTCCTGCAATTGTTGATAATACCTGGACTCATATAGCAGTAAGTAGATCATCGGGAACAGTAAGAGTATTTGTTAACGGTGTCAGCGGATCACCAGTAACAATAACAAAAACGGTAACCTCAAGAGCAACAATCATTGGAGGTTTTTTATACACAGGTTTTATACAATATTTTACAGGATATATTAGTGATCTACGAATTCTTAAAGGCACTGCACTGTATACCACAAACTTTACACCACCAATAACACCCCTAACTGCCATAGCAAACACCAGTTTACTGACATGTCAAAACAGCACTATTCGTGATGGAAGCAACAACAATTTTACAATTACTACCAACGGTAACGCTATGGTGGATTTAAGTAATCCATTTTTAAAGAGTGTTTATTTTGATGGCACCGGTGATTTCTTGCGGGCAGACGATAGTATACTACTTCAGCTAGAGTCTAGTAACTTTACAATTGAAGCATGGATATACCCAATGGCTTCTGGTGTTACTTCTATTTGCAGCAAGGGTACTGGTGGCTTCAACGGCTTTACATTCTATAAGTCTTCCACTGAAAAATTAGCGTTTACTTACGGTGCTAGTACTTTAGTGGCTTCATCTAGTTCACTGGAATTAAACAACTGGAGTCATGTTGCAGCAGTAAGAGAAGGTACAGGGACAAATCAATTTAAATTGTATATCAACGGACAGCTTGAAGCAACATCAACAGTAACCTATAATTTTAATCAAACTAATCAAGTACTAATAGGATCTGGTCGCAATGGCTCACCGGGGGTTGAATTCAATGGTTACATTAGCAATTTACGAATAGTAAAAGGCACAGCAGTTTATACTGGTGCTTTTACTCCAAGTACTGTACCACTGTCTGCTATAGCCAATACCAGCTTGTTGACATGCACTTCTTCTCCAATCAGAGATTATTCGAATAACAATTTCACAATTACTGTAGATGGAAATGCTTCTGTTAATGATCTAAATCCTTTTGGATCATTAATCGTGGTACAAGATAAAACATTACAATTCAGTAATGGTGGTACAATTACAATCACAGGATCAGGAAGTTCAACATTCAATAATCAAGTTACTGGAGGTATTGATATACAAGCAAGCAATGGTAATGCTGTAATTAGCATGACTAGTTCTTCTTCAAAAATGTTTACTGGCAACAATGTAAATTATTCGCCAATCATATTGAATCAAGGTGGAACTGGTGCACTCACTGTAACAGGTAATAATATATTTGAAGACATTTCTGCATCCATAACAGCAACATCAAATGCAACTATATTATTGCAAGCAAATACAACCACAACATTCAATACATTTACATTGTCTGGTAACTCTGTTTCTTTCCGTTATCCAACACTGAATAGTAACACAGAAGGATTCAGAGCTAACGTTGTTTCAAATACTAGTTCAAATGGAATTTATAATACTGGTGGAGATTATATAATATGTAGAGATATTGCATTTACTCCATATGCTGTTGATGGTACAGATTATCTTCGTTGGTGGGTTGGTGCAAATTCTATTAGTTTGAATAATAATGTAGGAGCATTATTTCAAAACTATGACGCAAATAATTTCAATAAAGTTTATATTTTAGAAAATACTACAGCATGGACTGTTCCTAGTGATTTTAATATATCAAATAACACAATACATTTATTTGGTGGTGGTGGAGGAGGAGGAAGACATACGGGAACACGCCCATCAGCAGGAGGTGGAGGTGGTGGAGGGTATACTAAAATAACTAATTTATATGCTGCAGGAAATCAAAAAATAACTTGTATAGTCGGTGCTGGTGGAATTGGAGCTTCGTCGCTTGCGGGTGCAAATGGAGGAAACACAGTCGTTTCCAATTGGTATGGAGGTGTTTATGTAGCTGGCGGCGGCGGTGGTGCACCAGGCGGTGGCGTTACGACAGCTGGTACTGGCGGCATAGGCCAAACATTTAATGGTGGCGCCGGCGGTTTAGGATCAGATAATGGTGTTGCTGCCGGTCAAGGCGGTGGCGGTGGCGGTGGCGCTGGTGGTCCTTTGGGTGCTGGTGGTGCCGGCGGCGCAGGTTCTGGTCGCGCATCATCTTCTCCAGTAAACCGGGCAGGCGGTGGAGGCGGTGGCGGTAATGGCGGTGGATCAGCTGGCCAAAATTCACCATTTATACCAGACACACCAGGTGGTGTGGGTGGAAATAACGCTATAGGTTTTGGTGGCGGAGTTGGTACAGCTACTGTTGCTCAAAATGGTTTCTCTGGCGGCGGTGGTTCCGGCGGTGGAGATGTTGTTGTTATTGGTGGCGCCGGTTCTACAGGTATAGATATATTGAATTCAATTGGCGGTGGCGCTGGAGGTGGTGGTTCGGCCAGCGGTGGAACTGCTAGATCAGCTTCTGGTGGAAAATATGGCGGTGGCGGTGGCGGCGGCGGCACAGCTTCGGGTACAGGAGGAACTCTTGGAGGCAATGGTGGTCAAGGCGGTATTATCATTGTTTACAAACCAGGTACTGCACCACCTTCAAATCGTGAATTCCTTTCGATGTTTCAAGGAAAATCTGGAAATGCACGTATTTTTACTCTTGAATATTTGGTTGTAGCAGGAGGTGGTTCAGGTGGATTTAGTAACAGTTTTAATGGTGGTGCAGGTGGCGGCGCCGGAGGAGTTTTGACTGGCACTATTAATGTTGTTTCAAACACCACCTATTCTATTGTTATTGGAGCAGGCGGCACTGGTGCAAGACCGACTCCTACAAATGGAAGTAATACCACAATATTAGGACTTACTGCTATTGGTGGTGGTCAAGGAGGTTCGGATGGCATTGCTCCGGGCAACGGCGGATCTGGTGGTGCAGCCAACGGTGGCGGTGGAAGTACAGTGGGCCTTGGTACAGTTGGTCCTCCTAGGCAGGGTTACAATGGTGGTCAAGGCGGAACCGGCACCAGCAATCAGCAGGGAGCTGGAGGTGGCGGCGGCGCAGGTGCAGTAGGTGCAAATCGCAGCGGTGGTACAGCTGGTGCTGGAGGCATTGGAATTGAAAGCAGTTTATCTGGAACACCTACATATTACGCAGGTGGAGGTGGCGGCGGTGCATCCAACTCAGGCGGTTCATCGGGCGCATTAGGAGGGCTGGGTGGCGGAGGCACAGGTGGTACTGCTGGAACAGCTGCTACAGCACAATCAGGTACAACTAATACCGGTGGCGGCGGTGGTGGTGCTGGTCATAACTTTACAACTAACACCAATGTTGGTGGTAACGGTGGATCAGGTATTATAATTTTAAGTTATTCCGATGCATTCGCAAATGCAATTTCCACAACTGGAAGTCCAACTTTCACCATATCAGGTGGTAAAAAAATATATACATTTACTGGTTCTGGTTCAATAACTTTTTAATTTAAGAGGATTTAAATGGCTCACTTTGCACAGTTAGATGAAAACAATGTTGTTACACAAGTAATTGTAGTAAGCAATAATGAATTGCTTGATGAAAATGAAGTTGAACAAGAAAGTAAAGGGATTGCTTTTTGTCAATCTTTGTTGGGTGGTAATTGGATACAAACAAGTTATAATGGAAATTTTAGAAAAAATTATGCGGGAGTAGGATTTTATTATGATGAATCAAGAGATGCTTTTATATCACCAAAACCATTTGATTCTTGGATTTTAAACGAAGATACATGCAGATGGGAATCTCCAATACCATATACAAATGATGACAAATTATATACATGGAATGAAGAAACTGTTTCTTGGGTGGAAATCATTGAATAACATGGCATTTAAATATGAATAAATACCTACAGTTAACTTTGGAATATTTAAATGACCACAATAACAACAAGAGCAGCTTTCAAAGAATATTGTTTAAGAAGACTGGGTTTTCCTGTCATTGAAATCAACGTTGACGATGATCAAGTAGAAGACAGGATTGACGATGCACTACAATACTGGCAAGATTATCACTTTGATGGCTTACAGAAAATATACTTCAT
>Ga0315902_10010450_pt1 | contig 12274 bp, 9 predicted proteins | sample LakEriMetagenome_9_FD_203523 | JGI IMG/M metagenome (GOLD analysis project Ga0315902, IMG submission 203523) | Freshwater fungal communities from buoy surface, Lake Erie, Ohio, United States - Buoy 12 MA117 | ecosystem: Environmental > Aquatic > Freshwater > Lake > Lake biofilm | place: USA... | reverse complement strand
AAACAAGAATATCAATCTGGTTACTAATGATAATTATGATAATATCTCCAATAATACATGGAGAGTAATCCCAGGATTAACACATAACGCATATATATCTAACAACTTCGTTTTAAGCACAACTGACTCTAATCATGAAATTGGTAGTCATAATAATAGTAGATCAGTGATAAATGCAGCATATCTTAATGATAAATATATTATGAGTTTAGATAGTAATAATAGTGTAGTTGTAACCAGTGCAGATAATACAAACTATCCGGTCAGTAATATTAATGTGGCAAATGCCAAATACATGAAGATTTATAGTTGTGATAACTATTTTGTTATGTTAGATACTAATAATAACAGTTATCTAGTTGATATTAATGGTAATAATAGTATGATCTTCAATAATTTAAAAATCATAAAAATAATGATGGGTTGTAATTATATAACTGGATTAGATAGTTTGAATAATTTATATCTGACTAGCATTAATAATTTATCTAGTTATACTAGTATAGCATCTGGTGTCTTTAGTTTTTATTCAAATGATAACTGGATTTTTATACTATATACATCCGGATTATTAGGATATTATGTTATTACTAATCTTAATCAGCATGTTATTAATGCGATTACTAATTATAATTATCAGGTTAATACAGTTATTAAAGATGTTGTTATATACAATAATCTACCATTTGTTATTTATTTATAGATATTATCTGTATATTAAAATGATGAAGATAAATTATTTATCTCTTTATTTTTGTTCAAAATTTGATTATAACAGAACTGAACAGTTAGAAAAAGATAATTTTAATTATATCAAAGAATATTATAATTCTATCGTGTATCATAATTTACACTCTATTATATTTTATGATGATTTATCAGATAGTTTTATTAATAAGTATCAAAATCATAATGTATTATTCAAAAAACCAGGTAATCATAATATATTTAGTAGTAAGATAAAACATATTCATGATGAAAGATTTTTTTATTTTTTAGATTATATAATAAATGATTATCAATATGATTATTTTGTTTTAACAGATATAGCAGATGTAATTATAATGAAAGATGTAGATAATATAGAGTTAGATAAAGATAAACTATATGTTGGAAAAGATATATCAAATATACTGGATAATAAATGGTTTTTGAATAAATATTTTAATACTGATATTTATGTTAAAGGTGATTCATGGAAAGTATTCAAAGATAAACAATTATATAACTGTGGTGTAATATGTGGTCATCGAAAAATATTAATAAAATTTTTATTAAAGATGTGTGAGTTGATGTTGATTTTATATGATAAGAATAATTTAAATCATCCGATAGATATGTATGTGTTTAATTATGTTCTGTATAAATACTTTAATAATAATATTTACTTAGGAGATGATTTTATAACTGATTTTTCAAAAGATACATATGATCTAGACAAATGTATCAAACATAAATAATTATAAATAAAATATAATTTATAATTATAAAATATGATTTTTTTTATTCTACCGACACAACTGTTCAAAAATATAGATATACTATCTAATTACACTGATGTCTATATTTACGAACATCCTAACTATTTTGTTAAATATAGTTTTCATAAGATGAAACTAGTATTACATAGAGCGAGTATGAAAAAATATCTTGATTATATCAGATCAAAATATAAGATAAAAATAAAATATCTAGAATATGACTATAATATAAGTATATTTAAGAATCAAGTAATACATATGTATGATCCAGTTGATCATGATGTTGTTAGATTTTTCAAAAAATATCATATCAATCTGTATATACTTGAAACACCTTTATTTATTACAACTAAAAAAGATATAGATGAGTTCATTGGAGAACAAAAGAACAAGAATAAATTATTCCAAACTAGTTTTTACATATATCAAAGAAAAAGACTAAATGTATTAGTGGATAAGAAAAACAAGCCTATCGGGGGCAGATGGACATTTGATAAAGATAATCGCGTGCCTTTTCCTAAAAATTATGATTATGATCAATATTTTAGGCATAACAAAACTAAATATGTAACAGAGGCTAAGAAATATGTTTTAAAGAATTTTTCTGATAATCCAGGATCTCTCGATCTGTATTTACCAATTGATCATAGAGGAGCAGAAAAACAGTTAGATAATTTTATAAAAAAAGAGTTAAAAAATTTTGCTATATATCAAGATGCAGTTAGTTCAAAGATTATATTTGGTCATCATAGTGTATTATCTCCACTAATAAATATAGGATTACTAACTCACAGATTAATCATAGATAAAGTTCTTGATTATTATAATAAAAACAAAAAATATCTAGTTCAAGTAGAAGCATATCTTAGACAAATAATAGGATGGAATAATTATATGCGTTTAGTTTATACTTGTTATGAAAAAGAATTAATTAAATCCAATTATTTTAATTCTAAGAAAAAAATAGATAAATCTTGGTATGATGGAAGTACCGGAATATCTGTAATTGATAATATAATTAAAAAAGTATTAGATTATGGTTATGCTCATCATATAGAGAGACTGATGTATCTTTCTAATTTTATGTTAATATCTGGTATCAAGCCAAAAGATATGTATAAATGGTTTTCTGAGATGTTTTTAGATTCATATCCGGTATTTATGGTTACTAATGTTTATGGAATGGGTGCATGGTCTGCCGGAGATATAATGACTACTCGGCCATATTTTAGTTCAGGAAATTATATTAGAAAGATGAGTGATTATTATAAAAAAGAAGATAATGAATGGTTTGAAATATGGAATGCATTATATCATATTTTTGTTTATAAGAATAAAAAAAAATTAGAAAAAAATTATTCAACAGCTAATGCAGTTAAGAATATAAAAAAAATGTCAAAAGAAGATATGGAGAAAGATATGGAAATAGCAAATAACTATTTATAATTTTTAAATAATTATCTAATATAATAAAATATAGGATGGCTGTATATGATACTAGTGATAATAAAAAAACTTTTGATAATTTTTACAAATCATTACATAGTAATGGATTAAGAAAAAAAATAGAAGATATTAGTGGTAAAAATATAGTGTTCAGTGATCTTTTAAAAGAAAGCTTAGATTGTCTATTAGGAAACCCAAAAAATGATAATGATGACTATGTGGTTACAGATATAATAATATTCGATATAGAATTCTACAATAATATATTTTTGAATAATGAATTTGCAAAAGATAAGGGATACAAAGGTCAAGTCACATATTCTTATAGAATAGATGAGAATTCTACTCAAAAATTAGATAAATTGTATATAAATACAAAATATGTAAGAGAATTAGCGTTTATTGTTTTATCAAAACATAATAGTGGTCACTGGTATCTAAAATATAAATGTTCTGTAGATATTAATCACGTTATATTTAATAATATATTAAATAGTTACGGGGATAATTGGCGATGCACACCGAATTCTCTTTTGGATAGTAAATTTTGTTCTGTGTCTGATGTAACTAAGAAAATAATTGATAATAAATCGAATTATACAGTAGATAAGATTAAAGAGTTGAAGACTGAATTTTCTAATATTCTACAAAAATACGCCGTTGATGAAAAAGTAATAAAAAGAATAATAGGAAACAATGAATTATTAGATTTACTACATTTTTTTAATAATAAAAAAAAAATAGCATTTGTTAATAAAGGAAATGGGGATTTAGAAGCATTATATAACACTTTTATTTTATTAGGAGGAAAAAAAATAGTAAATAAGGTGGAAATTACTAATGACGTTTTCAATCTAAAAAACAGATATGATATGGAACAATATAATGGATTATTTTATACAAAATTAACTAATGCAACATTATCTGATAACAAAGACGAATTATTTAAAAATACTCTATATCATATTGTAAATAATTTACATAAAGATGATATAGGTAAATTTTTAGGTTATGTAAATTCTTTATATAATGGTTTTATACCTAAAAAAGGATCTATTTCAAATGATGCACACGATCCAATGTATGATACTTTTTGTACTTTATTTATATGTATTATAATAAACTGTGGTAATTTAATCATGTTGGGCGATATAGAAGAATATTTAAAATATAACCAAATAACAGGATTAGTATTTGCTAGATTAAAAAAATACTGTCAATCAAATATATATCATGCTAAGAAAAAACAAAATAGTAATGATTCAATAATAGGAAAACTTAAAATCAAAGATGAATTTGTTATATTAGGTAGTGATCCTAAAAGTAAAAGTATAAAAGAAGGTGGTGATCTTGATACAATTCAAGAAAGAGATATATACTACAAAAAATATCTTAAATATAAACAAAAATATCTTAATAAAAAATAATTTAATTTATTATATTATTATACGAGTTATTAATCAAACACTTAATATGAACAAAAGTTAAAGTTACATATGTTAAACTAATATTATAATGTATAAATATCTAGTATCGATGTCATTTTTTTACTAACAACATTAATTATTCATCCTGTCGAAAATGCTGTTTTTGGATTACATGAATAACTAACACTAGGATCTATCTTGATACTAAAATCCATAATAAATCAATTATATTATTATCAAATTTTTTTATGTAAAAAAAAATTGATAAATAGACATTCTAACATATACAATATAATCAAATGCATTATATACATTATATCAAGTATAATGGCCACATATGATTATCAAGTTATTCATGTATCTGATCATGCCATCTATCAGGAGTTTATCAATAAAACAACAGGTAAGAATATAATCGCATTTGATCTAGAAGGTGTTAGATTATCTAGAGTAGGTAGATGCACTATAATGACTGTAGGAATATTAGATAATTATCTAATCACTAGTTATGTTATTGATTTATTATTGGATGACAAAGATCTAATAAATACTGCAATGACATATATTAAAAATTTACTCGAAGATGATAATATTATAAAGATTATTCATGACTGTAGATCAGATTCAGATGTTTTATACAGACATCATAATATAAAAATCACTAATGTTTTTGATACATCAGTTGCTCAGATGATTTATAGCAAGAAAACAGTTAGAGATAATCTTAATAATACTTTATTATACAACAATTGTAAGCAAAATAAATACAGACCAGAATTAGCTAGAGATTTTTATAAAAATAATCCGGAATATTGGGGGTCTAGACCGATGACTGGACAAATGATAGATCATGCCGGATCGGATGTTTTGAATTTACATGAATTATATGATAAATATCGAGAAAATATTGATAAAAATTTATTTAATAAAATAAAAGATGAAAGTACAAAAGCAGTTAAAGAATATCTTGAAATGCCTGAGCATAAAATAATTTATGTTCATGATAGTAAGATGGGGCGTGTAATTGGACGCAACGGTTGTAATCTTGCTTTAATTCAAAAGAATACTGGAGCAATTATAGCATGTAATACTAGTAATGGTTTTTTAGTTCTAGCACCAAATAATAATATCATTGATCTAGTAGAAAGAATGATCAAATCATATTGTTAATAAATTTATAAATATGAATAATTATTCATATTTATAATTTTATATTTCATCAGTTATGTCTATCAAAAGTTGATCTATTAGTTTTATCTTATCGTTAATTTTATCTAGATCATCAGTTCTAGTAGAAAACTCAGCTACTTTAGCGATAAGTATATGACATGTATCAGTTATTTTGTTACATCCTTTAATTATTTGAACAGTATTTTGATCAGCGTACAATTTATGTTTGTATAATTCATGATATCTAATAAAATAATCGCGCACTTCATGATCTAAAATCCATGTAAAATTAAGATCTATCTTACCACCTTTTTTATGATTACAATCCGAACAGGATATAAATAAATTACCATCATGATTAGCTCCATAAATATTCAAAGTAGTATTACAAGATGGAATAAAATGTTCGATATGATATTTGATATTTGTGTTATTGATAGAACCACAATAATTACATATCTCTCTATCATCATGTTTTATAAAAGTTTTACATGTTTCAAAATGTTTTATTTTATTTAGTGTATCTTGTTCAGTCCATATATTAGATAATTTGATACCTACTATATCTTTACAGACAGCGTTACGGGTTGATCCTGATCGATTGATAATATTTTTGTATGGATTATTAAGTTTTCTAGATTTTTTCTGTTTAGTGATAGATACATGTTCTAATTTACTGGTTAGATTATCTATATTATCCATATGTTTGTTAATTATACTTATTATAATGATTATATGTCTGTATTATTTATATTATTCAATTTTATTATAAAAAAATTGAATACTTAAACATATCTAATATAATAATGTAATATTAGTTATGCTTAATCATGATATCTAGTTATACAAATTTATTTATAAAAACTCATAAATATGGTTTTTATACTGGTATGCTATCCGGTTTTAGTTACAGTGTCTATAATATAACTAAAGGAGTAAATTCAAGTTATGATCCAGTATCATCTGTTTTTTTATGTTTAATCTCGCCATATCTAGTATTAGGATCAACATGTGTTTGTGCAACTATCGGTGCAACATATTATATATCTATTCCGTTAATTTTATTAGATAAATTAAAAAAATCATGAATATTAAATATAATATTTATAATTTATTAAAAATCAATAGTTCTTACTCCAAAAGCCAATACTTTATCATGATCATCAATTAATTTTATTTTTTCTTCGTAAAATTCATTATATATATCAACTCCTTCTGATATACTTTTTATACCTGGTAGAACTAAATCAATTGTTTCATGTTTTAACATATTTTCAAATGAATCATATTTATGAATAAAAATGATCTCAGTAATTACTTTATTGTTACTTGAAAACCATTCTACTATATCACCTACTTTTATGTTTTTGAATCTACCAGTGTTCAATCTACCTTCTACTGTTTTTTTATTCGACTTGATTAGATCTAAATATTTTTGTTGTAGAGTTATTTTATGATAACTAGAATCAGTTGATCCACCTGTTTTATTATATTCCATATATTTATGTTTGTATTTTTTGTATTTATATTTTATTATCAATTTTTTTGTTGTAAATAATAATATGTTATTCGAATAATATTACAATTTTGAATTTTTACCTGAATCTGTTAATAATTTTTTTTTGTTCAAACAATCCATGTGAAAAAGAATATAAAGAGTTGAATGTTGTTTTAGATAAAATTAGAAAAAAGTATAATATATTAGATATTAAAGATCCAGTATATGATTAATAAAAAAATATTAGATTAAATATTTTTTTATGATTTTAAGAGTTTTATGATATCTTCATCTTTATAGCCTAGAGCATAATCAAGTGCTGTTTTATTTTCATGATTTTTAATATTTTTATCTATGCCTCGATCTAACAAAAATTTAATGTCATAAATAAATATGTGTTCTGGATCATCAAATTTATGATGCAATACAGTACAACCTGATTCATCTTGATGATTTATATTAGCGCCATTTGCTAGTAATAATTCTATAAAATCATAATTGTGTCTGTCAGATGCACCAAATAATCCAGTTTTTTGATATTCATCTACTTCATCTATATGTATATTTTTTTTAAGTAAATTAATTAATAAATCGTGATTTTCTGTATAACAAGCATAAACTATAGGATGAGAATCTGGATTATAATTTGTATATCTTCGTTCAAAAGTTAAATATCCATATTTTTTAATTATTATATTTTTTATTTTTTTACTTAGTTCAGTATATTTTTTATTATATGTAGAATATTTTGTAGCTATTAATGATATATCATATAAATCACATAAATAATTAAGTTCATAAAAATTATTATTTTTATTTATTGTATATATTATGTTTTTAATATCTGGTAGATCAAAATTACTAATTGATCTGATTATTTGTTTATAATTGGTATTATTATTCATTTTTATTTATATTATATATAATAATTTTTATGTGCATCACATTTGATTATATTATTATATAGAACACACAGGCGCATGTGTCATCAAGATAAACAAGATTAATCATATCCTGGATCTTTAATATCTATAATATTATAATTTTGTATGAATTCTTTAATAAACTTAGGTGCATGATAAATAACAGATTTTCCGTAATTATTTATTTGATTTGGATCGACACCTGCATCCAACAATTTCGCTATAGTTTCTAACATATAGTTTTTATCACGATTAATATCTTCGGCAGACATTATACTTTGATCAAAAATAGAGAATATATTTTGTCCATCTTCTTTTACATGAGTAATATTGCCTAAATTATGATATATTATATAATTTATTATTCTTAATTTGCAATGTCTATAAAAAGAATTAATCAAAAAATCAATCGGGAGCATGTTCTCATCATTTTTTCGATTTATTAAATCATTATCGACATTTTTAAATATGTAGTCTAGATATGAATTAAATTTATCTTGTTTATTTGGATAATTTTGATAATTATAATCTGTATAAAACACATAATGGATAATATTATTACTTTTATTATCTAGTGCATTTAGATCAAACCCTACAGAGAATAATTTGTTAAGATTATCTATATTTATTTTACATATATCTAACATATGAAACAATAGAGGTTGATGATCATATCTTTTTGTATTATGTATATTTATATTAGTGCCATATTTTACTAATACTAAGAGAGTATCAATATCTTTAATTTTGAATAAAAAATCAGGATGATCATTTGGATCTAGTTTAAGATTATCCAACAAATATTCTAACATAATAAATTTACCTGGCGAGTTTTTTCTAGTAATAGCATATAACAAACAAGAGCTATCTATCGGCTTGATATTTGTTTTTTCTAATAAAACTTTTACTGTGTTTATGTTTGTTCTTACAGCATAACGAAAATAATCTTTATTATTATATTTACACGATAATCTTCTTATTTTATTATGTCTCCCTGTTCGGACTGCATTTTCGAGGTGATCTATAGATTTTGGTGGTCTGTATCTTAACATGATTAATAATCAATAATTATATTTAATTATTGATTATAATTATAATATCAATTTTTTTGGATTTATAAAAAAATTGATATTATTTTATCAAGATAGGTATGTAATTATAAGATAAATATATCATCAATATGAAAGTAACTGAGATGACCGTTCGTGATTTAATCAAATATATTGTACATTTTGATCGAGTTGAAGATATACTAGCCAAATGTAAAACTCAATCAATAAAAGGATATGTATTTGAAAGGTTATATGATATAATAATTAAATTTGGATTTTGTGATCATTTTTCTAATCAAGATTATAATCATATAATTGGTAATTCTAACGGCGCCAAATTAAGAATCTTAAAACATTACAACAAATATCTAACAAATAAAATAATTAGTGGTAAATCATCTGGTTGTTCAGATATTACTTTACAACATAAAAAAAATAATAAGTATATATTTATCAGTTCAAAATATCCTAAATTAGAAGAAGATGTTAGAAAACAAAAATCTATCAAATATTATGATATCCAGAATATAATCGCGATGGCGACTGAGAATAAACATATTTATTTGGATTATGATATATATCTAGTAGTTCATGATAAAAATATTGTACTTAATAAATCACTATCTGCCGATAAAACGAGTAAATATATCACTAAACATATTAATAATGACAATATTTTAGATCTTACCGACTTGAACAAATATTTTATGAAGTTCAAAAATAGTATTATCCAAAATATGAATAGCGATTGGACCAGTTTGTATTTAGATGAAAAAGAAAGTCTAGATTTACGTTTTCATCAAGAATTAATTACTAATAAAACTTTAGATTTGATCCAACAAAAATTATTAGTGTTTTTATGGGGCGCAAAATGTAGATGCGGCAAAACACTTATGACAGGTTCATTATTAGTAAAATATTATAATCATTATCATCATTTGAATGCTCTAATAATTACTCCTGCGCCGACAGAAACTATACCACAATTTACGGATGATATGTTTAATAAATATAGAGATTTTAATGATTTTACAATCCATCATATAGAAGGTTCAGATTCTATAAAAAATCTTAAAATAAGTAAAAATAATATATTTATCGTATCTAAACAGTTGTTACAAAAATACACTAATGAAAACACTATAATGAAATTAAAAAACTTAAATATTGATATAATTGTATTTGATGAGAATCATTATGGAGGAACAACAGATTTATCTAAAGATATTATCGGATCATATTCGACTATAAATACTACTAAACTTTATTTAACTGCAACATATAATAAACCTCTAAGAGAATGGAATATAAAACCCGAATGTCAAATATACTGGAATATCGAAGATGAACAGATATGTAAATCCATCTTAACTGATCGATCAAACATAAACAGATTAAAAGAAAAACACGGTGAAAAATATGTCCGAGCAACTATTGAAAATTTTACTAAAAGAAATATAGAGATCAATGATATTTTTAAAATATACGAAAAAATGCCAGATTTACATATAATCACTAATATGTTTGATTCTGATAGATATAATCTGATAAAACATAGCTTAAAAATAGAGAATAAAATAGGATTTTGTTTCGATACATTATTCGGATTAAATAAATCAAAAACAAGATTTAGTTATGAAACGGAAGTTAAGAATATGTTAAGATACATATCTGGTGCTTATAAAGAAATAGATGGAGATAAAACTATATACACTCGGATTAATAAAATTTGTTCAGAAATGGATACTAGAAAGCCTTTTACTCAGTTATGGTTTCTACCATCTGATAATATTAACGAAATATCTATCTCTCTTGAGATTATTATGAAAGATGATCCGATATTAAAAAAATACAGAGTATTATGTGTAAATAGAAAGAACAAAACACTCGCCAAAGATATTAGAGATGAAATCATTAAAGATGAAATAATAGCTAAAAATTCAGGACAATCCGGATTAATTATATTGGCTGGTAATATGCTAAATCTAGGAATATCACTTAATTTATGTGATCTAGTTATTTTATTAAATAATACTCTATCGGCCGACAGAGTATTACAACAAATGTATAGATGTATGACAGAAGGAGAAAATAAAAAAATAGGTTTCGTAGTCGATCTAAATATTAGTCGAGTTTTGAATACATGTGTTAATTATAGCGTAAATCAAAAGGATAATATTAGTATTGATGATAAAATAAAATATCTGGTAGAAAATCATCTGATTAATATTGATGTAGATATGTTATGGAATAAAGATATTGATTCAAATGCAATTATAAAAAAACTTATGGATATCTGGAAGGATGATCCTGTAAATAATTTTAAAATTTTACTAAAAAAATTAGATGATAATTATGAAGATTTTGATAATGATACTCAAAAATTAATTAATAGTACTTTTAGTAAATGTCTAAAAACAGATCGGATATCTTTAGATATAATTATGAAAGATGAAAATGATGAATTAATCGAGTTTCCGTCTGGCCGAGAAGTAATTAAAAAAGAGAAAGATAATAAAAAAGAAGATAGAGATCAAAAACAAGATACACAGATATCATTTTCAGCAGATGTCCTACCGTATATTATCCCTCTCGCATGTATATTAACTGTAAAAGATAAAAATATGGATTTTGTTAAAATGTTGAATGATATTAAAAACAATCCAGAATTGTTAGAAATATTCGATGATCAATGTCTGATATGGTGGAATAAAAAAAATTTAATTGATATTATCAAAAATATAATCAATAAATATTTTGATAAAAAATCTTCTAATGTGTATAATATATCTATACAGTTTAAAATGTCCCTACAAAGCTTAATAGATAAACCAGTAGAATTGTTAGAATTAATAAATAATTGTTTAAAACCTAAAGAAGTAGAAAAGAAAAAATTTGGTGAAGTATTTACACCTATTAATCTAATTAAAGAAATGCTAGATAAACTGCCTGAACATGTATGGCTGAATAAAAATTTAAAATGGTTCGATCCTGCATCCGGTATGGGTAACTTCCCGATCTGTATTTATCTAAGATTATTTGGATCTCTTAAAAATATTATTCCGGAAGACAAAGAAAGAAAAAAACACATATTAGAAAATATGATTTATATGAGCGAACTAAATAAAAAAAATGTATTAATAACAAAAGAAATATTTGATATAAATAATGAATACAAGTTAAATATTTATGAAGGAGATAGTCTAAAAGCAAATTATTCAGAGATATTTGGAGTAAAAAAGTTTGATATTATAGTTGGTAATCCACCATATCAAGA
>Ga0315902_10010449_pt1 | contig 12275 bp, 17 predicted proteins | sample LakEriMetagenome_9_FD_203523 | JGI IMG/M metagenome (GOLD analysis project Ga0315902, IMG submission 203523) | Freshwater fungal communities from buoy surface, Lake Erie, Ohio, United States - Buoy 12 MA117 | ecosystem: Environmental > Aquatic > Freshwater > Lake > Lake biofilm | place: USA... | reverse complement strand
CCCACCCCTGCGCCTTCGCCAAATCCTCCACAGTCTGCCACGGCCCGCCCCACTTAGACAAACCCGCTAACTTCCCCAACTGCGAACCCCCCACCGACTTCCCGCGGCGCGCGTACCACTCCGGCGTTCGCTGATCCACGTTGTCCCCCATCGCCCGCCGCAGCGCTAGCCACACGTCCAGCGCCGCCAGCGCCCGGCGCTGCTCGTCCGGGTGCGCAGCCCACTGATCCAGTGACTGCTGCGCACGCCGCATCCATGCGTCGCTCTGCTCCGTCGTTTTGGTTATATTTTTCGCGCCAATCATATGCCCCGTCCGTCGTCATGCACGCCGCCGCCGTTGTCGGCGCTATTGTGCTGCTTGTCCTCGCCGCCGCTGCGTTGGCGTGGCAGTTTCCCCCTGTCCGCCTTGCGCACTACCGCAGCCGCATCCGGTCGGCCGCCAGCGGCTGGGGCCACTCCGCTGTCGTGCACACGCCCGCGCTGCACGCCACCCATTTTGCTCCTGTGCACGCAATGCCGCACCTGTTTGTCCACCCCCTGCTGCCGCACCACGACTCGCGCGGCACCGCTCCCATCCGCGAACGGGTTGACCGCCGCCAAGCGTACGCCCCCCCCGCGCCCGCCCGCGAAAGCGTTGGGCAGCAGCGATACTACCACCGCCCGCGCCCCGAACGCAGTTTCGCAGTTGACCACGATTCAGACACCAACATGCATTACGCCCGCGCCACCCCGGCCGTCGCCAAACACGCCTAATTGATTCCGCGACCATATAAGATGAGTTCCCGCGCCCGCTCTGCTGCGCCCGACGCCCGCGTCTGTCCGGCGCACGAAGGCGTCTTCACTGCGCGCCCCGACCAAATGTACGACGGCACGCCGCCGTGTCCGTCGGAACTAGCGTGGCCCACTGTCGCCGAAGCCACCGACCGCGTCCGGTACTGGCGGTCGCCACACGAATACTACGCCGACCGGCCGCTGGAAAGCACATACGTGTACCCCGCAGCAGTGGGCGAAAAAGAGCTACTCCGCATGGCGCTCGAGCAGCCGCTTCAACATCCGTTGTGTCCTCCGCTCGAGGGCGAACAAGTCCCCGCCGATCAAGCACGCCTGTTGCCGGCGCACGCAGAATTGCTCGCCACCGCCCGGCGTCACCCCGCCCTCGCCGCCGGCCGCCAACTGCTTGAACGCGGCGGCGCCGACGCCGACGCCCTCATACGGCAGTCTTTGTTGTATGCTGTGCGTGTTGTCGGATCTGGTATCTTCGTCCGCATCACCAACGGCCAACTGCAGCAATTCATCCCTTTCACCACTTGGGACGCCACCAACCGGTGGGGCCCCCGTTTGTCTGTCGCCGACGGCACTCCGGAGCAGTTTGTTGAGCGGCTTGCGCAACAGACTCACCGTCCGCTGCATGAGTTCATCACTGACCCCTCTCACTGGATTGCCGGCTCCGGTGATGTGGTCGGCGTCGAACAGTGGACTGGCCGCGCAGTCAGCGGAAAAGTCGCTGAGTTCGCGTATCTGTTGTGGCTCACACTGTCGCGCTACCGCGTCCCCGACTGCGTTTTCATCTACAACCGCCGCGACACCCCGGTTGTCCGCGCCAACCCCGAACACCACCCCCACTTCCATTTGTTCGACAACATGGAAGAGCCTCTGTCCGCCGACGAACAACTGCTGCACGCCGGCGGCGCCATACCGTTCTTGTCTGAAGCGACTATTGCGCCCCCCAGCAACGGAGTTGCTCCCCACAGCAACGGAGTTGCTGGAGACGCCGACATGTTCAGCCTTTTCGCGGATGTTCCGGTCCCTACGCAGGATGACGTGTGTTTGGGCAGCGGCCTAGCATTTGTCCACTCGAAAAAACAAGTTGTCCGTCCGCCCGATTTATCCGCCGCCCAGTACGCCGCCGCATGGAAAACCCAACGCCCCACCGCTGTGTTCCGCGGCGCAGCCACCGGCGCCGGCACTGACGACGCCGTGACTCGCAGCCGCCAACCGGCCAACTACAATCAGCGTTTAGTTGTTGCTCGTATGAGCGCACAGTGCGCGGTCCGGCGCGACTGCGCCCCCAACGGCGTCCCGCTGCTGAACGCCGGCATAACTTCGTACAATGCACGCCCCCGCAAAACTTACGGTTACCCCCTGAGCATGGTCAACATCCGGCGGCTGGGACTGGACCGCGCCACGTACTTAGACGCCGCCGAACAGAAAACTTTCCGGTACCACCTGTACATTGACGGACACAGTGTGGCATTCCGTTTGCCATCAATAATGCTGAGCGGACATCTTGTTCTCTATGTGGCGAGTCGAGTTGGACATACTGCATGGTGGTCCCCTTTGTTGACGCCCAACGTGCATTACGTCCCTGTGCGCAGCGATTTGAGCAATTTGCTTGAGCAAGTTTTGTGGTGCCGCAAAAACGACGCCGCCGCTCAAAAAATAGCCGCCGCTGGCCGCGCTGTCATGCTTGAGCTGTTCCCGCCGCCGGTCCCCGCGGCCGACCGTCACCAAACTGCTGCCGCTGGCTGCAGTTACCTGACCGCTTACATGGCCGCCACTCTCCGCGCCATTGCTCCGCGGCCTCAAACCTCCGCAGCCGCCAGCAAACCGATGCTCGCAAAATCGCTCTGAGAAAACCCGTGCTGCCGCAGAATCTTTATTTTTTGCGCCCGCATGTGCTTATGTTTCAGCGCGAGCCGCAGCAAAGCGCCATTGTCTGCTAAACATTTTTCCCGTCCTAAAGTCACTAATTCCCGCAATTCTGTTTGACAAATTTCGCCCCTTGTTTTTGACAAAATTTTCACCAGCAGTTCGTTGTTCCCTGTGCGACTGAGACAGCACAATATTCTGACACGCTTCAAGTACCATCCCGACCATTCTTCGTCCCAGTCGCTCGCTAACAGCTTCGCCGTTACGTCAATCCGTTCATTTAACCATGTCAATACTTTTTCGCTAGCCAATGAATTAACCAGCAACGACGTACCCCACCGCCTAACGTTCAGCCCGCGTTTTTCCGCGATGTCGAGACAGATCAGGCCCATTTCGTCGTTCACAATTAATTCCAGCATTTTCTTGTCCCGTTTTTTGCTCGCGTTTGCGAAATTGCTCAGCATCGCAATCGCCACAAGCCGCATGCGGCTGCCGCAATTTTTTTCATTCATCATCCAGTCGTGCCCGCATTCTCGCAGCCACTTGCAAAGTTGCGGAGTTCCTTCCGTCTCAACCCGTTTTATCAAAGCAATACCATCGTCAATACGGACCACACCAAACGCCATCCACTTAAACTGATGCACATCCATTGCGGCGATTATGCAAAAATATATTCAGTTCAGTTAATCTGGATGCCGATGCTCACAAAGTCACTCTGAGAAAACCCGTGCTGCCGCAGGATTTTTATTTTTTGCGCCCGCCTGTATTTGTGCCTTAGCATAAGGTGCAGCAAAGCGCCGCTGTTTGCCAGTAACTGCGCTTTTTTGATGTGCGCAGCCGCTTTTTTTACCGACCAAACTCTTTCGTATGCACGCAAAATGTGCGCCAGCAGCTCGCTGTAGTTCGCCGCCGCTAGCGCTTTCAATATGTCGCCGTTAAACCTGTTCCGCCATATACGCCTCCAGCACTCATGATTCCGGGGCTCTGCCAGAATTTTTTCCTCAATATTTACTCGTGTGCTCAGCCATTTAGTTGCGGAACAAAACACTAGAGCTCCGGCGAGGGTCGCCGCGTTCCACTGTCTTACTTCCAGCCCGCGTTGTTCTGCCGCGTCCAATATTTCTTCGTCGTTATGTTCCATTAAAGTGTGTACAGCTACTGCATGCCACCGTCGTTGCGCTATAATCTCCACCGCAGTCATGCAGTAGCTGTACTGCATCATCCACTGATACCCTGAACGCACTAGCCAGCAGTTGAGGATTGGGTTTAACTGGCCTTGCTCCACCAACGCAAGACTGTCACGGAACCCCCGCGTTTTTTGCAGCGCTGTTTTGAATTCTTCGACAACTTCCCGCTCCATAACTATAAAAAAGTAAATTCAATCTATTCTGTTGCTGGCAAACCAGCGCTGGCAAAATCACTCGGTGTAAGTTTCAAATGTGTTGCCAACATTTTCCGCATACCCCGCCGCGACCGTTTCTCTTTCATCAGCACTCGCAGCAGCGCTCCGTTATTCGCTAAACAATGTTCGCGCTTAATAAATTCCATAATAGTATCTTTTACATAATAGACTGAGAGACATTTCATATGTCTTGCCACATTAGCCATTGGTTCGGGATAATTAATCATTGCCAACGATTCCAAGGTGCTTTCTGGTTCTTCCAGCGGTTCATACCAAAAGGGGCTGTGCAAACTAATCGGGCTTACCCTGCTCCGCACATCTATTCGCCGATTTAACCATTCAATTGTCGTCGAATACGACATTGCAGCTACGCACAGCTGTCCGCTCCATTTAGTCACGTCTAAGCCGCGCGCTTCGGCTTGGTCAAGTAATTCGTTGTCGTTAAATTCACAGAGAGTAAGGTACCTCACCATGTCTTGGTTGTTCCACTTTGGATACTGCGCAAGAAACATCACCTCTCTTAAATGTTGGTTAGTAACTAACGCCCATCTTACGCTGCACGTCCGCAACCACTCAATCAGTTCTGGCGTCCCTTCTTTTTCCGCGCGGTCAAGCAAAAGATACCCGTCGCGAGCAGTCTGCGCTGATTCTATCAATTTAACAAAAACGTCAAACTCCATTGTATATTAAATTATTCTCAATGCAAAACCCACGCTCAGTAGATCGCTCGGCGAAAACTGGCATTTCTTTATCAGCTTTTTCAGCAAGTTGCTCCGCGTGCGAGTGTTCCATAACAAAGCCCACAACAGCGCGCCATTGTCCGCCAAACAGTATTCCCGCGGGATAATTTCTTGTTTTACCACATTTCGTGTATAGTACGGTAATCCCCTCAAAGACTGCGCTATACGCGCCAACGGTTCGCTGCACCGCAGCTTAATAAGTGACTTTATGCAGAAATCGGGATATTTTCGCACTACTCCCCAGCTGTCGTCGTCTGCGGGAACCGCCATTATTTTCGGCACAATGTCTATCCGTTCGCTCAGCCACTTCACCGATTCCCAGTGCGGGAGGGCTTTGAGAAACAAACCGCCATCCCATGAATTCACATTGAGTCCGCGGTCGGCCGCTAAGTCGAGCAGTTGGGAGTTGTCGTGCCAAACTAAGGCAGTTTCCCTCGTCGGATTGTGGTCGGCAAAACTGGGGTGCCGTGCTAGGAACATTGGCGCCACCATTAAGTGCCAGCTCTCAGTTTCTGCCCACTGCAGTCCGCTAGTCCGCAGCCATTTGCGCAACAGTAGCGTCCCTTCTTTTTCCGCTAACGCCACCAGCGAAAACCCTTCTTGTTCCGACTTTACCGTTTTTGCCTTCTGGCGGAACGTAGCGAAGTCCATTATACAAAAATACATTCAATCTACCCGCAATTACGAAACAGTGTGGCAATTTTGGTGGTGTTTTTTGTGAACGTTGAGCCATCGGGACAACGACAAGTTATCAAATCGTTGGTCTAGTTCGAGCAACAGCACCGCTGTTAGTTGCGTGTGTTCATGCGGACTCATCTGCGAAATTAGCGCCGCAATACCGCGGTAGAATATCGAAATATTTCTTTTTGCTGATTCTGTCGCAATGTGCGGCATCGGCAGCCACGACCCGCCGGTAACCAGGTAGTAACACACCTGCGTTTGCCACCACCGCTCAAAGTTTGCTTCCACACGGCGGCCTTTGTTTTCGTCAATCAACTTAATAATTCCCGCTTTGTACTTTTCTGCGAAAGAAGCCACTCGCCAAAACGCCGAGCCGTTCTGCATGATTATTATATATGTTATTCAGTTATGCATCGAGCGTCGGGGGCGCTAATAGTATTTGCGCGGCGCAGCGACGGACAGCCCGTAGTTGCGCTGGTCCGGCAGCGAACCACGTACGCGTTCCGCGACTTCATGTTTGTCCGGTACTCGTCGCCGGCGGAAGCCGCTGATTTAGTTCGCGGGATGACTCCGGCGGAAATTTCAGTGCTGCTGATTAACGACTACTACGCCGCGCTGGCGTACTTGTGCGCCGAGTCGCGGGGACGCGCATGGGAGCGGCGGGTTGCGCTGAAGATCCAGCGCGCCGAGCGCCAATTTGGCGCCGTCCTGCACACGCCGGAAGTCCGCGCAGCTCTGCGCACGCCCGGTGGCGGCGCGGCGCCCCTGTTCACTGTCCCGCGCGGCCGCCTAAAACGCGAAGAAACTGCGCTGCACGCTGCTCAGCGCGAATGGACCGAAGAAACCGGCGGCGGCGCAGTTCCGTACACTGTCGTCCCTTGTTTCCGCGACGACTCACTCACTGTCCGCGGAACCACATACACCACACAGTACTACTGCGCTGTGGCCGATTATGCCGCGCCAATCGGCGTTAACAACCTCAAACAGCTCTGCGAAATAGCTGAGAGCGCGTGGGTGCCGATGAGTGCTTTGCACTGCGCCGATTTACGACAGACAAAAATAATTCGCTCGTTTTATTCGTGGGTGAAAAACCGCCGTTTGCTAGCGTAGCGCGGCAGCACGATCGACGGCATCGATACCGTTTGTTTCTCCGCGCGCGGCAGCGTTTTCTCGGCGACGCTGCGCAGCCACTGCCGCATGAAACGCTGCGGCTGGCCGCAGTTTCGTCCAGTGCCACCACGCCGCCACCACCGCCACCACAACTATCACTCGCGCCACGTTGTGCATCGTATATAGCAGCAAATGGGCGCGTGCTGTCCTGTGCCGCGCGTGCCGCCAATAGTGCACATTGAAATATCGCGCGGTATCGCGAAAATCACTGTTGTCCGCCGCCGCCACAAACTGATTTTCCTCAAACACAGCGCCAACGCAACCGCTGTGGAGCTAGCGCACCAAATCGTCTTCAGCATTGCCGACGGCGGCACATCCGGCGCCCAGCGCTTTGCCAAACTGTTCGGCGCAAAACTTCGCGTCCGCCGCAAACACGGGGCGCCGACCCGCCTAATCTTTGCGGCTAACGGCACAAAAATGAAATTCACCCACTCCAACGCCAATTTGCTGCTACAAGAAATAAAAACCCGCATTAGTTATTCTGTCACACTTCGGTCCACAACAAACCAATGCTAGCATAATCGCTGCGAGACACCCCCATGCTGAGCAGCAAACGCATTACCAATTTCTTTTTCCACACACGGCGCAGCACCGCGCCGCCGTCAGCCAGACACACTTTGCGAACGAGTTCCGGTTCTTTCGCAAACTCTTTTATCCAGTTTATCCACTTATTAATTATTGCCGCCCGCAACAACTCGGGGCCAAGACCCAGATCACGGTATCGCGCAATAGCTCGCCAGCCTCCGACAAGTCCGTATTTTTTCGAATTAGCAAGGATTGCTGCGGCGTGCTCGCGCAGCTTGCATTCGTTTTTCAACCATAAATACAGTATTTCGCTAGGACTGTCCAAACCGTAGCGGTAAACGTTGCTTAGCAGCCGCACTGGCCCGCGCTGCTTAGTCACTCGCGCAATGATCCAGTTTACCATGAAATCGTTCTTTTGGTACGCCGCAAACTGGAAAACGTGGGTCACAATTTGGGTAACTTCGCTTGATTCAGAAAACAACTTCTCAATGAGCCCGATATTTTGCTGATAAACCGCCGAACGCAGTATTTCGTCAAACTTAGACTCGTACAATTTCCGGTTTTCTTTTATCAGCTTGTCTACCATCCGTTCTGTGACAACACCATCCACGAGAGCAAGTAGCAAATCTTGTCGCAGATCCCGCGCATCCATTTCTATAATTACAGACAATCAAATGTACTCCAGCCATAAAAATAAATGCGCAGTTGTTTTACTCCGTGACAGCCCACGACAAGCCGACGCTGGCGCAGTCGCTACGGGACACCCCCATGCTGAGCAGCACACGGACTACTGACTTCTTTTTCCACACACGGCGCAGCACCACGCCGCCGCCAGCCAGACACACTTTGCGAACGAGTTCCGGTTCTTTCGCAAATTCTTTTATCCAGTTTATCCACTTATTAATTATCGCCGCCCGCAACAACTCGGCGCCAAGACCCAGATCACGGTATCGCGCAACTGTCTTGGTTTTTCCAACGACAGCCGGCCGCACAAACTTTGTTGTGGCGGCGAGAAATGCGGCGGCATGCGCAACCAGAGCCTCAGCCCTGTTTTTTACCCACAAATACGCTATGTCGCTCGGGCTGTGCAAACCGTGAACGTAAACTTCGTCAAGCAGCGCAACTGTTTCTTGTTGTTCACCGCACCAAGTGATGATCCAGTTGATCATGAAATCATTCCCTTTGTACGCCGCAAACCCGAAAATCTAGGCCATGATTCGATCCTTTGTTCCACACGGGACAGAAAACAACAAATTTACAAGTTCAATGTCTTTTTGGTCAACGACCGCATACAATATTTCATTAAAATAGTACATGTATAGCAACCTGTGGTTCTCAATTAAGTCGCGCAACAACTGTACAGTAACGGCGCCGGCTTGAATGACATCTACCAGCTGAATTTCCATGTTTATAATTGTCGGCAATCAAATGGGCCTCCTAAAAAAATAATGCTCTCCGTAGGGCACGTCATGAGTTCGTCGGCGGTTTGGCGCCCACACTGGCCCAGTCACTCGGCGTCAGCTTAGTACGCAAAATGCGGAGTATTGTTTTGTTGTTCACTTTTCGCAGCGCTTTGCCGCCATTCAACAAACAAGCAGCCCGCATCAATTCAGGGCACCGTTTTGCGAGTATTTTTACCGTCTTCACGCGGTTTATGCAGATTACTTTACTAAACACTGCGGTCCGTAGTTCTGTGTGTGGTTTCCAACGTAGTATGTGCAGCGCTATCTTGTATGAGAAATCTCTCGGAAAGTGTTTGATATTTCGCAGACAGAGATCGGGCAGCAAGTCGAACATTTCTTGCCACACAGCTTTTTGGCAAAGAATTAATTCCCAAACACCGGAACCGTTCCACGACAAAATGTCGGGACATTTACGTTGTAGCCAACACAGCATCGGATAGTATTGGTTCTTGCAGACCATGTTGCGAAAATACAGTCCCGCGTCTTGATTTTGCTCCCACAACCTGTCGAGTTCGCCGTAGTCGTTTCGGTCCAACGCATAACGAATTTCGGCCTCAAAACCAAAAGGAAACTCCATTTGTACGGGTTTTTATATAAAAACCCATTCAATTCATTTATGCAAGCTGCCAATCGAGGCCAACGCTCGCGTAATCGCTGCGCGACAACTCTCGCGACAAAACGCGGTGTATTTTTCTCCTTTTTGCTGCCCGCAAAACCTTGCCTTGGTCAGCCAGGCAAACGCTACTTATTAGTCCGCGATTCCCCGCCGCAATTTTGCTTGCGACCGATGCATGTCCACGGGACACAGCAAGTTCAAACAGTTTTGCGTCGAGCCACAAACTGCGCCCCAGATTTCGCAAACACATGACGTTTTCGCTGAAACTGTCAGCGTCCCTTTTTCCCAAATACGTAATGTTGTCTACAGCTAGTTGCTGCAGCAATACTTTGCTGCCCAATTTGCAGCACAACCATTCAAACAGACCGTCGCCGGAGTACATTGCGTCCCATATTCTTGGTCCGCGCCACAACGACACATCAGGGGTCTTTATGTGCAGCCAGTCCAGCACAGAATAATGTCTGCAACCTGAAAAAATTTCTCTGTGCAATTTTTTTTCTGTCCCGCTTTTGCTGTGCCACGACCACAGCGCATCGAGTACATCAATCCGTTCATTTGTTGACGCAAGCCGCGCAACAACGTATTTATGGTTTTCACTTAAGTGTTCATAACCATTACCAAATTCAACTTCGGCCGCAAATCGATCAACAACTTCAGTCATTGTATATAAGATACGGCAATTTACGTTAGCGGCCAGGCCAAACCGACGCTCGCATAATCGCTGCGCGACACTCCAGCTCGCAGCAAAACGCGGGCCATCCTCTTGTTTTTTCCGGCGCGCCGCAGCATTTCGCCCTGGTTAGCTACGCACAAATCCCGGACAAACAGTCTGGTATTGTTAGCAGCAATACGCGCTACCACTTTGTAGCTTCTTGAAACCATTGCGACCCGAAATATTGCAGCTTCTAATGCTGGAGTTCGGCAAATGCCCTGCATGCGGGGAATGAGGTTATAGTATTTAAGACTATAAACGCCGACATTTCGCAGAACCAATTCTTGCACTGACGCGTGTTCGCAAAGCCAAACCCCGCACGAATTGAACGGTAGCAGCGCTTGCCAAATGCCTTCGCCGGTCCACGATTCTACGTTGGGGTATTTTTTGCGCAGCCAGTTCAAAATCGACGCGTACCCGGTTACGGTTGCATAGTACAACACAACATCAGTAAATAGTGTTTCGGCGTGCTCGCCTTGGCCGTGATAATGTTGACGTATCCGCTCTAGCGCCTCAAAATTTTTGTTGTACACAGATCGTTTTAATATGTTTTTCTTTTCGTTGCGAGTGTATTCGCCAAAAGATTTGGCGCGGGGCGCGACGAAATCGTCGTACGCGAGATACGCCGCGTCACCCATTTATATTTTGCGTTATTCAATTAGCCAAGAACTTTGGCCACGGAATTCCTAAACTAGCGTAATCGCTGCGCGAAAACCCAATGCCCGGCAAAATGCGTGCTATTGTTTTCTTTTTCGCAGCGGCTCGCAGCATTTTTCCGTTGTCCGCTATGAATTGTTCTCGCAAAAATTGCGGGTTTGTCGCTGCCAACCTTTTAATGTACCATTTTTTGTTACTGTTAACAGCCACTCCGAACAAAGCCGCGTCGAGTTTGCAATCGTTTTCTAATTCCCACATGTGCCAGGTTTTGCGCTCAAAGAACGCCGCAGGACAGTACCAGATGTTGTGCAACAGCAGTTCGGGCAGCGGCGTTTCCGAACTGAACCAACTTTTGCAGGCGCTATATTTTTTAGCTGCGTGCCAAATTAAAGGACTGACCCACACACCTACATCGGGCTCTTTGCTGCGCCACCAATCTAGCAACGGGACACAATTTTGGTCGTTTATTGCCGCAATCAAAATGTTTTCAAACAGGGCTTGTTCAGTGTTCTGAAACCGGTGCCAGCCATACAGCCAGTTCAAACAATCGATGCGCATGTACTTAACGGCGTTTTTTTCGAACTTACGCCGGGCGCTTTGGGTTTTGTTTTTGAACTCTCCGAATCCGTTGCGCAAATTATTTGCGCATTCTTCTTCGAAATCCTCAATTCCATCGTCCATCGGCTCAAAAAGATCACACTAACGGCCAAGATAAACCAATACTTGCGCAATCGCTTTGCGTCAGCCCTGCTTGCCGCAACACTTGTTTTATCTTCTTTTCGATATGATGATGCTGCAGAATACAGCCGTTATTGGCCAAACACAGTTTTCGCGCTAACTGCGGATTATTTGCCGCAACTTCGGCGGCAGTTTCGTAGTTTTTGCGGCGAAACGCAAGGAGGAAAATAGCTTCGTCAAATGCGGCGCGCTCAAGGTACTGCAATTCATGAAAGCAACAGTACTCGTCCAAATCAAAGAATTCAATGTTGTTGCGAGCTAACTCCTGCACTGACGTATGATTGTTAAGCCATTCTCCGCAACGATTGCCTGGCATCAGCGCGTTCCAAACCCCGTTCCCGGTCCATTGTTCCACATCTGGATATTTAGTCCGCAGCCAATCTAAAATTATCGTCGATTCCCAGAGAGGCGCAAACGAGAAAATATGCTGCACGCCTGTTGCCGCCGAATTGCAGTTGACAAACCATTGCAGCAACTCTTCGAGTGCGGCAATATTTTCGTTTCTCACTGCGTGCCCAATGACTTGTAGTTGATAACGTTCCTCTAGATCTTCAAATTGTGTTCCATCTCCCGCAACCATCGCAACAAAATTGGCAAGTTGCGCCATTTTGTGCTGACACACTATTGAATGCACTGTTCAATTGAGTTGCGATGGCAACAGCCCAACGCTGGCGTAGTCGCTCAGCGACAGTATTTGGGGCAGTATGCGTTTGATTTTCTTTCTCGCTGCGTGCAAAACCTTGCCGTGATTGGCTAAAATGTGTTCATATATTAATTTACGATCTCTTTTGAGCAGCTCCCGCAAAATGAAAGGTTTGTCATAAGCGATGGCTTTATTAAGCAAAACTATGTCAAGTTGTGAATTGATCCCTAATTCCATCAAGCAAATTGCTGCCGAAGCGAATATTTTTTTGTTGCAGTA
>Ga0315902_10010445_pt1 | contig 12275 bp, 9 predicted proteins | sample LakEriMetagenome_9_FD_203523 | JGI IMG/M metagenome (GOLD analysis project Ga0315902, IMG submission 203523) | Freshwater fungal communities from buoy surface, Lake Erie, Ohio, United States - Buoy 12 MA117 | ecosystem: Environmental > Aquatic > Freshwater > Lake > Lake biofilm | place: USA... | reverse complement strand
CAGGGCTCAATGTCATGGGCGGTGTTGGCAACGCCCTCTTCGGATTCGACGGCGACGACTCCGACGGCAAGATCGGCGGCGACGTGACCTCGTTCCTGGAGGACGACGACCTGGATGCGCTGCAAGGCGACAGCTTCACGCTGATGAGCCTGACGTTCCAGGGCATCGCGCAAGGCGTCAGCTTCCTGAACTTCGGCACCGACCCCGACCTCGAGCGGCTGGTCACGGGCCGCCTGCTGCAAAGCGGCATTGCCGGCGTGCTCGACCTGGAGTACCGCGGCGCCTGCGTCGCCGTGGGCGACGCGACCTGCCCGGGCCAGGTCCCCGAGCCGGCGACCTACGGCCTGGCCGGTCTGGCCTTGCTCGGTTGCGGCATCGCCACCACGCGCCGCCGCCGCAGCGACGGCCAAGTCGCCACCGCCTGATCCAACGGGCTTCTCGCGCATCATCGGGGCCGGCACTTGCCGGCCCTTTTTCATTGCCCGCCCGACCATGCGCACCTTCACCCGCCTGCTCGCCGCCACTCTGCTGGCCGCCACCTTGCCCGCTTCGGCCCAGCAACTCCGCGTGGCCTCGGCCTTCGATCCGCAGACTTTCGACCCGCACGCCATCGCGCTGCTGTACCACACCCGGGTCGTGCACCAGGTCTACGAGTCGCTGGTCGGTCGCGACCAGAACTTCAAGATCGAGCCGGCGCTTGCGCTGTCGTGGAGCATGCCGGGCCCCACCACCTGGCGCTTTGCGCTACGTCCGGGCGTGGTCTTCCACGACGGCAGCGCGTTCACGGCCGACGACGCGGTGTTCTCGATCGAGCGCGCCCTGATGCCCACGTCGCAGCGCGCCTTCATGCTGAAGGGCGTCAAGGCGGTGCGCAAGCTCGATCCGTTGACGATCGAGTTCCAGCTCGAGTCGCCCGACGCCGTGCTGCCCGAGAAGCTCCAGTACGTGTCGATGATGAGCAAGGCCTGGAGCGAGAAGAACGGCCTCGGCAGGCCGCAGGACTTCAATGCCAAGCAGGAGACGTTCGCCGTGCGCAACGCCAACGGCACCGGCCCATTCAAGCTTGACCGCTTCGAGGCCGATGTGCGCGCGGTGCTGCTGCGTCACGACGGCTGGTGGGGCTGGGGCGACAAGCGCTCGGGCAATGTGCGGCAGGTCACGTTCACGACGATCCGCAGCGACGCGACCCGGCTCGCCGCACTGTCGTCGGGCGAGATCGACCTGGTGCTGGACCCGCCGTACCAGGACATCCAGCGCCTGAAGCGCGACACGCGACTGCGCCTGATGCAGACCGCCGATCTCGGCCAGCAATACCTGACCTTCGACCACGCGAGCGCCGAGCTGCGCGACTCGGACGTGAAGGGCCGCAACCCGTTCAAGGACCTGCGCGTGCGGCAGGCCGTCTACCACGCCATCAACGTGCCGCTGATCGTCGACAAGGTGCTGCGCGGCCAGGCGGTGCCGACCGGCACCTTCCTGTCGTCGCAGGTCGACGGCTCGCCTCCCGAGCTGGACCGGCGCCTGCCCTTCGACCCGGCGCGCGCGCGTGCGCTGCTGGCCGAGGCCGGCTACCCGACCGGATTCGCGGTCACGCTGGACTGCGTGAACGTCGCCTGGCGCGAGAACGTCTGTCAGGCCGCCTCCGCGATGTTGACCCAGGTGGGCATCCGGGCGACGCTGCGCTCGAGCCCGAGCAATCAGTTCTTCCCCAAGCTGACCGGCGGCACGGGCAGCTTCGTCGAATTCGGCTGGACGCCGACACCCGACGCCTGGTCGTCGCTGAACGCGCTGCTGCGCACCTGGGACCGTTCCGGCGGCGGCACCTTCAACGCCGGGCGCTACAGCAACGCCAAGCTCGACCCGCTGATCGACCAGATCCGCGTCGAGCCCGACCTGACGCGCCGCCGCGCGATGGTCGCGACGGTGCTGCGCCTGGTCGCCGACGACCTGCCCTACATTCCGCTGTACCGCCGCACGCTGACCTGGGCGGCCACCCAGAAGGTCAGCGCCACGATCTGGCCCAACGACGCGATCGAGCTGCGCTGGGTCCGGATCGCCCCCTGATGCCCCGACCATGTCCGAGGAGCCCGCCATGAGCGACGACCATCCGACATCCACCCCCGTCCCCACACCCCCAAGCCGCGTGGGCGGCATCGGCGGCATCTTCTTCAAGGCCCGCGACCCGAAGGCGCTGGCCGAGTGGTACCGGGTCCACCTGGGCCTCGACGTCGAGCCCTGGGGCGGCGCGGCGCTGCGCTGGGCCGGACCGCACAACCCGGGCGGCGTCGGCACGACGATCTGGAGCCCGTTTGCCGCCGACACCGGCTACTTCGCGCCCAGCGAGGCGAGCTTCATGGTGAACTACCGCGTCGCCGACCTGCACGGCCTGCTGGCAGCGCTGCGCGCCGAAGGCTGCGACGTGATGGACAAGGTCGACGAGTCCGAATACGGCAAGTTCGGCTGGGTCATGGACCCGGAAGGCAACAAGCTCGAGCTGTGGCAGCCGCCCGAAGGCCAGTGAGCGCGACCGCCTGACCGACAGATCAGCGCGGCGCCGGGGCCACGCAGGGGCCGTTGCGGGCGCGGAACAGGTGCGGCTGCTCGGCGCCACCGGCCGCATGCAGGCCGCGCTTCAAGGCCGCAGCGGTGCGCTCTTCGGCGACCAGCGGGCCACGGTCCCAGCGGACCCGGGTGCTCCAGGCCTGGCCTTCGATGACCTGCCGGCGCGACACATCCTGGCCGTCGACCTTCAGCCGCGCCAGCGTCCGGCCATGGCGGTCGCGCGCACCGGGCGACAGCAAAGCGGTCTTGCCGGCGACGAGGTCCTGCAAGGCCAGGCGCGAGGCCTCGCCGCCGTCCTGGCAGATCTCGGGCGCGTCGATGTCGAGCAGGCGGACCTCGGTGCGCTGGCCGCTGGCGGTGGCGACGAACCACAGGCTGTCGCCGTCGACGACCTTGTCGACCCGCCCTTCGACCACAGCGGCCGCGCGCGACTTGCCCTGCGCCTGGACAACCGCCGGAACCAGCGCGACCCCCAGCACCATCGCCAGAAGGCCCCCCCAACAAGAGGCGACTTCAGCGACGGGTCGGGCGGTTGCGATCACGCCGCGATGATGCCCGACGGACCCGGGGTTTGGCGGCAGCTTCGGCCGGATCGGACTCCAGCGACAGATCCTCGCGCAACGCTGGCACCGCATGCCCGGCAGGCGATGTCGACTCCGCAGCACCAGCACCGGCTCCGGTTTCTGCCTCGGCGATCAGCCGCAGCAGGCGGTCCTTGAGCTTTTCGGTGGTCAGCTGCTCGCGCAGCCGCTCGATCATCAACGGCAGCGCAAACGGGCTGGGCGAGGCCAGCGTGACCCGTACCGGCGCCAGGCGTTGCAGACGTTGCAGCGTGCGGCGCAATTCGGCGATGTCGAGCTCCTGCGCCAGGACTTCGCTCTCGGCCTGGCCGAGCAGGCGGTTGCCGGGGTCGTACTTGCGGAAGACCTCGAAGAACAGGCTGCTCGAGGCCTGCACCTGGCGCAGGCTCTTGGGTGCGCCGGGGTAGCCGCTGAAGACCAGGCCGGCCACCCGCGCGATCTCGCGGAAGCGCCGCTGCGCGAGCTCGCCCGAGTTCAGGCTCGCCAGCACGTCGGACTGCAAGGCGGTGCTGCGCCACAAGTCGCCGTCGGCCAATGCGGCATCGAGGTCGAAGGGCTGCACGGCAAGGACCTCGAAGCCGTAGTCGTTGACCGACAGCGAAAAGCTGTTCGGCGCCTGCGCCGCCAGCCGCCAGGCCACCAGCTGCGCCAGCCCGATGTGCACCGTGCGCCCGGCAAACGGGTAGACGAACAAATGCTGGCCCTCACGCGAAGTGAAGCTCTCGACCAGCAGCGTGCCCCGCCGGGGCAGAGCCGACAGCCGGGCCTGCGTCGCCAGCATCGGTTCGGCGGCCTGCAGCTCGGGCTCGAAGAAATCGCCTTGCGCCGCACCGTCCAGCGTCGTCTGCACCGCGTCGGCCAGCTCGCTGCTGAAGGGCATCTTGCTGCCGGCCCAGGCCGGCACGATGCCGCTCTTCTTCTGCGCCTTGCGAACGTAGGCGACCATGTCCTGGGTCCGGACGTACTCCAGCAGCCGGCCGGCGTAGACGAAGCAGTCGCCAGCCTTCAGCCGCGCGATGAAGCCCTCCTCGATGCTGCCCAGGGTCCCGCCACCTCCACCGCCGCCCCACCAGCGCAGCTGCATCGTCGCGTCGGCGGTGATGGTGCCGATCTGCAGCCGGTGGCGCATCGCCAGCGCGCGGCTGGGCACGCGCCACAGGCCCTGGTCCAGCGCGATCCGGTGGTACTCGGGGTAGGCCGAGAGGCTGTCGCCCCCCCGTTCGCAGAAGCGCAGGCACCAGTCGAACTCGTCGTCGCTGAGCGTCGCGTAGGCCGGCGCACTGCGGACCTCGGCACGCAGCGACTCGCTGTCGAAACCACCGCCCAGCGCCACGGTGACCAGGTGCTGCACCAGCACGTCCAGCGGCTTGACCGGGCTGCGCCTGGACTCCACCTGCCCGGCCAGCGCGGCACGGCGCGCCGAGGCGGCCTCGACCAGTTCGAGCGTGTTGGTCGGCACCAGGGTGATGCGGCTGGCGCGGCCGGGTGCGTGGCCGCTGCGGCCGGCGCGCTGCAGCAGCCGCGCGATGCCCTTGGCGCTGCCGATCTGCAGCACCCGATCCACCGGCAGGAAGTCCACGCCCAGGTCCAGCGACGAGGTCGCCACCACGGCCTTGAGCGTGCCCGCCTTCAGCCCCGCCTCGACCCAGTCGCGCACGCTCTTGTCCAGCGAGCCGTGGTGGATGGCAACTTCGCCGGCCCAGTCGGGCCGCGCCTTCAGGATCAGCTGGTACCAGATCTCGGCCTGCGAACGAACGTTCGTGAACACCAGGGTCGAGGCACCGGGCGGTGTCTTGGCGATCTCCTCGACCACCGGCTCGAGCATCTGCGCGCCCAGGTGCCCGCCCCACGAAAAGCGGCCCGGCTCGCGCGGCAGCAGGGTGTCGACGATCAGCGGCTTGTCGAGCCGGCCGCGCACCAGGGTGCCGTGGTCGTGGCCGACCAGGGTGGCCATCGCTTCATCCAGGTTGCCGATCGTGGCCGACAGGCCCCAGACGACGAGACCCGGGTTCCAGCGCCGCAGCCGCGCCAGCGCCAGCTGGACCTGCACGCCGCGCTTGTTGGCGATCAGCTCGTGCCATTCGTCTACGACAACGCAGTGCAGGCCAGACAGTTCGGCCTGGGCGGCGGCACGGGTGAGCATCAGCGACAACGACTCCGGCGTCGTCACCAGAGCCTGCGGCCAGCGCTTCTCCTGCCGTGCGCGTTCGGCGCTGGGCGTGTCGCCGCTGCGCTGGCCGACCCGCCAGTCCGGCCGCAGCAGCGCCAGCGGCTCCTGCAGGGCGCGCGTGGTGTCGCTGGCCAGCGCCCGCATCGGCGTGATCCACAGCACCTGCATGCCGCCCCCGGCCCGCGCCCGCTGCAGCGCCCCCAGCCAGACCGCCAGTGTCTTGCCGCTGCCGGTGGTGGCGTGCAGCAGGCCCGACTCGCCGGCCTGCATCGCCGCCCACACCTGGCGCTGGAATTTATGAGGGCGCCAGCCCTGGGCATCGAACCAGTCGCCGGGTGCAATCGATGGCATCGGGCCGATCGTCATGGCCCGACGAGCAAACCCGAGAAGTAGGTGGCAATCCGAGCGTTCATCCCGCCCTCAAGCCTGCGGCCGTCATGTCGAAATTCAGCCGTCTGTCCTGGACAAGATCATCCGCAGCCCAACCACGAGGCTGAGCCAGGGCTTCGATGAACAGGGGTAATGTCATGAGAGCTTCACAGTTTCCGATCGGACGCCGGCTCGCCGCCGGCTTTGCCCTGATGGGCGTGATGATCGCCGCGGTCGGCGGCATCGGGATTGCCGCCAAAAACGCCATGCGCGGCGACCTCGATCAGATCGAACTGAACCAGCAGAAGCTGGTCCTGAACTACGAGATGGCCGAACGCGTGCATGTCGAGGCCCGCGTGCTGCGCACGATCATCATCGCCAAGGACCCTGCGATCCGCGCAGGCGAGTTGCCCAAGATCGCGCAGGCACGGGCCGACTACGACGCCGCCCTGAAGCAGTTGCTTGCAATACCCACCACCGAGCGCGGACAGGCCGCGCGACAAGCCATCGCCCAGGGGGCCCTGGCGGGCCGCAGCGTCAACGACCGCATCCAGACCCTGGCGCGCGAGGACCGCGACGACGAGGCACTCCAACTGCTGCTGGCTGAAGGCATCCCGAGCATGAACACCTGGCAGAAAGCCTTGGACGACAACATCCGGCTGCAGACCGAAGCCAACCGCGTGCTGTCCGAGCATGCCGACGTGTCGTTCCAACGCGGCCTTGCCGGCGTCATCGGCGGTACGCTGCTGTCCACCGTGCTGGCCTGGTTCGCCGGACGCTGGATCACCGGCACCATCGTCCGCCCCATCTATTACGTGCGCGACTGTGCCTTGCGCATGGCCAACGGTGACCTGACCGTCCGGGTGGAGCGCCGCAAGGGTTTTGACGGCAAGGACGAGGCCTCGCAACTCGTGGCCGCGATGCAGACCATGCACGACAGCCTGTCCGACATGGTGAGTACCGTGCACATCAAGGCCTCGGGCGTCGCCACCGCCGCCGAGCAGATCGCCCAGGGCAACGCCGATCTCTCCTCGCGCACCGAGCAGCAGGCCGCGGCGCTGCAGCAGACCGCCGCGACGATGGATGAGCTGACCATCACGGTCCGTGGCAACAGCGAGTCGACTTCCGAGGCCGCGGTACTGGCCCAGGGTGCCAGCCAGGTCGTCGGCCGCGGCGGCGCGGTGATGACCGAAGTCGTGGCGACGATGAAGCGCATCGACGATGGCAGCCAGAAGATCGCCGACATCATCGGCACCATCGACGGCATCGCCTTCCAGACCAACATCCTGGCCCTGAATGCCGCCGTCGAAGCCGCGCGGGCCGGCGACGCCGGGCGCGGATTTGCGGTGGTCGCCGCCGAGGTCCGCACGCTGGCGCAGCGCTCGGCGCTGGCCGCACGCGAGATCAAGTCCCTGATCGGACACTCGGTCGAGCAGGTCGGCCAGGGCCGCGAACTGGTCGAACAGGCCGGCCGGACGATGAACGACATCGTGACCGCGATCGGCAAGGTCGACGGCCTGATGGCCGAGATCGGGACCGCCACCCGCGAGCAGAGCGACGGCATCTCGCAGGTCGGCACCGCCGTCGTGCAGATGGACCGGGCCACGCAGCAGAACGCCGCGCTGGTGGAGGAGTCCGCCGCCGCTGCCGAGTCGCTGAACCAGCAGGCGCGTGCGCTGATGGAGCAGGTCTCGCGCTTCAAGCTGGCCTGACGCCAGGCATTGACGGAGCCGGTTCAGGGCCGCGGGGTCGTCGCCGGCCCGTCGATCGCGAGCCCGACGCGGCGCACATGGGCACCGGCCATCTCGCGCACGACACAACGCGCGGCGCCCAGAGACACGGCATCGCCCACCACCGCCGGACGGCGCAGTTCGCGCTCGATCCAGCCGGCCAGGGTCTCATCGGGCACCCCATCGGCCGGCCGTGGCAGGCCGTAGAAGTCGCAGATCGCCAGCAAGGGCGCCTGGCCGTCGAGCACGAAGTCGCCGAACGCGAGCCGCGCCGCCGGCTCGTCCGCCACATCGGGCAGGTTGACGCCAAACAGGTGGGCGACGCGGACCAGGGTCGCGCCTTGCAGCAGCAACGAAGCGAGCACGACCACAAACGCGATGTCGAACAGTTGCCGGGCCCCCGGGACGCCCGCCAGCAGCGGAAACAGTGCCAGCACCACCGGCACCGCGCCCCGCAACCCGACCCAGGACACGAAGCCGATCTCGGCCCAGGCAAAGCGCAGCGGCCTCAGGCACAGAGCCACGGCCAGCGGCCGGGCCACGAGCATCAGCACCGCCGCCACGCCGAGCGCGGGCAGCAGATCGCCCAGCAGATCCCGCGGGGTCACCAGCAGGCCCAGCAGCAGGAACAGTGTCGCCTGCGCGAGCCAGGCAAAACCGTCGAGCGCGACCAGCGACTGCGCCACCACCTGCGGCGCCCGGGCCGCCGTGACCAGGCCGAAGAGGTAGATCGCGAGGAATCCCGAGCCCCCCAGCCAGCCGGCCCCGCCGAACACCGCCAGCCCCGCCGCCAGCAGAAGCAGCGCGGTCAGGCCCTCCGCCGCCCCCGTCAACGGCAGACGCACCAGCAAGGCCGCCACGCCCCAGCCCGCGAGGAGCCCGACCGCAGCGCCCCAGACCGCCTGCTCGGCGAGCATCATCAGCGCAGCGGTCCAGCCGGCGTCACCGGACACGACCCCCGGCGTCAAGGCCGCGGTCAGCGCCAGCACCATGAACACCGCCATCGGATCGTTGAGTCCGGACTCGATCTCCAGCGTGCTCGACAAGCGCTCGTTGACGCGCAGCCCGCTGCTCTTGAGCAGCGAAAACACCGCCGCCGCGTCGGTCGAGCCCACGATGGCACCGGCCAGCAAGCCGAGCGGCAACGGCAGGCCGAAGAAGCCGGCCACCGCCAGGCCGGTGACGGCGGTCGTCACCAGCACGCCCAGCGTGGCGAGCCAGGCCGCCGGCTTGAGGCCGGTGCGGAAGGTGCTCACCCGCGTGCGCAGGCCACCGTCGAGCAGGATGGTCGCCAGCGCCGCACTGCCGACCCACAGCGACAGCTGGTGGTCGTTGAAGACGATGCCACCCGGGCCGTCCTCGCCGGCGAGCATGCCGACGACCAGGAACACCAACAGGAACGACAGGCCTGCGCGGACCGAGAACAGCCCTGCCAGCACGCTGGCGAACACCAGCGCACCGGCCACGAAAAGAGCGGCATTGAGGGCGTCCATCGCGGGCGATGATGCCCGCATCGGGGATGTCCCTCAGCGCCGGTCCTGCGTGGGGCTTGCGCCGGTGATCCAGCCCTCCACCGGATCCACCACCTTGGGCTGGCCCCAGCGCGGCTGCGTCGACGCCCAGGCCGCCTGGGCCAGACACAGCACGGCATCGAGCCGGTCGCCTGCCGCGTCGGCCACGAGGTCGTCGCGCTGGGCATGCGTGAGCTTCAGCCGCAGCGCCAGCCGGGTGCGGCCTTGTTCGAGCGCCTCGACGATGTCCTTGCGCGCGATCAGCCGGTCGGGCTCGGCGCTGTTCTTGTAGGAGCGGCGACCGATCAGCTCGTGCGCGAGCAGCCCCGGATAACCCTCCAGCGCGCGCCGCGCCGCATCGCCGGCGACCAGGCCCGGCAGGTCGACGCCGGCAGCGACCAGCCGCGAGAAGCCCTCGAACCACATGTAGCCCACCGGCACATAGCGGGTCTGCAGGGGGCTGGACGACGACAGCCCGGCCATCGCGGTGTCGGTGGCGCGGTGGATCAGCCGCTGGCCTGCGGGCCGGCCGTTGCCCCAGGCGTCGACCAGGGCCTGGAACTCGCGCCGGCTGGCGCAGCGGCGGTGGACCTCGACGCTGACGGCCGCGGCATCGGTGCCCAGGTCCAGGCTGTCGACAAACACTCGCGGCAAGCCAAACGGGAAGTCGAACGCGCCGAGCCACGGCCCGGGTTCGGCCAGCAGCGACTCGAAGCCCGCCAGCGTCGGCAGCGCCTGCACGGCATCGAGCCGCAGCACGGCGCCCAGCAGGCGGCCGCGGGCGACGACCACCGGCTTCCTGTTCGACGGCGCGCTGCTGAAGTCGACGCCGATCAATCCGAGCCCGGCGGTCATCGGTGCGGCACCCCGAAGGCCAGCAGCAGCACGCCGCCGGCGATGCAGCCGGCACCGGCCAGGCGCAGGCCGCGGTCCTGCTCGCCGAGCAGGCGGCCGCCGATCAGCGCCGCAAACAGCAGCGAGACCTCGCGCATTGGCGCGACGTGCGACAGCGGTGCGCTCTGCAAGGCGGTCAGCACCAGGATGTAGGCCAGCGGCCCGAGCAGGCTGACGGTCAGCACGTGCTTCCATTGCACGCGCCAGATCGCCGGCAGCGTGGCCCGCTCGCGCCACACCAGCGGCGCCTGCAGCGGCAGGCGCAGCACGTTGCAGACGTAGTCGAAGAGCACCGGGCCCATCGCCAGCACCTTGATGGCATAACCGTCGATCACGCTGTACAGCGCGATCAGGGCCCCGGTGGCGGCGCCCCAGCCCAGGCCGGCACGCAGGCGCTGGCGTTGCGCGGCCTGGTCTGCGGACAGTACCGCCACCGAACCGACCGAACGTGTCAAGGCGCTGCGCAGCATCGCCGGCCCACCGGCAATCAGGAACACCCCCCCGCAGACGCCCAGCACGCCAGCCACGCCCCAGAGCGTCATCGCCTCGCCGAGCACGATCACCGCCGCCGCCGCGGTGACCAGCGGCGCACTGCCCCGCGCCACCGGGTAGACCACGGTCAGGTCGGCCTCGCGGTAGCCGCGCAGCAGCGTGAGGTAGTAGACGACGTGAACGATGGCACTGAGCACCACCGCCCCCCATTGCAGCGCACCCCACTGCGGCAACTCGGTCGGCGCGAACCACAGCGCCACAGGCGCCCACAGAACCGTGGTGGCGATGGCCGAGAGAAAGGCGAACCGATGGTCGCCGCCGGGTCCGCCGGCCGCGCGCTTGGCGGCCAGGTTCCAGACCGCGTGCAGCAGCGCGGCGGCGAGCACCAGCGCCAGGGCGGAAAGACGCATCCGGCATTGTCACGGCGCCCAGTCCGCGCGGGCTGTCGCCACCGCTACATTTGCCGCCCATGCACGAGCTCGCCAACCCCGTCCTCGTCGAAGCCCTGCGCGGTGGCATCGTCGAGTCCGCCCACCGCGGTGCGTTTGTGGTCGCCGATGCCCAGGGCGGCGTCGTTCACGCCGCGGGCGACATCGAGCGGGCGGTGTTCCCGCGCAGTGCGATCAAGGTCATGCAGGCACTGCCGCTGGTCGAAAGCGGCGCTGCCGACGCCCTGGGTCTGGACGACGCCGAGTTGGCGCTGGCCTGCGCCTCGCACAACGGCGAGCCCGAGCACGTCCGCGTGGCCGCCAGCATGCTGGCCAAGGCCGGAGTCGACGCAGCGGTGCTCGAATGCGGGACGCACTGGCCCTACCTCGATTCGGCGCAACACGCGCTGGCCGCCGCCGGCCGGCAGCCGGGTGCGCTGCACAACAACTGCTCGGGCAAGCACGCCGGTTTCGTCTGCCTGGGCACGGCCCTGTGCGGCATCGGCAGCGGCAGCGGCAGCGGTACCCTGCGCGGCTTCCTGAGCGGCTACGTGCAGGCCGAGCATCCGCTGATGGTCCGCGTGACCCAGGCGGTGGCCGAGGTGACCGGGGCCGACCTGAGCCAGGCGCCTCGCGGCGTGGACGGCTGCTCGATCCCGACCTATGCGATCCCGCTGCGCAAGCTGGCGCAGGGCATGGCACGGCTGGCCACCGGCAACGCGCTGGCGAGCGCGCGGGCACAGGCGGCTCGACGCCTGTTTGCGGCGGTGGCGGCAGCGCCATTCATGGTCGCGGGCAGCGGTCGCTTCGACACCCGCGTGATGCAGCAGTTGGGGGCCCGTGTGTTCTGCAAGGTCGGGGCCGAGGCCGTCTACTGCGCCGCATTCCCCGAGCTGGGCCTGGGCGTGGCCCTGAAGATGGACGACGGCACTACGGCGCGCGCCGCCGAGGTGGCGATGGCCGGGTTGATCCGGCGCCACCTGCGGTTGTCGGCGGCAGACGCGGCATGGCTCGACCTGCTGGCCGACGTGCCGCTGGTCAACTGGCGCGGCGTCGAGGTCGGACGGCTGCGCGGCGCGGCGGCGATGTCGCGCTGACGGCGGCCGCCAGCAGATCCCGCACCGCCGCGTGCTTGAGTGCCGGGACATGGCCGGCATCGAGCAGGCGGCGGACCGCCTGTTCGGCCTCGGCCTGGCCAGCGCCCGTGGCTCGGGCCAGGCGCAGCCGCGCCAGCCCATGCGCCAGGCGCGTGCCCTCGGGCACCGTCGTGTCGTCCGGCGCGAGCGCCAGGCGCGCAGCGGCGGCATCGCGGTCGTCGAGATCCAGCGCGGCATCGGCGGCGAGCGCGGCGAGGTAGAGCCGGTCTTCGGCCTTGATCGAGCCCGAGCGGGCCAGCAGCGCATCGGCCTTCGCCAGTGCGGCCGAAGACTGACCGCTGCGCTGGAGCCAGCGGGCACGCCGAGCAGCGATCTCGAGGCCCATCTCGTCGTCGGCGGTCGGACCGGCCAGCGCCTCGGCCTCGGCCAGCAGATCGCCTG
>Ga0315902_10010443_pt1 | contig 12276 bp, 12 predicted proteins | sample LakEriMetagenome_9_FD_203523 | JGI IMG/M metagenome (GOLD analysis project Ga0315902, IMG submission 203523) | Freshwater fungal communities from buoy surface, Lake Erie, Ohio, United States - Buoy 12 MA117 | ecosystem: Environmental > Aquatic > Freshwater > Lake > Lake biofilm | place: USA... | reverse complement strand
CTGCAGATCGATATCACCTCGGGCGTCACCGCGCCGATCCCGATCGCCATCGAGCCGTTCGCGGGCGAGACCCCGGCGATGAGTCCGGTGATCGCCGCCGATCTCGCGCGCAGCGGCAGGTTCAAGCTGCAGCCGCGGAACGCGGCGGACTATCTGGTCACCGGTCAGGTGGGCGGTACGCCCGACGGTGCGGCTGCGGTCGATTTCGAACTGCGCAACCTGCTCACCGGCCAGGTGCTGCTCAAGGAGCGCCTGACGATGCCCTCCACAGCCTTGCGTCAGGGCGCGCATCGCGTGGCGGACCGCATCTACCTGCGGCTGATCGGTCAGCGCAGCGCCTTCGCAACCCGCATCGCCTACATCACCGTCGAAGGTGCACCGCCGCAGCGGCGCCATCGACTGGTGGTGGCCGACGCGGACGGTGCCGGTGCGCGCGTGGTGCTGGAGTCGCGCCGTCCGCTGATGTCGCCGACGTGGTCGCCTGACGGCCGATGGTTGGCCTATGTGTCGTTCGAGACGCGCGCGGCGGCGGTGTGGATACAGGACCTCGCGACGGCCGAGCGGCGCATGGTCTCGGCGCGGCCCGGCGTCAACGGCGCGCCCGCCTGGTCGCCGGACGGCCGTCGGCTCGCGCTGACGCTTTCATCGCCCGGTGGCAACCTCGACATCTTCGTGCTCGACATCGCGAGCGGGGCGCTCGAACGCTTGACGGACGATCCCGCCATCGACACCGAGCCCGTCTGGTCGTCTGACGGCGACGTCGTCTACTTCACCTCCGACCGCGCCGGCGGCCCGCAGGTCTATCGCATGGCGGCGCGGGCAGGGGAGCGGCCCGTACGCGTGACCTTCGGTGTGCCCTACGCGGCGCGGCCGCGCGTAAGCCCGGATGGTCGCACGCTCGCGATGGTGGTGCGCGACGGCGGGGCTTACCGCGTCGCGGTGCAGGACCTCGCGGGCGGCGGACTGCGCATGCTGTCGCGCGGGCCGCAGGACGAATCACCCGCTTTCTCGCCGGACGGCGGCACGATCATCTACGGCACGCGTGACGGCGGCCGCGGCGCGCTCGCCACGGTGAGCGTCGACGGCCTCGTCCAGCAGTCTTTGGTGTCGACCGGCGCCGATGTCCGTGAACCCGCATGGGGCCCGTTCCCTGCGTCGGTCGCGGCGCCCGTGCGATAATCATCCGGCGAAGATCGTCGATGTCCCTGAGGATCCACCCGAGTCCCCCGCGGAGCATGCCCATGACCCAGACCCTGCGCCTCGCATCTCTCGCCCTCGTGCTGACCGCGCTGACGGCGTGCGCGACCAGCAAGCCGAAGGGCGGTGATGCCGCCTCCACCGCGGTCGCTCCGGCAGCGACCGCGACCGAGCCCGCCGCCGTCGCGACGCCGCTGTCGCCGGATGGCGTCGCGAGCGCCGGTGTCGCGACCGAACCCAACGAGGGCAAGGTCGACCTGCCGCCCGAACTCGCCTCGCGCCGCGTGGTCTATTTCGCCTACGACAGCGACACGCTCGCGCCGGCGGAGCTCGAGCTCGTCGCGGCGCATGCGAAGTTCCTGACGGCGAACCCGCGCATCCGGCTGCGCCTCGAGGGTCACACCGACGATCGCGGCACGCGCGAGTACAACATCGGTCTCGGCGAGCGCCGCGCGCAGGCGGTGCGCCGCGCGATGGCGCTGCAGGGTGTCGCCGACGGCAACCTCGCCACCGTGAGCTACGGCGAGGAGCAGCCTGCGGTGACGGGCTCCGACGACGCGTCGCTCGCCCGCAACCGTCGCGTCGAACTGGTGTACGTCGCGCCATGATGCGCTGTGGGCCGTGGCTGGTCGCGTTGGCGGTGATGTCGCCCGCGGCATCCGCGCAATCGACCCGCGAGCGCCTCGACGCGCTCGAGTCGCGCGTCGCGCAGGCCGAGCAGCTGCTGCAGGGCAGCGCGCTCGCCGAACTCTCGACCCGCATCGACCAGTTGGAGGCGCAGTTGCGCGCCCTGCGCGGCGAGCTGGAGACGCAGGCCAACGAGCAGACCGCGCTGCGCAAGCAGTTGACCGACCTCACCGGCGAGCTCGATCGGCGTCTGGCCGCCGCGCCGGTGCCCGTGGCCGTCCCCGCGCCGGTGGTCGACGCCTCGCCGCCGGCTGCCGTTGCGCCGGTGGCTGCTGCGCCGGCCGCTGCGGCGCCGGCAGCGGCGCCCGCCGCGACCGGACCCGACCCGCTCGGTCCGGTGCAGCGCTACCAGCTCGCCTTCGAGGCGCTGCGCGCCGCCGACTACCCCAAGGCCACTGCGGGTTTCGACGACATGATCGCGCGCTATCCGGACCATGCGCTCGCGACCAACGCGCGGTACTGGCTCGGCCGCAGCCTCGTGCTGCAGCAGGACCACGGGCGTGCGGTGGAGGCCTTCGCGGCGGCGCTCGCCGGTCCGCTGGAGGCGGTCCGCGTGCCCGACGCGATGCTCCGCAAGGCGCAGTCGGAGCTGCAGCTCGGCAAGCGCGATGCGGCGAGCGCGACGCTGCAGCAGCTCATCGAGCGCTTCCCCGACAGCGAGCCCGCGCGGCAGGCGCGCGGCTTGCTCACGCAGGCCGGCACAGCGCGGTGAAACGGGCGGTCGTGCTGCTCTCGGGCGGCCTCGACTCGGCGACCACGCTCGCCTGGGCGCGCGACGAGGGCTACGACTGCCACGCGCTGTCGGTGCATTACGGTCAGCGCCACTCGGCGGAACTCGCCGCGGCGGCGCGGGTGGCGGCGGCGCTCGGTGCTCGCGAGCACCGCGTCATGGGGGTCGATCTCGCCGGCATCGGCGGATCTTCGCTTACCGACCTCTCCATGCCCGTACCGGAGACGCCCGGCGAGGGCATCCCGTCCACCTATGTCCCAGCGCGCAACACGCTGCTGCTCTCGCTTGCGATCGGTTGGGCGGAGGTCCTGGAGGCGCAGGCCGTCGTGGTCGGCGTGAACGCCGTCGACTACTCGGGCTATCCGGACTGCCGGCCGGAGTTCATCGCGGCGTTCCAGGAGGTCGCCCGGCTCGGCACGCGCGCGGGCGTAGAGGGTCGCGGGGTGCGGCTGCTCGCACCGCTCGCGGCGATGTCCAAGCGCGCGATCATCGAGACCGGGCTGCGCCTCGGCGTCGACTACGCGCTCACGGTGTCCTGCTACCAGGCCGACGCCGACGGCGCCGCCTGCGGCGTCTGCGATTCCTGCCGTCTGCGCCGCGAAGGCTTCGCGGCGGCGGGCGTACCGGACCCCACGCATTACCGCCGCGGGGTCGTGTAAAATCCCGATCTCCCCCGAGGGTCCTTAGCTCAGTCGGTAGAGCAGCTGGCTTTTAACCAGTTGGTCGCGCGTTCGAGTCGCGCAGGACCCAAATCCCCTCCACGGACGCCGCTCCTGCGGTCCGCCCGCCGCGCGGGCGGGGGAGGGCTAGGTCATGGGGCGCTCCTGCGGCTGCCGGACCACAGTCGACCGCCATCGCGGGTGAGACCCGCCATGCGGCGCGCCAGGGAGGTGCGCCGCCCCATGACCCAACTTGCGGTTCAGGCCACCTTCACGTCGATGGCCTTCGGTTTGGCGCTCTCGGTCTTCGGGATGTGGACGGTGAGCGTGCCGTCCTTGGACTCGGCGCTGATCGCCGAGGCGTCGGCGCAGTCGGGCAGCGAGAAGCTGCGCGCGAAGCTGCCCTGGAAGCGCTCCACACGGTGGAAGCGCTCGGACTTGTCCTCTTTCTCGTACTGGCGTTCGCCCGACAGCGTCAGTACGCCGTCCTCGACCGTGACCTTCACGTCCTTGCGGGCGACGCCGGGCAGCTCCGCGCGCACGATGTACTCGCGGTCGGTCTCGCTGATGTCGGCGGTGGGCGACCATTGCACGGCCTGCCCGTTGCCGTCGATCTCGCCGCGCCAGCGCGTCAGCGCGGGCGCCATGCGGTTGACGAATTCTTCGAGGTCCCGGAAGGGTTCCCAGCTGGTGAGGTTCATGGATGGCTCCTTCGTGAGAGGTCGCGGCCTGATGACCGCACGAGGAGCATTGTTCCCGGCGACGACGGCGTCGCCTATCGTCGTGATTGCCTAGGGCGCTGGGTAGTTCTCGCAGCCACAGTGCGCCAGCACATGCAGCGCGGCCTCGGCGCCGCTGTCGCAGCGGTGCACGAGCGCGGCCTCGGCTGCGCCGATCAGGCCCTGCGCGACGAGGTGGTCGAGGTCGAGCATCCGCGACCAGTAATCGCGGCCGACGAGCACGATGGGCATCGGGTCGATGGTGCGCGTGGAGACGAGGTTCAGCGCCTCGTACACCTCGTCGAGCGTGCCGAAGCCGCCGGGGAACGCGACCAGCGCGCGTGCGCGCAGCAGGAAGTGCATCTTGCGCAGCGCGAAGTAGTGGAACCGGAAGGCGAGCCCCGGGGTGATCCAGGGGTTCGGATGCTGCTCGTGCGGCAGCCGTATGTTGAAGCCGATGGACGGTGCGCCGGCCTCGCTCGCGCCGCGGTTCGCCGCCGCCATGATCCCGGGGCCGCCGCCGGTCGCGACCACCAGCCGATGACAGGTCTGCGTGTGCGTCGCGCCGCGCGAGAGGTCGTGGGCGAAGCGGCGCGCTTCCTCGTACCACTTCGCGAGCGGATGGCCGTCCCGCGCATCCTCCGGCGCCGGCACGCGCGCGCTGCCGAACACCACCACCGTGCTCTCGATGCCGAACGCGCGCAGGTAGGTGTCCGTGCGATGGAACTCGAGCGCGAGCCGGACGGCACGGGCACCGTCGCTCTCCAGGAAGTCTAGGTCGTCCTCGGCGAGGCGGTAGCTCGGGCTGGCCAGGATGGCCTGCAGGCGGTCGTTGGTCATGGCCGGGGTGGTACAGGGTGGGAGGGCATACAGTCTGTAGGGATTTTACGCAGCCCGATGTCCGGTCTGGCCGCGCGGTCGCGTAATGAATAGATGCGGGACCCCTTCATCCGGGCCCGCAACAAAGTCTTACGCTCAGTCTTGCTCGGAGAGGAACGGCCATGGCGACCAGCAACACGTGGAACATCGACCGTTTGGAAGGCCTGACCCTCAAAGCCTATCTCGCTTTGGGCGCGTTCGTCTGTGTCGTCACGGGCATCCTCGCGCTGTTGGGCAAGGCGCCGTCCACCGTCGACAACTCCCTGTTCTCGGCGCTGCTGTACCTCGCCGGGGGCTTCAACTTCGTGCTGGCCTGGCGGCGCTGGGCGAACGGCACCGGTCAGTTGCGGGCGCCGCAGGCGTATTTCGCCACTTTCATCCCGTTCTTGGCTGCGGGGCTCGCCGTCGGTTCGCCGGCCGGTGACACCCGAGTGGCGCTGACGCTGAACATCATGCTGTTGTCCGCCTTCCTGATCCACGGCCAGAAGGAGCCGCTCAAGGCGAGCTGAGACCCCTTCGCCCGGGTCGGGGAAGGGGGATGGCGCTCCTTACGGGATTCGAACCCGTGTTACAGCCTTGAGAGGGCTATGTCCTGGGCCTCTAGACGAAAGGAGCGTCGGTTGGGGTGACCCGAGGCAGGGCGCGGTATTATAGTCGCCCGCCCTGATTGCTCAAGCGGAAACGAGTCACTCTTGAACCTCCCCCCGGCCTCGAACGAGGCAGCTCCCACCTTGGCGCGGATCATCCCGCGCGATTCCCACCCCATCTCGCGCTCGAAGATCTCGCCGGAGGCCCTCAGGGTCCTGTACCGGCTGCGCGAGGCCGGCTTCCAGGCGTTCCTGGTCGGCGGCTGCGTGCGCGACCTGATGCTCGGGCTCGAGCCCAAGGATTTCGACGTCGCCACCGATGCGCTGCCCGAACAGGTCAAGCGCCTGTTCCGCAACTGCCGTTTGGTCGGTCGCCGTTTCCGTCTGGCGCACGTCTTCTTCGGCCGCGAGATCATCGAGGTCGCGACGTTCCGCGCCTCGGGCGGGCCGCCCGAGGCCGAGGAGCCGATGCCGGACGACGAGGATCGCGAGGCGCTCGACGAGTTCCGCGACGAGGCGGACGATGACGGCTTCGACGAGAACGGCGATGTCGACGGCAACATCGACCCCGACTACGTGCCGCCGACGGCCGCCGCGGGCGGCGGCAGCGGTGAACGCGTGTTCGGCGCCGAGGGCCGCATCCTCCGCGACAACGTCTACGGCAGCATCGACGAGGACGTCTGGCGCCGCGACTTCACCTGCAATTCTTTGTACTACAACATCGCCGACTTCTCGGTGTGGGATTACTGCGGCGGCTTCGAGGACGTGCAGGCCAAGCGGCTGCGGCTGATCGGCGACCCGGAGACGCGGTACCGCGAGGATCCGGTGCGCATGCTGCGCGCGGCGCGTTTCGAGGCGAAGCTCGGTTTCACCTACGACGAGGCGACGGCGGAGCCGATCGGACGCCTGCGCCCGCTGCTCGCCGGCGTGCCGCCGGCGCGGCTCTTCGACGAGACGCTGAAGCTCTTCCTCACCGGGCACGGCGAGCGCAGCTACGAGACGCTGCTCGCGCGCGGCCTGCTCGCGGAGCTGCTGCCCAACGTCGCCGATTTCGCGCGCCGTTTCCCGGGCAGTCCGCCGGAGCGCATGCTGCGCCGCGGCCTCGTGCAGACCGACCAGCGCGTGCGCGAGGACCGTCCGGTCACACCGGCGTTCCTGTTCGCGCTGCTGATGTACGGCCCGATCGGCCTGCGCATCGAGAAGGCTCCGCGCCAGCTGTGGCACGACACCGCGACCATCCTCGACGCCTTCGACCATGTCGCGCGCGAGACCTGCGCGCGGGTCGCCGTGCCGCGCCGCTTCATGCTGGGCGTGCGCGAGATGTTCGTGATGCAGCCGCGTCTCGAGGCGCCGCGCGGCCGCCGCGCCTTGCGCACCCTCGAGCACCCGCGGTTGCGCGCGGCCTTCGACCTGCTGCAGCTGCGCGCCGAGTGCGGCATGGCCGATCCGGCCATCGTCGAGTGGTGGACCCAGCTGCAGGCGGCCAACCCGCAGCAGCGCGCGCAGATGAGCGAGGCCGCCGGACGCGCAGCGCCGGGCGGCGGTGGGCCGTCCGATGACGGCGGCGAGGGCGGCGAGGGCGACGGCCGTCGTCCGCGTCGACGGCGTCGCGGTGGCCGCGGTCGTCGCGGCGGACGAGGCGGCGCCCCGGCCTGACCGTGACCGCGCCGGTCTGGCAGCCCGCCTACATCGGGCTCGGCAGCAACCTCGGTGATCCGGCGGCGCGGCTGCGTGCAGCCCTCGATGCGATCGCCGCGCTGCCCGGCGTGACGGCGCTCGTCGCGTCGCCCTTCTACCGCACCGCGCCGTTCGGGCCGGTGGCCCAGCCGGATTTCGTCAACGCCGCCGCGGGCGTCCTGACCACCTCGGACCCGGAGGCGTTGCATGCCGCGCTGAAGGCGCTGGAGCAGCGTCTCGGGCGACGGCCGCCGCGCGAGCGTTGGGGGCCGCGCGAGATCGACCTCGACCTGCTGGTGCACGGCACCGCCGTCCGCGACACGCCGGTGCTGTCGCTGCCGCACCCGGGGATACCGCAGCGGGATTTCGTTTTGTATCCTCTGCGTGACATCGCGCCCGACCTCCTCGTGCCCGGTCTCGGCCGCGTGCGCGAGCTCGCGGCGCGGGTGGAGGACCGCGGCGCGACGCGACTCGAGTGAGCATGCAGCCAGCCGTCAAGCACCGCTACGTCGTCGTCGAGGGTCCGATCGGGGTCGGCAAGACCACGCTCGCCAAGCGCCTCGCCGAGACCTGGGGCGCCGAGCCGATGCTCGAGCAGGCCGAGACCAACCCTTTCCTCGAGCGCTTCTACCGCGACCCGGTGGGCGCCGCGCTGCCGACGCAGCTGCACTTCCTGTTCCAGCGCACCCAGCAGCTGGCCGATCTGCGCCAGCAGGACCTCTTCACCTCCGCGGTGCGCGTCGCCGATTACCTCATCGAGAAGGACCGGCTGTTCGCGCGCGTCACGCTCGAGGAGAGCGAGTTCACGCTCTACCAGCAGGTCTACGAGCGGCTCGTCGTCGATCCGCCGAAGCCCGACCTCGTCATCTACCTGCAGGCGCCCGTCGACGTGCTGCTCGAGCGCATCGGTCGCCGCCGCATCCCGATGGAGCAGCTCATCGACCGGGCCTACCTCGAGAAGCTGAACGAGGCCTACGCCCGTTTCTTCCATGACTACGACGAGGCGCCGCTGTTGATCGTCAACGCCGCCACGCTCGACCCGCTCGCCAGCGACCTCGACTACGCCGAGCTGCAGGGCGCCATCGCGCGCATGGGCCGCGGTCGCCTCTACTTCAATCCGCTGCGCCACGCGGCGCTTTGACGGCGGCGTCGAGCCGCGCCAGCGCCCACCCGACATGCTCGCGCACCAGCGCCGAGGGGTGCGCACGGCGCGCCTCGAGCGCGGCGCGCGCCTCGGCCGTCGGCGGTCCGTTGCCGAGCGCGACCGCGATGTTGCGCAGCCAGCGTTCGTGGCCGATGCGGCGGATCGCCGAACCGCGCATGCGCTCCTCGAACTCCTCCGCGGTCCAGCCGAAGAGCTCGGCGAGCGTCGCGGCATCGAGGCCGTGCCGCACGCGCGCGAGGTCGGGATGCGCCGCGGCACGCGCGAACTTGTTCCAGGGGCACACCAGCTGGCAGTCGTCGCAGCCGTAGATGCGGTTGCCCATCAGCGGGCGCAGCTCTTCGGGGATGCTGCCCGCCAGCTCGATGGTGAGGTACGAGATGCAGCGGCGCGCATCGAGCTGGTAGGGCGCGGTGATCGCGCCGGTGGGGCAGACCGGGATGCAGGCCTCGCAGCTGCCGCAGTGGCTGCCGCCCGCGCCGTCGGCGGGCAGCGGCAGGTCGGTGTAGATCTCGCCGAGGAAGAACCACGAGCCGGCCTCGCGCGCGATGAGGTTGGTGTGCTTGCCGATCCAGCCGAGTCCGGCATCGCGCGCCAAAGGCTTCTCGAGCACCGGGCCGCTGTCGACGAACACGCGGTAGCCGAACGGTCCGATGCGCGCCTCGATGCGGTCGGCCAGCGACTGCAGCGCGTTGCGCATGATCTTGTGGTAATCGCGCCCGAGCGCGTAGCGCGACACGTAGGCGCTCGCGGGATCGGCGAGCACCGCCTCCGCGGGCGCGGCGTCGGCAGGCCAGTAATCGAGCCGCACGCTGATCACCCGCACCGTGCCGGGCTTGATGTCGGCGGGCCGTGCGCGACGGACGCCGTGCCGCGCCATGTAGTGCATGTCGCCGTGGCGCCCGGCGTCGAGCCACCGGCGCAGGTGGGCTTCGTCCTCGGCGAGCGAGATGGCGGCCACGCCGACCGCGGTGAAACCGAGCTCCGCCGCTATGCCGTCGAGTTCGCGCCGCAGCGTCTGCAGGTCCGGGGTCGCGGCCATGCAGCCAGTATACTGGCCGCATGACGCCGTCCGTCGCCTTGCACACCGCCGCCGCCGTGCGCGCGCTCGAGGCGCGCGCGCTCGCCGCGTCCGGCCGGGACGGAACGGTGCTGATGCGCCGCGCCGCGGCGGCGGCGCTCACGGCGCTGCGGGCGCGTTGGCCCGTGGCCCGCGACATCGTCGTGCTCTGCGGTGCCGGCAACAACGGCGGTGACGGTTGGATGCTCGCCGGCCTCGCGCGCGCCGCCGGATTGTCTCCGCAGGTGCTCTGGACCACGCCCCCCGCGGCGCTGCGCGGCGAGGCGGCGCAGGCAGCGGCCGAAGCGCTCGCTGCGGGCGTGCCGGCATCGGCGTTCGCTGCGGTCGGCGGTGCGACCGGCGGTGCGACGGTGCAGCTCGCACGCGCCGATGTCATCGTCGATGCCTTGCTCGGGCTCGGTCTCGTGCAGGCGGTGCGGCCGCCCGTCGCCGCCGCCATCGAGGCCATCAACGCCGCAGGCCGACCGGTGCTCGCGCTCGATCTGCCGTCCGGTCTCTGTGCCGACAGCGGGCGCGTGCAGGGCGTCGCGGTGCGCGCGGACGTCACCATCACCTTCATCGCCCTGAAGGCGGGTCTGCGCCTCGGCGCGGGGCCCGACCATGCAGGGGAGGTGCGGCTCGCCACGCTCGGCATCGTGGACGACCTCGGACCGCCGGCCTGGTCGCTGCTCGGCGCGCCCCAGGTGCGGGCGGCGGTCCCCGCGCGCCGCCGCGATGCCCACAAAGGGCAGGGCGGCCACGTGTTCGTGGTGGGCGGCGGCTCGGGCATGCCGGGCGCGGCGCGTCTCGCGGGCGAGGCGGCGCTGCGCGTCGGCGCGGGCCGGGTCACCGTCGCCTGCGCCGCCGACTCGGCGGCCGCGATCGCCGCAGGACGTCCCGAGTTGATGGTGCGCGGTCTGCCGACGGAGCCCGCCGATGCGGCCACGGCGCTGCGCGGCTTGCTCGCCGACGCCGATGTGCTGGTGGTCGGTCCCGGGCTCGGTCGCGATGGGTGGGCGAGGGCCGTGCTCGATGCGGTGCTCGCCGCGGCGAAGCCGACGGTGGTCGATGCCGATGCCTTGCATCTGCTCGGCACGGCTAAGGTCGATGCGCAGAGTGCGCCGCAGCAGGCGCCTCGCGTGTATACGCCGCACCCGGGCGAGGCGGGACGTCTCCTCGGACTCACCGCGGCGGCGGTGCAGACCGACCGACCGGCTGCGCTCGCCGCCTTGGTCGCGCGCCTCGGCGGCGTGGTGGTGCTGAAAGGCGCAGGCACGCTGCTCGCGACGTCGGGCTCGATACCCGTGGTCTGCGATCGCGGCGATCCGGTGCTGGCGGCACCGGGCACGGGCGATGTGTTGGCGGGAGCGATCGCGGGCCTGCTCGCGCAGTCGGGCGATGCCTGGGGTGCGACCTGTGCCGCGGTCTGGTCGCACGCGCGCGCCGGCGAGCTCGCAGCGAACGCAGCCTCGCGCGGCGTGTTCGCCGGTGAGGTCGCGGAGCGGTTGCCCGCGGCGCTCGCCGAAGCCTTGAGCGGGCCGCTGCGATGAGCGCGTCGCAGCGATGAGCGCGCCGCTCGCGGTGCTGCGTCTCGACACGCCGGACGAGGCGGCGACCGAGGCCGTGGGCGCCGCGCTCGCCCGCAGTGTGCCGACGGGCATCGACCGCGCGTTGAGCGTGCACCTGCAGGGGGATCTCGGCGCCGGCAAGACCACGCTGGTGCGGGGGTTCCTGCGCGCGCTCGGCGTGTCGGGGGCGGTCCGCAGTCCGACCTACGGCCTGCTCGAGCCGTATGCGGTCGCAGGACGCGCGGTGCTGCATCTCGACCTCTACCGCCTCGCCGCGCCGACCGAGGTCGAAGCGCTGGGCCTGCGCGACCATGACGAGCCCGGCGCCGTGTGGCTCATCGAGTGGCCCGAGCGCGGCGCTGCCGTTCTGGCGCCGCCCGACCTGCGGGTCACGCTGCGGGCGGACCGCATCGCGCACCACCTGGACATCGAGGCGTGGTCGCCGGCCGGGCTGCGCTGGGTCGAGGCCGCGCGACCCGGAAGCGCAGCCTGAGGCTTGCTGCGCAGGTGCCTAATTTCCTTGAAAATCTTCTTGCGCGCGGCGTACAGTACCGAACCATGATGCCGTCCGACGCGACCGCGCCGCGCAGTGCCGGCGCCGCCCTCAGCGCTGTCCGCGGTGGCGCCCGCCGTGGCGCCCGCGCGCGCCTCGCGTCGCTGCTGGCGCTCGGCCTGGCCACCGGTCTGGTTGCCGGGCTGCAGGCGCAACCGGCCGCTGAGCCGTCGCGGCTCGACGCCCTGCGCGTGCAGGCGGACGCCGACGTGACGCGCGTGTTCGTCGATCTCTCGCGCGCCGCTGATCACCGTTTCTTCGTGCTCGACGCGCCCCGTCGCGCGGTGATCGACATCGAAGGCGCGCGTGACGGCTTGGGCAAGGCCTTGCCGGCGCCGGCGGGCGATGTCGCGGGACTGCGGATCGGTGCGCAACCGGGCGGCGTGTTGCGTGTCGTCGTCGAGCTGCGTGACGGCGCGCGCGCCTCGATGGGCACGCCCTTGATGCGCGGTGCCGGCGCTCAGCGATTGGTGTTGGAGGTCACGGGCGGCACGAGGGCCGTGGCGTCGGCGTCCGCAGCGCCCGCAGTGTCCGCGGCGCCTGCGATGCCCGCGGCTGCACCGCTGCCGCCGCCGTCCGCATCGTCGGCGCCCGAGGTCGGGGTGCCCGAGGTCGCGGCACCGGTCGCGCTGAAACCCGTCAAGGCTGCGCACGCGCCGGCTGCCAGCGGCCGCACGGTCGTGGTCGCCATCGACCCGGGGCACGGTGGACAGGATCCCGGCGCGATCGGCCTCGGCGGTACGCGCGAGAAGGATGTCGTGCTCGACATCGCCAAGACGCTCGCCGCTCGCATCGACC
>Ga0315902_10010442_pt1 | contig 12277 bp, 14 predicted proteins | sample LakEriMetagenome_9_FD_203523 | JGI IMG/M metagenome (GOLD analysis project Ga0315902, IMG submission 203523) | Freshwater fungal communities from buoy surface, Lake Erie, Ohio, United States - Buoy 12 MA117 | ecosystem: Environmental > Aquatic > Freshwater > Lake > Lake biofilm | place: USA... | reverse complement strand
TTACGTGATCTCGATGGGGTCGTGCGCGAATGGCGGCGGCTATTATCACTATAGCTACGCTGTCGTGCGTGGCTGCGATCGCGTCGTGCCGGTGGACATATATATCCCTGGCTGCCCGCCGACAGCGGAAGCGCTCGTGTACGGCATTCTGCAGCTGCAGCGTAAAATCCGCCGCGAAGGGAATATCTTGCGATGAGCCAGTCCCTGGACGATCTGGGCGCGCATATCGCCGCGTCGATGACGAGCGCGATCACCGGCCAAGCCATCGCCTTCGGCGAACTGACGCTGAACGCCAAGGCCGATCAAATCCACACCGTGCTGACATTCCTGCGCGACGATCCGCGCTGCCGTTTCACGACGTTGATCGACCTTTGTGGCGTGGATTATCCCGAGCGCGGCAAGCGCTTCGATGTGGTTTATCATTTGCTGTCGATGCATCTGAACCAGCGCATCCGCATCAGAATTGAGACCGATGAAGAAGCTGCGGCGCCAAGCGTGGCGAGCATCTTCCCATGCGCGGATTGGTTCGAGCGCGAAGCGTTCGATATGTACGGCATCCTGTTTTCGAACCACCCAGACCTGCGCCGCTTGCTCACCGATTACGGCTTCCAAGGTTGGCCGCTGCGCAAGGATTTCCCGCTCTCCGGCCACGTCGAAGTGCGCTACGACGCCGAACAGCAGCGCGTGGTCTATGAGCCGGTGAAGCTCACCCAAGCATTCCGCAATTTCGATTTCCTCTCCCCCTGGGAAGGAATGACGCTTCCAGGCGACGAGAAAGCCAATGGCTGACGATCTCTCCAACGCGCCGACTGAAGAGAAGCGCACGTTTACGATCAATTTCGGGCCGCAGCACCCGGCTGCGCACGGCGTGTTGCGCCTTGTGCTTGAGCTCGACGGTGAAGTGGTCGAGCGCGTCGATCCGCATATCGGCCTGCTGCACCGCGGCACCGAGAAGCTGATCGAATACAAAACCTATCTGCAAGCGATTCCGTATTTCGACCGCCTCGATTACGTCGCGCCGATCAACCAGGAGCACGCCTTCTGCTTGGCGATCGAAAAGCTCGCCAGCATCGAGGTGCCGCGCCGTGCGTCGATCATCCGTGTGCTCTATTCGGAAATCGGCCGCATCCTGAACCACCTACTGAACGTCACGACGCAGGCGCTCGACGTTGGCGCGCTGACGCCGCCGCTTTGGGGCTTTGAAGAGCGCGAAAAGCTGATGGTGTTCTATGAGCGCGCCTCTGGCTCGCGCATGCACGCCAATTATGTGCGTCCAGGTGGGGTCCACCAGGATCTGACGCCCCAGCTGATCGACGACATCGAAGCCTGGTGCGAGCAATTCCCGCAAAAAGTACGCGACATTGAAACGCTGCTCACCGGCAACCGCATCTTCAAGCAGCGTAACGTCGATATCGGTGTTGTGAGCCAGGAAGACGCGCTGAAATGGGGCTTCTCGGGCGTCATGGTGCGCGGCTCGGGCATGCCCTGGGATTTGCGCCGCTCGCAGCCCTACGAAATCTACAACGAGCTCGATTTCAAAATCCCGCTCGGCAAGAACGGCGATTGCTATGATCGCTATCTCTGCCGCGTTGAGGAAATGTATGAATCGACGAAGATCATGCAGCAATGCGTGAAGCTGTTGCGCCAAAACCCGGGGCCAGTGCTGCCGGAGAATTCCAAGTACGCGCCGCCGCGTCGGGCGGAAATGAAGCAATCGATGGAAGCTTTGATCCATCACTTCAAGCTCTACACCGAAGGCTTCCACGTGCCGGCCGGCGAAGCCTACGCGATGGTCGAAGCGCCGAAGGGCGAGTTCGGTGTCTATCTCGTGAGCGACGGCACCAATAAGCCTTATCGCGTGAAGATCCGCGCGCCGGGTTTCCCGCACCTGGCGGCGATGGATTATCTCTGCAAGGGCCACATGCTGGCCGACGTCTCCGCCGTGCTCGGCTCGCTCGACATCGTGTTCGGGGAAATCGATCGGTGAATGGTGAGCACGCACCTTTGATGCTGTGGATCGAGGGCATTGTCGCTCTCGTGATCGCGCTCGCGTTCGTGCTGCATGCCTTCTTCGCATTTAAGCCTGAGCATGTGGAGCATCATCCGGCGCGCGTGCGCATTGGCGCTGCGATCCAGGGGCTGACCATTGGCTTGCTGATCGGCTTCGTGATCGTGCCGCTGCGCATGCAATATATGGACGTGATCGATCCGCGCGCGGCGCCAGGTCTGTCCACGCTTTCGTTTCTGCCGGCGCTCTTGATGCTGATCGCGATCCGTCGCGGCGCCTTGCTGAAAGCGCCGGTGTTGAAGACGTATCTGCGCGCCTATCGCCGGGCGACGTTGCTGAAGGCCCGCGCCGATGCCGATAAGGCGCTCGCCAAGCTCGACAAGATCGAGGGCAAGGGGGCTGCGGCATGAGCGCGCTCGATGTCGTCCAACGCCAGCTCGATGCGTACAATGCGCAGGATTTGGACGCGTTCCTGGCGACCTATGCGCCGGATTGCCAGATCTGCGATCTGAATGGCGCCATAATGCAGAACGGCCGCGAGGACATCCGCGCGCGCTACGCGGCGATGTTCGCGCAGTTTCCGGAAAACAAGGCGCGGCTCGTCCATCGCATGAGCCTGGGCGATGTGGTCATTGATCATGAAGACGTTGTGCGCGGCCCCAATGGCCCGCGCCTCGAAGCCATCGCCATTTACACTGTGAAGAATGGGCTGATCGCCCGCGTCGATTTCGTGAAGTGAGAAGAGCATGAGCGTCCGTCGTTTAGCCCTCGAACAGCCAAACAGCTTCGCGTTCGCCGACGCGACGATGGTGCAGGTGCGCTGGTGGATGGCCAAGTATCCGCCGGACCGGAAGCAATCGGCCGTGATCCCGATCCTGTGGTTGGTGCAAAAGCAAGAGGGCTGGGTCAGCGAGCCGGCGATTCAGGCGATCGCGCAGCTCTTGGAAATGCCGCTGATCCGCGTGCTGGAAGTCGCGACCTTCTACACGATGTTCCACCTCTCGCCGGTGGGTAAGCACCATTTCCAACTTTGCGGCACGACGCCGTGCGCGTTGCGTGGCGCGGAAGATTTGAAGGACGTCTGCAAGAACCGCATCGGGCCGAAGCACAGCGTCAGCGCTGATGGTCTGTTCTCGTGGGAGGAGGTCGAGTGCGTCGGCGCCTGCGTGAACGCGCCGGTGATCGCGATCGATGATTATTATCACGAAGACCTGACGCCGGATGCGCTCGAAGCTTTGTTCGACAAGCTCGCGCGCGGCGAAAAGATCGAGCCGGGCTCGGCGATCGGTCGCGATGCGTCGGCGCCAAACGGCGGCACGAGCGCGCTGACCGATCCCGCGATGTATGACGGCTCGCTTGGCCAAAAGATCAATCTGCCAAATCTGCCGGAGAAAGTGTGAGCGAACAGGGCTCGCCCCCACCGTTGCCGCGCACCAAAGGGCGGTTGCCGTTCGACCCGAACGCGTTTTCGCGCGCGCCGCAGAAGGGCGCGGCGGTGGCTGTGTATGGCCTGCTGACGCTCGGTCTGCTCGGTGTGGCGGCGTACATGGCGCTGGTTGAGCAACGCCCTCTGGCGAGCGGTTACGTGGCAGGCCCCGCAATTGGCGCGGCGTGGTTTGCGCTCAGGCTCTTTATGTCGCTTGCGCCGCGAGGCGGGCGATGAGCGAGCCCGACCTTGAAACGCCGGAAGCGCGCGACGCGTATCGCGCCGAGCTGCGCGCTATTGCGCGCGGTCCGCGTATGATTGGCTTCATCATCGTGATCGCCGGCGCTGGTATCTTGATCACGGCCAAGTCGGCGCAAGCGCCGACGCAATGGCTCTTGAATTTGGGTTGGGTCGTGTTGGGGGCAGGGTGGCTTATCCTGCTCTATGCCATGATCCAGCGCACCCTTTATCACCGCCGCCGCATGCGCGGCGCTGACACGCAGGACTGAGATATGCTCGCGGATAAGGATCGCATTTTCCTCAATCTCTATGGGACGCGTGGCGCGGACCTTGAGAGCGCCAAGAAGCGCGGCGCCTGGAACGGCACCGCCGACATGATCAGCGCGGGCCGGGACTGGATCATTCAGCAAGTGAAGGATTCCGGTCTGCGCGGTCGTGGCGGCGCCGGCTTCCCGACGGGTTTGAAGTGGTCCTTCATGCCGAAGGAAGTGAAGGATCGGCCGCACTATCTCGTCGTCAATGCCGACGAGTCCGAGCCGGGCACGTGCAAAGACCGCGATATCATGCGCCACGATCCGCATCTCTTGATCGAGGGTTGCCTGGTCGCCTCTTTCGCGATGCAAGCGCATGCTTGCTACATCTATGTGCGTGGAGAGTACGTCGCCGAACGCGAAGCGATGGAGCGGGCGATTCTGGAAGCCTACGAGGCCAAGCTCGTCGGCAAGAACAACGTGCATGGCTGGGATTTCGACATCTACATGCACCACGGCGCCGGCGCCTACATTTGCGGCGAAGAAACCGCGCTGCTCGAAAGCCTCGAAGGCAAAAAGGGCCAGCCACGCCTGAAGCCGCCATTTCCGGCGAATGTCGGCCTCTATGGCTGCCCGACCACCGTGAACAACGTGGAATCGATCGCGGTCGCGCCGACGATCATCCGCCGTGGCGCGAAGTGGTTCGCTGGGATCGGCCGCGCCAACAATACCGGCACGAAGGTGTTCTGCGTCTCGGGCCACGTGAACAAGCCGCTTAACATCGAAGAGGCGATGAGCATCCCGCTGAAAACGCTGCTTGAAGAGCATGCCGGCGGCGTACGCGGGGGTTGGGGTAACCTGAAAGCGGTGATCCCGGGCGGGTCATCTGTGCGGATGCTAAAGGCCGAAGAGTGCGAAACCATGCTGATGGATTTCGACTCGCTCTCCGCCGCGCCGCATCGCTCCGGCCTCGGCACCGCGGCCGTGATCGTGATGGATCAATCAACCGACATGATCCGCGCGATTTCGCGCATCGCCTATTTCTACAAGCACGAAAGCTGCGGCCAGTGCACGCCGTGCCGTGAAGGCACCGGCTGGATGTGGCGCGTGCTGGAGCGCATGGCGAAGGGCGAGGCCGATCACAGCGAAATCGATCTCTTGCTCGATGTCGCCGGCCAAGTCGAAGGCCACACGATCTGCGCCTTGGGTGATGCGGCCGCGTGGCCGATCCAAGGCCTCATCCGTTGCTTTCGGGGCGAGATCGAACAACGCATCGACCGCTACCGCGCCGCGAAAGGCATCCACCAAGTCCGCACGCCGGTGGCGGCGGAGTGATGAAGCACTTCCTCCTCATCTACACCTACGCCACCGACTATCTCGAAAAGCGCGCGGCGCATCGGGCGGTGCATATCGACAAAGCGCGCGCTTCTGCGGCGCGGGATGAGCTCCAGCTGGGCGGCGCGGTGCCGAGTGACGAGCCGCCGTTTGGCTTGCTGCTGTTCAAATCCGAAACGCCGGCCGTGGCCGAGGATTTCGCCAAGACTGATCCTTACGTCACGCAGGGCGTCGTCACCGCCTGGCGCGTGCGGGAATGGATCACCGTCGTCGGCAAGGACGCGCTGACCCAAGTTTAAGCGCCCATCAGCGCGGGGCGACGCCTAGGCGTTCGACGCGGGCTTCCAGCGTCCGCAGGAGCGCTCTGCCGACAGGGTGTTGGTCGTTAGTCACTTGGTCGCGCACGGCGGCCTTCAACGCATCTATATGGGAGATCACCAGCGCCGGATCATGTTGCGCCAGCGCCTTGCCGCTTTCTGTTTCGATCAGGCGGCACATCGATGCGCCGATCTGCGTCACCAGCGGGTAGCCGTAGGTCGTGCCCATGCCCTTGAGTTCGTGGGCGACGCTGGCGAGTTTCGCCAAGGACGCAAAACTCCATTTCGCGGATTCCGCTTCCTGGCGTGCAACATTGAGGCGCTCAATGTCGGCGACGAGCCATTCCTGCATCGAACCGCTGAGTTGCTTGAGGGCGCTATCGGCGCGTTCGACCGCTTCGGGGCTAAACACGGGCTGGCGAAGCTTCAGGCCGCGTAGGCCTTTGGTGCGCGGGTCGATGAATTCTGCGGGTTTCGTCATGGCGCGCAAAGCTTCGCGGCGTCTGGTGAACAGATCGTTGACGAAACTGCCGACCCGGCGGTCAGACGTTGAATTGTTCGCGCAAGATGCGTTCGTCCAATGCATGGCCCTGGTCGAATAGAAGCGTCAGCGAGGTGCTGGAATCCTCGCGGATATCGACCGCGCTCACATTGCGGGTTTCCAGATTGTCAGCCGAGCAGCTGACCGAGCGGCGTTCAGGATCGAGCACTTCGATCCGCACTTGCGCTGAATGGGGCAGCAGCGCCCCGCGCCAGCGTCGAGGGCGGAAGGCGCTGATGGGTGTCAATGCAAGGAGCCGGGCGTTGATCGGCAGGATCGGGCCGTGGGCGGAGTAATTATAAGCGGTGGAGCCGGCAGGGGTGGCCACCATGATGCCGTCGCAGGAGAGCTCAGGCATGCGCACCGCACCGTCGACAATGATCTTGAGCCAGGCCGATTGCGCGGTCTGACGCAGCAGCGACACCTCGTTGAAGGCGCGCTCAACGACTTGGCCGTTGGTGGATTCGCTGCGCGCGATCAGGGGCCGGATGCGGATCGGCGAGGCTTTCTCTAGCCGTTCGACCAGCCCGTCCTCGGCGTACTCGTTCATCAAGAACCCTACCGTGCCACGGTTCATGCCATAGACGGGCTTTTTGTCCTTCAGCCGCTTGCGGAGCGCGTCCAGCATGTGGCCGTCGCCGCCTAGGGCGACAATGATGTCAGCCTCGGCTTCGCCGCTCTCGCCATAGGTATGGCGGAGGCGGCGCAGGGCCTCTTGCGCTTCGGGGCGGGCGCTGGCGGTGAAAGCGAGCTTCATTCGGACTTGATCCTACTCGAGCTTGGGAGCGTTCGTCTCTGGCGCAATATGGTTAGCTGAAGGCGATCGTGCAGGTTGAGTGCGCGAAAAGCCGGGTTTAGGCTGGTGGGGACAAGGAGGAACATTCATGGCCGACGACGCTGGTACGTCACTTAAGGGCAGGGTGAGCGCTGAGGAATGGCAGGCGCGCGTGGATTGCGCCGCGCTTTATCGCTTGGTCGCGCTGCACGGCTGGGACGACATGATCTTCACGCACATCTCCATGCGCGTGCCGGGGCTCGAGCACCACTTCCTGATCAACCCGTACGGGATGTTCTTTGAGGAGATCACCGCGTCGTCGCTGGTGAAAGTCGACCTCGACGGCAATATTGTCGCGCCGACCCCGTATTACATCAATCCGGCCGGCTTCACGATTCACTCGGCGATCCATGCTGCGCGTGAAGATGCGTTGTGCGTCATCCATCTGCACACCGACGCGGGCGTTGGCGTTTCGGCGCAGAAGGACGGCTTATTGCCGCTGACACAAAACGCGCTTTTGGTGCTGCCAAACCTTGCCTTTCACGGCTACGAAGGCGTTGCTCTCAATCTTGATGAGCGCGAGCGTTTGGTCGCCGACATTGGCGACAAAAAACTCATGCTACTGCGCAATCACGGCACGCTCTCTGTCGGCGTGAACGCAGCGGATGCTTTCGTGGGCATCTACTTCCTGGAGCGGGCATGCGCACAGCAGGTGAACGCGCTGAGCGCGGGTCGCGACAATGTTCTGATCGCGCCGGATGCGGCGCAGGAAGAAACGCGCGGGCAGAGCAGGGGCATGGGCATGGTGTCGGGCCTCGCTTGGCCCGGCCTCAAGCGCAAACTCGACCGCGAGCTGCCTGGCTACGATACCTAAGCGGCTTTGCCGCCCTACGTCCGCCTATTGGGAAATGCCGGTCGGTGCGACCAATTCGTTCGTCGCGGCGCCTTGGCTTGAGCAGAACTTCGACACCGACGACGGCTGGCGCGGCGAAGCGGCGCTCGGCTTCAAACAAACGCTCCATCGCGGCGACGAGAGGGCGGTGGCGTTGCAGGGCGCGCTTTGGATATCGCATCCAGGCTTGAACGCGTGCGGCGAAGGGGGCGCCCAGTCCGGATGCTCGCCGGAACCTCGCTGCCCGCCGAGGGGGCGTTCGTGAATTTCGAACTTGCGACCCGCGGGCTCGATGGCGGCTGTGAGCGGGATCGGCTGGATTTCACCGCCGGTTACCGGCCAAACGACGATTGGTTGGTCATGGGCCAGCTGTTCCTCGACGTTCCCCGAGATGGGGACGAGAGTGTAAAGGCGCAATTTACGCTTGTTCGCTTTAGCGACAGTGGCCGAGGCATCCAAATTGGGGGCGTGCGCGTAAAGACAATGGCGCCCAAAACCCTGCCGTAGTGATGGGCCCGTCTCGGAAATTGATCGCAAATTCCGGGTCGTTGGCAGCCACGACACAATTCATCAAAGGTTGCCTCGTAAGGTTCGCTACATGTTGGGGTTTTTTAACCGCTACGGCTTTGCGGCGGTGGTGGTCGTGGGCCTTGCGTTGATGACGCTGGTCGTGGCGGGGAAATCGTTGTCTTCGGCGGTTGGCGAGCACGCCAATGCGGCGGCGCCCGGCCGAGCAAAGGGCCCCGGCGGGCCTGGCGGCGGCGCGCCGTCAGTCGTGGTCGCATCTGCGGGGTTGCACACCTTCACGGACGGCCTTCAGGTATTGGGCACAGCCCAAGCGCGCGAGAGCATCGTGTTGACGCCGAAGGTGGCGGACACGATCCGCTTGCTGCGTTTCGAGAGCGGCGACCGCGTGCGGCGCGGCCAAGTGCTGGTGGAGATGTCGAACGTCGAGCAGGCGGCCGACCTTGCTGAAGCGCGGGCATCGAGCCAAGCGGCGCAGGAGGAACTCCGTCGCTACCAAGAGCTCTATGATCGTGGCTTCGCTTCCCAGGCGCGCCTGGACACAGTGCGCGCGGCCGCGGACGCGGCTGCGGCGCGTGTGAACGCTGGCGGTTCGCGTATCGCTGACCGCACCATTAGAGCGCCGTTTTCCGGTATTGTCGGTCTGCGTACAGCAAGCCCCGGCCAATATATGCGTCCTGGCGACCAGATCGGGACGCTGGATGACGTTAGCGAAATTAAGCTCGACTTTGATGTGCCGGAGACGCGTGTCTCCAGCATCGCTGCGGGTGTTGAGATTGTCGCCCGCGCTGGCGCCTATCCAGATCGTACGTTCCAGGGGCAGATCGCCACAGTCGATAGCCGCGTCGATCCAACAACACGCACGGTGCGTGTCCGCGCCATCCTGCCGAACAGTGACGAAATGTTGCGCCCCGGTATGCTGATGACGGTCGATGTCCGCTCCAATCCTCGTCAAGCTTTGGCGATCCCCGAGATCGCGATCCTGGATCAAGCGGACGGCGCATACGTCTATCGCGTCACCGCGCGCGAGGGCGGCGGCCAGCAAGCGGACTTGGCGCGCATCCAAACCGGCCAGCGTAGCGGCGGCATGGCTGAAGTTCTGGACGGCTTGGCCGTTGGCGATCGCGTTGTCACTGAAGGCGTGCAAAGCATGCGGCCTGGTCTGCCGGTGCAAGTAGCCGGCGACGCCCCAGCCGAAGCGGGCGCGCCCGAACTCCGGCCGCGCGGGTAAGCGCGAGATGACGCTCTCCGATCTTTCCGTGCGCCGTCCCGTTCTGGCGACGGTGTTCTCGCTGATCATTATCGCCTTTGGCATGATCGCGTTCACGACGCTGCCGTTGCGCGAGTTGCCGGACGTCGATCGCCCGATCGTGTCCGTCAGCACGTCCTATCCGGGCGCTTCGGCGCAGGTGGTCGAGAACCAGATCACGCGCGTGATCGAAGACCAATTGTCCGGCATCGACGGCATCGATGTGATCAACGCCACCAGCCGCGACGGGCGGTCAGGGATCAGCATCGAGTTTACGCTCGATCGTGACATCGAGGACGCAGCGAATGACGTCCGCAACGCGGTCAGTCGCGCGCGGGGCCAACTTCCAATTGATGTGGACGAGCCGGTGATCCGCAAAGCCGACGCCGATGCCGACGCGATCATTTGGTACAGCTTGGAATCGACAACGCTCGATCGGACAGAGCTCACCGATTACGCCGACCGTTATGTGGTGGATCGGCTCGCGGTTTTGAACGGCGTGGCCAACGTGCAAATCGGCGGCGCCTACCGACGTTCACTTCGGATCTGGTTAGACACGAGTGCGCTCGCTGCGCGCGGCCTGACTGTGCAAGACGTCGAAGCCGCGCTGCGCAGTCAAAATATCGAATCGCCGGCCGGCTATGTGCAAAGCCAGGAGCGCGATTACCAAGTGCGTGTCGCGCGCGCGTTCCAGACGCCAGAGCAATTCCAGCGGCTCCCCATTGGTCGATCGGCCGCCGACGAGGCGGTCGTGCGCCTGGGCGACGTCGCCCGCGTCGAGATTGCGCCAGAGGAGACCCGCAGCCTGTTCCGAGGCAATCGTGTTGAGCAAGTTGGGCTCGGGATCGTTCGTCAGTCTCAATCCAATGCGCTAGATGTGGGGCGCGAGGTCAAAGCGGAAATCGATCGGATTACACCGACGCTTCCGGAAGGGACGCGGTTTGTCCTTTCCTATGACGCCACGCTCTTTATCGACCGCGCCATTCAGCGCGTCGGCCAGGCGTTGTTGGAATCGACCATTCTGGTCGTTCTGGTGATCTTCCTTTTCTTGGGCTCGTGGCGCGCGGCGTTCATTCCCGCTGCGGTTATCCCGGTGTGCTTGATTGGCGCGTTTTTGGTGATGTCGATGTTCGGCTTCTCCATCAATTTGCTAACGCTGTTGGCGCTGGTGCTGGCTATTGGCCTCGTGGTCGACGACTCGATCGTGGTGCTGGAGAACGTGCAAAGGCGGGTCGACACGTTGGGCGAACCGCCTTTGGTGGCGGCCGAACGCGGCACACGCCAAGTGTTCTTCGCCATCGTCGCCACTTCGGCTGTGCTGGTTGCGGTGTTTGCGCCGTTGCTGTTTGTCGGCGGCTATGTCGGCAGCTTGTTCGTCGAGCTTGCGGTGACGATCGCCGGGGTCGTTGTGATCTCGGCGTTCGCTGCGCTCTCATTGTCGCCGATGATGTGCTCGAAGCTGGTCAAGCCGGTGAAGAGCGAAACACGGCTGACACGCATCATCGACGGCGCGCTCGACAAATTACGCGCCTCGTACCGCGCCTCATTGGAAGCGGCGCTGCGGGCGAAGGGGCTCGTCTTCGCGGTGTTTGGCGTGGTCGTGCTGCTGGGCGGCTTCCTTTTCACCCAACTCTCTTCGGAACTCACGCCTGCGGAGGATCGCGGCAATCTGATTGTCTTCGCCCAAGCGCCCGAGGGCGCGGGGTTCGAATACACCAGCCGTGTCATGAGCCAGGTCGAAGACGTATTGATGACTTACGTTGAATCGGGCGAGGCGCAGCGCGTGCTCATCGTGGCGCCAGGTTTCGGCGACGCCGGCACCAGTCGGTTCTCCAGTGGGATTGGGCGGGTCTTCCTTGCCAATTGGGAAGACAGACATCGTACGGGTGCGGAGATCGAGACGGAGATCAACCAACGCCTCGCGCAAATCCCGGGCGCGACCATTCGGGCGCGCATGCAAAGCCCGTTCAGTGGCGGTGGCGGTGGCGGTGGCGGCGCCGACGGCGCCTCGGTGGTGTTGCTCGGCTCCACCTACGCCCAAGTCGCTCCGGTGGCGCAGCGCATCGTTGACCGTATGCGCGAGAGCCCGAACTTCCAGCGCCCGCGCATGAATTATGAGCCGACGTCACCACGTGTGCTGGTGGAGATCGACCGGGAGCGCGCAGCAGCGCTGGGCATTTCGGTGCAAGCCATCGGCCGCACGCTTGAAGCCACGATGGGTTCGCGCCGCGTCAATACGATCACCGACCGTGGAGAAGAATATTACGTCTATCTGCAAGCCGAACGCGACGAGCGTTCAAACATCGCCGATCTCTCGAACAAGTTCGTGCGCTCCGATCGAACCGGCGAACTCGTGCCGCTCTCAACGCTGGTGACCACGCGTACGCAGGGCGACACGGCGGAGCGGCGGCGCATGAATCGCCAAGCAGCGGTCACTGTGTCGGCGTCGATCGCCGGCGATTACGCAATTGGCGACGCGTTGACCGAGGTCGAACAAATCGCGCGTGAGGAAATTGGCGAGCAAGCGATCGCCATCGATTATACGGGCGCAGCGCGTCAGTTCAAACAATCCACCGGCGCGATCGTGTTTGTGTTCGGCTTTGCACTGTTGATCGTTTTCTTGGTGCTGGCCGCACAGTTCGAAAGTTTCGTCCACCCGCTGGTGATCATGCTTTCGGTGCCCTTGGCGCTGACGGGCGGCCTGTTCGGGCTCTTCCT
>Ga0315902_10010436_pt1 | contig 12282 bp, 14 predicted proteins | sample LakEriMetagenome_9_FD_203523 | JGI IMG/M metagenome (GOLD analysis project Ga0315902, IMG submission 203523) | Freshwater fungal communities from buoy surface, Lake Erie, Ohio, United States - Buoy 12 MA117 | ecosystem: Environmental > Aquatic > Freshwater > Lake > Lake biofilm | place: USA... | reverse complement strand
GTATTTACTAAAGAATATAATGATGCATTAATACATTTGTTGTTAGAATACACATAATTATATTTATAATAAAAAATATAATTATACTCAAATCATCTCTAGTATCTTTTCATAAACTTTTTTTTTATTCATCGCGTCTTCGATACAAATATCTGGATCATCTAAAGTATTATTTATGAGATAATCAATATCTTCTTGAATAAAACTAGTATCTGCATGATTATCCAGTAAAAACTGGATAGTACTTAATACATTATCAATTATATCTGGTTTTTCGATAGTATTTGATAATGAAAAAAAATAGATTACTTTATAAATAGCAGCATCTCTCTTTTCATCCAGATTATTTATATCCGCATGATTATCTAAGAATAATTTCATCTTATCATGATCGTGCATAACAGCAGCAGCAATAAAAAACATACTCATTAGTTCTTGTTTTCGAATTTTATTAGTAATAATATAATTTATGAAGTCTAATCTATTATTCTCTAATATGTATACAGTAATATTATAAGCATATTCTGTATAAGAATTACTTTTATCTTCATCAATAGATCTTAAGAGTATGTTTAGGATCGTTTCGACATTACCTGTCTTGCAGATAAGTTCATCATTTTTGTGTTTAGATACAAAAAACATCTTGTATATGTATAATAATCTTATAATATATAGCATATCTATTTTGTATTTTGATTTTCATTTTTTTAGTCACAATCTGGACATTTTACGTCTGGATATGATAATTCTAACAAAAAATCGTATATATCATTCTGATATTTTTCGGATATACTCTTAGATAACATGATAATATTTTCAGTTATAATAGCACCATGATCATATAGAACAATTATATAATTTTTATTATTTTTTTCACATAAGAGATATTCTAACGGAGTTTTTATACTACCATCGATTTTATTTATATCTTCCGTAAAATATTTATTTATTATCCGACAAAACTCAGATAGATGATTTATATCTTCAATTAGTTCATATTCGCATATTATATGATAGATATTTCGATCATTACTAAATTTATAATTATAACTTGTTTTATCTAGAACAAAAAACAATCTAATTTTATTATTTATACAATATATTATATCATAAATAAACTGTAGTTCTTTTTCTTCCATATACATCCATGTATTATTTGGATATCTCGACAGATATTTTACAAAATGATTATAATCACCTCTAGATAATAACAACTCTCTTATACACATATCTATAGAAGGATAAGCTTGTTTTTGATCCATGTTATCGATTATTTAGATATATGTGTATTATATATCTAAATTATTGATTTTCAATTTTTTATATTATCATAAAAAATTGAAAATCGAATTATAAAATATATACGTTATAAATCTATCCGTTTAATGCAACAATGTCGTTATTTAGCGATACTGTAGTATATCTTAGAAAAGACGAATTAATCATCTATTACATTATAATATGTCTGATAAAAGATATTATAATACCGTTGATTACATCAAAACTGATGTTAGATATCATAGATGAAAAAGATAAATTACCTGATCTACTACCTTATCTATTGCTATTAAGGATATTTACACCGTTGCTACAAAGATTTGTAATATCTAACATAGAAAATAAAATAATATTCAATATGTCTAACAGATTTACGACAGACAAATATAATATGTATGATAGTTTTTCGTACGAGTCAAAGATAAAAACAAATCATCAAAAATTTCGTGATCTATATCAACAAGCTAAAAATTCGTTACAAACAATGATTTCATGGGGCTTACACAGTATATTATTGATGATTAGTGTTATATGTGAGCTGATTATAACTTTTACAAAAAAAAATTTATTACACTACTTGTTTCTTCTGTGTTTAGTATTTGGGTTGTTTTATTATTTTCATATAATATCTAAACAATCATTTCATACAAGAAACAATGCTAGATTACGAAAAAATAAGAGTAATGTTGAATGTAAAATTGCTCTAGACGGTATTCCTTTTCAATATAAAGAGATTACTAGTGATGAGATGATTGATCATGAAAATAATATAACTAAATTTTTACAAGAGATGGATATAATGTGGTCTATAATAATCAATGATGTTGTATTATTTTTATCTGTTATAAATATTATAGTAATTTACTATTCTAGTTTTGATGTTAAAACTTTCTTACTAGTATCAATGATGTTATCTAAATTTGATTCTAGTTGTCGGCAAGTAATACAGTTCAAAACTATTTTTAACAGAATAAACAATGAATATAATAGTTTTATTGATATGATCAATGAATCAACTATTAAAGAGGAGCCAGTTAAAAAATATTTAAGAAGTGCTAAAAATTTAAAAATTAAGAGTGTAAATATTCCGTTAGGTGACAATTTTACAGTTAAATTTTCTAAACAGATAAAACATATATTAATAAAGAATGAATCGAAGATATTGATAACCGGTCCATCTGGATGTGGTAAATCATCTTTTGTTAAAGCTTTATTTGGTTTATTAGATAAAGCTACAGTTAAATTAACTCATGGCTCTGGACAAAATTATTATCATGCAGTCGCCGATTACTTTCAAGAGATAAAAGAAAAAATGCCATCATCTAGTGTTAGTATTCGTGATTATTTTAGAAAAGAACAAGATGATGATATTATCAAAAAATATTTGCTTTTTGGATGGACAAATGATGAATTAGATAGAATATTTCAATCTATCAAATTAAGTAATATGAATGATCAAGATATAAATATATTAGATATGAAGATAAATGAAAAACTATCTGGTGGTCAAAAATCGAGATTAATATTTTGGCAGAGAGCATATATTACCGACAAGTATAATAAAGATATAATTGTTCTAGATGAACCGATGCCCGATGTTGATCATGATTCTTATAAAGATAATATCATTCGATTTTTCGAAAGATATCATAACAAAATGATCATAATGATCGCTCATCCTTGTGAGTGTAAAAAAGAGTTTTTATATCCAATGATGACCGATAAATTAGTAATTAATAATAAAGGTATGATTAATTACTGTTAATTATTATTAACAGTAATTAACAGTTAGATTAATCTACACATGGTTCTTTTATATCAACCGCCATATATTCATTTATAAATTCTTTAATATATGAATGACACTGATCGATAAAATTTTTTCCATATTTATTTGTATGATATGGATTTACTCCATGATCTAACAATTTTTTTATAATATTCAATGTAATTTTTTGGTCTATTACATTATCATTAAATATATAATAACGTTTGAACATAAAAAAAATATTTTCACCGTGTATATTAGTCTGTTTTAAATCACATGTTTTAAAATTGTTAATGATATAATCCAATATACAACGAGAATCTCTGGTATAACCATGATTTATAAATAAAGAAAATGGAGTATCGCCATTTGTGTTTTTATGATTAATCAAATCTATATCTATATATTTTGATACTAATTGTATATCAGTATAACATAAATTCCATTCATATAATAAATTATGCAGTATATTATTCTGTTTTTTGTCAGTTATATTCATATCACATTTTTTACATAAATATTTACATTCATCATATGATTTTGTTTTAAACCACGTATGTAATAAAGATTGATCCATATTATTATATACATTTGGGTTTGCTCCATAATTTATAAAGTATTCAAGAGTAATATTATCATCTATACTAAATAATATACTATTTCCGTTATTATCAAGAACATTTGGATTTAATTTTACTTCTTTTAGAAGATATTCTAACATATCATAATTATTTTTATTTATCACATAGAACAAAACATCATCAGTAATTTTTTTTATATTTTTTATGTTTTGTAATACTTGTACTGTTTTTATATTTGTTTTTACTGCATATTTATAATAATTTATATCAGGATCAAATATATTTTTAATATTTATCATTCTCTCTATTTTTCTGTAATTTCCATTTTTAACTGCTCTCTTAAAATATTTATGTCCGTTCATGGTTTAGTCTTATATACATATAATAATTATTATATGTATAGTATCAAGTATTTCAAAAATCAATTTTTTTTATTTTAATCATAACCAGGTTCTTTTATCTCTATACTTTTATTATTTTGTTCATGTATATCTTCTAGACTAGTATAATCATCATATATAATCATCATAACAAGGACTACCACTACATACTAAACAAGTAACTGAGCCAGGTAAATAATCAAAATTACTTATTAGTGTATTCTGACAATGTATTTCTTTTAGAGAGTTAGGTAAATATCTAAAACTAGTGATAGGATTATCTGAACAATCTATATTTATCACATTTCTGGAGATATGTTCAAAACTAGTTATTTGATTACAAAAACAATCTATATCTGTAATAGAGTCAGGCATATGCTTAAAACTAGTAAGTAAATTAGATGAACAAAATATATGAGTAATATTTCTCGGTAAATATTCAAAACTAGTTATTTGATTATTATCACATACAATATATCGTAAATTATCTGGTAGATATCTAAAACTAGTAATTCGATTATTATGACAATCTATACTTATTATATGCTCTGGACATCCTACGAAGCTAGTAAAATTATGATTTGATATATCTATATATGTGATATGTTCTGGTATATTTATCTGTTCAAATGACGTTATATTCTCAGGCAATACATAATATTCCATTTTTTTATTTTATGATTCAGATTGTATAATTATATAATTATTAATTTTTATTTTCAATTTTTTTTTATAACGATAATAAATTTAGCGAGTCTTGATAGAATATAAAAAAATTGAATTTTAAAGTTATAGGTAGATCCTTTATATATTGATGATATCAGTTTTTTTCACATTAACAATGTCAGCAAACACTCCTCTCCATAATGCTGTGATTCAGGATAATTATCCTAAAGTAAAGGCATTACTTGCTGAAGGTGCAGACATGTTCGCTATCGGTGACAATGGACTGACCCCTGTTGATCTCTGCGGGGGCAACACTTGTTTGGCTATTCACGATTTGTTTTCGAATGCTAAAAAACAACGTGAAAACAAATACAAAAAATCAGAACAATTGGTAGCCAGTATTGAAAGAGAACATAAGAAAGATCCTTCTTCGGTTCCTATTCAAAAATTGGGTGGTCTGATGGCTGATTTGTTGGGATATATTGATGAGAAGGAATATCTCCGTGTGATGAAGGAATGCAATAATGTCCGTCCTTCAAAAGGAAAGTGTGGATATGGACATTCTGGAAAATTTGGCGATTTTTGTCATTGTGGATCCAGGATTGCATATTTGGATTAAATTTAAAATTGATCAATAATTATTGATTAATTTTAATAATTATATAATCTGATTTTTTAACCAGAACATAACAATTATTAGTTATCTTCAAATTCATCTAATAATTTTTTCATTTCACTATTATCACAGACCCTATATACATCACACGATCCAACTTTTTTATGTGCCCTGTGTTCTAACAACAATCTAGCACATTTTATACGACTATTAATAACAGCGTGATGTAACGCTGTTTGTCCTGCGCTATTTTGATGATCAACATCGATTTTTTTTCTATTCAATAACGATTTCAAAACATCATAGTTATTGTAAAACTTATGGAGTAAAGTCGAACCCCCGTTACCAATTATAGTTATATCCAAGCCATTTTTTAATAACATCATAAACAGAGAAGTGTCCGATGAACTACAATAAGAAGATACATAACTTCCAGTTCTATAATCGTAATAATTCACATCTGCACCAACAGATAGTAATTTTTTAGTCATTATCATATTATTTTTTAATACGGCATACATGAGAGGAGTTTTATGGATAGTATCGTGTTGATTAACATTAAAACCTTTATCTACTAATGCAATTACGTTTGCATAGTCGCCGGTTCGAATATATGACAAAAAATTATCAATTGTTGTATTTGATACATCAACATCTAGCTTTTTACTTTCTTCAGTTAGTCTTTCTAATTCGTTATTATATTCTTCTTCTTTTTCATCTTTATAATCAACTTCATAATCTTCATCTTTATCTTTATCTTCTATACGTCTAAAATAAGATAGCCCTAATAATTTAGGTGACAATATTACTGGACTATTACATTGATCATAATTATTAATCATATTGATTAACAAGTCTATATCATAACCGGCACTGATATGTAAATGCCTTATAGATCTGTAAGTCAAAGATATCTCTTTATTCAACTTATTTATTAATCTTTTTAAATTATCATCATCATAATAAACATCAGTATCTTTCATCATATTATTAAAATATTTGATATAGCCAACCACTTCTCTATAATCACATCTTTCAAATTTGATCGGAGCAAAACGACTCTTTAGAGAATTAAAATGGATCTGATTAACTCCTTCAAAAATAGTATCAAAATTATTTGAACAAAATATAAATACTATTCCACCATCATATGAGCTAGTCTCTATCATTTCTAGAAGTTCATACAAAAAATTCTGTTTATATTCTTGATGAAAAGTTTTTGATTCTTCTTCTAAATTGATCTCTGTTTCTATTATTCTTATATTTTCTTCTTTATCTACCCCCCTATCTACTTTCCCTTTATCTCCAACACCTTTAGTTTTTAGTTTTTCAACATACTGTTTAAACATAAAATCAATATTATAATCGAGATATTTATCTAATTCATCAAAATAAATGATAGTTGATCCATTTTTCTTAGATTGGATAATATCTTTAATAATATTTTTGAATTCTTTTTTTAATATTTCTGTTAATGACATATTGATATAGATAATTTCGTGATACTTATTTAATGATGCTAGATAATCACACGATCTAGATTTACCTAATCCAGGTTCTCCATCTATCAATATGCCTTGTGCTTTATACATTCTAGTTTTCTTAACTACAGTAAAAAACCTGTCTATTATTTTATCTAGTCTAGTGTAATTATAAGATGGATATAATATATCTGGAGTAAATCTCTGTCTATTAACATCTTTCAATATTGTTTGAATCTCTTCTTTATTTTTATTAACAACTACTTTATTTTCTTCTTCAAAGCTTATTAGAGATTCTTCTAAATATTTATCAATAAAAGATTGTTGTATAAAAGGACAATATTCAATATATGATGTTTCATCATTTATAGTTGTTAAATATAAAGGTAGTCGATTATACTCACTAGTTACTAATTTATCTTTTTTACTATTAAGATCTTTTTGTAACTTGTTAAACAATATGCTTTCAGGCGTATTTTTTTTAAGATTAACATCAAATCTCTTATAAATAAATTTGATGATAAGAAACTTGAAAATATTAGGAATCTTATCTGGATTTGTAACTAGATATTGAAAGATAAAAATACCAACTATATTAGCTGAATCAATTATTATATTTATTATTTTACTCCTAATAGAACCTTTACACTTAAATGTTTTATGTAGGATCTTGAAAAGTTCATTCAATATAATAGATTCAGTTGATAAAGTTTGTAACTGTTGTATAGATTGTAAATAAGGTTGATTACTAGCCATCTGTCATAATATATGATTAATATACTATAATATTCATCAAGTAATCTATATTTCAATTTTTTTAACTAATTCAACACACCTGTCCTAGTATAATCTTCAGTTTTATATTTCAGTGTATTATATTTATCAATATCATTATTGACCAAGTAATATATTGGCACATAAGTGACATTTGTATAAGCCGGATAATCATTTAAAGATAACTTCCATCCGTTACTTCCACATTCCAATGATATATTACCACCATAACAAGTAATAGTAGTTGTTGAACTCTCATCATACTGTTTAGTCGTAGTATATTCAGTAGAATTAGACCAATATCCATAATTCATATAGAACATCTGTGCATTAAAGCCGACTTGCATCTCAGTAATAGTCTCAGTCACAGAGTAAGTCATTATATACTGTTGTTGAACATATTGGTTTTGATGAAAAGAGCCGCCAATCACCACAGTATTCAAATAATAACCTCCATATGATCCTAAAAACATGTTATACATATTATCATCTTGTTCGTTAGTAATATTAGATGGTAGAGCATTTAAAGATTCTAAAAAGACATCATCGAGAGTTAAAACATAAGCAGGTGGCATGATTAACTCATACATATATTCAGTATAATAAGCATAACCCATATCGGCATATCCGTCAGATAATAGTTCAGTAGATTCATATAATTCTTGGTGATAATTAACACTCATTGAAAAATCAGGCACCCCGATTTTCATAGAACAAGTATATGATTCAGAATATATCTCGACATGATCATAGTAAGAATCATACAGATCTTCGACTTGATATGTTTTAGTCATATCTATATCACGAATACTAAGTTCAGCAGGGATTATGTAACAAATATTATTCTGGATGTTTTTTAAGCACGAGTATTTACCAACATATTTAAAAATAGGTGATTTAAAACTTCTGTCGATGTTAGTAGCCAGTTGAGTCACGTCAAATCCACTGATAATTATATCAGCACCAGGTATGACAGGTGTGTTAATATTACAATCACATGGTATCCAGTAAGATGATGTATATGTTATATGATTAACAAAAAAGAGAATAAGCATAATAGATGTAGGCGCATACATATGCACAAGTATCACCATTATTCTTGTTATAAATCATCTATCTATTGAACGGTCTAACTAGATGTTTAAAAATCATTTTTTTTATTAATTATAATATAAAAAATTAATTAAAAATAATAATCATTATATAATCATCATATAATCATCATATTTATTATAGATCATGTGTATTGTTACACATATGTGGTGTAATAATAATCAAATAACAAGTTTTAAATATTTACCAGATAATATAAAAAAATTAAGATGTCAAAACTGTAAAATTACTAGTTATGAGTATTTACCAAAAAGTATTACATGGTTACAATGTTGTAACAATTTTATTATTAATTTCGAGAGTTTTCCGGATTGCACCATGCATTTTTTTAAATGCGATTATAATTATGATCTTAATAAAATTAGACAAAAATATGAACTAATTAAAAAACCAGTATATGATTAAATAAATCACATTCTGGATTTTTAATATCTAAACTGTTTATTTGTTCATAATATTCTTCTACATCTATTATTATATTATCCATGAATGGATATTTTTCAATCAAATATCTTTTTGCGGTCATATCTTCATGCTTAGAATATACATCGGCGCCATATTCTATCAATAATTTTAACATATTATTATCAATATTGCATCCTGTAATATAAATCCACCAATATGTCAATCCGTATTTAGAATCATGATTAATATTTATATTGTTTTCTAATAAAAATTTAGTTATTTCATAATTATTTCTGTTCAATGCATAATCTAAAATATTATAACAATCCTCCTCAGTAAATTTATTTTCTTGTTTTATCCTATGCAATAATAATAAATCATCAAAATTCACGAGAGTTTTCCATAAATTACTATAACTATAAAGTGTCATATGACTACTAAATTTTTCAATATATGATTTTTTATAAAGATATGCATATGTTTTTGCTTTTATCTTATCTCTTACAGACAGATTATTGTAAGATTCTATCATAAAATCATTAATTCTATCACTATATAAAATCTCCATACATATATCTTCATAACTCATATATTCGGCCATATTTTAATAATCATAAAATATATAGTTATATTTTTATGATTATATTTTCAATTTTTTAGTAATATTCTGGTTCTTTGATATAGCTTTAGTTTTTTCATTATGCGATGATCATCCAGAATGTGTATTATATCATATACTAGAATAAATATATATCATACGATGCATGTTAATATACTACTTATAAAACAGTAAAATATTTACTTAATAATATATGTAATGCGATAGATCCAAAAAAAATAAATTTAACAGTATTACATTTGATATGTCGTCGTACAATTAGCCATGATGATATAATTATGATTAGGACATTAATATTATGATTAATGATCTAGGATTCAATTTATTTTTTATGATCATCTAATAGATAATGATAAAAATTAATTACAATCGGGCTGTTTAATATCAAGAGCAGTTATTTCATCATACATTTCCTGTAAATTCATTTCAATAAATACACGTTGGAGATAAGCCCGATCGTTTTTATGTAAATCCGATCGCATATTTATATCTGCGCCATACTCAAATAACAAACGTACCATTTTTGTATCGTCCCCCTTTTTTATATATTGAATATAATAAAACAATACCGTATAGCCTAAACCTATCGAATGATTTACGTTAGCACCTCTCTGTAATAGCATTTTTGCTGCATCGATATTTTCACAATAAACAGCATTAAATAGGGCAGTTGTACCAATATCTAATAATTCATCAACATTTTGATCTGGATTTTTCTCTAATATATGTTCAAGTATTTCAAAAAGACATTCTTCAGCTGCAATTTTCCACGGTGTCGTCTTTTTAGTTATAAACCTAATATATGGCGATTCATGACCGATCATACCGTAAAATTCAATCAATAAAACAAGATAATAATCTTTAGTTTTATGGCAATTTACAAATTTGCTTATTACTAGGATTTGATTATTATCTAAATGTAAAGATAATATATCGCGGATGAATTCATCTGGTTTAGAAACTGGTATTTCTCCAACGCTAACAATTTTTAAGATGTCTGTGTATGTTAAAGCCATATAGATTAGAATATGGATATAACGAGCAAGAGTTTGAGAGTTAGAGAGGAGTAATAGGTGGTTTAATAAAGCATCTATATTAAAGTCAAATAATCAATTTTTTTATCAGATTTCTGGTTCTTTAATTTCAGGTATATTTATCTCATCTAACATACTCTGTAAATTATATTTTACACCTCTTTTATCCAATAAATCTTGTGCAGTTTTACCATATATTTTTGTTTTTGCATTTATATCTACGCCATATCCGAGTAACAAATATAACATTTCTCTTCTTACATAAACATATTCTATATAACAATGTAATACAGTTCGATTGCTATAAGATAAAAAATTTACATTTGCTTTATTTTTCAAAAACCAATCCACTACTTCTAGATTATTACTCTGAACAGCAATAAATAATGCAGTTTCATTATTACCACATATTTCATCAATATCTTGATCAGGATTTTTTTCAAAAATATACTTAGATATATTGAACAACCAGTTTCTCGCAGCTATACACCATGGTGTTCTAGATCCAAGTTTTAAATCAAATCCTATCATACGAATAAGTCTATCTGATAAATTACGATATTGTTCTTTATTTTGATAAAAATTTGTAAATTCATGTAATAAACGTAATTTATGTGGATCATCATAATTTATATTTATTAATAAATCATTGATATACTCTTCATCTTCTGGTAGATCATCACCAACACACATTATTTTTAGAAGATTATCAATGTTCATATTTTTAATTATTATTATAATTAAAAATGATTATTAATTTCTTTTTATATTGAACATATACTATCACCTATTTTTGCAGATGTTAGTATATCTAACAATTTGTCTAGATCATATTTATTTCCTACTAATTCTCTAGCAGTTATATCTATCTCAGCACCATACATTAATAATAATTCGATAATTCTTTTGTTCATCTTAGTTTTTATGCACCAATGTAATACACTATCACCACAACTATCTATCTGATTCGGATTAGCACCATTATACAACAACCATGCAACAGTATCAACAATATTGTAAGATATAGCATGATATATAGCAGTACTACCTAATATACATATTTGATCAACATCAACCTCAGTATTCCGCATTTTGATATATTTCAAGACACTAAACAATTGATAATGCAGAGCTACTTGCCATGATGTAAATTCATCATACATATCAAATATACCGCCTATATTTATTTTATTAAAATATGTAAGCAACATTTCATACTGGGGTCTATATTTTTGTAATATAGAAGACTTGCATCTAGTAAATGCTTTAACTATCTCACACTCATATCTGTATTTTATAATAATAATATCATCTACTCTTTCTGTGATTTTAGATAATTTATAAATATAATCTAGATCACTATCTGTTAAGTATTCACAACAACTAAGTTTATCGATTACAGTAGGATTTATGTATATCTTACGAGACATTTGTTATTATTTTCTAATATTTATAATACAAAACATATTAGACTATTGATTAATCAATTTTTTATAGAAAATTTATTATATAAATTCTTTTAATCTCTATAGCTTATCTAAACTAGTCACTCCATTCACCATTGCAT
>Ga0315902_10010433_pt1 | contig 12286 bp, 9 predicted proteins | sample LakEriMetagenome_9_FD_203523 | JGI IMG/M metagenome (GOLD analysis project Ga0315902, IMG submission 203523) | Freshwater fungal communities from buoy surface, Lake Erie, Ohio, United States - Buoy 12 MA117 | ecosystem: Environmental > Aquatic > Freshwater > Lake > Lake biofilm | place: USA... | reverse complement strand
TCATGGTACGAACAATTCCCACGAATGACGATGGGACTCTAGATCTCGATCTGATTGACCAGGCAATTAGAAGGCCTGATTCCCATGCTCCACGGACAGCATTGCTTTGCTTAGAAAACACGCACAATCGCAAAGGGGGCCGTGTCATTGGTCCCAAGTACTTTGAGCAGGTTGCAGCACTAGCTAAAGAGAAAGGACTTAAGATTCATGTTGACGGAGCGAGGATTTGGAATGCTGCGGCGTCCATCAGAGTTTCTGTTTGTGAGTTGGTTGTTCATTGTGATTCTGTCAGTGTTTGTTTCTCTAAAGGTCTGGGTGCTCCTGTTGGTTCCTGTCTTGTTGGGTCTCGAGAGTTTATCCAAGAAGCACGATATCTTCGCAAAGGATTGGGAGGGACTATGAGACAAGTTGGCGTACTTGCTGCTGCAGCACTGGTTGGTCTTGAGCAAATCTATCCTTTACTCGGCAGGACACATGAGCAAGCTCGAACCGTCTGTTCTTACATTTTCAACCTGAATTCGCCTCGGCTTGCTGTAGTACCAGCTGCTTGTGAGAGTAACTTGCTCTACATTAACACCGAGAAGGGGAAATCTCAAGATTTCGTCAAGTTTCTTGGATCAGACAACATTTTGGCTATTGCTGTAAGTTCTGATTGCATTAGACTTGCTTTTCATCATCAGATATCCGACTCCATGATTGACCATGTACTCAGATCCATTGACAAATTCACTCGATGAGTCTTCTCTTAAACATGTCCTTTCATGTCGCTGTAGATTAATTGGGTCGACCGAGATTCGGCCTCTGATTAATCGATTATGTCGTTGTGTGAGGAGACGCGTCGAGGAGTGGGTTCTTATTACGAGCGGTGGAACGCCATATGGAACCAGGCACTCGTCCGTGGAGCTGTTCCCCCTTGGGACGTAGGCAGGCCCTGTCCTGAGGTGATCCGGCTTCTCGACTCTGGCGACCTGCTCCGCCTGGGACTTCACTCTGAGTACACCTCAGTACTGATTCCAGGTGCAGGATCGGGGTACGATGCCATTGGGTTTGCCAAAAGAGGATTCAGAGTTACTGCGATTGACATTGCCGAAGTCGCTGTTCTTCGCTGCAAAAGTCTTGCAGAAGCAGGTGCAACTGGAGTGTGATTAATCTGACAAGTTTAGAAGGATTGAGTTCTAGAGTTTCTGTGATTCAAGAGGATTTCTTTTTACATAATCCAGATGATGGATATGACTTGATTGTTGATTATTGCTTTGCTTGCTCGTTGGCTCCTGGATCGAGATCTGTGTGGTAATGACCCTAGAAGATTTGTGATTCAAGTTTCTAGGGCTAGACAGATGTTTTCTTTACTTAAGCCAGGTTCTGGAATCTTGATTATGATTTTCCCGGCCGAGCCTTACATGATTGGAGAGACCAATAGCAAACGAGGCGCTCCTCCTTATCAAGTTCCTGTGGGAAGTATTAGAGCGATTGCTCAGCAACTGGATTTGAAAATCCTCAAACTTGAACGTGTTGAACCCAAGTTCTCTTTTCGAGCAAGACAAGGACTTGAATGGGTTTGTATTCTTCAACGGCATCAACGTCTTTGAAGATTTCGAACTGTAGATTTACTTGAGAAGCTCAGTTTCAAGATCATTTGAAGAATCCAAGTCCAAAGAGGTGCCGAATCTGTTCCCACAGTGGAAAAGCAATCGTGAAGTGAGGAGCGAAACGAAGAAAGCTTGGAATCCAACCCCTATAGAATCCGGTCAGTCCCTCAGTTCGAAAGATTTTGATGGCACACTCAATGGGTCCTGCGTAGTTCTTGCTAATGTCTGCCATGTATCGAGACTTGACTGTGTCAAAAGGCTGAGATGCGCAAGCTGTCAGGAAAGCAGAGATCACGCTACAAGTCACATGTAGACGAACTCCTTCTCCGAACAATCCCTGGCTCTTTAACCATGATTTCGAATGATCATAGCTGGAAAGCTGAGCTGCTGCTAGTACTCCAGCTCGAGACATGGTTGGTATAGCTCCTCGATACAATCCTGCAATCCCTTCCTGTCTCCAAATCTCAACGAATGCTCTTCTAGTGCTGGAATAAGTTGGAAACTGCCCCTTGTGTAGTCCAGTCTCATATCTCCCATCCACTCCTAACAATCCTGCTTCAGATTGGAATCGAATCTTGATCAAATCCGTAGGATTTGCCATTGCAGATCCTAATCCTCCAGTTGTAAGTCCTGCAAATACTTTGATGAGCAGAGAAGATTGCTTGGAGTCATGGAAAGAACTGTAGAAATCTCTGATCAAAGGATATAACCCGAATCGAAAGGAAGAATAACCCATTTCTCTAAGAATCGACGCAGGGAGTCCAGGAAACCACAATCCTCCCCATTTCCTAAAGATTCCTTCTTGCTGCGCAATGCTCTGCAGGGCCGTTGCAAAGTTTCGATAGATTGGAGCTCCCAGAGGTTGCGTCTGGAGACGAACTTTAACCACATCGAAAGGATTCAACAAACTACTCGCAATCGCATTCGCAAGTCCTCCTGCAAGTAACTCCTTGGATTGAATCACCCAAACCTCAGCGGGAATCCAGGGAGTATTCTTGAGCTCCATGTGCTCTCCCACGTGGACAGGAGATATTTCGTTTACACGAAGTAGAATCTTGAGCACATGGATCCTTTGGAGCGATGGGAGATCATTGAGAAGTTGGGAGAGGGGTCATACGGGGAAGTGTACAAGTGTAGAGACAAAGACACTCTGGAACTCGTTGCCGTCAAAGTCATACCGATCGATGCAGACTTCTCCGAGATCAAAGGAGAAATCGAGATTCTTGAGAAATGCCGGTCTCCTTACATTGTCGAGTACAAAGGCTCTTTCAAAACAGATCAAGTCCTCTGTGTAAGATTTCATGCAAGACATCATTTTTGAAGGTTCAGATTTTGATGGAGTTTTGTGGAGTTGGATCAGTTTCTGATCTCCAGAATATATGCAAAATCAAGCTCAGCGAGGCTCAGATTGCTACTTTATTGAAAGATGTGACTTTGGGATTAAAATACTTGCATGAGAAGAATCTGATCCACCGTGACATAAAATGTGGAAACATCGTAGAGATTGGGTCGCGTTTTAGTCTTTTGATGTTTCTTTAGCTCTTGAATGCTGAAGGAAGTGCCAAACTTGGTGAGTCTCTCGTTTAGAAGTCTTGTTGATTGTTCAAGCTGATTTCGGAGTTTCAGCTCAATTGACCAGGTCGTTGGACAAGCGGAAGACAGCGATTGGAACTCCGTATTGGATGGCTCCTGTATCTCTCTTGTTCTGTGTGCTTTCTTGACAATATCAGGAGGTTTTGCTTGAAAGTGCGTATGGAGTCAAAGCGGATATTTGGTCGTTAGGAATCACAGCCATTGAAATGGCGACTGGAACCCCTCCTTTATCTGATGTTCACCCTGTTCGAGTTGGGATGCTCTGGAATGATGAGCTTACATGTCTAGGCACTGTTTCTGATTCCGAATCGAGATCCTCCAACTTTACCAAATCCTACAGTCTTTTCTTCAGAGTTCAATGACTTCATTCGTACATGTCTTCAGAAAGATGAAAAGAAGAGGCTCTCTGCTGCAGAGCTTTTGGAGGTAATGTGAGACTCGAGATTGTTTTGATTGAAGATAGCACGATTTTCTGAAGAACGCTCCTTGTGGCTCTACTTGGAAGGAATTGCTTGCTGATTGTATTCCTAGGATTGAAGCATATAGAAAGTCCAAGTTGAAAGCTTCTCCTGCATCTTCTCCTCAGAAGCCTGCAGAGAAACCTGAGTCCTCGTCACCTACCATTTCTGACATATCGACGATGCAATCAGATTATGGTACAATGATTATCAATGCTTCTCCGCCAGCAGAGAAGATGTCCAAGCGAGGAAACCCGTTGAAAGCCACTTTGGATACTCTGGAGAGACTTCACTCACAGTGTCAAGCTGTCTTGAATCAATCAGCAGAGGATATGACTTATTTGAGCTCGGGTAAGTTGAGTCAATCTGATGTACTTGGCAGCGATTCTGAAGGAACCGGACTGGAAAATGAAGAAATGAAGCAAGACTTGATGAGACAGTCAATTGCTCAGGAGTTCATTGAAGCGGGAACAGATCCTCTGTCGTCCAAGGCAGAATTCTCCAAGTCTTGTGCCGTTTCTGATTCTGTTGCTGTTTCAGTTGATCCCACGAAGTCTGAAGCGCTCCTAGATTCCTCAATTTCAGATCTCAAACGCCTTCCGGCTCCAACTCCTCTTGTTCCTGCTCAATGGATGCCAGATTCTGCAAGTGACGTCTGTTTAGTTTGTAAGACCTACTTTACGTTCTTTCGAAGAAAACATCACTGTCGCAATTGGTATCTCTGTCTCAGTCCCGAAACTGACATCTTAGTGGAATCCTGGTGTGCTTTGAATGTTCTCCGGAGAGAAGGGTTGTTGCGGTACTCTACCCTACCGTACCTGTCAGGGTGTGTGTTCGGTGTGCACCCCAACTACCCAGGTAAAGTAAATGCCACGTGCTCATTTCAAATCCGTTGCGAAGATGCGGAGGGTATGGACGTCTCTGGGATTCGGAGCGCTCACAGATGACACACAGGTTCAGTTGCCCTGGGGCACTGCTCACAGGCTCGAGGGCACTGAGGAAGTGTCGTTGTCATTGATTGCATTTCTTCCTCACAAGAAGCTCGTCTCGGTGTCTCTTAAGGCAAACGATTCCCTTGACTTCCTCTGCGAGCTTGCAGCTCAGAATTTTGCTGTAGACGCACTAGAGATTGAGTTGACCCAGCGGGGAAAGCGGCTACAGCCTCTTTCCAAGGCTCTTCATGAAGTTGGTCTGAATCCTCAAGTTCCAGTCGTTTGTGTGATCAACAGGAACCCGATCACTCAGACCGTGTTTCTGGCGAATCTCATTGATGAAATCTTTTGCCTTAATCGACATGTTTATCCGGAACAGATCTCCAAGGAGACTCACCTGTTCCGTTGGGTCTGGGATGCTCTTAGTGCCGTCGTTGGAGACTGTAGCAATGATCCTCTGGCAAGGACATTGGTTTCTTTGGCGTCGAGGTCCAAAGACATTGGTCTTTCCATTGCAGTGTTGCTTGCTGGATGTTTTCGATTTACTCATGACTCCGTGGAATGGACTTTGGAAGCGAATCGCAGTGACTTGAACAAGATGTTCGCCAGACTGAACAAGTTGATTGTCAAGACTTGTCCTGGACAGCTGGGAGGTTTGCTTCTAGTCTTGTACCTGTTTGAGGATGCTGTCTCTGAACTCATCGCCTCTGTCAATCCAGACTACGCCAGAACGAGAGAATCTTTGCTTGCCGATCAAGCTCAGATTCTTCTCAAAGATTTCCATCCCTCTGGAGTCTGTGAGCTTTGGTCTGGAATCATGGTGGCTGCTCAACCTCTTCTTGAAATCAATCTCCTCTCAGATGAAGTGAACTTGCTCTCGATGGCCGAAGAAACAAGATCCTCGTCACTTCAGAACTGTGCTCGTCTCGTGTCCAAGTTCATGGAGCTCGGAATGGCTTTGATAAGCTCTCAAGAGTTTCTGGTGACACGGGAGGCACTCCAAGCATTACTTGTTGCAATCGAGAGAGCTTCACTATCAAGTTCTCCAGAACCCAGAGACTCTCCCAGCTTGGCAAGCTCTCAAGACATGGATTTGGCTTCGATCAGCGCAATCTTCAAGCAATCTGCGTTGGAACGAGATTTCATTGATTTCAGCGGATTTCGTCTGTGTGACTCCTTGCCTGATTCCCTTGCAGCTTCAAGGGAAGGTTCTCTCTACTAAACCCGCACTCTACACGAGTAAACTCCGGACTGCGTGATTTGTGCGAAGGTTGCGGCGAGAATGAAGGAGAAAGTCAAGTTACAGATTGGTCTTGTGGCGATCGGAGTACTTTGGTTAGGATGGATGCTGTTTTGTGTGTCGTTCGTGGTTGTACGTCGAGACCCCCTAGAAGGACAGTACGACTCCGTTCCTGTTCCCTCTCGCGAATCGAGATGCAACTTGTCTTGGTATGGAGTCAATATCGCAGGAGCAGAGTTCGGGGACAAGAGTCTCCATCCAACCAGGAAGCACATCGATCGATATGCTCAGATGGGTATGAATCATATTCGATTCCCATTCTTTTGGCAAAGACTGAAAGAGGATCTAGACTCTCAAGGAGTCGAAGCGTTCGAGAATTGGCATTGGAGCCAGTTTCTAGACTTTGTCTCGTACGCCACTGTCGAACACAACATGATGGTGATTCTCGATTCTCACGGAGTAGAGATTCCGACTCCGTTTGTGAGCAATCCAGCGTTGGCAGCGTCGTACATTCAGTTCTGGAAAGACGTGGCTTCGTATCCTTTGTTCAAGAGCAATCCTTTGATCATGTTCGATGTGTTGAACGAGCCGGCGTTGGTGGACTCCGACTCGATCATCAAGTTCATGAATGAGATGATTGTAGCCATTCGAGGCGTCGGAGCCGAAAACTTGATTTTGGTTTCAGGCACTAGATGGAGTGGAGCGTACAGCTGGACTCTAGATTGGGGCAGTGGACTTCACGGCAGGTCCAACGCTGAAGCTGCGATGGCAGTCAGAGATCCCTTGAACAGGTTCGCTTTCAGTCTGCACCAGTACTTTGACAGTGACAATGGAGGCAAGCTGAATGAGTGCAAAGGAGAAGCTGCAGAAGTCAAACTGAAAGACGTCACTGACTGGCTCAGAACCAATCGACGTAGAGCTTTCTTGACAGAAATGGCGGCTGGAACTGGAATCAATTGTGCTGAGGACTTGAAGTCTCTGTTGGATTACGTTGAGCAGAACAGCGATGTCTGGATGGGATGGAGCTGGTGGGCAGGAGGATCTTGGGATGATGACTATGTATCCAGTATTGAAGACAGAGGAAACGCCGAGAAGCACATTCCTGAGCTTAGATCGAGATTTCTGTCTTGCTAGTGTAAAGGACAGTCTTTAGTCAAGCATTCTCTTGTTTTGCAGCAACAGAAACTCGAGCAGCACCAAACTTCGGTTCGATAGATTGAGTTTTCTTTGGATTAGCTTGACCAGCTGTTGTCTCAAAACCGACTCCTTCTTGTGCAGATCATCATATTTCAAGATCCCTTTGCTCTGGAGAAGAGACACCAGGTCCACTCTTGTTTTTTCTGAGAAGTCTGTTCCATCTTCTCGTGAAATCATCGAAACAACTGCGTCCATTGGAGATTCCGGTGCTAAACCGGTGAAGATATTGTCCAAAAACTGGTTCTTGATAGACTTCATTGCCATTAAAGTATTGCCACTAATGGAACCCTCCAATGAGATGAAATCTTCTAATCGTAGAAAATGTGCGTCCTCAAGAGTTTCAATGCCAACTGAAGCAAGTTCCTTCAAGTCCCTTTCAAATATTTCTGCATCTGAAAAATTGCATTTCTTCAATTCTATTCTCAAAGCTCCAGCTAAATCTAAACTGGATTCTTTAAGAGTAGAACCCGAGCCTGGAATTGAATTCAAGATTTCAGCTGTGGAGCTAATGATCGATGCCTCAGGAGCAAACCTACTGCGAACCTTCAGTTGTTCTTTGTCACTGAAAGGAGACACTTGAATTGCACTTTGAAGATCAAAGAATAAAAGAGCGGTGAGGAAATCCCAAGATTCGATAACTTGTCTTCCTGAAAGATCGAACAATCCCCAGAAGTTCCAGCTCCGGTCAACTGTCAGCTCACAACTCTGAAGTAATGATTCTAAAAACAAAGAATCAGAGAAGATGGCTTCATAGTCATGGCTCAAGGGGACGGAAAGTGGTACGGGAAAGCTCAGAGATCGAGAAATACTTATGCTGATGTCGTAAACCAAGGCATTGTAGAGCTCATTCTCAAGAGTCATGGCCAAAGTTTCTTCAAGAACAATAGAAGGCCAGACAAACAAATAGGTTCCACGGCTGACTCTTGGTAGCGAGGAATTATCATCGACAATACAGCTGTGAAGACTACTCAACATGACCTCGGCGTTGCAAGTTTTAGGGAGATCCGAAAGCACAACTTCGCAGAACGCTTCCTGTAGGCATTTAGCAACTTGAGAAAGATTCAAGAGAATAGAAAAGTCAGAGTCTTCTAGAACCAGACCAAGTCTTCGGCAGCGATTAGATGAAGGCACCTGAGAAAGGCAGATGTTTGAAAGTGGGAATCCTTCAATGAGAAACGCAACAACTCTTCTATGTTTCCAAAGTTCGTCGACACAAATCCATTCGTCCTGCATTCGATGAGTTGGCTTCAATAAGTCCTCAGTTGGAGAAAGTTCTTCGACAATGGATGATCGAGCTCGGTTGAACGTGTTTTCAGAGAAGCCAGACTGCTCTTTGAAATGTGACAAGATCGTTCGCGTGGAATGAAAATCAGTGCCTTTGTTCAAAATGAAGTCAATCGATTCAATAACACAGACTTTGCCTCCGAAAGGACTTGATGAAACGGAGACTGAGACAAGACTTCGTTGGGATGCCAGAGTTGAGCAGCGTAATGTAGTCATTGAATGCTCCTGGAAGGTCAAACTCATTGATTGAAAATCTTTCTCCAGCAGCCTATCTCGAGCAGAGGTTTGGGAAGTTGAATCAAAAAGACTCAGAAATGATCTCTCACTATTGGGAACCGGTAGAAACAGTTTCACGGATTCTTCAGAGACAGCTGACGATTTCTTCAAATTGAGATCCTGGATGAGATTCCCAATGAACTTGTGAATCTCAACAGCTTGATTGCCAGCAATTTTGTGATCCGAGAAGACATAAAGGACGTCTGATACTACTGTGTGGCAAGTCGATTTCCAAAATTCGGATTCAGCAGAAGGATTTTCCAATTCCACTTCCTTGAAGATCTCTGAAGATCTCATGTACTCAGTCATGTGACTCTGTGCAGGAATCTCCTTGATGTTCAAAAGCCGCAAAATGGTCGAAAGCGTTACTGAAAGTGGCTCCAGAAACTGAGGGTCTTGAACGAGTCTGGTGACTGTAGCATTTAGATCTTCCTTGAACTCCAACGGTACAGGGTTTTTCTTTGTACTGGGATATGCTGCATAAAGAAAATCTAAATTGTCTCGTTTCTTTCTGAAGAATCTCAAGATGCTTACGAGATACCGAACTGGCATTGAACCTAAAACAGAATTTGAAATCTCTGGAAAGTCGTAACTCTTATCTAAGACTTGCTTGATACTTTTGCCGATAGACGTGTGGGGCTTAAATTGAATTCCTTCCTGCGTAAGTCGTCGAAATTGAAAAGCAACGCACTCCAATGCATTGATCATTTCTTCGATTGAGACACGCTCTAAAGAATGGAATTCCAAAGCTAAGTTATTGAGTTCTGATTCGCTCAAGACTTCTTCAAACATGACGGGAATCTGCTGAAGCTCGAGATCAGTCAGTTCTGATCCTGAAATCGACAAGTCGGAGCCTGTTCTAGAGCCTGCAGGCTTGAATGAAAAGGGTTTGAACAATGATGAACTCTCTAAAGCTTGAAATTGAGCAAACTCTGCGATTCCAGAAGATGTGGCTAGCGAGTATTGAATGTTTTCAAAATCGAAAGTCTCGTCGGGTTTCGCAATTGACTCAAGAGAGCTGGAGTCGGTCGGACCAGCATTGGTTAGAAGCTCCATTTTGTAAGATGCAGAAACTGGCAATAAAAATTGAGTCAGTGCATCACTCAAGAAGTGGTCATCGAAAGTAATCATCATGCTACAAGTAAGCAAATCAAAGACCAGGGAGCCTCTATCTCTAGACACCCTGGAGAGCAACGCTTTGATAGAGTAGAATCTTGAAGGGTCACGAAGAGCAATCAGGCTGGTGTAAGACTCGAGGCTTGAGATCAAGTCGTTATGAATATCAACGGCTTTCTTGAGGTACTTGAAAAGCAAGTCATTTTCATCTCCATGATTCGAGGAAGTTGATAGAAACCGAGCCACTTTGGTTTCGAAAGTGATTTGCGCTTTGAGGCCGGGAGGGAACCAATCCGATAGAAAAAATGAGTTCATGGCAGAGATGGATTCACTTAGAAGTTTTTCAACTTCTTTAATCGCATTAGAGGGGGCGAACTGAGACACCAATTCAGAAATTGACATTCTGTAGGCATGCTCTTCCGTGATTCTGTTTTCACATGTCTCTCGAAGCCACAGGTGCAGTTTGAGAACATGATGGAATCCCGAAAAAGTCTTCCAATGTGGACCTTGACGACAGTACTTGATTAAAAGCTCGTAAGCTGATTGGACTTCCAGAAGATCCCGCGAACAATACCTTTCCAAATGAATGAAAAATATGGAAGGAGGGGGAAAAGAACATGCTGAAGAATTCTTGAAAAGGGACAAAACTGTGGACATTTGTTTTCGTTCAGGAAACAGTTCTTCAAGTTGAATTCCGACCGACAAAGCTGACTGGATAAACAGATTCTTTTCGTCATCTGTATCCAATGAAGTGAAGACATCTTGCGTAGCCTGGGTTGCGGAATCGATACCTCTTAAGACATCTTGTGTAAACTCAGCCCATTTCACTTCCAGACGAGATCTCTCGTGCTTTCCAAATTGGGCGATGGGGACTGGATTGCAAGATTCCGCTTCCTCGCGCAAATAGTCGAAGTATCGGCTTAAACAAATGCTGATAAGACGTTGTCGATCGTCGAACGAAACCTCCATAGCAGTTTGAATCAGGCTAAAGTAATGGGAACATCTCTCATAGCAAAACTTCAACGGGTCATCATGGGACCAGAAGGATCTCCCCATAGAGCTCGCAGCAAGTTTGTAGTCAGGAAATAATGAGAGCCCCACCCAGAGAGCACCGTAGGAAGCAAAGAGAAGAACATACATATTTGAAGGATTCAAGAAATGTTCTCTCGGGTTTCGATACATCGGATGGGATCCATCTGGAAGCAGTCGAGTACCTTCGCTATAATCGATCCCAGGACCTCGATGACAAGCAAGCTGAGCAAACTTGTTCCCCATAACGAGATCAGGAGTGAACATCAGGCAGTGGAAATAGTTCAAGGAAGGATAACCTCCGAGAGCAATTCCAACAACGTTTGCAACCGCGTCCATCATTCCTTGAATACGTGGTAATGCATGAAGATCTTGTCGTAAAAGGTTCCAAAACGAGTAATCAAAATCATCTCCAGATGATGTTATCTCTGAGGAATGAGAGGATCTGGAAGAAGGCCCTGTATCAGGAGGATCTTCTGGCGTTCCATTCCACCACCGAGCCCAACGACAACGAAACACTTGCTTAAAGAACGAATGGACCGAGCGACAAGATGCATACTTGACGCGAGCGTCAGTCTTCTCCATGTGTCGAAAATCATCTTTGTGACTGGAACTTGGCTCATCAATGTCTGGTTCAGATTCCCGAATGATATTGTCTTCTTTTGCTAACGATTGCTCCTCCACAAGAGCATGAGAAGACGATGCAGTTGACTTTGAGAGCAGCGATGTCCAATCAGAAGACCTTTCCATGCATTCGGACAAACGGCTCAAGAAGACAGCATCCTGCTCATCTTTTGACGTAGAAGAAAACTTGTTTCCATCATACCAGAAGTATTGCTTTAGTGAGGTTCCAACTGACGAGTGACGAATCAAATAGAAATAGAAGCAGAGCCACAGGAACATCAAAACAAGGTCTCGATCAGAACCAATTTTTGAGAAGGCTTCACCAGAATTCTGTCGAACGAAAATCTGCTCAAACACGATTCTCGGAAAGCCACTCCAATCCGATTCAGAGGCCATAAGCTCAAACATTCGGCGCCTGAAGGCAGTGTACACATTGGTCAAAGAATGTCTACGCTGAAGACTACTTGTATCCATGATTGTCAAGCACAAATGAGAAGGAACGTCATTGACGTAATTCTTGTGCTCCTTGATCCTTTTCTGTATTGAGCTGGATACCATTAAAGTTGAAGTTGAAGAGAAATCTTCAGAGGCTTCCAAATGTTGCCAAAACTTAATCCACTTGAAGAAATTCCAGAACTTGATAATGTCAAGGCCTAACCACAAATGGACATGTTCGGATCCAATCAGATCTACCAGAGTCATCCAAAATACCTGTGATTTAGGAGCTTTGATGATCTGAGAAAGTTTCTCAATTTGATCAAAGGCAAGAGGAGCATCAATTTCCTCAAAAATGTGGACCTTCTTGGCAATGTTGAGCGCCAAATGGCGTTGTAACTCGCATTCAACCGAGTTCATTTCGATCATTAAAACATCCTTCCGAGTTATGAGACCCCCTGTGCAATCATCAATCTGTTCGACTCGCTTTGACAATCCTTCACATTGCGACTT
>Ga0315902_10010429_pt1 | contig 12288 bp, 5 predicted proteins | sample LakEriMetagenome_9_FD_203523 | JGI IMG/M metagenome (GOLD analysis project Ga0315902, IMG submission 203523) | Freshwater fungal communities from buoy surface, Lake Erie, Ohio, United States - Buoy 12 MA117 | ecosystem: Environmental > Aquatic > Freshwater > Lake > Lake biofilm | place: USA... | reverse complement strand
CGGGGGATGCAGGCTCGTCAGGATCCGCCGACCAGCAGTCCGACTGGGAGTTTGCCTGCAAGGATTTCCAAAAATTCATCGGCAATCTCTCGGACGATTCCCGCGGCAGCGAGGGTTCGCGATCAAACGGGGTCGCTTCGTCCCCGTCCGGCATCAGCCTCGGAGGCTCGGTTGAGTTCTCATCCAACCGCAATCCTGGAGATCGCCGATTTTGGCGTGTGACTTCCATCGTGGGTGGATTGGGCCTGCTCGCCCTTGCAATCGCGTTTTTCGCCCCCCGGTCGCGTCCGTCAGGAGGACCGCAAAGTCCTGAACGCGAATCGGCCCGGCGAAGCAAAGCAGTCGATGATGGCCAGGGCGACGCAGATGAATCCCCCGAAACCGGGCTCCTGGTCGACCTGCTGTCGGCGGGTCTGTCGCTGCAGGTCGAAGTGCCCGCGAGGACCCGGGGCAGTCAACCCTGGCCCCATGAAACTTCGTCGTCGCCACGCCGGCACGTCCTCGAGGTGGACCACCCCTGGGAACTTCCGAAAAGTCTCGATGCCGTGGTGGGGGTGACTGCCCAGTTGTCCCCGTTGATCAGCAATGACATTCTCGAACGGCTGCGGGAATTGCCCCGGCTGGAATCGGTCTCGCTCACCGGCTGCTCCCGACTCAACGACTCCTCACTTGTGCCCCTTGGCCGATTGAAATCGCTCCGCAACCTGGCCCTGGTCGATATTCCCATCAGCGACAAAGGGATCTCGGAACTCAAAACGCTCGAGCAACTCACCTCGCTGACCCTGTCCCGCAACCGGATCAATGGAACGGGATTGCAGCAGCTCGTTGCCCTCCCCCGGCTCACCAGCCTCTCGCTCGACTTCAATCGGCTCAACCCGGCCGGCTTCCGACAATTGATTCAACTGCCGAACGTGGAGACACTCTCGCTCAACGGCATCTCGACCGGGATGAATGAATTGACGCAACTGGCAGACATGCCGCGGCTGAAAAAACTCAGCCTCAGTTCCGCTGGTCTCACACCCCAGGACCTGAGCGAGCTGCAAAGCAGGCTGCCCAAGGTCACGTTCGCCCCCTGAGCTTCCCCGGTATCACCGACCCCAATCACTCCCAGGGACTCGTCGCGGGGATGACCGCCGTCACATTGGTCCGGCCTTCGCGGGCCCTCTGCAGTCGCTCAAGCGGCAGTTGCTCTCACCACCGGAGAGCCTTCGCCAGCTCCCCAAAAACCGCATGGCCTGCCCGGAGATGTCCCCGGACAGGCCATGCCTGAAGACCACGGTGAGCCGTGTGTTTATTGGGGCGCTTTCGCCAGTTCAACCGCGCGCCGGTCACGCACCATTGTTTCGACTGCCGTGACCGCCTCGGCCACCGCAACCTTGGTGGAATCAGCCTCCCAGCGCCAGCGAACCTCAACCTGGCCCTCCTTCAAACCCTTGCCGCCGATCACCACCCGCAGCGGGATGCCAATCAGGTCGGCATCCTTGAACTTCACGCCAGCGCGGGCATCCCGATCATCCAGCAGGACGTCGATTCCCCGATCCTGAAGCGCACGGTAGGTTTTCTCAGCGACCTCCATCGTCTCGGGATCGGTGACATTCAACGGAATCACCAACACCTCATAGGGGGCGATCGACAACGGCCAGATCAGGCCGTTCTCATCAAAACTCGTCTCGCACAGCGCCGCCACGATCCGGTTCACACCGATCCCGTAGCACCCCATGATCATCGGATTCAGCTGTTCTTTCTCGTCGAGGTACTCGGCCTTCAGGGAGACGCTGTACTTGGTCCCCAGCTTGAACACGTGCCCCACCTCGATCCCATGCACAAGTTCGAGCGTACCACTGCAGCGGGGGCAGGGATCCTGGGCCGCCGCCATCCGCAGGTCATGGGTCGTTTCCACCTGGTAGTCACGACCGATGTTCACCCCGGTGGTGTGGGCATCCGCCTCATTGCCCCCCGTCACCGCGTCGACCAGGTCGGCGACGTCGTGATCGACCAGCAACCGACACTTGATCCCGATCGGACCAGCAAAGCCGACGGGAGCACCCGTCACCCGCTGGATTGTTGCCGCGTCGGCGAGATCCACCGAGGTTCCCGCCGCAGCCCGGCGTACCTTCGCCTCGTTCGCCTCGTGATCTCCCCGCACCAGCACCGCCACGGGACTCCCGTCGACCAGGTAGATCAGGGTCTTGATCATCCGGTCGGGAGTGGTTTTCAAGAGCCGGCTGACCTGCTCGATGCTGGTCGCCCCCGGGGTCATCACACGGGTCGGCTCGCCGGTGCCCGCGGAACGTGGCGAAACACGCGCCTGGCGACCGGTTTCGGCCCGCTCCAGGTTCGCGGCGTAGCTGCACTTCGGGCAATGCACGATCCGGTCTTCGCCGTTGTTGGCCGGGACCATGAATTCGTGCGACGCATCGCCACCAATGGGGCCGCTCTCCGCCTCAACGGGAAGGTACTTCAACCCGGCCCGGGCAAAGATCCGGCAGTAGGCGTGGTACATCGCGTCGTAGACGATGTTCAACTGCTCGAGACTGCTGGCAAAACTGTAGGCGTCCTTCATCAGGAATTCGCTGGTCCGCAGCACTCCAAACCGCGGCCGTTCTTCATTCCGGAACTTGGTCTGGATCTGGTAGACGCACAGCGGGAGTTGGCGATACGAGTTGATGTGCCGGGCCATCAGGTCGGTGACGACCTCTTCGTGGGTCGGCCCCAGCGCGACATGCACCTTGCGGTCACCACGGGTGATGTGAAAGTTGATCAGGACGTTGCCAAAGGCCGACTTGCGCCCGGTCCGCTCAAAGAGGTCGATCGGCTGGAGTGCGGGCATGAAAAGCTCGATGGCCCCGGCGCGATCCATTTCCTCGCGGACAATCGCCTCAGCCTTGCGGACAGCGCGCCAGCCCAGAGGAAGGTAGGTATAGGCACCGGCCATCAACTGCCGAATGAGTCCTGCCCGCAGCATCAATTGATGACTGGGGATTTCGGCATCGGACGGGATTTCCTTCATCGTCGGGATGAACGTTTTCGACCAGCGCACGTGAACAGCCTCGGGGAGAAGTGCCGGAAGTGGGGACCACAGCCATCGGGCGGGAGTTTAGCAGGTCGCTGTCAGCGTGAAACCCGGGTTTTGCGAACCCGGAAAAAAGCATTTTTGTGAACGGATGCAAACCGATCAGTTGACTTCTGCACGATCGTATATTACTATTCGAATGCACTTTTGATTTGTGGTGTCTGTGCACCACCTCGGCGGAGCCGACCGGGCCTGTCTCAGGCAACTGCCTTTCAGTCACCGAGGGGTGGCGGGCAGGGGCCGTTGCGAGATGAGACCACTTTGTGTGATCTCTGTCGCAACCGGTCCATGGGATGTTCCTGTGCAGGGGATTTTCTGAGCAGGGGATTTTCTGAGCAGGGGATGTTCCTGAGAGAGTCATGTCAGCGAGCAAAAGCTTGTGGAGCCTCGTTGCGGCCACGTCGATGTTGCCACAACGTCTGTACCCGTGAGCTGTCTTGTTGTGACCTGATCGCTGATCTGACATAAGCGCTGAACTGACCTAAGCGCTGATCTGACATGGGCTGCGGGAATCCCGAGTGCGAGACCACTCTAGACGACGAGGAAGGAACGGAGGAAGGCGATGGTTGACAAATCCATTCTCACGGCCAAGCAGCGTGCGATTTACGATTTCATCAAGGACAAGATCATGGTTCGCGGCTACGGCCCAACCGTCCGTGAAATCGGTGCCGGATTCAAGATCAAGTCCCCGAACGGGGTGATGTGTCACCTGAAAGCCCTGGAAAAGAAGGGCTTGATCACCCGTGAGTCGGGGATGTCCCGCGCCATCCAGTTGACGGAGCCACTCAATCGCATGGCTTTGCCGCTGCACGGCCGCATCGCTGCAGGAAGCCCGATCCAGGCGATTGAACAGCAGGATCACGTCGATTTCGGTTCCCTCTTTGAAGGCGAGAGCCAGTTCTGCCTGCGGGTTGCGGGCAACTCGATGATCGACGCGCAGATTGCCGATGGCGATTTCGTCGTCGTTCGCAAGCAGCGAACCGCTCGTGACGGCGAGATCGTCGTTGCCCTGTTGAATGGTGAAGAGGCGACTCTCAAACGGTTCTTCAAGGAACCGAATCGTGTTCGCCTGGAACCCGCCAACTCCACCATGCAGCCGATTTACTCGGCGCATGTCGACATCCTGGGAGTTGTGACCGGCGTGATCCGCAAGTATTAAGCATCTCCGCAGTTGACCCCCATCCCCCCCCCTGACGAACCTCACTGGCTTGAAGAATTGGGTTCCCGGTAGTTGGGAATTGAGTTCACATCCAGATTTCGTACTGCTTTTCGCGGCATCGACGCGTCAGTTGGGGGAGAGGGTAGGTCTCAACAGCGGAGCCACCCGATGAAGACTCGCGTCGCGACAAGACCAATCCAAACCGAGGGATGTTCCAGGCCGGAGTTGACCCGGCTCGAACGGCTTCCCGGACGAATCAAACGAAGGTGATTCTGCCGCCCGATACGAGCGGCGGCAGAATCCTGAGGGTGCCCGTCAAGTCAAGTATCGGGCAACTGTGCGTTTGATGTGGGTTGGGAACATTTTTCTCGTTGGTCACTTGTTCGGCTTCGCGCACCAGACGTCCAGCCCGGCGACTTCCCCGATTGATCCTGTTCAGGATCTCCACTCTTTCAGGATCCACCCAGTGCAGAACCCCGCTCAGCAGTCATTCTGTTGACCAGGTATCTGACGGGACCGTTTGTGGGAGTGTCGCCGGGGCGGGACGCGGTCGCGTCTCACGATGAACCCGCTCCAAAAATCTGGAATCTTGTCGGCGAAACCGGTTTTTCTCTCACAGCGAACCGCCTTGCGATGCCCCTTTCTCGATTCAATCCCAACTGATCACAGAGTCGATTCCATCGAGTCGTGGCGGCATTGACGGCTATTGTGAGTGCGGCGCTGCCAGACATGCACAATGATTCAGAAATCGCATTCAACCCCACAAGCTTCGCGCCGGGATGCGACGGGGCGCCGATCTTCAGCAAGCTCACGACAATGGCCCCCTCACCGTTCGTGAACAGAGCCCCTCCCAGTCATTGATCGAGATACTCCCGCAGTCGGGTCTCCACCGCGAACCGAATCCAGTGACGTTCTGTCTGGATTCTCTGATCACTCGCCAGAGTCCTGCCCAGGCACTGCCAAACGCTGCCCAAGTCGGTGCGTCACACTCCCCGTCTGGAATGGTTCCGCCGTCGAAAACACGCTACCATCCCGGAAGTCGTTTCTGGAATCGCACGATTCAAAACCAGTAACGACGGCAGTCCTCCCGGAGCACGGCATTCCTCCGTCTCCCCTGCCATGAGTCCAGTTTTCCTGTCCCCGTAGCTCAGTTGGATAGAGCGGCGGTTTCCTAAACCGCAGGTCAGCAGTTCGAACCTGCTCGGGGACGCTTTCTACGACCGATGAAACCCGCGATCGACATCGTCGCTTTGTCGACAGTCGGATCGGTGAAGTTCGCAATTGTGTCACGCTGGTATCACCAAGGCGTTCTGCGACATCCAATCGCCCAACTCACAGCTCGCTGATCGTCGCGACTGGCAATGAGTGGCTCCTCCAATCGAGTTGAGTTGGGAGTCTTCTCTGGCACGGCCCCGAAGTTGGCAACTCAAGAGATCAGGCCCCTGAAAACAGCCGCAAGAAGCCGCTGAATTCATCATCTCTCAGCATTTCCCTGCGCTCCCGTCCTCACAATCGGCGCAGGCCCACCTTCAGGAATTCTCCGCGCGACCGCACACTTTTCGCAGTCACGCAAGTTTGCCCATTTTTCCGTCGATCTCCCTGATGGAATCTCTGATTCTTTCCACCCCCATTGCTTCTGACTCTGGCCCTACCGAACACCATGACGCTCCCCGCCTCCCAGCACGAGTCTCTCGCCTCGATCGTCCCCAGCAACTCCGAAGCCCCAGACGGCCGCAAGGTTCTGAAGAGCCGTGCCAAGACGTTGCTGGCCGATCCGCCACACCCGACAGCCGACCGCGATTGCGACGCAGAATTCGACGATCGTGAGGAAACGGTCGAACGACGGCGGCAGATCGACCCCACCACCTGTGAACGGGACTATTCTGCCGACGAGGTGGAATTCATGAACGCCATGAACCGGTACCGTCGCCGCACCGGCCGGAATTTTCCCACCTGGAGCGAAGTCCTTGAGGTGGTTCGGTCACTCGGTTATCACCGGGACTGATACCAGACGATCAATGCTGCCGATGCCACGACCTCCCCGCGGCCGTGCGATGTTGCACCATTCAGGCTCACGCCGGCCAGGGGGTCGTACGGGTCCAGGTCTCAAGAAACCGCTGGATCAGTCGTTCGACCCGCAGGATATCCGAGACATAGACCCCCTCATCGGGCCCGTGGTAGGGGAAGATTGCCGGTTCGACGGCGACCGAGGGGATTGCAATCGCCGAATTTCGATTGAGTTCGAGCCCATAGATGGCATAGTCGTTGTTGTTGTTTGCCATCCGAAGACCCCCGGCGAGCGCCTGCATCTGTTCAACAATCTCGGCCGTGGCCGCGAGTAATCCAGGCCCTGGAGTAAACGGTTCTTGCTCCCACGGCGCCGCGTACAGCGCGACCCCGGATTCCCCGCGAAACAGCGGGGTGGTGTCGATCGTGATGACCGCCGCCGGTCGCCGCCCGGTTTCACGAAGGTGCCTCGACAATCGGGACGCCCCCTGCCCCGATTCCCGTCCGGCCCCCCCGGCCACCAAACGCTCGGGATGATGGTTGAGCCCATGGCTTTCTTCCATTTCCGAAAACAGCAATTGCAGCGGGGGCAACTCTCGCTCGCAGGCCCAGTCGGCCAGGGCGAGGCAAAGCCCCATCCCGACGGCATCGTCCAGCGACCCGACCAGTCGATCGGGGTGCAACTCGACCGCCAGTCGCTGGGGGTCGGTCCCCCAGTGATCAATCTTGTCGAGATGGGCCGCGAGTGCCACCGTTGGCAGTTCTGGATTTCCGGGCACACAGACCAGCAGGTTGTGTTCGGGAACACGCTCCACCGTCACTCCTGGCCGACCAGCCAGCAGGCGATGAATCAGAGGATGGAGGCGATCCTCCCTCGAACTGAACGAGGGAACCTCGGCGACCTGCCGAATCAGGTCCACAACATGCATCAAAACCCCCCCTCGCTCCAACCGCACAGGTGACAGCACTTTGCTGAAAGTCGTGATTCAAAGGGCAAAAGTCAATTGAAACAGGTGAAAACCACCCCGGCCAGTTCACGGGACTGCCCCACCTGGAACGCGCGAAAGGGGAGTCAACACCCCCGCAACCTCTCCGGTGGGTGCCGAATCAGATTTCCCACCGCGAACCAAACCTCTTATGATTTTCGTGCGCTCACTGTGAGGAACCGTACGACCCGACATCCCTCGCGACCCCGGGGAGCGCCCCCTTGGGCACGACTCCAGCCAGCCGCCCAAGCACGCATGCCTTCTGAACCAATGCCAGAGCCCATCTCCCGGGAAGAACTCGTCCGAAGAGCCCTCAGCCAGGATATTCGACGCCTGGGCGGGATGCTGGGCCATGTCATCCTGAATCTCGAAGGCCAGGCGATGTTCGACCTCATCGAGGAGGTTCGGGCCGCCACCAAGCAACTGCGGGAACACCCCTCGCTGCACTCGGCCCGCGCCCTGCGCGATCGACTGAAGCCACTCCCCCTCGCGACTCTGCGCAAACTCAACCGCGCCTTCAGCATCTATTTCGACCTGATCAACCTGGCCGAACAGCAGGCCCGACTGCGTGCGCTCCGACTGCATTCGCTCGCCTCCCAGTCTCCCCCATCCGATGGCATTGAGTCGGCCCTGCGACAACTGCAGGAAGGCCAGGTCAGCCCCGCCGAACTTTCCCAACTCCTGCAACATCTGCGCATCGTTCCCGTCTTCACCGCTCATCCCAGTGAAGCACGTCGCCGAAGTATCCTGGAAAAACTCGATACCATCTCGGCAGACCTCGCCCGCCTTGACGCCGAAGAACTCTCAGCTCGCGATCGCCTCGACACGGAAGACCAACTTCAGACAGAAATCGAAACACTGTGGCTGACCAACCTCGTCCGTTCCGAACGTCCCTCCGTTCTTGATGAAGTCCGTCACGGGACGGCCATCATCGGACCACTGATGCAGGTCGTTCCCCGGCTTTACAAGTCCCTGGCCGAGTCCCTCAACAGGATCTACCCGGGCCTCCCCCGCCCTCCCGCCATCCTCGATTTCGGCAGCTGGATCGGCGGTGACCGCGATGGCAATCCGTTCGTGACCGCCGACTGCACACTCGAGGCGGTGCGGATCCTGCAGACCCGGATCATCGACAGCTATCTGCCACGGCTCGAAGAACTGACCCGCATCCTTTCGCTCGCCAACAACCTGACGACCCAGGGCCCCGCCTTCCAGCGGGTCCTCGATCGCTGCCGGGAACTGGTCCCCGAGGCACTCGACCGCATGCAGCACGAGCCCTACCGCGCGGTCTGTCGGGCGATGGCCGCCCGACTCGAGGCAACGCGCGACTGGATTCAGCAATTGCGTCTCTACTGGTCGGCCGATCCCCGCGAACCCCCTCCGATCGTTTACCGCGCCCGGGCCGAGTTCCTGCATGATCTGCGGGCCATGCAGGAAGACCTGCGACTCGCCGGTGTTCGTCGTGCCGCCACTGGTCAACTCGAAGACCTGGTCCGTCTCGTCGAGGTCTTCGGGCTGCACATGTTTTCACTCGACATCCGGCAGCACGCGGCCCGCCACACCCAGGCGGTCGACGAGATCCTGCGCTCGGCCCAGGTCTGCCCAAATTATGCCAGCCTCACGCCCGATGCGCGGTTCGCCCTGTTGGCCTGCGAACTCGAATCGCCCCGCCCCCTGGTGCCGACACACCTCTCGTTCAGCCCCCCCAGTTGCGAGGTCATCCAGACGTTCCGCACGGTCTCGGCCCTGCTCGAACAGCAGTGTGCCGAATCGATTGAAAACTACGTGATCAGCGGAGCGACCCAGCCCTCCGATGTCCTCGAGGTGCTGCTGCTCGCCAAGGAAGCCCGCCTGTTCCGGCCAGCCGAGGCCATCAGCCGCATTCACGTGGTCCCCCTGTTCGAAGCCCTGGAACCTCTCCGCTCCGCCCCGCAGATCATCGAGCGACTCCTGGCCCTCCCGGTCTACCGCCGACACCTCGAACTCCGCGGCGGACTTCAGGAAGTCATGATCGGCTACAGCGACAGCAACAAGGAATCGGGGTTCCTCCAGTCCAACTGGGCACTCTACTGCGCCCAGCGCGAACTGGCCGAAGTCCAGCGCCAATCGGGAGTGGCGATCCGCATTTTCCACGGTCGGGGTGGTGCCGTCGGACGGGGGGGAGGTCCCGCCAACCGCGCGATCCTTGCCCAGCCCGCCGGTCTCGCCGATGGCTGCATGCGATTCACCGAGCAGGGTGAGGTCATCGCCGACCGCTACGGCTGCCCGGGCATCGCAGAGCGTCACCTGGAACAGATTGTCAACGCCGTGCTCCGCAACAGTTCGGCCATGGAGACCACCCCCCCGCTTCCCGAGTGGGAACAACTCGTTGGCACGCTCGCCGAACTCGCGCGACAGCACTATCGCGCCCTGGTCTACGAGACTCCCGAGTTCCTCACGTATTTCGAACAGGCGACACCAATCTCCGAGATCGGCAAGCTCAAGATCGCCTCGCGTCCTGCCAAACGCGGCAACAATCGGACCGCTGGCATCGATGAGTTGCGGGCGATCCCCTGGGTGTTCAGCTGGATGCAGAGCCGGCACACGCTCCCCGGATGGTACGGATTGGGCAGTGCCATCGAGCAGCATCTTCGCCAACATCCCTCGGACCATTCGACGCTGCGCGACATGTATGCCCGCTGGCCCTTCTGGCGGACTCTCATCGACAACGCCCAGATGATCCTCGCCAAGGCCGATCTCACGATCGCCCGCCTCTATGCCGACCTCGTGTCGTCGCCCGAAGTGGGAGATCAGATCCATGGCCAGATCGCCGACGAATACGCCAAGACCGTCCAGGCGGTCCTCGCCATGACTGGCCAGCGGGAACTGCTCGATTCGATGCCGGTTCTGCAGCGTTCGATCCAGCAGCGAAATCCCTACGTCGACCCCCTCAGCTTCGTGCAACTGGTCCTCCTCGAACAACTCCGCCAGGGGGCCGAACCCCAGGACGACTATCTGACCGGAGTCCTCGAGAGCATCAGTGGAATCGCCTCCGGCCTGAAGAACACCGGCTGACACCCGGTCTTGCCTTCTTTCAGGCCTTGGACAGCCGCAAGCCGCGGACTCCCGTGAGTCCACGACCATCCCGTGCATCACCGCTGACAGTCCATCCCCGCGGCACTATACTGCCGACGGGTTGAAGGCTGTTTCCGGTCCTGCTTTTTGATGGCGATTTGCCCATGTCCGTGCCCCGCGCTTCTTCGCTGCTGTCCCCCGTCGCCTGGTCAGTCGCCTGGATTGCCCTGGTCACTCAGGCAGTGATTGGACCGACGGCCAGCGCGGCCGAACCGGTGGCCCTCCGGAAACCCTGGACGACCCCCCACGTGCAGGGAACCCCTGAAGGTCCCCTCCCGTTTCACTCTCCCCGGATTTTCCCCAAAGCCCTTTTCAAGAATCCCGTGGTGCTGACCAATGCCCCGGGAACCGATCGCCTGTTCGTGGGCGAACAATCGGGAAAAATCTTTTCACTCGCTGGGAATCGTGATTCCGCCGAGCCCGAACTGTTTCTCGATACCACGCAACTGTGTGACCGGCTCAATGCGAAGTCGGGGAGTCAACTGGAATTCGAGGCACTCTACGGACTGACATTCCATCCGCAATTCGCCGCGAATCGGGAGTGCTTTGCCTGCTATGTCGTCCGCCGCAAGAACCAGGGGACCGAGCAGACCGAGGAAGGGACCCGTGTGGTCCGCCTCAAGGTCTCGTCGACAAACCCGCCGGTCGCCGATCCCGCCAGCGAAGAACTGCTCGTGACCTGGCTCCAGGGAGGACACAATGGCGGCTGCCTGAAGTTTGGTCCGGATGGCTGCCTCTACATCTCCTCGGGCGACGGCGGCCCCGCATTTCCTCCCGATCCCCTGAATGCGGGACAAGATCTGTCAAACCTCCTGTCGTCGATCCTGCGCATCAATGTCGATCGACGGGAAGGATCGCGGCCCTATTCCATCCCGGCTGACAATCCCTTTGTCGAGACCCCGAATGCGCGGGGCGAAATCTGGGCCTACGGCCTGCGAAACCCCTGGAAGATGAGCTTTGACCGCGAATCGGGAGACCTCTGGGTCGGTGATGTTGGCTGGGAACTGTGGGAACTCGTGTACCGGGTGCGTAAGGGAGACAACTTTGGCTGGAGCATCAAGGAAGGACCTCAACTTGTCCACCCGGAACGCCAGCCCGGCCCGACCCCCATCGTCCCCCCCACGGTCGCCATTCCCCACACCGAGGGAGCCTCGGTCACCGGAGGCTTCGTCTACCGCGGCAAGAAGTTCCCCGAGCTCACCGGACAGTATGTCTTCGGCGACTGGGAATCCCGCCGGATCTGGGCGGTTGAGCAGACCGGTCCCAACGCCGGTCAGAAACGGGAAATTGCCGAACCCTCCGTCCGCGTGGTTGACTTCTCAGAAGACAACAATGGCGAACTTTACCTGCTCGACTATGACTCGGGGACCATCCATGAATTGACCCGTACCGAAAAGCAGGCCAACGAAACCCCATTCCCCCAGAAGTTGTCGGAAACCGGCCTGTTTGCCGAGGTCCCCCGGCACCAGTTGCAGTCCGGAGTGATTCCCTTCTCGATCAATGCCCCTCGCTGGGCCGATGGAGCCACATCCGAACGATTCATCGCCGTCCCCGGCAGCGACCCCGTTCAACTCTTCCCGGGTCCCCAGCCGATCCCCGCCTCCATGTTCCAGAGAACAACGGTCTTCCCGACCAATACGGTCGTGGCGAAAACGCTGGCTCTCGAGCTCGAGCCGGGAGTCCCGTCGAGCAGCCGTCGGATCGAAACCCAGATCCTGCACTTTGACGGCCGGGACTGGCGGGGTTACTCGTACGCCTGGAACGACGATCAGTCCGATGCCGTCTTGGTCGGCCCCCAGGGAGAATCCCGCACGCTGTCCCTGGTCGATCCCGAGGCTCCCAACGGCCATCGCCAGCAGACCTGGCGATTCCCCTCGCGCACCGACTGCCTGCGCTGCCACAACCCCTGGCCCGAGTACCTGCTGGCCTTCAACCTCCCGCAACTGAATCGG
>Ga0315902_10010428_pt1 | contig 12289 bp, 7 predicted proteins | sample LakEriMetagenome_9_FD_203523 | JGI IMG/M metagenome (GOLD analysis project Ga0315902, IMG submission 203523) | Freshwater fungal communities from buoy surface, Lake Erie, Ohio, United States - Buoy 12 MA117 | ecosystem: Environmental > Aquatic > Freshwater > Lake > Lake biofilm | place: USA... | reverse complement strand
CAGGGCTTCGGCCACGACGTCGATGGCCCGGTCCACGGCCGGCGAGAGACTCGCGCCCAGGGCGAACGTCGCCCCCTCGATCAGCACCGCGGTCACCCGCCCGGGGTGGCCGGCGCCGAGCAGCCGAGGTGCGACCGCCAGCGCGTGATCCCAGCGGAACGCATGCGGATCGATCCGCGCGGGTGGCGGCAGTGTCGCCAGCTCGTCGCCCGGCAGCTCGAAGATCGTGCCCGGCTCGGCGCCCGTCAGGCAGGCATCGACGAGGATCACCTCCGGCACACGCCGCATCCGCTCGACCACGTCCATGCCGCCGGTGCCGCCGTCGATGCAGCGGACGCCGTTCGGCAGGCCACGGTGCCCGAGCCGGTGGACGAGCGTCGGCCCCGCGGCGTCGTCGCCGCGAAGGAGGTTGCCGCAGCCGATCACGAGCGCGCGGGCCTGCGGCATGGTGGTCGTTCCCCGGCGGACGATGGATTCACGGCCCGAAGGCGGGTCGCCATCTGCGACCCGGCGAAGGATAGGCCGAGCCACCACGGCCGGGACATCCGCGGCTGCGTAGAATCCCGCCCGCTTCGTCCGCAGGCACGCGACGAGCCCGTCGCCGCGTGCCGGACACTTGGCCGGCCCCGGCACCGTCGCCCCCGGGAGCCTGCCATGCACGAACTCTCCATCGCCGCCAGCATCGTCGAGCAGGCCACCGAGCTGTGCCGCCGCCAGGGCGGCATCCGCGTGACCGCGATCAGGCTGCGGATCGGCCGGCTGGCGTGCATCCACCAGTCCGCCCTGCGGTTCGGCTTCGACCTCGTGGCCGCCGACACGCCGCTGGCGACCGCGACGCTCGAGATCGTGGAGGTGCCCGTGCGGGTGTGGTGCGCCGCCTGCGACCGCGAGGTGGAACTGCGCGGCCTGCAGCGGTTCGCCTGCCCGGCCTGCGGCCTGCCCACGGGCGAGATCCGCGCGGGCCGCGAACTGGAGATCGAGTCTTTGGCGATCGCTTCCGGCGAGCAGGCGCCGCAGCAGGCCGCGCCATGAGCCTGCCCCGGATTCTCGAGGTCCGCACCCGCGTCCTCAAGCGGAACGACGAGCTGGCCCGCGACCTGCGGCGCGAGTTCGCCCGCCAAGGCGTGCTCGTCGTCAACATGGTGTCGAGCCCCGGCACGGGCAAGACGGCCCTCCTGCTGGAGACGCTCGTCCGGCTGCGGCACGGCGGCGCGGCGGTGGCGGCGATCGTGGGCGACCTCGAGACCGACAACGACGCCCGCCGGCTGGCCGCGTCCGGAGCGCCGGTCCGCCAGATCAACACCCACGGCCTCTGCCACCTGGAGGCCGACATGATCCGCGCGCACGTCGCCGGCTGGGATCTCGCGGCGATCGACTACCTGTTCATCGAGAACGTGGGCAACCTCGTCTGCCCGACGAGCTGGGATCTGGGCGAGTCGCTGCGGCTGGCCCTGCTGTCCGTGACCGAGGGGGAGGACAAGCCGCTCAAGTATCCCGGCCTCTTCAACACGGCCGACGCCGCGGCGATCACCAAGCTCGACCTCGCCGCCGCCTGCGGCTTCGACGCCCCGCTCGCCCGATCCAACATCGCGGCCGTGCGGCCCGGCATGCCGATCCTGGAAACCTCCGCACGCAGCGGCGCGGGAATCGACGCCTGGCTCGAACTACTCGCCGCCGGCCGCCGGAAACTCGTCAACGCCGCGGCCCGCTGACCGCCGCGGCGGCGCCGGCCAGCACCGCCCGGCCGAGCACCGCCTGCCCGAGGGCCAGGCCGCCATCATTGCAGGGCACCCGCGTGTGGAGGAGCACGTCGAAGCCCGCGGCCTGGAGAGCGTCCACGGTGAGCCGCACGAGCAGCGGGTTTTGGAAGACGCCGCCGGTGAGCCCGACCGTGCTTCCGACACCGCGGCTCCGCAGGCGGCCGCAGACGTCGGCGATCATCGCGGCCACTCCGCGATGAAACTTTCCGGCGATCACGCCCGCCGGCACGCCGTCGAGGGCGTCGGCGACGGCGGCCGCGACGCCTCCCGCCCACTCGACCCGCAGCGGGTCGCCGGCGACGACACCGAACGAGTACGCGCCGCCGCCATCCGGGTCGGCGACCGCCTCGAGCATGAGCGCCGCCTCCGCCTCGTAGGTCACCGACTGCCGCAGCCCGGCGAGCGCCGCCACCGCGTCGAAGAGTCGTCCCATGCTGCTGGCCGGCACGCAGCCCACGTCCGCCGTCAGCAGCCTCGAGAGGATGCGTCGCCCCGCCGCTCCGGCCGCGCGCACCGGGGCGAGCCGCTCGTCCCAGGGGATGCCCGCCGCGTGCAGCGCCGCCAAGGCCGTCCGCCAGGGATGCCGGATGGCGGCGTCGCCCCCGGGCAGCGGAAACGCCGCGAGGTGCGCGGCCCGCCACATGCCGCCGGCCGCCGCGACGATGAACTCGCCCCCGTGGATCGTGCCGTCGCGGCCGTAGCCGGTGCCGTCGAAGCACACGCCGATGCAGTCCGGTGCCGTGACCGCCGCGTCGGCCAGCAGGGCTGCCAGATGCGCCTCGTGATGCTGCACCCGGAGGAGCGGAATGCCACGGGCGGCGGCGAACCGCGCGGCCCACGCCGCCGCCACGGAGCCCGGATGCAGGTCGGCGACCACCGCCTCGGGCTCGACCCGGAGGAGACCGAGCAGGTGCCCGGCCGCCCGGGCCAGGGCGGCGAGCGTCTCCAGTCCGCCCGCATCCCCGACATGCTGCCCCATGAAGGCCTCGGCGCCGCGGGCGACGCACGGCGCCGCCTTGAGGTCGCCGCCGACGGCGAGCAGGCTCGGCCCGTCGCCACCGAGGCCGATCGGCAGCGGTGCCCGCCCGCGGGCCAGGCGGATCGGCAGCGGCCGGCCCGCCACAACCCGCACGACCGAATCGTCGCCGGCCACGTGAATGCCGCGGTCGTGCAGCAGGAAGCCGTCGGCGATCGGCCCGAGCCGGGCGACGGCTGCGGCGTTGTCGGTCACGATCGGCTCCTCGGCGACGTTCCCCGACGTCTTCACCAGCGGCGGCATGCCCGCGCAGAGCAGGTGCTCGAGCGGCATGCACGGCAGCGTGACGCCGACCAAGCCGGTTCCCGGCGCGACCTCCGCGGCCAGCCGGATCGCCGCGTCGCGGCGGGCCCGCGCCAGCACGATCGGCCGGTCGCCCGCCTGGAGCGTCGCCGCTTCCAGCGCGTCGAGCGTGCAGATCGCCTCCGCGACCGCGAGGTCGGCCACGAGCAAGGCGCAGGGCTTGCCCGGCCGGCGCTTCCGCCGACGGAGCTCGGCCACGGCCGCCGCATGGGTCGCGTCGCAGCAGAGGTGAAACCCTCCGAGCGCCTTCACCGCCACGATGCCACCGGCCCGCAGCAGCGCCTGCGCGGCGGCGATCGCCGCCGCGTCGTCGGGTGGCCCGGCCGGCCGCTCGACCGCTGCGGCCGCCGTCTCCCGCGGGGCGAACCACAGCCGCGGCCCGCAGGTCGGGCAGGCGATCGGCTGGGCGTGGAACCGGCGGTCCGCGGGGTCGGTGTATTCGGCGGCACATGCGGCGCAGGTCGCGAACGCCTGCATCGTGGTGGTCGCCCGGTCGTAGGGCAGATCCTCGATGATCGAGTACCGCGGGCCGCAGTCGGTGCAGTTGGTGAACGCGTAGCCATGCCGCCGGCTCGCGGAGTCGGCGACCTCGGCCAGGCAGGCGGCGCAGGTGGCGACGTCGGGCGGAGGCGGCGCGGTCTCACCGGGCCGCATGCGACTCGACAGGATCGTGAACCCGTCTGCATTCCCTGCGCGCTCGTCGCGGTCGTCGGCCTGCAGCCCGGCGCCGACCCGCACATCGCGCACGGTCGCCAGCGGCGGCGCGGCGGCGGCGAACCCGTCGAGGAACGCTGCGACCGCGGCGGCCGAGCCGCGCAGTTCGATCACCACGCCGGCCGAGTCGTTGGCCACCCAGCCGGCGAGGCCCAGTCGCGTGGCCCGCCGCCACACGAACGGCCGGAAGCCCACGCCCTGCACGACGCCCGTCACCACCAGCCGTCGCCGCACCGCCGCCGCCACGCTCGCGCCTCCGCAGGGAGGCCGATCGTATGCCGGACGTCGCCGGCCGGGCTCGACGGCCCCGTCGCCACGCACCTGCGGCCACTTCATGCGGATGCGACTCTCGCTGCCACCGCGAACTTTCGGGCCACACGGCTGAACGGATAGAGTATTGATCTGCGTTCATCGTCATCCTGGGACTTCGTCCCGCCTCGGACCGCCGCCTCCGGGCACGTCATGTTCGCCAGCCTTCAGCGTCGCATGACCCTCGCCGTCGTGATCCTCGCGGCCACGGCCGTGACCGGACCGGCGGCCGATCCGCCCTCCAGCGACGCGGCGAAGACGGCCTATGCGTCGGCCGCGGCGCTGCAGAACCGCGAGGCATGGGACCTGGCCGCCGAGGAGTGGCAGGCGCTCATCGCCGCCCATCCGCAGGATCCGCTGGCGCTGCAGGGCCGCTACTACCTCGCCGTCTGCCAGGACAAGTCCGGCGACTGGCCGACGGCCGTGAAGACGCTGGAGGCTGTGCTGGCGAGCAAGGCGGACGCGGCGACGCTCGCCCTGGCCCGCTGGGAACTGGCCCGCGGAACGTTCGCAGCCGCACAGCGGCAGCCGACCCCCGCCGCCTACGCCGCGGCGGCGACGAGGCTCCGCGAGTTCCTCGACAAGAGCCCCGGCCAGCCGCAGGCGGCCGACGCGACCCACTACCTCGGCGAGTCGCTCTGGCAGGCCGGCAAACGCGACGAGGCGCTGGCCACCTGGCAGCGGTTCCTCCAGGAACACGCCTCGGCGCCGCGGCTGCCCGACGTGCTCTACGCGCTGGGTGTCGGCCAGGCGGAGACCGGCAAGAAAGCCGACGCCGTCGCGACGCTCGACCGGTTCGCGCGGGAGTTTCCGCAGCATGCCCTGGCGGCCGACGTGGCGCTGTGGCGGGCCGACCTGGCCACGGCCGCGGGCAGGCACGCCGATGCCGAAACGATCCTGGCTCCGCTGCTGGCGAGCAAGGGGCCGAGGACGGCCGAAGCGCTCGAGCGCCTGGGCAACTCCCGGTGGAGCCGCGACGACTGGGCCGGGGCCGCCGCGGCGTTCGGCCAGCTCGCCACCGAGCATGCCGCGTCGCCACTGGCCGGGAAAGCCCGCGTCTCCGCGGGCCGGGCGCTCGTCGAGGCGGGCCGCGTGAACGACGCGCGGGCGGCGTTCGAGACGGCGCTGGCCGGCTCCGGGCCCGAGGCCATCGACGCGGCCCATCGCCTCGCCGTGCTGGAGCTCGCGGCCAAGCAGCCCGACAAGGCGCTCGACGTGGCGACCAAGGCGTTGGCCGCCGTGGCGGCGCGGCCGGGCGTCGATCCAGGGCTCGTGCCGAAGCTCGAGCTCGACCGGGCCGACGCGCTGTGGGAGATCCCCGGCCGTCGCGCCGAGGCGGCCGCCGCCTACGCGGCGCTGGCCGACAAGCACCCCGCCTCGCCCGCGGGGGCCGCGGCGCTGTCGATGACGGCACTGGCTCTGCTCGAGGCGAAGAAGCCCGCCGAGGCGCTCCAGCGGGCCGACGCCTACCTTGCGAAGCATGGCAAGCAGGCGGCCCCCGAGGCCGTGATCGACGCCCGCGTCATTCGCGCCGAGGCGCTCCTGGCCCTCGGCAAGAACGCCGATGCCGCCAAGGCCTTCGCCGAGCTCGTCGCCGCCAATCCGGCGGCGGCCCGCCGGCCTGCATGGCAGCTTCGCGAGGCCGCCGCCCTGGCCGCCGACCGGCAGTGGAAGCGGGTGCACGAGCTGCTCGCCACGACCGCCGCGGGGCTGCAGGCAGAGCAGCGGGGCGAGGCCCTCCTGCTCGACGCCTCGGCGCTCGTGGAGCTCGGTCAGCCGGCCGCGGCCGCCAAGCTGCTCGCCGAGATCGACGCCGGCCTGCCGAAGTGGGGCCGCCGCGACGAGGCGCTCCAACTGCATGTGAGGGCGCTCCGCGAGGCGGGCGACAAGGCCGCGGCGCTCGATTTGGCCGAGCGGCTGGTGCGGGAGTTTCCCGCGGGCCCGAGCGGCGACGTCGCCTGGTATCGGCTCGGCCAGGCGCGGCAGGACGCCGGCAAACACGACGAGGCGATCGCCGCCTTCGCCGAGGCCGTGAAGCTCGCACCCGACGGCGGCCGGGCACCGTGGGCCCTGCTCGCCGCCGGCTGGTCCCACGAGGCCCAGGGCAGGCTGCCCGACGCGATCAAGGCCTGGAGCGGGCTCGTCGATCGCCACCCGCAGTCGGCCGCGGCCGCCTCGGGCCTGCTCGCCCGCGGCGACGCGCGCAGGCGGGCGGGCGACGCGGCCGGCGGCCTGGCCGACGCCCGGCGGCTGCTGCAAGACACGGCCGCCGGTGGGGCGAAGCTCGACGCCGCCGCCCGCGGCGAAGCCCGGCTCCTCGAGGGCCTGTGCCTGGCCGGCGACAAGCAATACGCCCAGGCCACGGCGGCGTTTCGCACGCTCCTGCAGGAGCAGCCGCAGTTCGCCCCCGACCGCGTGCTCTACGAGCTCGGCCTCGCGCAGTCGCTCGACGGCAAGGGGGCCGACGCCACGGCCACGTTCCAGTCGCTCGCCGACAAGCATCCGCGGAGCCCCTACGCGGCCGAGGCCTGGCTCGAGGTCGGCGAGAGCCGCTGGGCCCGCAAGCAATACGCCGAGGCGGCCCAGGCCTACGCCGCCGCCGTCGCCGCCAGCGGCACGGGACAGGGACGGATGGCGGTGGTGGCCGAGCAGGCACGGCACAAGCTCGGCTGGTCCCACGCCATGCGCGAGGACCATGCCGCCGCGGCCGAGGCCTTCACGGCCCAGCTCGCCGCCGCGCCGCAGGGTGCCTTCGCCAAGGACGCGCACGCCATGCTCGGCGAGTCGCTGCTCGCCCAGGGCAAGGCGGCCGAGGCGGCACGGGCCTTCGCCGAGGCGCTCGCCGAGCCGATCGGTCTCTCCTCGGCGGAGCTGCGCGACGCCGCGTTCCTCCGCGCCGCCGAGGCCGCCGCGCGGCAGGAGAAGTGGGACGAGAGCCTGGCGATCGCCGAGCGGTTTCTCGCCCACGCCCCGCAGTCGCCCCGGGCCCAGCATGGCCGATACACGGCCGCCTGGGCGCGACAGAACCTCGGCCGCATCGACGAGGCGCTCGCCGGCTACCGGTCCGTGGCCGACGGCCCGCGAACCGAGATCGCCTGTCGCGCGCGGCTCATGGAGGGCGAGGTGCTCTTCGAGAAGGAGCTCCACAAGGAGGCGATCAAGGCCTTCTTCAAGGCGGCCTACGGCTTCGGCGAGCAGCAGGCGCCGCCCGCCTTCCACCCCTGGCAGGCCCAGGCCACGTTCGAGGCCGCCCGCTGCTTCGAGGTGCTCGCCCAGCCCGACCAGGCCCGCAAGCTCTACGCCGAGCTCGTCGCCCGCTACCCCGATTCCCAGCAGACGCCCGCGGCCCGCAGGCGGCTCGAAGCCCTCGGCCCCGGCGGAGAAAAGACCCCGTGAGCGAACGCGTCCAGACCCTGTGGCAACTGTTCCTCGCGGGCGGCCTGCTCATGTGGCCGATCGTGGCCATGTCGCTCGTCGTCGTCACCTTCGGCATCGAGCGGCTCGTCGCCCTGCGGCGCGGCCGCTTCGTGCCGGCGGGCCTTCGCGACGGCATCGCCGCGCTCGTCGCCGCCGGCTTCGATCCCCGCAAGGCCTACCGCACCTGCCGGGAGTTTCCGTCGGCCGGTGCGGCCGTGCTCGAGGCGATGCTCGAGAAGGTCGGCCGCCCGGTTCCGGAGATCGAGCGGGCGGCGGAGGTCGCCAAGGACCGGGAGGCGTCGCGGCTCTACGCCAACATCCGCCCCATCAGCCTGGCCGTCACGGTGACGCCGCTGCTCGGCCTGCTGGGCACGGTGCAGGGCATGATCATGGCGTTCTACACCACGGCCAACCTCGAGGCCGGTGCCAACCGCGCCGCCGAACTCGCCAGCGGCATCTACGTGGCGCTGATCACGACCTTCGCGGGCCTGTGCGTGGCGATTCCCGCCGCCGTGATCGCGCACTATCTCGAGGGCCGGATTCTCCGCGGCTTCCGCACGGTGGACGAGCTCGTGGACGCGGTCCTGCCGCAGCTGGAGCGGTACGAGAACAAGGGCCGGCTCACGGCCGCCCAACTGGCCGCACAGCCTCCGCAGGTGCCGCAGCGATGAGCGTCCGCATCGACAAGGGGCGACTCGCCAACGGCCTGGAGCTGACGCCGATGATCGACGTCGTGTTCCTGCTGATGATCTTCTTCCTCGTCGCCAGCAAGCTCGACGAGGCCGACCGGTCGATCGACGTCGTGCTGCCGCAGGCCAGCGCCGCCAAGCCGCTCACCAGCAAGCCGCGCGAGTTCGTCGTCAACATCGACCGCGCGGGCAACTACTACGCCGGGGCCCGGCCCGTGCGGCTGGAGGACCTGCGGCACCTGCTACGCCAGGCGGCGGCCGACAACCCGCAGCGGCAGACGGTGATCGTCCGGGCCGACGAGAACACGGCCCACAAGTTCGTGGTCGGCGCCATGGACGCCTGCGTCCAGGCGGGCATCGAGGACTACCAGGTGCAGTCGGCGGGCGAGGAGTAGCCGGTGCGGCGGAGGGCGAAGCCGGTGGCGGACGACGAGGCGACGACACGACGTGGCGGCTATCGGCGGCGGCTCGCGCTGGCGGGCGTGGCGAGCGTGGCCATCCACCTGCTCCTCGCCAAGGGGCTGACGCTCACGCATCTCGGCCTCGATGCCGCGACCGACGTGCCGACGGCCCGCACGCCGCTCACGCCCAAGCGGGCGGCCGACTTCCCGCTGGTGGTGCCGCGATCACCGCCGACGGAGAAACCCGTGCACGAGCGGCCGCTCGACGTTCGCGTCCGCCCGCCCGAGGAGCGAAAGCCGCTCCCCGTGCCCCGGCAACCCGACCGCAGCGTGGCCGAGCGGCAGGCCGAGGAAGCGTCGCAGTGGGTGCCGGCCGCGCCAGTCGCTGCGGCCCGGATCGATCAACCCCGCGACGATTCCCTGGGGGCTCCCGCGCAGCCCGCGCGGGCCCAGGGCACCTCGCCGGCGAGTTCCCCCTTCGCCTCCGTTCCGTCCATCGACCCCGTCACCGCGGCGACGGCGGCAGCGGCGGCCACGCCCGCCGCCGCGCAGCCTCGGCCGCGCGACGAGGCGGCGGCCATCGCCTCGCAGTGGCGGCCCCGCGAGGTGGCGCTCCTGGAAAGGCTCACGGCCCCGGTCGCGGCCCCGTCACGCTCGGCCCGCGATCGTGAGGCCGATGAACTCCCGCGGACCGCGGTCACGCCCCGAGCGGCATCGCCCGCCGCGAGCGCCGCCGATGCCGACTCACCCATCGCCCCGATCGCGCTGCCCGCCGCCACCGACGTCTCGCGGATCACGATCGCCCCGGCCGAGCGGCCCCGGCAAGGCCCCACGACGGGCGTCGCCGCAAGCACATTGCCGAGACCCGCGCTGCCCGACGACGACGCCGCCGCGACCGCGGCCGCCGGCACTTCCGCGGCGGCCGCCACGAGCCGAGCCAGCCGCACGGATGCCGGCGATGGCAGCGGCGTCGCGGTGTCGCCAGCCCGCCGCCCGGCACAAGCCGCTGCGAACGCCGGCGATCAGGTCGCCGCCATCGATCTGCCCGCGGCCGCCGCCACCGGGGCCACCGCGATGCCGGCCGCTGCCCCCCTTTCACCGCCGACGCGAACCGCACCCGGGCTCGGTAGTGGACGGAGTGTTTCGGCTCCGCCAGCCGCCGCGGAGGGCGACGAGCCCTCCCGGACCGTACCCGTTGCCGATCCGGCCGTGGGGATCGCCGGCCGCTCCTCGAGACCGCGGGCCGACCGCGAGGGCACCGGCGACCCGCCGCCCGTTGCCGGAGGCGCCGCGCCGCGGCAAGCCACCGTCATCGCCTCCGGTGCCGGTGCCGCGGCAGTCGCGCCGATCGCGGTGCCTGCCGCCCCGACCGTGGCGGCCGTGGATGCCGCCGGCCCGGCCACACCCGTGCCGGCCGCCGTCGGGCGGATCGCCGCCGGGGCCGGGACCATGCCTGCGGCTGCCGCCATCGCCCGGCCGGGCGCCGGCGTCGCTGGCGACGTGGACGATGAAGGGCTTTCGGTGTCGATCGCCGCCGGGACGATCGCGGGCGACGCGACCGGCCGCCGCGCCGCAGTGACGGAAGCCGCCGCGGTGCAACCGTTGCCGCCGGCCCGCGTCAGCGCTGCCGCGCTGCCCGCGGACGGCCGCGTCCGCGACGTGGCCGAGGCCTTCGCCCGGCGCACGCCCGCCAGCCGGGACACCGATCGCGAACCGACGCCCGACGAACTCCGGGCCCGGGCGATCGTCGATCGCGGCCTCGAGTTCCTGGCCCGCTCGCAACAGCCCGATGGCCGCTGGTCGCTGGAGCGGTTCGCGGGCGGGACGCCGGCCGACGCGCCGAAGCTCCGCTCCGACACCGCCGCCACCGGCCTGGCCCTGCTGAGCTTCCTCGGCGCCGGCCACGACCACTTCGACGGGCCGCACCGCGACACCGTCCGTCGCGGGCTCGAGTTTCTCCTCGCCACGCAGCGGCCCGACGGCGACCTCTACCTGCCGGCCGACGAGCTCTCCAACAGCTGCGCCTGGCTCTACAGCCACGGCATCGCGGCGATCGCCCTGTGCGAGGCCGTGGGGATGACGGGCGACCCGCGGGTCCGCCCCGCCGCCGAGCGGGCCTGCGGATTCATCGCCGCCAGCCAGCATCCGACCCGCGGTGGCTGGCGGTACACGCCCCGCAGCGATGCCGACCTGTCGGTGAGCGGATGGATGCTCGTGGCCGCCCGATCGGGCGAACTGGCCGGCGTGAAGACCGATCCGCGGATGCTCGCCGGCGTGCGGACGCTGTTGGAGGCCGCCTCCTCGCGAGCCGACTCGTCCCGCTACGCCTACAACCCGCTCAAGCCCGAACAGCGGATGTCGCCGCTCTCGTCGGCCTGCATGACGGCGGTGGGCGGGCTCATGCGGCTGCACACGGGCGCGGCGGCCGACGACCCGCGGGTCGTGCGGGCCGCGCGGGTGCTGGCGGCGATGCCGCCGGACTACGGCACGGCGGCCCGCAAGACCCGCGACTCCTATCTGTGGTACTACGCCTCGCAGGTGCTGGTGCACACCGGCGGCCCCGAGTGGCGGGACTGGTACGGGCGGCTCGTGGACACGCTCGGAGCCACGCAGGAGTCGGTCGGCGCCAAGGCGGGCAGTTGGGATCCGCTGGGCGATGCGCCCGACCGCTGGGGCCAGTTCGGCGGGCGAATCTACGTGACCGCGCTGCACCTGCTGGCCCTGGAGGTGCCCGACCGCCACCTCCCGACCTACTCGGCGACGAAGCCCCGCCCCTGAACCGCATGCCCCGCGGGCGACGGCGGCGCGATCGGCCGCGACCGCAACACTATGGTCGGGCCTGTGGCAGCGCCGTCGCGCCGTAGCCGGCGGCCGCCTTGGTCCGCGGCTCGAGGCCGCCCTGCTCCAAAGCCGCGAGCCGCGGGTCGATCCCGTGCACGCCGCGCTCCTCCGCCACCGGCAGCCGCTGCCGGCTGGCGGCCGGGTCGTCCATCGCGAACCAGAAATTGTCGGTGAACCGGAACGTTTCCGGCTTCGTGTCGGGGCCCACGTTCACACCCTGCGTCCGCTGCGCCCGGAACACGAACAGGTTGTGGTCCACGCGGCCGTCCCGGCACTTCCCCAGGTCGCCGTTCTCCTGCAGGATCCGGCAAAACCACTTCTCCGGGTCGTAGATGGTGTTGAAGCGAAACGCGGCGCCGTCCACCCCGACGAAGGCGATCGGGGTCGTTCCGCCGCGAAACGTGCAGCCTTCGACCGTGATCGCCGCCGCCTCATGCGCGGCCTCGGGCGGCCGGAAGAATTGTGCATCCGTCGATCCGCCGGCATTGACCCCGCGTTCACCGGCACGGTCGAAGAGGCAGCGACGAATCGTGATCTCGCGGGAGCCGCCCTTGGCCTGCACGCCCGCCGACTGTGTGAAGCCCTCCTTGCCCGCGAACGAGCAGCCCTCGATCAGCCCCCGGTGGCAGCCGACCATGTCGATCCCCTGCCCGCCCCAGCCGCGGGCCACGCAGCCGCGAACCGCGAAGTCCTCGAGGCCGGAGAGTTTGATGGCGTCGTGGTTGCCCCGCGGCCCGACGTCCTCGACCGTCACGTTCTCGACCAGCACGTGCCGGGCCGAGCCGGCCCGGTCGCCGTCGTCGATGTTCAGGCCGTTCT
>Ga0315902_10010425_pt1 | contig 12293 bp, 14 predicted proteins | sample LakEriMetagenome_9_FD_203523 | JGI IMG/M metagenome (GOLD analysis project Ga0315902, IMG submission 203523) | Freshwater fungal communities from buoy surface, Lake Erie, Ohio, United States - Buoy 12 MA117 | ecosystem: Environmental > Aquatic > Freshwater > Lake > Lake biofilm | place: USA... | reverse complement strand
CTACGCCATCGATGGAGATTCGGTATGGGCCGGCGCTGATGACAATGGCACGGTCAGCGTAGCGCTGCTCGCTTCGGCACGCGCCTTCATGAAGCAGCGCCCGAAGCGTTCCATTCTGTTTGTCTATCACGGCGCTGAAGAGCGGGGGCTGCTCGGTTCACGGTACCACGCCGCGCATCCGGTCGTCCCCTTGGCGCAGATCGTGACCGTGCTGAATGGGGACATGATCGGCCGGAACCATCCGGACTCGGCCAGTATCCTCGGCGTGCAACCGCCGCATCGGAACTCGAGTGATCTTGTGGCGCACGCGCTCCGGGCCAATGAACTCACGGGACGCTTCAAACTCGATTCGATCTGGGATCGTCCCACACACCCCGAAGGGTGGTACTTCCGCAGTGATCATGTCCCGTATGCGCGACTCAATGTCCCGGCGCTCATGTACACCACCAACCTGCACCCCGACTACCATACGCCCCGCGATAAGCCGGAGCGCATCAACTATGCGAAGCTCACCCGCATGACGCAGTGGATGTATCTCACCGGGTGGTTCGTGGCGAATGCGCCCAAGCGTCCCGCGATTGATCCGGGATTCAAGTTGGAGCGCTAGAACGACGGCAACAGGAGGTCACGCCAGATCGGCCGGGGCCATCTGTGTTCGTCTATGGCAAATGGTGCACGAAGTCCTAGAACAAGACAGCCGCCATGCGCCGCCGCAGCGCGCGCACCTGCTCCTCGTCGTCGAGCAGGTGCGTCACCTCGACCAGTGCGATCTTTGCCGGACTGTTCTCTTGCTGCTTCTGCTCGCGAAGAGCATCGAGTAACTGATCGACCCCGGCCTCTACATGCCCCGCAAGCACCGCGTGGACGCCAGGCGCCACGGTCGGAAACCGATCGTCCAGCAGCAGGCGGTGCAGCGAGATCTTCGCGCGGGCACGGACCACACGGGCATCGCTAAACAGGTGCGCCGGGAGCGCATCAAGCATCGGGCCGGCCTCGTCGAACGCAGAGGTCGCCACGAGGGCAATCGCCAAATCCAGTTTGAGCGCATCGCGCTCCGGGTGTTCCGTCAGCGCCACGCGAATCTGCGACAGACGCTCCACCGGATCATCCGACCAGGTGATGGTGCCCCCCGCGGTCACGCCATGTTGTTCGAGAAAGCGGCGAATCTGTCCCTCGGGCAGTGCCCCGGGAAACCCCGCTACCGATTGGCCGTCACGGAACAACATGACGGTAGGAATCGATCGGATCTGGAACTGCTGCGCGAGGGCCGTCTCCTTGTCGGTGTCGATCTTCGCCAGCACGAAGCCGCCGCCGAACTCAATGGCGAGTTTCTCTAGAATCGGTCCCAACGCGCGACACGGTCCACACCAGGTGGCCCAGAAGTCGACCAGAACGGGTACGGTTGACGAACGGTCCAGGACCTCGGTGGTGAATCCCGTTGTGGTGACGTCGAGGATATGGGGCGAGACAGCCATGATCTTCAGCTCCAGCGTGACAAGGGGCGAAGCCCGTAAGATGCGAGATCTGGCCACCAAATTAACGGCGGGCAAATTCACGCCGGTCCGCTTCACAGAAGCCGATATCGCAGCACATACTTCACGTCGCTACACGCCGTAACATCCTGACCTTCCCACGGAGGACCCATGCAGCACTTTGTGCGCCGTGCGGTGATGCCCGCGCTGGCTCTTGCTTCGCTCTCGATCGGCGCGTCGGTCGCCGCCGCCTTTACGGGCCAGCCCAAGCCGGCGATTTCCGCGGAAGCCGAGCGGACCCCACAGGGCGCGAAGATCACCGTCAAGGGTAAGAACTGGCCTGCCAACGCCAAGGTGAAACTCACGGGGACGCGCGCGCCGGGCTCGAACGGCGTGCAGGATTTCGGCACGGTGGACGCCGACGACAAGGGCGTATTCACCTTCCGCAAGACGGTGCAGTGCACCACAAACCGCATGGACGACGCGGAGCGTGACCCCGTGACCTTCACCGCAGAGGATCCGGCGGCCTCGGTCAAGGCCACCTCGAAGGTCGAGGGCGGTGCCTGGGTCTGCCAGTAACGCCATCGGCTCAGCCTTGATACGAAGCCCCGGCGCTCGCACGAGCGCCGGGGCTTCGTGTATTGAGGCGATCTGTGGCGGCGGTGCGACACCTTTGTGATGTCTCTCGCCACAGTGGGACGGAAGCCACACGGGGTCGGAATATGGAAGATGTTTTCCAGTAAGAGTTTAGGTGTTGCCGTGATGACTGACTCCTCCGGCATATGGTTTGCTCAGGGAGAGGCCGAGCCGTGCGATGTAGCCTCATCCGTCTGTCCCTGCCTATGCGACGCCTTCTCGACGAACCGCCCATCGAACCAATCCGGAGCTACTACTCGCAGCTGTGCGTCATGCTGACGGGAATCGCGTCCGGTGGCATCGAGGCGATCGGGAGCGATACGCTGCTCCCGGCCGCATTCCACATGGGCCGGCGCGATGGTTATCACGTCGTCGTCGCGCACCTGGCAGCGAGCGCCACCCTGCGCGAGGCTGCGGACAAGTGTGAGCAGTTCGGGTTGGGGGTCGCGGAGCGCGCCGAGGTCCATCCGTACGGGCCGGACTGGTCGCAGGGGTTCGCCCATGCCACGCTCGACGCAGCCTCCGAATTGGCCCTGTACGCCGCCACGGCTACTGTGCCGCCGATCGACCGGCGGAGACTGGAGGCGGCGCGTGCCGCGGTACGTCAGGCGACGCCGGTGCATGCCCTGCGCACGGCCTATCAGGGTGGAATGGCCGCCGTCCAACCGCCCGCGGACTGGTAGGGGCGACGTCCCATGGCGGTGCTATATTCACCGCCATGCCAACCAAGCCCACTACGGTCCTTGATGCGCGTGCCGTTGATCGCACGCTGCGGCGTATCGCCGATCAGATCATCGAGCTCAACGCGGGAACCGAGAATCTGGTGATCGTGGGGATCCAGCGGCGCGGCGTCCAGCTGGCAGACCGCATCGTTCGGATCATCAAGGCGCAAGAAGGCGTCGAGGTCACGAGTGGCGCGCTGGACATCACGCTCTACCGGGATGACCTGCAGACGGTGGGTCCCCGTCCGGTCGTCGGTGCGACGTCGCTCCCCTGGACGCTCGACGATCAGCACGTCGTCATCGTGGACGATGTCTTATACACCGGCCGGACCATCCGTGCCGCGCTCGACGAATTGGCCGACTTTGGTCGTCCGTCCCGCATTGCCCTCGCCGTGCTGGTCGACCGCGGGGGACGCGAACTCCCGATTCACGCAGACATCGTCGGACGCAAGGTGGAAATCGCCAGCGACGAGCGCGTCGATGTCTTCGTCGAGGAACTCGACGGACGCGATGAAGTGGTGATCGTCCCGCGACTGCAGGAGGGCTGAGCGCGTGGCCGGCCCTCTCGGCAAGGACCTGCTCGGACTCGCGCCGTTGTCGGCAGAGCAGATCAATCTCGTCCTCGACACCGCCGTCCCCTTCCGCGAAATCTCCGAGCGCGCGATCAAGAAGGTGCCGACGCTGCGTGGCGCGACGATCGTGAATCTCTTCTTCGAAGCGTCGACGCGCACGCGCATCTCCTTCGAGTTCGCCGAGAAGCGGCTGAGTGCCGACACGGTCAACGTGGCCTCGCAGGGGAGCAGCGTGTCGAAGGGCGAGACGCTCGTCGATACCGCGCGCAATCTCGAGGCCATGCGGATCGACATGGTCGTGATCCGACACATGGCCTCGGGCGCTGCCCGATTTCTCGCCGAGCGCATCGAGTCCAATGTCATCAATGCCGGCGATGGCACCAACGAGCACCCGACACAGGGGCTGTTGGACATGCTCACCATGCGTGATCGGTTTGGATCGCTGGCGGGCAAGCGTGTCTGTATCGTTGGGGACGTGCTGCACTCGCGCGTGGCCCGATCGAACATCTGGGGGCTCACCAAGTTGGGGGCCGAGGTGGCGGTCTGTGGGCCGCGTTCGCTGCTGCCCAATGCCATCGGGGACATGGGTGTCACGGTCTTCGATCGCATTGAACCCGCCATCGAATGGGCTGATGCGTTGAATGTCCTCCGTCTGCAACTCGAGCGGATGGAGGCGGGGTACATCCCGTCGCTGCGTGAGTACAATCGCGTCTTCGGTGTAACCGCGGCCCGGCTCGAGCGTGCACCGAAGGAGCTGCTCATCCTCCATCCTGGTCCGATGAACCGTGGGGTGGAAATCGATAGTGATGTGGCTGATGGCCCGCACTCCGTCATTCTGGATCAGGTCACGAACGGGGTCGCCGTTCGAATGGCCGTCCTGTACCTCCTTGCCGGCGGCCGGCCGGAACTCGCGGAAGCCGCGAAAAAGGGAACTGCCTGATGTCGACTGCTGTGCGTGATCTCGTGCTGCGTGGTGGACGGATCGTCGATCCGTCGCAGGGAATCGATGCCGTGGGCGATGTGCTCATTCGCGACGGACGCATCGAAGCGTGTGGTGGATCCCTCGGGACGCCCGAAGGCGCGGACGTGGTGGATGTCAGCGGCCTCGTCGTCGCCCCCGGACTCATCGACGTGCACATCCATCTGCGCGAACCGGGCCGGGAGGATGTTGAGACGGTTGCCACCGGTGCGCACAGTGCCGTCGCCGGCGGGTTCACCGGCGTGTGCGCCATGCCCAACACCAAGCCGGTCACCGATAATCAGGCGGTGGTTGGCTTCGTGAAGCGGCAGGGCGAGGCGGCGGGGTTCGCCCGGGTCTACCCCTACGGCGCCATCTCGGTCGGGCAGAAGGGGGAGACACTCGCGGAACTCGCGGAAATGGTGCAGGCGGGAGCTGTGGCCTTCAGCGATGACGGCAAGCCGGTCGAAAGCGCGCAGTTGATGCGCACCGCACTCGAATATGCGCGGGCCTTCAATGTGCCGATCGCGGAGCATTGCGAGGACATGTCGCTCGCACGCGGTGGCAGCATGAACGAAGGGCTCATGAGCGCCAAGCTCGGGCTCAAGGGGATCCCGGCCGAAGCCGAGGAGATCTACGTCATTCGCGACATTCTGCTCGCGAAGCGCACGGGGGGACATATCCACCTGTGTCATCTCAGCACGAAGGGCTCCGTCGAACTCGTGCGGTGGGGCAAGGAGCGCGGGATCAACGTGACTGCCGAAGTGTGCTCGCACCACATCTCGCTCACGGAAGCCGCAGTGGACGGCTACAACACCAATGCGAAGATGAATCCGCCGCTCCGTACGGCCGAGGATGTCGAGGCGCTGCAGCAGGGTGTGGCGGACGGTACGATCGATCTGTTGGTCACCGACCATGCGCCGCACCACTACGACGAGAAGGAGCGCGAGTTCGCGGATGCGCCGAATGGGATCGTCGGGCTCGAGACGGCGCTGGGGGTGAATTGCACGTATCTCCTGCATCGCGGCCTGATTTCGCTCTCGCAGCTCGTCGATGCGATGAGCTGCAAGCCGGCCAAGGTATTCCGTCTCCCGGGCGGGACCCTGGCGCGCGGCGCGCTGGGGGACGTGACGGTGTTCGATCCGCAGCGCGAGTGGACGGTGGATCCGACGCGCTTCCGCTCGAAAGGGCGGAACACCCCGTATGGCGGACATGCCCTGCGCGGTCTGGCCACCATGACGGTGGTTGGCGGACGCATCGTGCACCGTGTGGTCTGAGGGGTCGCGCGAGCACCAGCTGGCCACGGCCATTGCTGCGGCATGTCGGCGTCTGCACGCACGTGGCCTGCTCGCCGGGAGTGAAGGCAACCTGTCGCTTCGGTTCGACGCGGAGACCGTCCTGGTGTCCGCGTCGGCGGTCGATAAGGCGACCATGGAGGCCGCGCACGTCGTTCGTGTGAGTTACGACGGGCGGGTCGTGCAGGGAGGGCCAGGGCTTCGGGCCTCGTCGGAGTTCGGGATGCATCACGCCCTCTACGCAGCCCGTCCAGGCGTGATGGCCATTGTGCATGCGCATCCGCCCGTTGCGACAGGATTCGCAGCGGCGGGGCAGGAGCTCCCGGCCAATGTGCTGCCGGAGGTGCCCGTGGTCGTCGGGCGAATCGCCGCGGTGCCCTATGGCCGTCCAGGGACGGCCGCATTGGCGGCGGCCATGGCGCCCTATGTAGCGGAGCACGACGTCTTTCTGCTTGCCAACCATGGCGTCACCGTGGTGGGGTACTCTCTGGAGGATGCTATCCTGAGAATGGAAAGCACCGAGCAGGCGGCGCGCATCGTGCTGGCGGCGCGTTTACTTGGTGGAGCGCAGCCGCTCCCGCCCGAAGAAGTGACCGCGCTTGCCTCCTATCGTCGTTCCAGTGAGCTTCTCTGACTTCTGTTCTCCTTTTCCCGGAGTCTTCCGACGTGGCGATTGAACAAGTCCGGTCCCTGGTAGCGGATCGGCATCGGTACGAGAGCTGGCTGGAGGCCTTGGACGCGCGTCGCGATGAGACGCCCGAGCGCGTGTATGCGCGGGTGCGCGATGACTACGCCGGCCGACGCGCCGAGGTCCTGGCGCAGCTGCAGGCCCTGCTTCCCGACATGATCTCGCTTCGCGAGGCGCGCGAGCAGCATCTCCGGGACCTTGAGCAGCAGCTGGCCAACCTCGAGGACGAGCGGGCGGAAGCCATGCTGCGGACGGCCGTCGGAGAATTCGACAGCGAGCGATGGGATGCTGTCCGCATTGACGTCGAAGGCAAATTGCTGGCGATCGGTGAGGAGCGGGATGCGCTTCTTATCGAGGTCGATGAGATCCGCACGCTGATCGAGCAGTCTCGCGATGACATGGCCGTCGTCCCCGAGGCGTCGATGTCGGCATCGGATGCCGATGCCCCGATGATCATTGAAGACGTCGAGGAGTCCGAGGATGTGGCACCCCGGCTCGAGACGGATGCGCACGCCGAGTCGGTGGTCGACGAAGAGGCGGTCGCGGTCGATGCGATCACGGAGGTCGTCAGCGGCGAGCCGCTAGGCGGAATTCCCTCTGACGCGTGGCTTGAGGATGCGGCCGACATCTCGAACGATGTGGGCACACCGGTTGCACCGCCCGCCGCGGCGGATGCCGTCACGATGGAGTCGGCCATCGAATCGTTGCTGCTCGATACCGAGACCCCGGTACTACCGCCCGTTGCACCGGCAGAAGCCGTGGCGTCAGCCACGACCGACGAATGGGACGACGCCTTGGCGGTTTTTGATGGCAAGCCGGCGGTCGGATCGGAGCCTGCGGTTCCCGCGACGCCGGCACCAGCCGGTTCGGCATCACCCGACCCGTTCGATGATCTGGCCTTTCTCCGGTCAATCATGGATCCGGCCGAAACACCGGCGCCGTCCTTGAAGACCCCCGTGGAGGGGACGACAGCGGTGCCCGATCAGCAGGCCGCGGCGGGGACCGACTCGCAGAAGTCGCTCCGCTGCGCCGAGTGCGGGACGATGAACGCCCCCACGGAGTGGTACTGTGAGCGCTGTGGTGGGGAGTTGATCACGATCTGACGGGTGATCAATCAAAAGCAGAAGCGGGCCGAACTCCGAGGAGTGCGGCCCGCTTTCGCTTTCGCTTTGGAGCGATCGCGTGGTTACTTCGCGACAGCCATCTTCGCGATCCGGCTCTTCTGACGAGCCGCCGCGTTCTTGTGGATGAGCCCCTTCCGCGCCGCGCGATCAAGCAACGAGGTCGCCGTGAGGCGGTCATCAGCCGCCGCAGTAGCCGCCTTCGCCTTCTTCACAGCGGTACGCAGCGCCGAGCGCTGGGCACGGTTACGAACCGCCGCCGCACGCGACTTCCGCAGATCCTTCTTTGCGGACTGGATATTCGGCACGAAAAGACTCCTGAAAACCTGGAAAAGGAATTGAGCCGCGAGACTGCACGCGACGGAAAACGCCCGTATCTGGGCCAGACTGTGGAACTTATACCTGCTTGCCGGTGTGGTCAAGCAGGACCCCTCGGCGAGTGTGTACTCGCCTTTTGACACGATTCGGCACGACGGCTACCTTGAGGGTGGATTTGCTTGCATTCGCGTTCGGTCGCCGGGTTCGGGGACCGTCGGCGGGCGTCCACCCACGGGGGCATCGGTCCGCCGGGGCCGTCGCCCATCCTTATTCCCGCCGCCGGTGGATTTCGCTCAGCAACTCGCCCTCATTGCCCCCGTCCTGCTGTTCGCGATGGTCGCGCATGAATACGCGCATGGCTATGCCGCGTTCCGGCAGGGGGACATGACGGCGTATCAGCTTGGTCGCCTGACCTGGAATCCCCTCCGGCACATCGATCCCTTCATGACGGTGATCCTGCCGGTCATGCTGGCCTTTTTGGGTGGGCCGATCTTCGGCGGCGCCAAGCCGGTTCCGGTGAACCCGCGCAATTATCGGAACTACAAGCGGGGCGACATCATCGTTTCGCTGGCGGGGGTGGCTACCAACGTGGTGATTGCCATCCTCAGCGTGCCCGTGATCATGCTGGTCGGCCTCCTTGGTGACCAGCTGCCGACGCTGATGCGGCCACTGGCCATCCTGCAGCAGATGCTTGCCATGGGGATTTTCATCAACCTCATGCTTGCGGCGTTCAATTTGATGCCGATTCCGCCGCTCGATGGGTCACATGTCTTCAAGTACCTACTGCCGCCGCAGTGGTCGCTTCAGTATCAGCGACTGGGGGGTATTGGGCTGCTGATCCTGTTTGCCGTCCTCTCCTTCGGGCGCCCGATTGTGAACCTCTGGCTCTCCCCCGCGTACATCCTGCGCGCGGTGGCCGAACGGTTCTATTTTCCGTATCTGCTTCCCAACCCTTTCGCTGGTTGATCGACGCGTGATCGCTCCCAATTTCCGTCCCGCCGACACCGAACCGCGGTCGTTCGTCGTCGAGCTCAGCCAGTTCACCGGCCCGCTCGACCTCCTCTTGTCGCTGATTCGCGACGAGCAGGTCGACATCTACGACATCCCCATCGCGCGCATCGCCGAGCAGTTCCTGGGGCGCATCAGCTCGCTCGGGCTCGATGAAGCGGCCGATTACCTGGAGATGGCGGCACGACTCCTTCGCATCAAGGCGCAGATGCTCCTGCCGCGCGCCGATGGCGAGGAGGCGTGGGAGGATCCGCGTGCAGAACTCGTTCGCCGGCTCCTCGAATACCAGCAGATGCGTGAAGTGGTCGACCTCCTCGAGCATCGTGGAGAGGAACGTCGGCATCAGTTCCCCCGCCGCTTCGTGCCGGTGGCCGCGGATATCACGCCAATCAATGCGCCGCTTGCGCTTGCGCTCACCGACCTGCTGGCCGCGGTAGACCGCGTGCTGCGCACGTCCAAGGAGCCGACGCTGCACGAGGTCGTGCCGCGGGCGCTCGATGTGGCCGGCGCCATGACCACGGTTCGCGCGGTCCTGGCGATGCGGCGCGCGGCGCGGTGGTCGGATCTGGTCGCGCGTGACGCGGAGCCATGGCAGATCCTGTCGGTGCTGCTGGCGTTGCTTGAAATGGCGAAGTTGGGCGAACTGCGGATCGCGCAGTCCCGTCCGTTCGCGTCCGTGGAGATCAATCGTGACGCCGTTAGCGAAGCTGCTTGAAGCCGCCCTTTTCGCAGCGCCACGACCGATTGCCCTCGAGGCGCTCGCGGCGCTCGATCCCGAAGCCAGTCCGGCCGCGGTCAGTGCGGCCTTGGACGAGCTGCGTGAGCACTACGATGTCGACGGGCACGGCGTCGAACTCGTGGAGCAGGGAGGCGGTTGGCAGATCCTGACCCGCGCGGAATTCGCGGAGGCCATTGAGCGCGCGCAAGTAGCCGTTCGACCGCAGAAGCTGTCAGCCGCTGCGTTGGAGACGCTCGCGATTGTCGCCTATCGGCAGCCGATCGGTCGCGCTGAAATCGAGGAAATCCGCGGCGTTGCCGTTGGCTCGGTCCTCAAGTCGCTGCACGAGCGTGGGCTCATCGACATCGTGGGGCGGAGCGAGGGAATCGGCCGCCCGCTCCTGTACGGCACCACGGCGCAGTTCCTCGAGCAGTTCGCGCTGCGCCACCTCGAAGAGTTGCCGCGCGCCGACGAGCTGGCCATTGCGCTCCGCGGCGTCGGGAACGCCACGGTCGTGCCGGAGTGAGCGAGTCACGACGACCTGATCGCGGTCGCCCCGGCGCGCCGTCCAAGGCAAAGTCTGCCGGCACGTCGGGGAGCAAGCCGGCGGGAAAACCGTCTGGTAGGGCGGCCGCCGGTACGCCGGCAGCGAAATCATCAGCGAAAACATCAGCGAAAACATCAGCGAAATCATCGGGACGATCCGCGGGGCCCAAGGGCGCGCGTCGCACGCAGCCGATGGCCTCCGGGGTGCCGCTGTCTCGGAGCGGCGATACGGTCCGCGCCGAGCAGGAAGGGTCGATGCGCGTCCAGCGCGCACTGGCGCGCGCTGGGGTGGTCTCTCGGCGGGAGGCTGATCGGGCCGTCTCCGAGGGACGCGTGACCGTCAATGGAATCGTCGCGGAAGTCGGGCAGGTGGTGGATCCGCGTCGCGATCAGATTGCGCTTGATGGACGACCCGTCAAAACGGTCGTGACCGAACACCGCTGGATCGTGCTGCATAAGCCGGCGGCCGTGATGACGACGCGCACCGATCCTCAGGGGCGCCCTACCGTCTTCGATCTGGTCGATGCGGTGCCGGGGCTCGTGTATGTCGGACGGCTCGACTTCATGACCGAGGGCGTGCTGCTGCTCACGACGGACGGTCGCGCCGCGCACGCACTGACGCATCCGAGTCGCGAAGTCGAACGCACCTACGTCGCGACGGTGCGCGGTGATGCCGTAACGGCCGCGCGCGAAGCGCGGCGTGGTGTCGAACTCGAGGATGGGCTCGTGGTCCCGCGTGAGGTCACCGCACATCCGCTCGGCGCGCGGCGCTGGGCATTCGAAATCACGATCACCGAAGGGCGAACCCATGAGGTTCGGCGCCTGTGCGACGCGCTCGGCCTCGAAGTGGAACGGCTCGTGCGCACCCGCTTCGGACCCGTGCGGCTCGGGGACTTGCCGTCGGGGGCGGCCCGCGGTCTGACGCAGACGGAACGCCTGGTTCTCGAGGCGATCAGCACGGGGGGCGAATGAGCGAAACGGCGATGCTCGCCCAACAGGTGTTGCGCGAAGTATCGCGCCGCATCGTGGGGCAGGAGTACATGGTTGAACGGTTGCTCATCAGCCTGCTCACAGGAGGGCATGTCCTGCTTGAGGGCGTACCGGGCCTCGCCAAAACGCTGACCGTACGGACGCTCGCGGAAACCGTACGGACAAGCTTCCAGCGCATTCAGTTTACCCCCGACCTGCTCCCGGCCGACGTCATCGGCACGCAGATCTTCGATCAGCCGACGGGCGAGTTTCGGGTCAAGCATGGCCCGATCTTCGCGAACATCGTGCTCGCCGACGAAATCAATCGCGCCCCGGCGAAGGTGCAGGCGGCGTTGCTCGAGGCGATGCAGGAAAAACAGGTCACGATCGGCGGGACCACATACCGTCTGACGGAGCCGTTTCTTGTGTTGGCGACGCAGAATCCGATCGAGCAGGAGGGGACGTACCCGCTCCCCGAAGCGCAGGTCGATCGGTTCATGATGAAGCTGCGGGTTGGCTATCCGACGCGCGCCGAGGAGCGGGAGATTCTCCGTCGCATGGCGAGTGGGGATGCCATTCCGATCGCTCAGGTCACGACTCCCGAGGCGCTGATGGATGCGCGTCGTCGGATCGCCGACATCTACATGGATGAGCGGATCGTCGACTACATCGTCGAACTGGTCCATGCCACGCGCCATCCGGAGGATGTGGGGCTGCGTGATCTCGTGCCACTCATCGAGTTCGGAGCCTCGCCACGTGCCACCATCGCGTTGGGGCAGGCTGCACGGGCCCATGCCTTTTTGCGCGGACGCGCCTTCGTGTCCCCCGATGATGTGAAAGGCATCGCGCCGGACGTGTTGCGCCATCGCGTCCTCACGACCTTCGAAGCGGATGCCGAAGGGGTGACCAGTGATGCCATCGTGGCGCGCCTGCTCGCAACCGTACCCGCACCCTGAGAACGATCGGATGCGCGGCCGCGGCCTAGCCCCCGCCGACGTCCTCCGTCAGGTCCAGCGCATCGAGTTGAGGACGCGCCGGCTCGTCGATTCCCGATTTGCCGGCGACTATCGCTCGGTGTTCAAGGGGCAGGGGATGGAGTTCGCGGAAGTGCGCGAATACCAGCCGGGCGACGAGGTACGCACGATTGATTGGAACGTATCCGCGCGCATGGGGCGTCCCTTCGTCAAGCGCTTCGTCGAGGAGCGTGAGCTGACGGTCCTGTTGGCGGTGGATCTGTCAGGGTCGGCTGACTTCGGCACATCTAGACGAA
>Ga0315902_10010424_pt1 | contig 12294 bp, 8 predicted proteins | sample LakEriMetagenome_9_FD_203523 | JGI IMG/M metagenome (GOLD analysis project Ga0315902, IMG submission 203523) | Freshwater fungal communities from buoy surface, Lake Erie, Ohio, United States - Buoy 12 MA117 | ecosystem: Environmental > Aquatic > Freshwater > Lake > Lake biofilm | place: USA... | reverse complement strand
CCTGCTCCCGGCGCACGCGTGCGCTTACCATTTGTTTCGGGACACCTCTTTCAAGATATCGAGATCCAGCGTCAAATCGGCGACCAGCTTCTTCAAGCGGCCATTCTCGTGCTCGAGCTGTCAGAGCCGCTTCACGTCCGTCGGCGCCAGGCCGCCGAAGTGCTTGCGCCACGCGTAGATCGTCGCCGCCGAGACGCCGTGCTTCTTCGCGACCTCGGGCACCGGCTTGGCATCCGCCTCCCGCAGGATCGTGACCATCTGCTCTTCGGTAAATCGGGTCTTCTTCATGGCTCCCTCATGATCCGAGGGGCCATTCTCTCAGGCTTCAGGTGGTCCGAAAAAGCCCGGGCAGGTCATCTGCTCCTTCAGGCACGGCCAATCCGCGAAGTGTGATGGATACGAAAACTGATGCATCCGGGATGGCCACAATCGTGGGAGTGTCACCAGGACGTTACCTGGCGTATGGCTATCATCCGTCGGGAAACATTCAACCGACAGAGTTCGATGTGCCCCCTGAAAGTGATGCATCGGTGCAGCTTCATCTGGCCGGCAAACGCGAGCATCTCTTCGAGTTCGTGTCGTCACAGGGCAGCCCGCTCTCTGGTGCAACCGTCAGCATCAAGTCCGACTCCGCGATGATCAGTAATCATCGCCCGGTTGATGGCCTCGGGAAGGTGACTCTTCAGGTCGCAGAGAATTCAAATCGGTCCGCTGTCACGGTGTGGGCAGAGAGCCAAATGCTCTGGGGCGGCTGCGTCGAGATTGGCAACGGTGACCGCACACGAGTGACCCTCCCCCCGCTTTCGACCGGGATTCTGCGGATCACGCGTCCTCTTCAGGTCAGAGGGAATCCACTGCTCGTGAGCGATCAAGGCGCTGTGTTCCTCGCCAGCGACCTGCTGCGCTGGCGCCGCACGACCATTACAGAACGTGAGTCAGAAGATGTGATTGAGGTGACCGGCCTGGCCGCCGGTCGCTACCGCGCGGTGCTGGATCAGGGGTTTCTTCTTGACACCGCACGAGTCGTCCAGGCCGCCTGCGCCGGTGCGATCTCGTTCGACGATCCCAGCGCCGGAACCCTGACGCCGGGCGGCGTGCTCGAGCTGAAGTGGCCGGCGCCGAAGTAGCGGCGAGGCACGCCGAGGCCCAGTAAGACGATTGCCCCACGGGCGGTAACAGATGCCACCAGCGGACCTTGCCGTCACTGAGAGACCGGAACACACCGCGCGGGCCCAGGCACTTGCCCGGGCCTGTGCGGTGACTCTGAACAGCCTGAGGAATCGCACCGACGCCGCACGCCGCACCGCCAGAGCAGTCGTGCAGAAGCCCACACCGGCACCGATCGCCAGTGCGACATCGCGGGGCCTACGCGCTCTGCGGCCCGGCGGCCCGACACCGAACCCGCCGACGCCAGTGCGCTACTGCGCCTGCCGAATCACTGCCGCCAGCTTGGCGATGCCCACACGAATCTTGTCAGCCGGCATCGTCACAAACGAGAGGCGCATCGTCCGCACGTCGGGACGGCTGGCGTAGAACGCCGACCCCGGCACGAACGCCACACCATTGGCCACGGCTGTATCAAACAGCGCCGAGGTGTCGATCCCCTCGGGCATGCGCAGCCACAGGAACATGCCGCCGTTCGGCGTGTTCCAGGTGACTCCCTCAGGCATATGCTCGCGCAGCGCCTCGAGCATCGCATCGCGCTGCGCCTTGTAGAGGGCGCGGATGCCCGGCACGTGCCGATCGAGGAAGCCGTCCTTGATCACTTCCTCGACGATGAGCTGGTTGAAGCTGGGGGTGTGGAGGTCGGCGGCCTGCTTGGCCTGCACGAGCTTGGGGAACACCGCATCGGGCGCCACGATGTAGCCGAGGCGCAGGCCGGGGGCCAGCACCTTCGAGAACGACCCCATGTAGATGGTGCCGTCGGTGACGCGGCTCGAAATCGGCGCCGGGGGCGGCTGGTCGAACCAGAGCTCGCCGTAGGGGTTGTCTTCGATGATGGGCAGCTCGAGCGCCTGACATGCATCGGCCAGGGCCGTGCGGTTGGCGTCGCTCATCATGCCGCCGCTCGGGTTCTGGAAGTTCGGCAGCACGTAGAAATAGCGCGCCGCATCACGCCCCGTGCCGCGCAGGGCCTTGAGCGCCTCGATGTCGACGTCCTCGCCAATGGCCGGCACGCCGTCGACGACCGGCTGCATGGGCGAGAAGGCCTGCAGGGCCCCCAGATAGGTGGGCGTCTCGACGAGGATGCGGCTGCCCGGATCGATGAAGACCTTGGCGATGAGATCGAGGGCCTGCTGCGACCCGGTGGTGATGAGCACGCGCTCCGGATTCACGTCCCACGGCAGCGCCTCGGCCACCATCCGGCGCAGGCTCGGCATGCCTTCGCTGGCGCTGTACTGCAGGGCCGCCGTCGACTGGTCGTGCAGCACCTTGGCGCAGGCGCGCGCAAACTCTTCCACCGGGAACGTCTGAGGCGAGGGCAGGCCCCCGGCGAAGCTGATCACGTCGGCCCGCTGGCTGATCTTGAGAATCTCGCGGACGGCCGACGGGGCCATCACCTTGGTGCGTTCAGCCAGGGTCCAGTGCAGGGCGGGCGATGCGGTGGCAGACATGCCCTCAGCTTATCGGAGGCCAGCGCCCGTACGCAACGGCGCGGGCCGCATCCCTGAGGATGGGCCCTCGACGGTGGTGCGGTCGATGCCGGGATGGCCCGTGGGCCGCCCCGGGAGACTCAGAAGCGGTAGCGCAGGCCCAGACGCATCACGCGTGGCGCGATGATGTCGGTGGGCTGGCCGAAGGTCGACCCGTTGCGGACGACCTGAGCCGTGACCGTGTTGATGTTGAGGGTGTTGAACAGGTCGACCATCGCCTCAATCGACTGTCCCTTGGGCAGCGGAATGCGGCGCGAGACGCGGTTGTCCCACAGGTAGACCCACGGATAGCGCTCGACCTGCTGCTCGATGCGGATGTTCACGACGGCGTTCAGGGCATTGCGCACCTGGATGTCGCGACCGTACCAGTCGCCGCTCTGCGCCGTCAGCGCCGTGCCGTACAGGATGCCACCGGGGAGGCGATACGTGCCGCTTGTGCGGAACGAGTAGTTCCACTCGGGCATCACCGACTGATACGGATTGCCCGTGGTGGCGCCGCCGTTGGTGGCCGTGCTGCTGCCCGGGCCGTAGAGCGCCTCGTTCGGGTCGCGGGGGGCGTGATTCTTCAGGTTGCGGTAATCCGCATTGAAGGACATCAGCAGTGACCAGTTGTTAGCCTGCTGGCGGTTCAGGGTCACGCCGTATGCCGAATACGCATTGCGAGCAAAGTCGCCGGGGGCATTGACGATGCGCTCATTGATCTGGCCGAATCCAGAGAAGGTGCGTGGCACGGCAAAAATCGTGACGGTCTTGTCGTCGGCCGTGCCGATGATGTTATCGCGCCCGGGGTCGACGCCCGTGTTCTGCAGCGTGAACGACTCGTAGGGCGTGGCCACGTTGAGGCGCTGGTTGGCCTGGCCGTCCTTCTTGTAGACATAGTTGAACTGCGCCGTCCAGAGGCGGCTCAGTCCGACGTCAACGCCGGCCGTCCACTCGTCCACGTATGGTCCGCGCAGGTTCGGGTCGATCGTGCGGTTCGTGCCACCACCCGAGACCGAGGTGAGCTGTGCCGGGTTCGGCACGTAGGGGATGGTGCCGTTCCAGTTCGAGTAGATCCGCTGGAATGAGGCATTGGGATTCACGTCGCTGGCACCCGGCGCCGGGTTGGCAGACGCACCCGAACTGCCCCCTACGTATCGGCCGTAGCTGGCACGCAGCGCCAGTCGACCTTCGCCGGTCACGTCGTAAATCGCCGAGATGCGCGGCACGATGGTCGAATAGATGGGATAGTTGCCTTCGCCCTGGGCCGCCACAATGCGCTTTTCCGAGAAGGGACCGGTGCCCGGATTGCCCTGTTCGGGCAGGAAGCTCGAGTACCGATCGAAGCGCAGCCCCACGTTCAGCGTCAACTTCTTGCTGACCGTGATGCGGTCGTTCACATAGAACGAGTGATACAGCTCGCCCGAGGCCACCGTGAACGGATAGTCATAGACAATGACCGAATCGGGCCGGGCGAACAGGTTGGTGTCACCCTGCAGCGAGCGGTAGCGGTACTGCTGCTGGTTCGGATAGCCGATGGTCTCGGTCTCGGAGTAGTTATACCAGCCCAGGTAGCCGCTCTTGAGCTCGTGGTTGCGGCCGAACAGCTCGGCAAAGTAGGTGAACGTGCCGCCATACTGCCAGCGCCTCGGTTCGCGGTCGCTCTCGAGGAACGCGCCGTAGGTCGTGCCGGTGGTCTGGTCGACCCGGCGCACGTCGTCGGTCCATGGCACGTCAGGCCACCAGTAGCCGCCGCGCTGCAGGCTGGCGTCGAACGTCATGCGCGGGCTCAGGATGGACAGCCACTTGAACGACGGCCCGATGAGTGACCACGAGTCCTGGTTCTGCGTGGCTTCGAGCGGCACAAACGCGCTGGCACCGCGGTAGGGCTGCCACTTGCGGCCGACCTGTCCCATGGCCTCGAGCTTGTTGTTCTGCGTCACCTGCCACGTGAACTTGCCCGTCGGGTTCTGCAGCTTGGTGTAGAACTCCTTCTGCTGGCCGTCCGACAGCGCGATGAAGCCCGGGATGAAGTTGCCCGACCACGAATCGCGGTGGCTCACGTAGAACCACAGCTTGTTCTTCATGATGGGCCCGCCGATTTCACCGTAGTAGTCCTGCAGGCTGGTGAACTTGTTGGTGCCCGGTGCGTATCCGCGCTTGCGAAGCGCATCGTCGACGTTGTTCCACTGGAAATCGCCGCTCTGATAGTTTGCCGAGCCGGTGCCATGGAACTGGTTGCCGCCCGACTTCACCACCAGGTTCATCGTCACGCCGGGGTTCATGGCGTCGGCGCCCTTGGCGGCCGTCGTGATCTGCGCGTCCTCGTAGCTGCCGAAGTCACCGTAGGTCTGGTCCCAGATCATGCCGTCGTAGCTGACGACGTTGCCGCCGGCGCGGCCGAAGACGCGCGCGGCCGGGCCGGAACCGGTACCGAAGCTCGAGCCGCCGACGTCATACGACGTGGCATAGAGCCCGGGCACCAGCGCCACGAGTCCCGTGAGGCTGCGGGCATACGGAATCTCGTCGAGCTTCTGCTGATCCCAGTTGACCTTGACGTTGGCCGCCTCGAGGTCGATCGTGGGTGCCTGGCTGGTGACCGTCACCGTCTCTTCGAGGGTCGCCACCTTGAGCTGCCCGTTGATGGTCATCGTGGCGCCGGTCGGCAGCGTCACGCCCTCGACATTAAGGGTGCCGAAGCCGGGCAGCGCGAAGTTCACCGTGTAGGTGCCGGTCGGCAGCAGCGTGAAGCGATACGTCCCCTGCTCGTCGGTCACCGCCGTGCGGGGCTGACCGATCATCTGCGGGCTGCTGATGGTGACGGTGACGCCCGGAAGCGCGCCGCCGCTCTCGTCGGTGGCGCGCCCCGTGATGTTGCCGTTGAGCGACTGCGCCCCCGCCGTGCCTGCCAGTGACAGCAGCACGACCGCCAGCAGCGCCGCCGGCAGATGGTGCCTGAACCATGCCATAACGAACCTCCCCCCACAACGTGCAAGTGCTCCGGAGGGTGCAGGCGTACCACAACCGCATCCCTCGCGGATGCGGGAGGATACCCACAGGCCGGTATCAGGTCAACCTTAAATTAGCGCTACTACCATAAGTTCCAATTATGGAGCCCGCGGTTACTTCATCCGCGTCACCGGCGGACGGTCGACGAGCACCACTTCCTGGCCATCCACCCGCAGCGCCGGCCGTGCCGGCGACCGTTCCGTCACCGCCCGCACCAGGCGCGCGCCCTCGCCCGTGGTCGGGTCGAGCATATAGACATCGTTGGCCGCGTCCTTCGTCACCGGCACGAACGACGTGCGCACGATGCGCTTGCCCTCGATCACCACCCGTACCACCAGGCCGTCGGTGGCCTTCTCGTAGCCGGGCTGGTCAAAGTTCGAGTGGCCGATGGCATACAGAATCGGCCGCCCCTGATAGACCTCGACACCCTGAATCGTGTGCGTCCCATGCCCGAACACCAGATCGGCCCCGAGGTCGATGGCCATGCGGGCAAACGTCTGCTGGTAGGGTTCGCTGTGCTCGCGGCCCTTCACCGGCGAGGTGCCGCGCGTCCCGTTGAACTGGACGGGCGTCGAGCCGTCGCGGTTGTGGTGCGACACGACTACGATGTCGACCTTCGGCCGCAGGGCCTGGATGTCGGCCTTCACCTGCGCCACGTCCTCGGGATCGATGGTGATGCCGTCCTTCGACGACAGCCGCGCCACACCGGCCTCGGTCTCCGTCGCAATCATGTCGGCGTCGCGGTACCACCGGGCCGTGTACTGCAGGAACCCGATCTTCACGCCCTTCCGCTCGACAATCGCCGGCACATGCGCCTCGCGCCGGTTGCGTCCGGCCCCCACGTGCGCGATGCCCTGCGCCTCGAGCACGGCCAGGCTCTTCAGGATGTTCGCGCGCCCCGACGCCACGTTGTTCGCCACGCCCACCACATGCAGGTTCGAGGCCTTCAGCACCGCCGCCCCGGCCGGGCCGGGATGCGTCCACTCGGGCTTGTCGGGGATGTCGATTGTCGTGCCGACCGACGGCACCAGCAGGCCCTCGAGGTTGGCGTACACCAGATCGGCCGCGCGCAGGGTGTCGCGCATACGGTGGAGCGCCGTCGACGGGTCGGCGCGCCGCGTGTGAATCTGCACGTCCCCGATGATCAGCAGTTCGACGGCCCCGGGACCGTACTGCCCCTGCCACGTCCATCCGGCCGCCAGAAGCGGCGCCACCGCCAGGCTCACCGCCACTATCAGGCCGGCGGCCATCACTCGGCCCCGCCCCTTCGTCGCACGCGTCATACGTCCTCCCCTGCCTGCCGCACCGGGCAGACGCGGGGATGATAGCAGCAGTGGTGTGGGCCGGGGGCGACCGTGTGCCGGAGGCGGCGGGCACGAGCGTCGCCCGCAGGGACGACGCGGGTCGGCCCGCAGCAGGGGCGTGCCCCTCGGCAGGCCCACCGACCGTCAGTGAATCTGGTGGAGGAACCGGTCCCAGCGCGTGCCGTCAGGCCCGCCGAACGACCAGTACACGAACAGGGCACGCCCCTTGATGTGCCCCGACGGCAGGTAGCCCCAGTAACGGCTGTCCTGCGAGTCGTCGCGGTTGTCGCCCATCATGAAGTAGTGCCCCTCGGGGATGGTCACCGGCCCGTAGGCCCGGCGCACGTCCCCCGGCAGCAGCATGTCGGGCAGCCGCTGATACAGGGCATACGGCTCGCTGAGCGGCTGGCCGTTGATGTAGACCTGCGTCCCCTTCAGCTCGAGCGTCTCGCCCGGCAGCCCCACCACGCGCTTGATGAAGTCGCGCGTCGGCTCTTCCGGATACTTGAACACCAGCACGTCGCCCCGCACCACCGACCGCACGGGCATGACCGCCCGCTCGAGCGACGATCCGACGGGGCCGAACACCATCTTGTTCACCAGCAGGTGGTCGCCGATGAGCAGGTTGGGCTCCATCGAGCCGCTGGGAATCTTGAACGCCTGGAAGTCGAACGTGCGCACGAAGAGCGCCAGAATGCCGGCGACCACCAGCGACTCGAAGTATTCGCGCGCCGTCGACTTCTGGAATGTCGCCTCAGCCATCCTCGCCCACCTTCAGCACCGCCAGGAAGGCCTCCTGCGGAATCTCGACGCGGCCCACGCGCTTCATGCGCTTCTTGCCTTCCTTCTGCTTCTCGAGCAGCTTGCGCTTGCGGCTGATGTCGCCGCCGTAGCACTTGGCCAGCACGTTCTTGCGCAGCGCCTTCACGCTCTCGCGCGCAATGATGCGGCTGCCGATGGCCGCCTGAATCGCAATCTCGAACATCTGCCGCGGAATCAGCTCACGCATCTTCGCAGCCAGCTGCCGCCCGCGATCATACGCCCGGTCGCGGTGCACGATGATCGACAGCGCGTCGACCGGCTCGCCGTTCACCATGATGTCGAGCTTCACGAGCGGCGAGGTCCAGTAGCCGGTGACCGCATAGTCGAGCGAGGCGTAGCCGCGCGAGATGGTCTTCATGCGGTCGTAGAAGTCGAGCACCACCTCGTTGAAGGGCAGCTCATACGTGATAAGCACGCGGTCCGAGGCCTTGTATTCCAGCGCTTTCTGCACACCGCGCTTGTCCTGGCACAGCTGCAGGATCGGCCCCACAAACTCGGACGGGGTCAGCACCGTCGCCGTAATCACCGGCTCTTCGATCTTCGCAATCGTGCCCACCTCAGGCAGCTTGGCCGGGCTGTCGATTTCCGTCACCGCCCCGTCGGTGGTGGTCACGCGGTACAGCACGCCCGGTGCCGTCGTGACCAGGTCCATGTTGAACTCGCGCTCGAGCCGCTCCTGCACAATCTCCATGTGCAGCAGGCCGAGGAAGCCACAGCGGAACCCGAACCCCAGCGCCACCGAGGTCTCGGGCTCGAAGAAGAACGCCGCGTCGTTCAGCCGCAGCTTCTCGAGGGCTTCGCGCAGTTCGGAATACTGATGGCTCTCGACCGGGTAGAGGCCCGCGAACACCATCGGCTTCAGCGCCTTGAAGCCCGGGAACGGCGCCGGCGTCTGCCGCGCCGTCTCGGTGACCGTGTCGCCAATCTGCGCGTCGAGCACGCGCTTGATGCCGCACGCCACAAAGCCCACTTCGCCCGGCCCCAGCGACCCGATGACCACCGGTTTGGGCGTGAACACCCCCAGCTGCTCGACCTCGTAATCCTGCGCCGCATTCATCAGGCGCACCTTCGTGCCCGTGCGAATCGTGCCTTCCAGCACGCGCACCACGATGACCACGCCCCGGTAGGCGTCGTACCACGAATCGAAGATGAGCGCCTTCAGCGGCGCCTGCGGATCGCCCCCAGGGGACGGCAGCCGCTTGACCACCGCCTCGAGGATGTCGTGCACGCCGATGCCTTCCTTGGCGCTCGCCAGGATGGCCGTGTCGCCGTCGAGCCCGACAATCTCCTCAATCTGCCGCCGGGCCTCCTCGGGCTGCGCACTCGGCAGGTCGATCTTGTTGATGACGGGAATGATCTCGAGGCTGTGGTCGATGGCCAGGTAGGCGTTGGCCAGTGTCTGCGCCTCGACCCCCTGGCTGGCGTCGACCAGCAGCAGCGCGCCCTCGCAGGCCGACAGCGACCGCGTCACCTCATAGCCGAAATCGACGTGGCCCGGCGTATCGATCAGGTTCAGGATGTAGGTCTGCCCGTCGTCGGCCTTGTAGGTGAGCCGCACCGGATGGGCCTTGATGGTAATGCCGCGCTCGCGCTCGAGATCCATGCTGTCGAGCACCTGCGCCTCCATCTCGCGGGCCTGCAGGGCCCCGGTGTGTTCGAGGAAGCGATCGGCCAGGGTCGATTTCCCGTGGTCGATGTGCGCGATGATGGAAAAGTTGCGGATGTTGCGCTGAGTCAAGGCTCTCCCTGAAGATAGTGTTCCATTATGGCCCATGCCGCCGACATTCCCACGCCTGCCCTGGTCGTCGACCTCGACCGCTTCGAGCGCAACGTCGCCACCATGGCCGGCTTCCTGCGCACCCGGGGCAAGGCGTTCCGCCCCCACGCCAAGACCCACAAGTGCCCGGAAATCGCCCGCCGCCTCATCGCCGCCGGGGCCGTTGGCGCCTGCGTCGCGCGACTGAGCGAGGCCGAGGTCTTCGCGGCGCATGGCATCCGCGGGCTGCTCATCACCACGCCGGTCATCGGCGCCCCCAAGATTCAGCGCGCCATCCAGCTGGCCCTCGCCGCCCCCGACACTATCTTCATCGTCGACCACGAGGCGAATGTGCGCGACCTTGCCACAGCCGCCGGCCAGGCCAGCATCGTCCTCAACCTGGCCATCGACCTGTTCTTCGGCCGCACGGGCATCCCCCCGGGCGAGCCGGCCGTGGCCCTGGCAGAGGCGATTGCCCGCCAGCCGCACACGCGCTTCGTGGGCCTGCAGTCGTACGACGGCCAGGCGGCACACACGGCGCCGTTCACCGCCCGTGAAGCCCGCAGCACCGGCAGCCTGGCACGCGCCGTCGAGACCCGCCGGATGATTGAGGCCGCCGGCATCCCCTGTCCACTGGTCACCGGCGGATCGACCGGGACCTACCGCATCGACAGCGCCATCGAAGGCGTCACCGAGATTCAGCCGGGCTCGTTCATCTTCATGGACCTCGAGTACGGCCAGATCGGCGGCCACGACTCGGCCGATTACCACGACTTCGAGCAGTCGCTGCACGTCATCTCCACCGTCATCTCACGCCCGCCCGGACTGGCCATCGTCGACGCCGGGTTCAAGGCCTTCTCGACCGACCGGCCGTTCCCGCCCGTGCCCGTCGACATGCCCGACCTGACCTATGCCTGGGCCGGCGACGAGCATGGGCGCCTCGACCTGAGCCAGGCCACCCGTGACGTGCGCGTCGGCGACCGCATCGCGTTCGTGCCACCGCACTGCGACCCGACCGTCAATCTCTACGACCAGATTTATGCCGTGCGCGGCGAGCGGATCGAGGGCGTGTGGCCCATCGCGGCCCGCGGCCGGAGCCAGTAGATGGCCGTCGACCGCCTGCATGCCGACCTGGCGTCGGCCCTCACCGGCGAGGTGCGCATGGATGCCGCCTCACGGTCGCTGTATTCCACCGACGCCAGCGTCTACCAGATCGTACCCCGCGGGGTCGTGCTGCCCCGCTCCGTAGACGATGTGGTCGCGCTCGTGCGTGTGGCGGCTGTACACGGCATGTCTCTGACCGCGCGCGGCGGCGGCACATCACAGGCCGGGCAGGCGGTGGGCGAGGGCCTCGTGGTCGACATGTCGAAGCACATGAACCGCGTGCTGGCCATCGATCCCGACGCGCGCACGGCGCGCGTGCAGCCGGGCCTGGTGCTCGACGAACTCAATGCCGCCGCGGCACCGTTCCGCCTGCGCTTTGCCCCCGATGTCTCGTCCTCGAGCCGCGCCACCGTCGGCGGGCTCGTTGCCAACAATTCGTCCGGCGCCCGCTCGGTCCTCTACGGCAAGACGATCGATCATGTTCTCTCGGTGACGATGGTGATGGCCGATGCGACGGTGCAGACGTTCGGCCCGCTGTCGCAGGGCGAGTGGGCACGGGCGTGCGAGGGCGACTCGCTGGCTGCACGGGCGTGGCGCGACATTCCGGCCCTGGCCCGCACCCATGCCGATGAAATCGCGCGGCGCTATCCGAAGGTGCTGCGGCGCGTCGGCGGCTACAACCTCGACGCCTTCCTTGACGACCAGGCACCGGTCGACCTCTCGAAGATCATCGTCGGCTCCGAGGGCACGCTGGGCATCGTCGTCGAGGCGACCGTGCGGCTGGTGCCACTGCCTGCCGCAAAGACGCTGCTGACCGCCGAGTTTCCCACGCTGCTCGAGGCCCTCGGGGCGACGCCCGTGGCCCTCAGGCACGAGCCTGCTGCCATCGAGGTGATGGATGACTTCATCCTGCGGCACACCCGCGAACAGGAGTCGCTCGAGGCACTGCGGCGGCAGATCATGCAGGGCGACGGCACCAGCCTGCTGTGCATCGAGTTCTATGGCGACGAAGCGGCCGACCTGCCTCCGCGCATGCAGGCGCTCGTCGACGACTGGGCGCAGGCCGGCATCCACCCCCGCGTGCGGCTGCTGACCGAGGCGGCGGCGCAGGCGCGCGTGTGGCACCTGCGCGAGTCGGCGCTTGGCCTGTCGATGGCGATGAAGGGCGACGCCAAGGCCGTGTCGTTCGTGGAAGACTCGGCGGTCGCGCCCGAGCGGCTGCGCGACTACATCGCCCGCTTTCAGGACATCATCCGGCGTCACCAGACCGAGGCCGGCATCTATGCCCACGCCTCGGTGGGCTGCCTGCATGTGCGTCCGGTCATCGACCTCAAGACCGAGGCCGGCGTGCAGGCCTTCGCCTCGATTGCACAGGAAGTGGCCGACCTCGTGCTCGAGTTCGGCGGAGCACTCTCGGGCGAGCACGGTGATGGCCTCGTGCGCGGCGCGTTCAACCGGCAGATGTTCGGCGACACACTTTACGAGGCCTTCCGCACCGTCAAGCGGACGTTCGATCCGCAGGGCCTCTTCAACCCGGGCCGCATCGTCGACACGCCGCCGATCACGTCGCACCTGCGGTTTGGCGCGGGCTATGTCACGCCTGATCCACCGACGCAGTTCGACTATGCCGCGCACGGCGGCTTCGGGCGCGCCGTCGAGATGTGCA
>Ga0315902_10010421_pt1 | contig 12295 bp, 9 predicted proteins | sample LakEriMetagenome_9_FD_203523 | JGI IMG/M metagenome (GOLD analysis project Ga0315902, IMG submission 203523) | Freshwater fungal communities from buoy surface, Lake Erie, Ohio, United States - Buoy 12 MA117 | ecosystem: Environmental > Aquatic > Freshwater > Lake > Lake biofilm | place: USA... | reverse complement strand
GTACAACTTTTCAATAGGGAAAAACAGGAATATAAGAATTTTGAACAGATAAATAAAGATCATCGTCAGGCACATATCAATGCTGTTTGGGCCAATTCGATCTTTTTTCCGGTGGTGGAATTCCTGAGTTCCTTGTCCATAGCTTTACTACTCGTCTGGGGGGCTTTGAAAGCGTCGGGACGGACGGAGACTGAAATCAAAAGCATGTATGCGGAGATCATTTCTTTTACGCTATATGTCCAGATGCTTTTCAGACCGATCAGACAACTGGCGGATAAGTTCAATATTCTTCAAAGAGGAACGGTAAGGGCAGAGCGCGTTTTTGAAATTATCGACCTGGAAGAACATGTTCAGGATGTAGGAACAATTAAGGATTGTGATTTTAATCAACCGATACGTTTTGACAAAGTAAGCTTTGCTTATCAGGATGAACGTTGGGTGTTAAAGGATATTGATCTTGCCATCAAGCCCGGACAGACCATCGCTTTTGTCGGGGCAACAGGCGCAGGGAAGTCAACGATCGTAAATTTGCTCGGAAGATTCTATGAATACCAGAAAGGAAACATCCGAATCGGAGATACCGAGATTCGTGAAATTGAATTGCAAACACTCAGAAAAAATATTGCTATCGTTCTTCAGGATGTATTCCTTTTCTCCGACACGATTCACAATAACATTACGTTGGGAGATCCCGGAATCTCCAGGGAACAGGTTATTCGGGCTGCGAAAGAGGTTGGCGCCCATGACTTCATCCTAAAACTGCCGGGAGGATATGATTATCAGGTAGGAGAGCGCGGTGGAGTGCTTTCCGTAGGTCAGCGCCAGTTATTATCTTTCATTAGAGCCTTCGTCTATGATCCGTATATTTTGATCCTGGATGAAGCAACGTCAAGTGTCGACAATGAAAGCGAAGAACTTATCCAGAAGGCAACTGAAAAATTAACAAAAGGAAGAACCTCCATCGTCATTGCCCACCGATTATCAACCATTCAGAACGCGGAAAAGATCGTTGTTCTCGATAAAGGAGAGATCAAGGAGATAGGAACCCATTCAGAACTGATCAATAGAGAAGGCTACTACCGAAAGCTCTATGATATGCAATTTAAAGAAGATAAAGAGTGATGGCAACAGGACTTAAGATCGGTGGTGTTCCGGAACATTTTAATTTGCCATGGAGGCTGGCAATAGAAGAAGGTCGATTCAGAGACATTGGTCTTGATCTGCACTGGAGCGATATGAGTGGGGGAACTGGTCAGATGATCAGAGGATTGGAAACAGGGACACTGGATGTGGCTGTCTTGTTGACGGAAGGTATTACGAAGGCTATTCTTCAGGGGCTGAAAGCACGGATCATTCAGGTTTATGTGGTAACACCTTTGCATTGGGGGATTCATGTACCGTTCAATTCGGATATCAAGACTGTTGATCAGTTAAAAGGGCAGACATTTGCAATCTCACGTGAAGGGTCAGGTTCCCATCTAATGAGTTACATCAAGGCTGATCAGGAGGGTTGGAATACGGATCAACTTAAATTCAGCGTTGTTGGCGATATTTATGGAGGGCTTTGGGCTCTGGAAAACAATGAGGCACAAGCTTTTCTATGGGAGAAGTATACAACCTTCCCCTATGCGGAACAAGGAAAATGCCGCTATATTGACGAGGTTGTGACGCCATGGCCGTGCTTTGTAATTGCAGTAAGGGAGGATATTCTTGAAAAAGAGGGGGATCTGTTAAAAAAGATGTGTGAAGTGGTAAACAAGAAGGCCCTCGAGGTAAAGCATGATGAGAACACGGTTGAAGTGATTTCCTGGCGCTATAATCTGCGTTCCGGGCAGGTGAGGAATTGGTTGATTGAAACTGACTGGAATTATGATGGGATTGAATATCCGCTTGCCTTCGATAGAACGGTTCGGTATTTATTGAAACTCAGTCTTATTCAAGCTGATGAGGCTGAAAATTGGCAAAAGAAAATATTTAATAACTGAACGTCTGCGGATTTTAAGTAATAACATTTAGCTATGAGAACAGGGGTACTATTAATCCAACTTGGAACACCAGACAGTCCTAAAACAAGTGACGTAAGGCGTTATCTCAGCGAATTTCTGAACGATCCGCGGGTGATCGATATTCCCTGGTTGCCACGCAAATTGTTGGTGAACGGCATAATCGTTCCTTTCAGAGCACCAAAATCCGCCAAGATCTACAGAGAACTTTGGCATTTTGCCAACGGCGTGTCCCCCCTCTTGACACATACAGAACGTGTTGTGAAACGTGTTCAAGACAGATTTAATGCCACCGAGGTTACGATCGAAATGGCCATGCGTTATCAGAATCCTTCGATGGATAGTGTGTTGGATAGGATGCAAAAAGCAAATTACGATCAGCTCATCATTATACCTTTGTTTCCGCAGTATGCGAGTGCTTCGAGTGGGTCAGCGATTGCAAAAGCAATGGATATCATACGCAAATGGTGGGTCATCCCGGAGGTGAAGATCGTTAGTCAGTTCTGGGATAATGACGGGTACATCGATTCCATAGTAGACCGGGCGAGTGCATTCAATCTTTCAGAATATGATCACATCCTTTTCTCCTACCACGGTTTACCGGAAAGACAAGTAGATAAAGTATACGAAGAGACAGATCTTTGCGCGGATCAGCCATGTGAAACGGAGATCAATGAAAAGAACAAGTTCTGTTACAAAGCAACCAGTTTTGCCACAACCCGGCTGATTGCTCAGAAACTTGGGATCAGTGAGGACAACTATACCGTTTGTTTTCAGTCGCGCCTCGACAAGAAATGGCTGACACCGTTTTCAGACAAAGTAGTCGAGGAGTGGGGAAGAAAAGGGGCGAAGAAGTTGCTGGTATTCAGTCCGGCTTTTGTAGCGGACTGTCTGGAAACAATTATTGAGATCGGAGAGGAATACCAGGAGATCTTTGAGGAACATGGCGGAAAAAAAGTCCAATTAGTACCTAGCTCGAACGACCATCCTCGTTTCATTGACTGTATTGTCGATATGATCAAAGAGCGATTGTAAAGAGTTAAAAAATTGAGAATTTCAATCTTGGAATGATCAAATTTTTAATTCACGAAGGAGTTTCGTAATTTTGCACACATTTATTTGGAATCAATAGAACATATGAGTAATACAACAGAAAGATTAGCTTACAAAGTAAAGGACATCAGCCTTGCTGAATGGGGCCGTAAAGAAATTAAACTGGCTGAGGCTGAAATGCCCGGTCTAATGGCATTGCGTGATGAATTTGCAGGGAAGAAACCTTTAGCAGGGGCACGCATCGCAGGATGTTTGCACATGACGATCCAGACTGCAGTTTTGATCGAAACATTGGTTGATCTGGGTGCTGAGGTTACCTGGTCATCGTGTAATATCTTCTCAACGCAGGATCACGCTGCTGCTGCGATCGCTGCTGCAGGAATTCCTGTTTACGCGTGGAAAGGAATGAACGAGGAAGAGTTCGATTGGTGTATCGAGCAGACATTGTTTGCGTTTAAAGATGGTAAGCCATTGAACATGATCCTTGACGATGGTGGAGACCTTACAAACATGGTATTTGACCGCTACCCTGAATTGACAGCCGATATCAAAGGCCTTTCGGAAGAAACAACTACCGGAGTTCACCGCTTGTATGAGCGCAAGAAGAACGGTACTTTGGTTATGCCGGCGATCAACGTGAACGATTCAGTTACGAAATCAAAGTTCGATAACAAGTACGGATGTAAGGAATCGTTGGTGGATTCTATTCGCCGTGCAACGGATGTGATGATGGCAGGTAAAGTGGCTGTTGTTTGTGGTTATGGGGATGTAGGTAAAGGATCCGCTGCTTCTCTTCGTGGAGCAGGAGCGCGTGTGATCGTTACGGAGATCGATCCGATCTGTGCACTTCAGGCAGCAATGGACGGATTCGAAGTGAAGCGTCTTGATTCTGTTGTTCACCTTGGTGATATCATCGTTACAACGACAGGGAACAAAGACATCGTTGTTGGTCGTCATTTCGAGAATATGAAGGATAAGGCGATCGTTTGTAACATCGGACACTTCGATAATGAGATCGACATGTCTTGGTTGAACTCAAACTACGGTTCTACAAAGTATACAGTGAAGCCGCAGGTAGATATATACAACGTGAAGGGTAACGAGATCATTATCCTTGCAGAAGGACGTTTGGTAAACCTTGGATGTGCTACAGGACATCCATCATTCGTAATGTCGAACTCTTTCACGAACCAAACATTGGCTCAGTTGGAATTGTGGGCAAACAGTGCAAACTATGACAACGATGTGTACATGCTTCCGAAGCACCTGGATGAGAAGGTAGCGCGTTTGCACCTTGCTAAGATTGGTGTTGAATTGGAAACTCTTCGTCAGGACCAGGCCGATTACATCGGCGTGAACGTAGAAGGACCGTTTAAGGCAGAGCACTACAGATATTAAGAATATCGAAGCGATACGAAAAGGGATGCAGAAATGTATCCCTTTTTTATTTCCCACTCTGGAGAGCTTGTCCCGTGAGGAACGAAACGAGAGGGACCAAGGGGGAGGTAAAACAAGAAGAAATATCACTTCATAAACCTGAAACCGAGCATCAGCTCATGTGTTCCGGATGAATAGTTGCGTAATTTGGAGGTCGTGATATCGTAGCTGTATCCGAATGCAAACTGCTTTACATTCATTCCAAGCTGGATCATAAAAGCATCCTGATAACGATAGCCAAGTCCCGCGAAGTACTTATCGGAAAACACACCGCGCGCTCCCAGCTCGAACTGGATAGGGTTAATGAATGTTGCTCTGACAAGCGTGTACGGTTCAATATCGATCTTTTCACTTACCATCGCTTTGTAGGAAGCCGTTAGATGATAATGACGCACCAATCGGTTGTCTGCAATATTCAGAGGGTCATAATTGTTAAGGTTCTTTAATCGGCTTTCCAAAAGCTGGTTCATACTCAATCCTACACGAACACGATTATCGAACATGTAGAGTAAACCGAAATTAATGTCCGGCGATAATTGCTTTGCATTAGTAGAAAGTGCAGCATCGGCTTGTTGCACCTGGATATCGGATCCATCATAGATGTATTGGTTCAGTGAACCGCTTAGACCAAAGGAAAGGTGATTGGATTCATTGAGTTTCAGACGGTAGGAATAGTTCAGCATGATCCCCGTTTGTGAGATGGCTCCCCCCGTATCGTCAATAAAGATCATTCCGCCAAGTCCCATGTTTTGTTTTGGTAGTAATCCATGACCACCGAGTGTATACGTTGCCGGTGCTCCCTGAAATCCTGTCCACTGGTTTCGGACTCCCGCTTGAATGACAGGCTTTTCATTCATGCCTGTAGTGGCTGGGTTGATCACGTAATCGTTCCAGTAGAACTGGCTGTAGATCGGTAACTGCTGCGTCCATGCAAAAGAGGCCACTGCACAGAAAGAAAGGATCGATACAAAGTGTGTTGTTCGTTTCATGGCTTATCGTTTAAGTGTGATTACTCCGTTAAATGTTTCACCGTTGCCCAAATCGATGATATAGTAGTAGTCGGCAGTTGGGAGTTCTTCGCTGAGATAGGTGCCATCCCATGGAGCACCATCCGGTCCTGCATCGTAGAGGAGCTGCCCCCATCGGTTGTAAACCATGACCTTTGCATCCGGATAGGCAGACAGACCGCTTACTGCCCAGCTATCATTGTTTCCGTCCGCGTTTGGTGAAAGCCCACCCGGGATAAAGAAACATGGTTCAGTGGCATCTGTAACGACGACTATTCCGCTTTCTGAACAGCCCGCATTATCGGTTAATATAACACTGTAAGTACCAGCTGGTATCTCATTATTCAGTGGACTGACACTGCCGTTATTCCACAAGAAAGTATAAGGAATCGTTCCACCAGTTGCTACTGCCTCAGCCGTGCCGGTTGCCTCGCCCGGACATTCCGGAGAAGAGGATGTTAATGTCAGAATAGGTGAGGTAGTTACTGTAACCAACACGTTATCTGATCCCTGACAGCCGTTTGCATCGGTTCCGGTGACGTTGTAGTTTAATGTACCGACAGCCGGTGTGAAAGGTGTTCCATTCACGATCCCATTCGTCCATGAATAAGTGGCAGCTCCCGATGCCGTCAATGTCACTTCTGTGCCTTCGCAGACAAGTTGGTCACTTCCCGCATTCAAAGTGGGGCTGTCATTTACCGTCAGGTTGATCGTGATCGTACTGTCGCAGCCTATAGCGTTAGGGATAACAGCCGTATGCGTTCCGCTTGTAGTATAAACGGTGCCATCGGGTGCGGTGTAGGTATCACACACGGTTGACGAGATCGTCGAGCTAGTCGAATTGTTCACAGTCAAATTGATCGTGATCGTACTGTCGCAACCCGCAGCATTTGGAATGACAGCCGTATGGGTTCCGCTGGTGGTGTAAACTGCTCCATCCGGTGCAGTGTAGGTGTCACAAACGGTTGGGGAGATCGTCGAACTGGTCGAATTGTTTACTGTCAAATTGATCGTAATCGTACTGTCGCAACCTGCGGCATTTGGAATGATCGCCGTATGGGTGCCGCTGCTTGTGTACACTGTGCCATCCGGTGCGGTATACGTGTTACAAACGGTTGGGGAGATCGTCGAGCTGGTCGAATTGTTTACCGTCAAATTGATCGTTATCGTGCTGTCGCAACCTGCGGCATTTGGAATGATCGCCGTATGGGTTCCACTGCTTGTGTAAACTGCGCCATCCGGTGCAGTGTAGGTGTCACAAACGGTTGGTGAAATCGTGGATGATGAATTTGGGATCACGTTGATCGTCACCTCATCCGAACAGGTTTGGCCATTTACGGTTACATCACATGAATAGCTTGCAGTTGCACTTGGGTTTACAGCAATATTGGATGTCGTTTCTCCGGTCGACCATGAATAGCTCGGGTTGCCTATGTTAAAATTGGCCGAGATCTCTGCTGCTGACAAAATTCGGTTCCAAATACTTATGTCATCAATTTTTCCATTGAAATACCCGCTTCCACAACCTCCTCCATTCTGATTAATGTGTCGTCCAATAAAGGCTTGCAAGGTAGTATTAGAAATGGTTAAGGAAACATTGATGCTAAATATTTCGTTTCCATCCACATAATATTTGAGAATTTGTAATGTTTTATTGTAAACTACTGAAAAATTTTTCCAAGAGTTTGGTGAAACAATTCCATTTGAACCAGGTAATAATGGTGTTGCATCACTCATGTAAGGGTAGGATTGAAAATGTACTTTAGGATTAGCTCCTGAAGTTGGAAAATCTTGTAACCCTAAAACATACCCCTGAATGTTGGGTTCATTGCAGCTCGCTTTACTTAAAAAGGTATTGAATGTCCCGTTAGTTGCAGAATTGAACCAACAAGAAATAGTGAAATCCTGGGAAAGCTCTAACTCATCCGGATCACCCAAACTGATCCAATCATCCCCATCAAAACTATACGCATTATCCGCATTCCCAAAACGATCGGTGGTGAGTGTGGCACCATTCACCGCACCGTTGTTCCCATTCCCACTCTCATCGTTCGCATTGCCGCAGAACGGCCAATAACCCACCAGGCCGGATTGTAAACTCAAAGGCAGGTCTTCAGAAACGCAAGGCGTTTTGTTACTCAGCGGTGAACTTGCAGTAAGAGTAACTGGCGCTCCCGGGCAGATATCATTGATGCTTTCGGTTACTGTCGGCAACTCCGTTACCTGCAATACTACCTGATCCGTGGCTGTACAGGTATTTGCATCTGTTCCTGTAACCGTGTAGGTTGTACTCGCTGTTGGGGTGAAAGGGGTGTTGTTTGTTACACCGTTATCCCAGCTGTAACTGCTTGCTCCGGAGCCGGCAAGCGTAACCGCCGTACCTGAACAAACGGTTTGGTCGGCGCCGGCGGAGACGTTCAGCACATGCAGGCTGGCATTGTACAAATCGGTGATTTCACATTGCGTGAGAGCGCGATTCCAAACTCCTATGTCATCGATTTTACCTTTGAAACCTGCAGTACCGTCTGCACTCGTACCTGAGGGAGTATTACCGATGTATATCGCCGTCGATGAGGGTTGAAGGTACGTCGATGTTGGGCCTTGATTTATCAATGTTCCATTTATCCATATCTGATGTAAGCCTAAGTCATTGTCATGAATCATTACCACATGATGCCAATTCTGAAAACTCGGAATAAATGGTAGAGAGTTCAAACCGTCCGGATAGCCACCCAAGTGACCAACATTGTTGTTCGTCAAATAGGCTGGGTGTATCCCTGCCATTGCCAAAAACTCAATATTACCGAATCTGAAAAGGTTTGGATAATCACTAATCGGGTATTCAGAAAAGTAAAATAGCGAAATTGATGCTTTGTTAAGTTGTGAAATATTGGCTTGTATGAAATCATTTACCCCATCAAAACTGTAAGCCCTACTAGAGATACCATATCTATCAGAAGTGAGTAGTGCACCGTTGATTGCGGTTCCATCAAATCCATTCCCACTCGCATCATTCGCATTTCCGTTAAATGGCCACCATCCAACGAGACCGGAGGTGGGAACGTAATTAGGCACCTGCGAGAAGGCAGAGCTTAGAGTGAGCGTAAGAGCAGTGAGTATAAGGCACTTTTTCATAATAGTTCAGTCGTTAGAGAATTTTTCGCAAGCACAATTTTACACTAAATAAAAGATAATGACAAATAAGTCATTATAAATTTGCTTACGAATGTGTCATTTTGCCTTCAATGAGGAAGGGGCAAATACGCGATCAGGAGCTACTGCAACAAATAGTGGTTCAGCTCAAGAAATTGCGTGAGGAACGTTCACTTACTCAGGAGGACGTGTATAATGACACCGGTATTCACCTCGCACGCATCGAAACAGGAAAAGTCAATATCACTGTTTCTACTCTTTATGCCTTGCTACAGTATTTTAATACTTCGCTAAGTGACTTTTTCAGGTTTGACGGAGTCTAATAATTACTTATTCCCAATGTTGGATTTTCGCTAAGAGCCCCTCCCTTACTCCCTCCCCGAGGAGGGAAGATCACGTTTTCCCCCTCTGGAGAGCTTGCCCCATGAGGAACGAAACGAAAGGTAAAACAAGAAACCCCTCCGTTTCCGAAGGGGTCTTATATATGGCCGTTCTCACTATCCGAAATGTGTTCGGGAAGCAAGGGACGAGAAAGAGGGCTATGCCCTCTATGATCTTGAGGATCTCGAATTCTAAATCCCGAATCAGGTGGTCGAGCGGAGCCGAGATCACATCATACCCGGCATACCACCCGGCATTCCGCCCATCGCCGGAGCGTTTTCTTCCGGTTGGTCAACCACCACGCATTCTGTTGTCAGAAGCATTGCAGCGATCGAAGCAGCGTTCTCAACAGCGATGCGCGTTACTTTCGTTGGATCAATAACTCCAGCCTTGTACAGTTTTTCGAAAGTTTCTGTGCGAGCGTTGTATCCGAAATCATCTTTTCCTTCACGCACTTTCTGAACGATCACAGCGCCTTCACCACCTGCATTGGCAATGATCTGACGAAGTGGTTCTTCAGCTGCACGCTTTACGATCTGGATACCGGTCATCTCGTCTTCGTTCGCACCCTTCAGTTTGTCAAGTGTCTCGATCGCTCTGATCAATGCAACTCCACCACCCGGTACAATACCTTCTTCCACTGCTGCTCTTGTTGCCGCCAATGCGTCATCTACACGGTCTTTCTTCTCTTTCATTTCAACCTCCGTTGGAGCACCTACGTAAAGTACGGCAACACCCCCGGCAAGCTTCGCTAAACGCTCCTGAAGCTTCTCACGGTCATAATCGGATGAAGTCGCTTCGATCTGCGCCTTGATCTGATTCACGCGTCCCTGAATGTCGGCTTTCTTACCCGCACCATTCACGATAGTTGTGTTGTCTTTGTCGATCTCGATCTTCTCAGCTGTTCCCAACATATCCAACGTCGCATTCTCAAGAGTGAATCCTCTTTCTTCTGAGATCACTTGTCCTCCTGTCAGGATAGCAATATCTTCCAGCATTGCCTTTCTTCTGTCACCGAATCCTGGAGCTTTTACAGCTGCGATCTTCAATGATCCTCTCAAACGGTTCACGACAAGTGTTGCCAAGGCTTCACCGTCAACATCTTCCGCAATGATCAGTAATCCTCGACCTGACTGAACAACCGGTTCAAGGATAGGAAGTAGCTCCTTCATGTTCGAGATCTTCTTATCGTAGATCAGGACCATCGGTTTCTCCATTTCAGTGATCATTTTCTCTGTGTTCGTCACAAAGTATGGTGAAAGATACCCTCTGTCGAACTGCATACCTTCAACGGTGCGCACCTCTGTTTCTGTTCCTTTCGCCTCCTCTACAGTAATCACACCATCGTTACCAACAACTTTCATTGCTTCTGCGATGAGTGAACCGATCGTTTCATCGTTGTTTGCTGAGATAGAAGCGATCTGCTTGATCTTATCATTATCCTTACCAACTTCCTTCGAAAGTTTCTTAAGGTTCTTTACGACTTCATCAACTGCTTTGTCAATGCCTCGCTTGAGGTCCATTGGATTTGCTCCTGCAGCAACGTTCTTCAATCCTGCTGTGACGATCGCCTGTGCAAGTACGGTTGCCGTCGTTGTTCCATCACCCGCAATGTCGGCTGTTTTGGCAGCAACTTCCTTCACCATTTGAGCTCCCATGTTCTCTACAGGATCCTTCAGTTCGATCTCTTTTGCCACAGAAACACCGTCCTTGGTAATCTGAGGTGCACCGAATTTCTTACCAATAACGACGTTACGTCCTTTGGGTCCCAGTGTTACTTTGACAGCATTAGCTAATGCGTCAACTCCTTTTTTTAGTTTGTCTCTTGCTTCGACGTCGAAATAAATGTCTTTTGCCATTGTTGAATTATTTTAAAATGTAACCTTGAAATAGTTAAAAAATACCGTAGATATCGGATTCACGCATGATCAAATAGTTCTTTCCGTCCAGTTTGATCTCTGTTCCCGAGTATTGCCCGTAAAGCACTTCATCTCCGACTTTCACGGTCATCGGCTCATCTTTTTTACCCTTTCCTGCAGCGATAACAGTTCCCTTCAATGGTTTTTCTTTCGCTGTATCCGGAATGATGATACCACTTGCTGTTTTTTGTTCTGCCGGCGCCGGTTCTATAAGAACGCGATCTGCCAAAGGTTTAAACTTAGTCGACATATCTGTTTTAGTTTTTAAAAATTAGTTGCTGCTCTCCTTGATCGAATATTATGCCATCAGCATGAGTGCGACATTTTTTCTTTTTTTCTGAGGTGCAGGATAAAAAAAATGTCAGCATGTATGACATACTGACATTTCGAATATTTAAAGTAAGCGTTATCGCTGCTGAGTACCCCCGTTCTGACCTTGCTGGCCATTCTGCTGCTGACCACCTTGTTGCTGTCCTTGACCTTGCTGCTGTGTTTGTCCCTGCTGCATCTGATCCGGAGCGACTGGCTCAGGTGTTTTAGAACGAATAGTAAGGATAATACTGAATACCATGATCAATCCGGCCAATATCCACGTTGCCTTATCAATGAAGTCGTTGGTTTTCTGGACACCCCCTATTTGCTGTGCAGCACCGAAATCTGAGCTAAGACCTCCACCTTTCGGGTTCTGGATGTACACAACCAATATTAAGAGAATACTGGCTATAATAATGATCGATGAAAATAAGATATTCATTGTTTATGTGTTTAACTTTTTCTTTAATTCTTCAATTTGGGATGCAAAGAAAACCTTTTTTTCTGGATTTATCAAGATTAATTGTTCATATGCAAAAATTGCTTTCGGGTAGTTGCCCTGAAGAGCAAAGATCCTGGCCAGTGTCTCGCTTACAGGCATGCTATTCATGTCCAGACTTTCTTTAGCCTTTTTAACCGGAGAGAAGAATTCTTTTTTCTGTCTTTCTTCTTGCTGATCATCTTTCGACGGTCTGGTTATTTTGGGTTCATCCTTTATAAATTGATCCAGAATGGCATCTATTCGTGCTTTCTCCTCATCAATCAATGGCTTCTTGTCATTCACATTGGACCTCAACCAGGATGAGAAGCTTTTTGCTCCGTTTTCCTCTTCATGAACAGTGGGAGTGAAGACTTGGTCTTGTTCATCAAGATCCTCTGTATTCACTTGAGGTAACTTGTCATGATCCACCAGATGATCCAGATTGTAATGACTTGAGATCGTTTCCGAAATAATTTCCTTTTCGAATTGTTCAAGTTCGTTACTCGGACTGCCTTCCGAATCTGACTCGATCAATTCTTCCTCAATTTC
>Ga0315902_10010417_pt1 | contig 12298 bp, 10 predicted proteins | sample LakEriMetagenome_9_FD_203523 | JGI IMG/M metagenome (GOLD analysis project Ga0315902, IMG submission 203523) | Freshwater fungal communities from buoy surface, Lake Erie, Ohio, United States - Buoy 12 MA117 | ecosystem: Environmental > Aquatic > Freshwater > Lake > Lake biofilm | place: USA... | reverse complement strand
GATCGTGGTCGAATCCCACGGCCGGTACTGGATCGCGCCGGTGAAGCCCGTGCGCTTCTGCTCGTGGATCAGCTGGCCGTAGCGCGGCAGGCGCGGGTGGAACAGGTTGGCCGCGTTCGGCGCGCCGCCCGGCAGGGCCGCCGGGTTCTGGAAGCCGCCGTTGTCGCTGGCCCGCTCCCAGCGCACGGCGCTGAAGCCCTCTTCCAGCAGGTTGCGCTCGCTGTAGGCCAGCGAGCCGAGGATGCCGACCTTACCGTCGAAGAAGGTGTTGCTGTAGAGCAGGGCGACCCGCGGATCCCACTCTTCGGAGAGGTCGTTGTAGCCGTACTGGACCGAGCCGCCGAGCTTCATGCCCTTGAAGTCGAACGGGCGCGTGGTGCGCAGATCGACCGTGGCGCCGAGCGAGCCTTCCTCGACCTCGGCCGACTGGGTCTTGCGGACCGTCACGCTGTTGAACAGCTCGGAGGCGAAGACGTTGAAGTCGAAGCCCCGGCCGCGGTTGGCGCCGCCCGAGCTGTCGGTGCCGCCGGCGGTCGCCTGGGCTTCCATGCCGTTGATGCGGGTGCGGGTGAAGTCCGGGCCCAGGCCGCGCACCGTCATGGTGCGGCCTTCGCCGGCGTCACGGTCGATCGAGACGCCCGGGATGCGCTGGATGGCTTCGACCAGGTTGGAGTCCGGGAAGTCGGCGATGTCCTCGGCCTTGATCGAGTCGACGATCGCCGTCTCCTCGCGCTTGGCCGCCAGGGCGCTGGCCAGGCTTCCCCGGAAGCCGGTGACCACGATCTCCTCGACCTCGGTGGCGGCCGTGTCCTGGGCCTGGGCGGCGCCCGCCGCGAACAGGCTGGCGGCGATGACCGCCATCGACGCGCCGAAGCGCAGACGGTTACGACGCGAAAGATGGACCTTCGTCACGACTATAGCCTCCCCTTTTTTGGCGCGCCCGGCGATCTGGATCGCCGCCGGATTGATTGTCGCCAGTCAGGCCCTGCCGCGCACCGTGGTCAAGGCCCGGTGACACCGGTGTCATTGACGAGTGAATCGCGTTTGACACCGGTATCATCAACAGAGATACCGTAAGTCCACCGTGGCTGACAAGACATGTTCTGCCACGGCGCGGTCACTTTCCCGCCTCAGGCGAACAGGACAGCCCGCATCTGGCGTGTTCGGGAGGATTCCTTGCTCTACAAGACTTTGCTGATCGGAGCCGCGGTCCTCTCCGCCGGCGCCTCGTCCGAACCGGCGGAGCAACCCACAGCCTTTCCCGGCGCGGAGGGGTTCGGACGCTTCGCGACCGGCGGTCGCGGCGGCGCTGTCCTTCGCGTCACGACCCTGGACGATTCGGGCCCGGGCAGCCTGCGGGCGGCGGTCGAGGCCAGGGGCGCCCGAACCGTCATCTTCGATGTCGGCGGAACCATCACCCTCGCCTCGCCGCTGAAGATCAATCGGGCCAACATCACCCTCGCCGGCCAGACGGCGCCCGGCGACGGGATCACCCTGCGCGGCCAGCCGCTGATCATCGCCGCCGACGACGTCATCGTCCGCTACATCCGCGTGCGCCCGGGCGACGAGACCGGCGTGCAGGACGATGCGATCAGCATCACGCGCGGCCGTCGCATCATCCTGGACCATGTCTCGGCCAGCTGGTCGGTGGACGAGACCCTGTCGGCCGGCAGCCGCTACAGCCCGCCCGAGAGCGGCGTCCATGACCTGACCGTCCAGTGGTCGCTGATCGCCCAGTCGCTGTCGGACTCGATCCACGACAAGGGCCGACATGGCTACGGCAGCCTCATCCGGGGCGGGTATGGCGCGCGGTTCAGCTGGCTGAACAACCTGTGGGCCGACCATCAGGCGCGGATGCCGCGCCCGGGCAACTACAACGGGCCCGACGTCGATCCGCTGGGCGCCTTCTTCGAGTTCCGGGGCAACGTCTTTTCAAACTGGGGCGGCTCGCGGGCCGGCTACAACGCCGACACCGGGGCGCTGGCCGCCTACGACTTCGTGGGTAACTGGTACCAGGCCGGGCCCGACAGCACCGCCGCCCTCGCCTTCTGCGAGGAGAATCCCGGCGCCCGGGCCTTCTTCGCGGACAACGCCATGAACGGCGTGGTTCCGGCCGATCCCTGGAGCCTGGTCGGCTGCACGCCGCCGCCGGGCTACCGCGCCGCCACGCCGCTGGCGGACTCCGGCGCGCGAACGCCCTCCCCGGCCCTCGCCTACGAGCGCGTGCTCGCGAGCGCGGGGGCCTCCAGGGTGCGGGACTCCGTCGATGAGCGGATCGTGGCGGGCGTGCGTGGCAAGACCGGACGGCTGATCAACAGCCAGCGCGACGTCGGCGGCTGGCCGGTGCTGAAGGGCGGTCCCGCCTGGGTCGATGGCGACGGCGATGGCATGCCGGACGCCTGGGAACGGGCGCGAGGGTTCGATCCCGCTGATGCGTCGGACGGCGCGAAGGACCGAGACGGCGACGGCTTCACCAACCTCGAGGACTGGCTGAACGGCCTGGTTTGAGATTGGGGACATGTACCGGCTTCGGTACGTGTCCCCAGCGGCTTTCAGCGGCAGGGGACACGCACTGAAGTGCATGTCCCCGCCTGGCAGCGCGCGCTGCGAGCCTAGCGGCGACGGTTTCGGAACCAGCTGTACAAGGATTGCGCCATAAGGAGAGCCAGCCCGATCAACGCGAACCGGTCGGAGACTTGGAGCAATGACTGTGTCGGCTTGAAGATCGCGTTCGGGTCGGAGCCGTTGTTCAACCAGATGAGCCTCAGGATCACGCCGGTCAGGACCCCCAAGTAGCCAAGCGCAACCACGACAAACGCAATAACAGTCAGGATGGGTTGAGACCGGGCGTCCTCGCGCCCGATCTCCATGGTTTTGTTCAGGCGCCCCTCAAACCAATCCCGCAGATTCACGTCTATCTCCCCCCAGGTGGAGGCAGCCTACCGCGCCAGCCAGCCGCCATCCACCGGCAGGGTCACGCCGTGGACGTAGTCGCTGGCCCCTGAAGCCAGGAACACCGCCGCGCCGCCGATGTCGGACGGCTGGCCCCAGCGGCCCGCCGGGATTCGGTCCAGGATGGATCTGTTCCGCGCCTCGTCGGCCCGCAGGGCCTCGGTGTTGTTGGTGTCGAAATAGCCGGGGGCGATGGCGTTGACGTTGATCCCCTTCGCCGCCCACTCGTTGGCGAGGATCTTGGTCACGCCGGCCAGGCCGCTCTTGCTCGCGGTATAGCTGGGCACCCGGATGCCGCCCTGGAAGCTGAGCAGGCTGGCGATGTTGATCACCTTGCCGCCCCCGCTCGCCAGCATGTGCCGTGCCGCCGCCTGGGTCAGGAAGAACACTGTCTTGAGGTTGGTGTTCATCACCGCGTCCCAGTCGTCCTCCGAGAAGGCGATGGAGTCCTGACGCCGGATGATGCCGGCGTTGTTGACCAGAATGTCGAGCCCGCCCAGTCCGGCGACCGTTTCGTCGACCACCCGCTGAACCGGCTCGGTCGAACCGAAATCGGCCGAGATCGACAGGAACCTGCGCCCCAGCGTCTCGACCGCCGCCTGGGTCTCGACCGGCGCCGAGCGCCCGGCGGCGGCGATGTCGGCCCCCGCGGCGGCCAGCGCCACGGCGATGCCCTGGCCGATGCCGGTGTTGGCCCCGGTCACGAGGGCGACCTTGCCGGTGAGGTCGAAGGGGTTGGTCATCGCGATATCCACTGTCATCCCGGCCGGAGCGCGAAGCGCGGAGAGCCGGGACCCAGTCCCTCCGCGCCGTAGCTGGGTCCCGGATCGGCCTGCGGCCGTCCGGGATGACACGTTATTTCAGCTGGCAGATGTCGAGGACGTTCATGTCGGTGTAGTCGAGGTTCTCGCCGCCCATGGCCCAGATGAAGGCGTAGTTGGCCGTGCCCGAGCCCATGTGGATCGACCAGGGCGGGCTGATCACCGCTTCCTCGTTGGCGACCACGATGTGGCGGGCCGCGTCGGGCTCGCCCATGAAGTGGAACACCCGCTCGTCGGGCTTCAGGCCGAAGTAGAAGTAGATCTCCGACCGGCGGTCATGCAGGTGCGGCGGCATGGTGTTCCATACGCTGCCGGTCTTCAGGATGGTCAGGCCCAGCAGCAGCTGCGCCGAGGCGCAGACGCCCGGGATGACGTACTGGTAGATGGTGCGCTCGTTCGAGGTCTCCAGCGACCCGCGCTCCAGCGGCGTGGCGTCGGCGATCGAGATCTTCTGGACCTTGTGGGCGACATGGGCCGGGGTCGAGGCCAGGTAGAAGCGGGCCGGGTTGGCGGCGTTGACGCTCTCGAAGAACACGTCCTTGACGCCCATCGGCAGGTAGAGGCCGTCCTTGGGGCCGATGTCATAGGCGACGCCGTCGACGGTGACCTTGCCGGGGCCGTCGGCGACGTTGATCAGGCCCATCTCGCGCCGCTCCAGGAACGGATGGCCGGCGGCCGAGGCAGGCTCGGTCTGGTGCGGCAGCGTCACCGGCTTCGTCACCGGAGCCGCGCCGCCGATCACGAAGCGCTCGTTGTGGCTGTAGTTCAGGCTGATCCCGTCGGCCGGAAACATGTCGCTGACCAAGTAGCGGTCGCGCAGCTGGTCGTTGTCCACCAGCTCCATCATGTCCGGATGGGTGGCGTGATAGGTCTTGTCGAACATCGGTCGGCTCCGGTCGGTCAGAGTTTGTAGGCCCGTTTGGGCAGGTTGTAGGCCAGATCGACAGCGACCTCGCGGGCGTCGTCGATGGAAAGTCGGTGCTCGGCCACGAGCCGGGCGAGGAAGGCGCAGTCGACCCGGCGGGCCACGTCATGGCGGGCCGGGATCGACAGGAAGGCGCGGGTGTCGTCGTTGAAGCCGACGGTGTTGTAGAAGCCCGCCGTCTCGGTCGTCTGCTCGCGGAACCGTCGCATGCCCTCGGGACTGTCGTGGAACCACCAGGCCGGTCCCAGCTTCAGGCAGGGATAGTGGCCGGCCAGCGGCGCCAGCTCGCGGCTGTAGGCGGTCTCGTCCAGGGTGAAAACGATCACCGACAGGCGCGGATCGTTGCCGAATTTGCCGAGCAGCGGCTGGAGCGCCCGCACGTACTCGGTCGGCGTCGGGATGTCGGCGCCCTTGTCGCGGCCGAAGCCCTCGAACAGCAGTCGGTTATGGTTGCGGAAGCTGCCGGGGTGAATCTGCATCACCAGCCCGTCGTCCAGGCTCATGCGGGCCATCTCGGTCAGCATCTGGGCCCGGAACAGCTCGGCCTCGGCCGCCGTGGCGCCGCCGCTGACCATCCGGCGAAACAGGGCCTCGGCGTCCACGGACGAGAGATCGGCCGTCGCCGCCGTCGGGTGGCCGTGATCGGTCGAGGTCGCGCCCAGCACCATGAAGTCGGCGCGGCGCATCCGGTGGGCCTCCAGGTAGCCCTTCCAGTCATGGACGTCCTGGCCCGTCAGCCCGGCGAAGGCCTCCATCGCCGGACCGAAACGTTCGTCCTCGACATCGATGACCGCGTCCGGCCGATAGGCGGTGACCACCCGGCCCTTCCAGCCGCTGGCGCGGATGGCGTTGTGGTGGTCGAGGGCCTCGTGCGGCCCCTCGGTCGTGGCCAGCAGCTCGATGTTGAACCGCTCGAACAACGCCCGGGGCCGGAAGGCGTCGGTGGCCAGCGCCGCGCCTATGCGGTCGAAATAGTCGTCGGCGGTGTCGGGCGCGAGGCGCTCGGTGAAGCCGAACACCTCGAAGAAGACGTGATCCATCCATATCGCCGACGGCGTGCCGCGGAACAGATGCATGTTCGCCGCCAGCAGCCGCCAGGCCTCGCGCGGATCGACGTCGGACGGACGGCCATGGGCTGGCACGCCCAGCGCTTCCAGCGAGACGCCCTGACTGTAGAGCATGCGGTAGAGGTAGTGGTCGGGCTGCAGCAGCAGCTCGGCGGCGTTGGAGAACGGTGCGTTGGTCGCGAACCAGGCCGGATCCGTATGGCCGTGCGGGCTGAGGATCGGCAGCGCCTTCACCTCGCCGTAGAGGTCGCGCGCGATCACCCGGACCGAGGGCTCGGCCGGAAACAGGCGGTCTTCGTGAAGTGTCAGCGGCGCGGCCATGCGCGGTCGGAGCGTCCCGGTTCGTGTTCTTCCCTGCGCGCTAGGTAACCGGTGTCATGCGTTGGGGCAAGGGTCAACGCCGGGCCGGCTGCGCCCGGGAACGGATGTCGTCTCGCAGACCACGTTCGCCATGGTCAAGGAAGGCGCGGCGGCGGTCCGTTCGCTCGGCGCCTGGGTTGAGGAGAACTCCCGGACGGTTACCCGCTCGTGGGGGACGCCTGCCGGTCTGGGAGGGCCTCGTCCGGGACGCCTACCGCGGCTACAACGCCGCCATCGTCGGGGCGGCGGCCAAGGCGATGAAAAAGTAGGCGGCGCCGGCGTCGGCGGACGGCGGGGTCACCCCTTCGGCGCCGCCGTGGAGTCGCGGATGACCAGCGAAGGCATCCGCCATTCCGGGTCGCGCTTGTCGCCTTCGGTCACGCCCAGCAGGCGGCCTGCCGCCAAGCGGCCGATCTCGCGGGTCGGCGCCCGGATGGTGGTCAGCGGCGGCCAGACGCGCGAGGCGATCTGGAAGTCGTCGAAGCCGATGACGGAGACGTCGCCGGGAACCGACAGGCCCGCCTGCCGCGCCGCGTGCAGGACGCCGGCGGCCATCTCGTCGTTGCCGGCGAAGATCGCGGTGGGACGATCCTTCAGGGCCAGCAGCCGCGCCGCGGCCTCCATGCCGGATTCGAAGGTGTAGGCGCCCTCGGCCACGCAGTCGGGGGCGAGAGCGACGCCGTGCTCCTTCAGGCCTTCCTCGAACCCGCCGCGTCGTTCGTGCGAGGAGCGGAATCGGTCAGGGCCTGAAATGAAGCCGACGCGCCCGTGACCCAGTTCGGCCAGGTGCCGCCCGGCCAGCAAGCCGCCGTGCCGGTCGCGGGTGACGATGCTGTGGGCCTCGGAGTCCACGGCGACGGAGGCGACGCGCACGTACTCGCAGCCTATCTCGCGCAGCATCTCCGCCACGGCCTCGTCTTCGGAGACGGACGGGGTCAGGACCACGCCGAACAGCTTCTGGCGCTCGATGAAGGCGCGGATGTCCGGGACCAGGGTCATGCTGCCCCGGTCGCAGGGGTGGACGACCAGCTCGAAGCCGGAGCCGCGCATGCCGTCCAGCAGCCCCAGCTGCATGTTCACGACGTACTGGGGGTTGGGGTTGTCGTAGATCAGCCCGATCAGGAAGGAGCGGCGGAAGGCCAGCCCCCGCGCCTGCGGGTCCGGGGCGTAGCCGTAGCGGGCGATGACCGCCTCGATCTTCTCGCGGGTCTCCGGACGCACCGACGGCGAGCGGTTGATGACACGGGAAACCGTCTTCTTCGACACCCCCGCCAGACGGGCGACATCGTTGATCGTGGCGCGACGGCGCCCGCTCTGCAGCGCCTCGTCATCGGATGGTCTGGGCGTCTTCGAACTCACGGCGTCTCCCGGCGCTCCCTCGTTCCCCGTCCGTGATACCGTGCGTCGAGGGGCGGCGCCAGCGTTCGGGGTCGCCGCCGTTGACACCGGTGTCGCGTCCGGTCATTTCGTCGTCATGGCCAGGACCGTCGCCTTTCACCGCATCCATCCCGACGACGATGTCGCCGTGGCCCTGCGCGACGCGGGCCCGGGCGAGGGTTTGGGCGAAGTCGCGGCGACGGCGCCGATCGCCCGGGGGCACAAGCTGGCCCTGCGGGCGATCGCGGCCGGCGCGCCGGTCCGCAAATTCGGCTTTCCGATCGGGGTGGCGACGACCGCCATCGCCGCCGGCGATCACGTCCACAGCCATAACCTCGCCACCGGGCTGACCGGCGAACTCGACTACGCGTTCGAGACCGCCGCCGCCCTGCCCGCCCCGGTCGACGACGGTCGGCGGTTCCTGGGCTATCGCCGCGCCGATGGACGGGTTGGGACCCGCAACGAGATCTGGATCCTGGTCACCGTCGGCTGCGTGGCCGAGACGGCGCGGCGGATCGCGGCCGAGGCGCGCGAACGGTTCGCGGGGCGAGTCGACGGCGTCCACGCCTTCACCCACCCGTTCGGCTGCTCGCAGCTGGGCGACGACCTGTCGGCCACGCGGTCGATGCTGGCGGCCCTGGCCCGGCACCCCAACGCCGGCGGCGTGCTGATCCTGGGACTGGGCTGCGAGTCCAACCAGCTGGGCGGACTGCTGGCCGAGGTCGGCGACCGGGGCGGCCGCCTTCGCGCCTTCGCCGCCCAGGGCGAGGACGACGAGCACGAGGCGGGCCTGGCCGCCGTCGAGGCGTTGGTCGCCTTGGCCGAAGGGGATCGGCGCGAGCCCTGCCCGCTCTCGGACCTGGTCCTGGGCCTCAAGTGCGGCGGATCGGACGGCTTCTCCGGCCTGACCGCCAACCCGCTGGTCGGCGTCATGGCGGACCGGGTCGCCGAGGCGGGCGGAACGCCGATCCTGACCGAGATCCCCGAGATCTTCGGCGCCGAGCATCTGCTGCTGGCCCGCGCCGCGGACAGGAGCGTGTTCGAGGATGCGGCCGCGCTGGTGAACGGCTTCAAGCGTCACTTCCTCGACCACGGCCAGCCGGTCAGCGAGAATCCCTCCCCCGGCAACATCGCCGGCGGCATCACCACCCTGGAGGAAAAGTCGCTCGGCGCGGTCCAGAAGGCCGGCCATGCGGTCCTGACCCAGGCCCTGGCCTATGGCGAGACCGTCGGCCGCCCTGGCCTCGCCCTGCTGGAAGCGCCCGGCAACGACGCTGTGTCCTCCACGGCGCTGACCGCCGCCGGGGCGACGGTGATCCTGTTCACGACCGGTCGCGGCACGCCGCTGGGCTTCCCCGCCCCGACCCTGAAGATCGCCAGCAACGCCGACCTGGCCGCGCGAAAGCCGCGCTGGATCGACTTCGACGCCTCCGCCGCCCTGACCGACCCCGGGGACGCGGCCAGCCGACTCCTGGACCTCGTGCTGGCCACCGCCTCCGGGCGGATGACCCGATCAGAGCAAAACGGCGAAAGGAGCATCGCCTTGTGGAAGCGTGGCGTAACGCTTTGAAACGGCTGACCAACGCTACCCTCGCCGAGGCCTTTCCGGGCGTGCTCCCTCCTCCATACCAGCGCGCCGGTGTCGCGGTCGGGGTCGTCCACCTCGGTCCCGGGGCCTTTCACCGCGCCCACCAGGCCGCCGGTTTCGATCGGCTGCTGGCCGACGACCCGCGCTGGGGGATCTGCGCCGTCTCCCTGAAGAGCCCGGGCGTGCGGGACGCGCTGGCGCCGCAGGACGGTCTCTACACTCTGGTCGAACTGGGCGAAGCGACGCGCTATCGGGTGATCGGCGCCGTCAAGGAGGTGCTGGTCGCCGCCGAGACGCCGGAACTGGTCGCCCTGCGGCTGGCCTCGCCGCAGACGAGGCTGGTGACCCTGACCGTGACCGAGAAGGGCTACTGCCTTGGGCCGGACGGCGCGCTTGATCTTCGCCACCCCGACATCCTGGCCGACATCGCCGCGCCGGAACGTCCGACCAGCGTCATCGGCTGGCTTGTCGAGGGCCTGGCCCTGCGCCGCGCCGCCGCACTGCCGCCCTTCGCCACGCTGAGCTGCGACAATCTCCCGTCCAACGGCCGCAGGGTGCGCGACGCGGTGATCGCCCTGGCCCGGCTGCGCGAGCCGGCGCTGGCCGACTGGATCGCGGCGACCGCCCGCTTCCCCTGCACCATGGTCGACAGCATCACCCCCGCCACCGACGACACGCTGCGTCAGCGGGCGGCCGCCGCACTGGGCCTGGAAGACGCCTGGCCGATCCAGCGCGAACACTTCACCCAGTGGGTGATCGAGGACGACCTGGGCGCGGACCGCGACGCCCTGTCGGTCATCGCCACCCTGACGCCGGACGTCGAGGCCTGGGAGCGGGCAAAGCTGCGCCTGCTCAACGGCGCCCACTCGACCCTGGCCTACGCCGGCCTGCTGCGCGGCTGGCAGTCGGTGCGAGACGCCATGGGTGACGCCGACCTGGCCGGATTTGTCCGGCGCCTGATGCTGGAAGACATCGCGCCCACCGTGCGGCCGCCGGCGGGACTGGATGTCGAGGCCTATGTCGAGGCCCTGCTCGTGCGGTTCCGCAACCCGGCCATCGAGCACCGCTTGTCGCAGATCGCCTGGGACGGCTCGCAGAAGATCCCGATCCGGGTGCTGGCCACTGTCACCGACGCCATAGCGACGGGCGCGTCGCTTGACCGCCTGGCCGTTCCGGTAGCCGCCTGGATGCGCTTTGTCGTGCGTCAGGCCTGCGCCGCCGTCGTGCTGACCGATCCCCTGCAGATCGATCTGGCCGCCATCGGTCAGGCCTGTACGGGCGAGGCCGGACCGGACGTCGCCCGGTTCCTGGCCCTGGAGGCGGTATTCCCCCGCGCGCTGGCGAGCCACGACGGGTTCGTCGCGGCCATCGAGCGGGCCTATGGCCGGCTGCCGGACCTGCCGGCCTGAACGGCATCGCCTCGGATGGTCCGGTCGGTGTAGAGAGCCGGGCATGGAAACAGCCGAGATCGTCATCGACGCGCGGGGGCACCACTGTCCGATCCCGACCTTGCGGCTTCGCAAGGCGCTGGAGACGGCCGGCCCCGGTGCGCGGGTACGGCTTCTGGCCGACGATCCGATGGCGCGGGTCGATGTGCCGCATTTCGTGCGGGAGAAGGGCTACGTCTTGCTGCAGAAGGATGAGGTCAGCGACTGGCTGATTTTCGTCGTAGCGAGAGCGGAATGATCTTCCGGGTGTGCAGGGCGATTTCCATCTCGGTCGCCAGCGCCCCGCCGAAGAACAGCGCGTTCACGTTCCAGCTCAGCCAGATCAGGAACACCACCACGGTGGCCACCGAGCCGTAGGTGGCGCCCAGGTGGGCGATCTGCTCGACATAGAAGGCGCAGAGCCAGGAAAAGCAAAGGCCAAGGACCGCCGAGGCGACACCCCCGGCCAGGGACGCGCGCCATGCGACCGGCTCCCGCGCCATGGCGAAGCGGTAGATCAGGGTCATGGCCAGCACCAGGCCTATGCTGGTCCAGGTCCATTCGCTGAACAGCCAGCTCATGCCGGCCAGCGGCTTGAAATCCAGCGCCAGGGACATCACCCGGATGCCGAGGAAGGCGAAGGACACCACGCCTATCAGCACAAGGGCCGCGATCAGCACGATCAGGGCCATGATGTTGAAGCTGATGAAGCCGCGCTGGTTTTCCTCGTCGTGGATGAACGACAGACCGGCGAGCAGGGCCTTGAAGCCCCGGTGGGCTGCGTAGGCGCCGATGATCAGGGCGACGATGCTCTGGGAGCTGAGGGCGACGGACGGCGCGTGGGCAAGGCGCTCGAGCTCGCTGCGAAAGATGCCGCGGGCGCCGGCAGGCAGCATCCCGGCCAGCACCTCGGCCTGCCCGGCCACCTGCTCGGGCGCCGAGAGCATGCCGTAGAGGCCGATGACAATGACCAGCAGGGGAAACACCGCCAGCATGATCCAGAACGACACGCCGCCCACGTAGAGCATGACGTCGCGGCCCCACAGGCGCTTCAACGCCTTGCCGAGCACCTCCAGCATCGCCCGCGCCCAATGGACGGGGTCAAGATCGATCTGGGGGGAATGACCCTGCGGGCCGGCGTCTGACATGGCGCGGAAACTGCCCTCCCCGCATCGTATGCGCAACGTCAAAGGCGCGCCCCGCTTCGCGGGACGCGCCTGACAGGATGACCTTGCCTTCGTCCTGGATAACCGGCCGCCACAACGAGGGACGGGAGTGCGTGGCGGCCGGCTACGAAGCGACCATCGTATCCGCCGCCTGAACGGTGGCTGAACGAATGTGCGTGCTTCGACACGCGCCTGCGGCGCTGCTCAGCATGACGTTGATGTATAGCCTTCAGCCTACGTCATCCTGAGCAGCCGCGAAGCGGCGTGTCGAAGGACGCACCGCCTCAGAGCGCGCCCTTCTCCTTCAGCGCGGCGACCTCGGCGGCGGTGAAGCCCCAGTCGGTCAGGGCCTCGTCGTTGTGGGCGCCGATCTTCGGCGGCGGGCCCTGGATGGCGCCCGGCGTGGCCGAGAAGCGCGGCGCGGGGGCCGGCTGGACCACGCCCTCGACGGTGACGAAGGTTTCGCGGGCCACGTTGTGGGCGTGTTTGGGGGCTTCCTCGAGATCCAGCACCGGCGCGAAGCAGATATCGGTGGCGTCCATGATCGCGCACCACTCCGCCTGGGTCTTGGTCCGCAGAACGTCCTGCAGCTTGGCCTTCAGCGACGGCCAGGCG
>Ga0315902_10010415_pt1 | contig 12299 bp, 7 predicted proteins | sample LakEriMetagenome_9_FD_203523 | JGI IMG/M metagenome (GOLD analysis project Ga0315902, IMG submission 203523) | Freshwater fungal communities from buoy surface, Lake Erie, Ohio, United States - Buoy 12 MA117 | ecosystem: Environmental > Aquatic > Freshwater > Lake > Lake biofilm | place: USA... | reverse complement strand
GATCTGTAGAGACTATAGATAAGAACTTTTTGTCAAGAAAGCCATCTTTTGTTGTAGATGACCTAAACAGACAATATAAAGATGCAGGATTTGAGTTTACCGGTAGTGACTTTTATGAGACAGTACAAGTAAAAGCTCCAAACGGTAAGACATTGAACATAAACACAAATGTTTATACCGGTTACGTTACTGGTATAAACGTAGAAGACGAAGCTGAAAGATTAAAGTTTTTTATTAAAGAAAACTCTGCATCTATAGGCGCAGATAAAATAGCTAAATTACAAAAGGATTATGAGCAAGGGAAGCAAAGTTTTTTAACTCAAAAGCAAATAGATGATGAGGCAAAAAGACTGAATGACGAGGCTATGGCTTTTGTGGATGAGAAGAATCAATTCTTAGCTGAGACAGACGCACTTCAAGCATTAAAGAATCGATTAGAATCCTATCCGGAGGCACAAATGAATACTGCTGAATATAATAACTTGGTTAATGACTATAATGCTAAAGTAATCGAATATCAAAAGAAAGCAAAAGACTTAGATGCTAAAATGCAGGGCATAGCAGACAAGGAAAGCAATCTAAAAAAGACAGCCGGAGAATATACTAAGTTTAAAGCACAGCAAGGTGGTTTTACTGGGTATTTATGGAGGCAAACCACAGATGCAATGGGTAATATTGTATCAGGATGGTATGAGTTTGCGGTAGATAGAAAATTTGATATATTGCCATTGAGCCTTTTGTTAGGAAAAGAAAATTATGAATTTAACAGAAAAAGAAAAATGGAAGATTTGGGTTTAGACCCAGACAAAGTTAATTTAACTCCAAGTTATTTTGATAAATTATCTGATGCAGAAAAAAGATATGCTGTATTAGAATCGTCAAGATTAAATAAACAGATAGACGAATCAATAAGAGATGATTATAAAAAGATTCAAAAATATGGCAAATTAGACTACAAAGGATTAGGAGAAATTAAATTTGAAGGCGGAATTACCTCTGATGATATTAGAGAATATTTTACAAAAACCATTGGAACTTTAAATACCACCAAAGAATATCAAGAAAGAATAAATGAAGAGGGAACTTTAATACAAAGGGGGCTTGGTGGGTTTGCTGGATCTATACCTGCAATGATGGGAGGTTCTTTTATGAGGATAGCCAATATGTATATGCTTAATACTGATGCGGTAGCCAAAGAAATGCAAGATGACCCTGACTTTAAAGATGTCTCAGAAAGTGAAAAGGAACTAATTAAGGGCAGTATTGGTGTAGTAAGTGCTTTACTTGAAGAAATTGGTTTTAGAAATGCTATTAAAGGCAAAGCTATTATAGGAAATATTACTAAAAGGGTTTTAGGTAGAGTAGGTACAAATGTCACATCTAATGCATTAAGATCGTCTGCTTTAGATGTTATAAAAGAAATGAGTTTAAGAGGTGGGTTGCGTGTATTAGGTGGTGGTTTAGCAGAGGCAGAGACAGGAGCTTTACAGCAAATGAATGAATTTGGAGTTAAAGACATTTATAATGCTGTGAAAGGTAAAAAAATGTTTGACACTCCACAAACAGTTGGAGAATATGTGGGTAAGGTATTAGACGCTTCAGGCACAGAATCGATAGGCGGTTTTGTTACAAGCATTCCAAGTGCTGTTAGTTCAGCATTTGAAAAGGATGGCTTTCAAGGATTGAATGACGATACATTTAAAATGTTTGAGGAGTTGTCTAAAGCAAACGACAGTAAAAAGTTCTTTGTCATTGACCTAAAGAATAAGATAAACGAGGGTAAGATAACTAAGGCTGAGGCTGACAATATACTTGCCAATTATGACAAGTCTGCCGGATTAGTTCAACAGATACCTGACGAGATAACTGATGTCAATGAAAGAAAGAAAGCAATGGACTTGCTTAAAGATAGAAAGGCTTTAGAGGATAAGATACAAGGCAAAGACCCTGCGTTATCTAAGCCTATACAGAATCAGATAAATAATATTAACGAACAACTAAATGCAATAACAGAAAATGCCATTCAAAAGCAAACAGCAGGTGAAGTACCTGTACAGCCAGAAGCCGGAACTGGCGAAGAAGTGGTCCAAAGAGAACCCCAATCAAAACCTGAAACAGCTCCCCAACAAGTTGAGCCAACAGTCACCGAAACAAAAGAAGAAGAGGTAACTCCTGAGGTAACAGAAGAGCAAGTCGTTACAGAGAAAAAAACACCTATTACTATATCTCAATCCATAGAAAGTGGAAAGGTTTATAATCGTGAAGGTGATAAAGGTAAAATAAAACAAGAAGGTCAGATTGTAATATTAGAAAAAGCCAATGGTGATGTTATTGAATTAGGTAACATTGATGAAGTAAAGGATCGACCTATATCCGATTTTAACATAAATGAAACTATAGATATAATATTGAATGATGATAATTCATTTGATATTGATGGTAAAAAATATGTAAATAATTATAACAATACAGAATCTGCTATTTCGGTTGATAAAAATGGAAATTACTCCGTTACACTCGATACCCCTGATGGACAAAAAAGAACTTTCCGTGGTGAAAGAGGGGAAGAAATGGCGTATCAAATAAAATTAAAACAACTTGAAAGTGAAACAAATGAACAAACAATCGACAGAGCAATCCAGCTTACAGAAGAAATTATTGCAGCTGAAACAAAACCTGGAGAAGTTACCACCAAAGAAGAGGTTGGAGTTACTAGAGAAACTAAACCAACCAAAAATGTAATTACAGAAAAACCTACTAAGACGTTCACCGAGCAAGACAAAGCAAGGCAGAAGGAACTGAAGGATGCATTAAACAAGGCTGACAAGAGAAAGAAAAACATCACCGTTGGTGAGACTGTGATGCCAAAAGCTGACGTAAAGGCTGAGCTTGACGCTCTTAATCAGAAAGAACTATCATCAACTAAACCTGAGGTCACTGCACCTAAGGTAGAGGTAACTCCTACCGAGACTGCTCCTACTAAGACAATGACTCCTGAGCAGGAGGCTGACTTGTTAGAAGAAAGGTTAAAACAAAGAAAGAAAGAACGTGCTGCTGAAACAAAAACAGAAGTTAAAGAAGAACAAAAAGTTACAGAGAAAAAAGAAACAGAGAATGAAAAGACTGCCAAGAGGATTAGAGGCAAGAAAATGAAAGGCACTTTGTCAACTCTTGACTTTGGCATAACTCAGACCGTGTACAATGGTTCATTGGAGTTTATGGCAAGACAGGTTGAGAAAGGAACGAAAATAGGAGAAGCCATTACTGCTACTATAAATTGGATTGATGCAAAAGTCGGCAATATAAAGTGGGACAAGGAGTCATTTAGCAAGTACATGAATACTGTGGCTGAATCAATGACTTCGAAAAGAAAAGCCAAGGAAATACTAGACGTATATCCTAAAGGAAGCACTGTAAGTATTGTAGAATTAGCAAAAGAAACAACAGATGACATAGTGTCAAATGTTTTAACAAAGATGAAAGATGTTTTCAAAAGTGTTAAAATATCAGGAAGAAGACCAACTGAGGGTGCTGCATTCTATAACTATAATACAAAAGAAATTGATATTAATAAAAACAGCCCACATTGGAATGAAGTAGAAGGAGACCAAATATCTAGTGCATTATCTCACGAATTTACACATCACTTGATAGATGCACATCCAGAAAAAGAATCTATCGAGAACGAATTGCAGCAAATAAAAGATGACTTGATTGTAAATAAACCTGAATTGGCTGACAACCAAAAACAGGCTTATGAATTTATGACAGCAAAGAATAATTCTCCTCAAGAAATATTAACTTATGCTGTAAGTAATCCTTACATTAGACAAATATTAGAAAAATATAAAAACAATCTAAATAATATTTCCAATAAAATATTTGGACAAGATGTTATAAGTGGTAAATTTGAAGAACAAAAAATTAAAGAAAATGAAAAAGTACAATCCCAACGAAAAGGAGACAGAGGAGGACGGACTGAGAGCAGGGCAATTACGCCTCTTGAAGGTGCGCCATCAGTTCCAGGCTTTACAGGGCCGGACTCACAGCTTGTTGCCGTTGCAGAAGAATATGCAAGAGAAAACGGAATCCCCTACAAAAGACAAGCAGAATACGTCAAGGTAGATGAAGGAAGAGCCAAAAGAATAGCTCAAGCCTATGAGGATATGAAACATGATCCTCAAAATACAAAAGTAAAAGAAGCATATGAGAACCTTATAAAGCAAACCATTGCTCAGTATGAAGCATTAGTAAAAGCTGGATATAAGTTTTGGTTTATAAATACTAATATTCCAAGCAATCAGGAATATGCGCAGAGTCCATTTAATGCAATGCGAGATATTCGAAACAATAAGGAGATGGGGGTATTTCCTACAACTGATGGTTTTGGATCTAGTGATATTGACGTTAAAGATAATCCATTAATGGTTGAGACTAAATTCAAATGGCCTGTTGGTGGGGTGGATGGTCAAATGAAACCTGTGTTAGCGAATGATTTATTTAGAGCTGTACACGATGCTTTTGGTCATGGTCTTGAGGGATCAGGATTTAGAGCAAGAGGAGAGGAAAATGCGTGGCAAGCTCATATAAGATTGTTTACAGGGTCAGCTGTTGGAGCAATTACGAGTGAGACTAGGGGTCAAAACTCTTGGTTAAATTTTGGTCCTTATGGAGAGACCAATAGAACTGCAAATACAGAAGATACTGTATTCGCTGATCAAAAAACAGGGCTAATGCCTGAATGGACTTGGAAGGAAGGGGTATCTCCTGATATGAAAGAGGAGGTGGGTAAAGAAAAAATGCCATCTATATCAGATGCTGTCAGGAGCTTAAAGATAAAAGGCCCTGGTGGATTGCAGAGTAATATCCTTGGTGTACCTATTGCAATATGGAACGCTGCTGTAGAAACAGTGGCATCTGCAATAGATGCCGGTACAGCCATAGCGGAAGCTCTTAAAAAAGGATACAACGAATTAAAAGATTATAAAAGATTAAATGGGAAAGAATATGAGATAGAAATGCTTAAAAGCCTTTACGATGATCTCATCCAGGAAATCAAAGACCCAAATAGTGAATTCACAAAAGATGGTGCAAAAGAATACTTGATTAGACAAGGTCTTACTGAGAATCAAGCAAATGCTGTACTAGAAATAAAGCCTAAGGCAGAAAAAAAGCCTATATCAAAAGAGAAGATAGTAGGCAAGCCTAAGCCTAAAAAAGTAACGGTCAATGATATGACAGCACTCAAGGACCAAATAGCCCTTGAGATAAAAGCAGCGAAAGATGGAGCAAAGAGTGTTGCAGATGCAATTAAAGCAATAGTTGAGTATGTTAAAAAAATGTCCAATAGAGGGAATTTAACAAGGAAAGATTTAATTAAAATTTTAAATATAATTCCAAGTGTTAAAGACCAAGGTACACTCAACAAAGCTGCCAATGCTATATATGATATAATAAAAAATGCCACAACAGACATTGTAGAAGTAAGCGATTATAAGGCTATGATAAGCCAGATAGCCCTTGAGATAAGGGCAGCAAGAGAGGCTAAGGGTGACTTGAACGCCAAGCGTAAAATGTTGGCTGCTGCCATAAAAGATATGGTAAAGAAAGGTAAGATAACAATACGACAAGCTGCTGTACTCATCAACAAAGTAAATAATACCAACCTTGATAATCCTGTAATGGTTGAGAGATTACTTAACTATGCTGATAAAGTGTTTAGTAATGCTGAATATTCAGAAAAAATAGCAAGAGCAAAAAAGTTATTAACAAAAGCAAAAGAAAATGTAAGAACAAAAATTGGTGTGTCTGAAGGATTGACAACACTAATGAATAAGTTGTTCAACATAAACCCTAATCTTATACCTGACGATGTCCTTGAAGCTTACCTTGAGCTTGTTGATATGATGGGTAAAAGACAGGCTGTACTTACATTGAAAGAGTCAGCTGATTTAACAAAAGATGTTGAGAAAATATTAGATTCAATAAATGATGAGCTGTCAACATTAGATGAACTTATTGATATTTTTGAAAAATATGATGACAAAGTACTTGATGAAAATGGGGATATAGACTTCGCTGCAACCATTGAAAAAATGCTTGAAGAAGGAATAATTACCGCAAGCGATGCAAAGATTTATAAAAAGTACAAAGACAAAGTACTTCCGGAAGAGTCAAAGGAAAAGAAGACAGAAGCACAAATAGCTGAGGAAAAAAAGAACTTAATAGATGCCGTACAGCAAACTCAGGTCAATGAGAATGCTCTTTTAATGAGAGAGGAGAGAGATGCTGCAAGAAAACTTTTTGAGGCAATTACTCCAAGCAATCTTCAAAGCCTAACAAATACAGAACTTAAAAATCTACTTAAACTACTTGATAATATCAGTAATGGATTTCTGCCACATTATGCTGTAATAATGACTCAAAAGCTTAATGCTTCCAATAGAAGTAAAACACTTAATGATGCTGTTTCAAAAGCAGGCAGACTCCCACTAACTAAACTAATAGCAAACATAAAAGCTTTATTTCCTGGTGCTAAGACTGCTAATATGATAATGGTTATTGAAAGTCCTAAATATGTAATTGATCAAGTATTTGGATATTTCAAAACAACACCAATATATAATAGTGTATTTAAACCACTAACAGAAGCATTTGCAAGTTATAAAAATGATGTAAAAAAAGCAAAGGAGAAACTTGACAAGGCATTTAATAAAGTAGCAAATTCATATTTAAATAATCCAGTAAAGATAAAGATGTCACAGTTTAAAATGATGACATATGCTTTGCAATTGGAATACGAATCAAATAAAGATAAAGGTGAGGGATTTTACTCTGCGGTAGATTACATAAGAGAAACTATAAAACACGCTCGTGGAAAGGAAAGTACAATGAGCAAAAAAGACATAGAACTTCTTGAGAGAATACTTCAGGTATATGGGGTAAAAGATGCTGACAATAAAGTAGTTGATATTGATATAAACAAACTATATAACTCTTTAAATAATGCTGAGAAAGAAGCAATAAAAACCATTAAAGAAGTTAATATGTCAATTAGAGATAAGGCAATGTTTACTTCTGCGGTTATTAGAGGTGACAAAATGAAACCTATTGATAATTACATACACCATAATGTATTACCAACAGGCATTACCGATACGGATTTAAGAAGTGTATCTGATGATATGAATGTTAAAATGATGCCATCAACAAGGGCTAAGACTTTAAAAGAAAGAACTAAAGGAGCTAAGCCTTTAGACTTTAATATATTTGGAGCAACACAAAGATCTGCTAACCAAGTATTGATGGATTTTCATTTAACAGAAGCTGTGCGTACATCAAGAATGGTATTAAATGAAGCACGAAAAGAATTACAAGAAAAAGGAAACGATAAAGATATCAGTATACTTGATGCAATTGAATCGTCATTTGAAAAGGTGCTACAAAACACTTTAATGAATACGTTTAACGAAAGCACGTTTGCCGACAAAACCATCTCAATGATCACTAAGCAATCTTATCGAATATTACTTGCAAGTGCAAAAAGATGGACAGCAGAGTTAATATCAAACTTGGCATACATTGGTACTGTTAATCCTAAAGCATATCTAAATGGTATTACAAAATATAGTAAATATGTAATGTCAGAAAAAGGTCCAGCTATTTTAAGAAATATAAATAGTGGTGCTCAAGATAGGGTGTATGAGGATTCTGTATTATCAGGTAGAATGATTGATAACTCTATGATGAATGAAGCCATTGGTCTTAGTGGTACTACGTCAAACTATGCTATTGTAAATGCAATGCAAGTAATACACAATAATACCACAAAGAAAGTGCAAAATTTTGTTGCAACTACAGCTGACACGCTTATATCAACTCCAGATAAAATTTCTTTAAGACCATTTTATTTTGGGGTGTTTGCTCAAAATTTTAAAAAAGAAACAGGGCAAGAAGTTGACTTTGATAAGATAGCGGAGAATGACGAAGCATATTTGAAAAAATTTAAAGAAGCAATTGATAAAAGTAAAGAGGTAGCTGATAGTCAAACTATGCTTGCCGGTGGTACTAAAAATCCTTTTGCTGCAAGGCAAAAAGCTATGTCAGTAAAAGGAGCTGGAGCTTTTACTCAGATATACCAGTCATTTAATAACTTTATGAATAGCTTTATTATAAATGAATACATTGCTGCAAGAACAGGTATTTATGCAATGATGGGCAATGGAAGAGTAAGTCAAAGACAAGGAGCTGCTATGTTAGCTGGTGTTATTGCTAGAACAACTTTATATACTTTATTAATAAAAGAAATAGGAAGAGGGTTGTCCTGGTTAATATTAGGAGGTGATGATGAAGAAGATGAGGAGAAATCAATTATTGAAAAAACAGGACAAGCATTTGCTGGATCTATGACATCTCTTATTCTGGGTCGTGATTTTGGAAATCTAACAAGGAATATGATTAATTATGGCGTAGAGAAAGTAAATGAAAACTATGTACAAAAAATGATTGATGGGCAATACTCTAAAGATGATGTTATAGCATTCAATAACTTAATTCCTAATTCATTAAGCGGTAAGCCAAACTTTTCTGACTTGATGATAAATATGTCAGGAGCAGGGCAACCATTTTTGCGTAGTTTAAAGACACTATATGAGACTACTTTTGCAGATGAAGCAAAAAGAGAAGAGACAATAAAGAAGAGGGAGATATATTGGAAGTATACATTACCATTAGAGGTTGCTGGGTATCTTGGATTTGTTCCAATATATAAAGATGTAAAATCAGTGGCAGGTGAAGTATTGAAAGAAGAAGCTGATGCAATAATAAAAGAGAAAGAACAAAAGAAAATAGAAAAAACTGAAGCATATGGTGGCTTTAAGACTATCGAAGAATTAGAAATAGCAGATCCTAAAAAGTATAAGGAACTATCTAAAAAAGGTGGTGCTTTATATGAATTTAGAAAAAAAGATAAAGCACAAAGAAAAGCAAACGAAGAAAAGAAAGCAAAAGAGTATGAAGAGAAGTATGGTGTTAAACCTAAGCCAAAGAAAGGTGGTTCAAGAGAAGGAACAAGAGGTGGTGACAGAGGTGTTGACAGAGGAGGTGGTGACAGGGGTGGAAGTCGTTAATACCTTACATACTTCGTTCCTTTCTGCTTATCGAAATACAGCATGAGATCATCAACACATTCAGTAAGTGGGGCATCACAGCCCCACATTACTGTACCTGTAAGTTGATTCGCCTTAGCATAGATGATGCCATCCTCACAAGCCCAAATCACTACCGGATTGAGTCTCTTATCGCATAGCTTCACCATCCGTTTTGCTGGTATAGGCAAAGGATAGGCATTATAGATAGTCCTAACCCTTTCTCTTACCTCAGCATAGGCTATGAGCTTCTTGTCGGTGTTGAATATCTTATAGTCAACATCGTTGTCATCCAGTTTTTGATATGAGCCGTTAAAGACAGCTACGAAGCAATCAATGGCTTTCTTCTTCTTGCTCATTTGATTTTATTACTCTGTCAACGGATTCTTCTGAAAGTTTATTTACTTCTTGTAAAAACCATTCTACTTGTGTAGGTGGTATAAGAGCTACTATTGCCATAAGCTCAGTCATTGCTCCTACATTGTCAAAGTTATAAGCGTGAAGTTCAGCAATCTGTTCTTTGGTTGCTTTTCGTTCAAGACCTTTTAAAAAATTCTGCATAAAATTTCTCAGGTTCTTATAAGCCATTTTATCTTGACTTCCCATTCTGTCAGGCTCAAGTTCTGTGATGGCATAACAACCTGCATTGAGGCAGCTTATAAGTAGATATAAGTCTGCTGCTTTTTTTCCTTTACTCATTTTGATTTGATTTGATTTAATTAAAAAATTATCCTTTAAATATTTCTACTTTTATTCCTTTGTCTGTCAGCTCTTTATGTCTGTACTCTTGTAGTTTTGTCGCTTTTCCTCCAGGTGTCTTCACCTCTATGAATAACACATCAGAGTTCGGTGGTATGGCAATAAGATCTGGTATGCCATTCTTGTTTGTCTTAGTCAGCTTGATGACGTAGTATCCTTGAGCCTCCAATTCTTTAATCTTCTTGGTCTGTATCTGTTGCTCCGTCATATACCATTGTTATTATTGAGAAGATTAAAAATATAAGTATAGCCATCGTCACGACATTATAACCTGTTTGTAGAACTCATTCGCCTCAGCAGAGTCCATGACTAATTTCTCAAGTCTCTCTCTGTCTTCAAAGTCTATGGCGAACCTGTAAGCGGAGAAGAATTGGTATGGGTAGCAGGTGTTGTCAAGGTCTATCTCATGCAGTTGGAATGCCAGTAGCCCTTGAGGTAGCACAACGGTGGCAAAGATAATATGGTATTCTTCACCTTCTTTTACCCATTTACTCAAAGGTAGATCATTGGGTCTTGCGCTGTCATCAATACATATACATCTTATCATTTTTTTGTTGATTTTTTATTGTGACCATTTCTTGCTCTGTTGGTGCTTTTGGACTCAGAGACAAGCTTTCCTGATTTGGTATGGCTCATGTCTTTGCCATCACCGTTGCCGTATGTGCCGGCATCTCTGTTTTTACGGTTGAGTTCTACTCTGTAGTTCTTACGCTCCTCTGTCTCGTGGTATGCCTTATCATAGGCGAGCTTCTTTTTCCTGCGTTCTTCTGACATACCAAGTTTGTCATAGGATGGGTGCTTACCGGCTAATGAGTTCTTTTTACTTTTCATAATGTTCTTCTAAAATGGTTAACGGTATAATCTTTCTTCTTTGTTACTGCTTTGTACACATCGTGTTCGATGCCTCCCTTTGCAAATATCCAATAGACGTTGTTCTCAAGCCTCTCCTTAGTGGTCATACGGTCTTTAGACTGCCAATAACTCGTTGCGCTGAAGTCTATGTTATAGTAGACCAAGAACTCTGCGTTACGCATGGAAATACCCTCACGACCAGAAACAATCTGCAATGCGATCGACTTGTCGGTGTTGTTGAATTCGTCAAGCTCTGTAGTCAAACTATCATCAAAAACATCTTTTAACGCAGTTAGTTCCGCTTTGAATTTATAGAAGATACCGATCTTCTTACCGGCAAAATGCTCCTTTATAAAATCAGCCTTTGACGTGTCTATTATCATGGAATTTCCACTCTCAAACTTTATCGTGCCGGAGAACAATTGGTGTAACTTCATCATCAGCTTCACCGGAGTATCTGCCAGGATAACCTCTTCTCTACCTTCAACCACCAGGTTCTTCTTGAGCTTGTTTATCAGGTAGTATGTCGAATCTTTTAGTTCCACCTCAAGTACCTCTTCTGTCACGTTTGAGGCAAACCCTGCCTCCTTTTGAGTATAGGAGATGGTGTAAGGCTTCATTACCTTTAGAATAGTATCCTTGCCGTTTGAATAGTCTTTTATGAACAGACTGTTTATCTTCTTCTCCTTCACGTCAACGTAGTCGTTGGCAAACCTATAGAAGTTAGCGTATTGTTCAAACGGATTACCTTTGATGCCATATACCTGATGGTACATCTGAGAGTAAGACTCTGGTGTAGGTGTACCTGACAATAGTATTACTTTCGGCTTGTGTTTGTTTAGGATAGCTTTGATATCTTTGGCTCTCTTGTTTGGTTTAGGGAATGCTCCCATGCCATGTGCTTCGTCAAGGATTAGCATATCCCATCTTTGATTGTCTATCGTGTGCAGGCTCTCGTAGTTTATGACTGTTATGTTGTATGCCGGAGATAGCATTTCATAATCTGCTGTGATTGTGCTTATTGCTTTTTTCTTTGTGATGAACAGTACGTTTTTTTCGTTCAGTTGCTGTGCTATCCCAAGGCTTGTGAGAGTCTTACCGGTTCTTACCTCCATTGCAAGATAGAGGAAGTTGTACTTTCTCAGAATCTCACAGCCCTCAGATATGATGTTCTTTTGATAGTCTCTAAATTCCATTTTCTTGTTCGTATAGTTTTTTGTAATAGGCAAGGCTGTTCACTGCTCTGTCGTACACTTCTTTATGTGTCTTATATTTTTTTACCAATACAGTAGTTATGTTCTTCCCTCTTCCGGTAGTCTTTTCAATCTTGGTATCCAATATGCTCAATATCATGGCACACTTTTCTACCATCTCCTTGTTTGAATACCCTGGTATCCTTTCAAATATATCCATTAGAAATCTATTTCGGAAAATAAATATTTACACAGAATTTCATCTCCTGCTTTGATGTCCTTAGTTGTCACATACCTGTCAAGGTTTAGGTCATGGTGTACGTTATAGTTATCTGAGTGGTTGACGTAG
>Ga0315902_10010413_pt1 | contig 12302 bp, 11 predicted proteins | sample LakEriMetagenome_9_FD_203523 | JGI IMG/M metagenome (GOLD analysis project Ga0315902, IMG submission 203523) | Freshwater fungal communities from buoy surface, Lake Erie, Ohio, United States - Buoy 12 MA117 | ecosystem: Environmental > Aquatic > Freshwater > Lake > Lake biofilm | place: USA... | reverse complement strand
GCAAGCTCCCGCGTGGGCTCCATCACGAGACACTTAATTCCTTCACTTCGACCACTCCTTTTTTGTTCCTGAATTTTGTGAACAATAGGAATTGCAAAAGCCGCAGTCTTTCCTGTCCCTGTTTGAGCAATGGCCAACACATCTTCTCCTTTCAGTATAGGCGTAATAGACTTGAATTGGATGTCAGTAGGGCGCTTCAAACCCATTTCAGCCAAATTATCCTTAATCTCAGGGGTGATGCGATAATCGTCAAATTTCATATTCCCACAAAGATACAAAAAGGAACACGTGGTTCTAGCGCCCGCTTTTTAATAACCGAAAATCAACCGCACTAAAGCCCTTTACGTTAAAGTGTTCAATTAACAGTTCGTGACGACCTTCTAGGCGAACTGTTAACCGATCTGTCTCAGCCTCTCGTTGAACCCAACGATCTAAAATAAGACGCCCATCTAGGTACAATCGTACCCCGTCATCGGCCGTCAATGAAAATACATACTCCCCTGCCTCTTGTTGTATGGTGGCTTTACTGACTGTCACAAAACGCTCATCCAACATCTCTCGAAAAGGCTTCCCCCACCAGGCCAGCCACAACGGGCTAACTTGTTGGGTTCTAAACGGAGGATTCTTAAGAAGCACTTGGAGTGCGTCAGGATGCAGCCTCGGGTCCGTTAAATCCTCATACGGGTAATAGTCAACTGTCCAGTTAATCTGGGGTGCAAAAAAATCAAAACTAAATAAATATGGCTTCCCTGGGGGGATTTTCTCCCCAAACTCAGTAGTAATTGTCTCAGGTCCGACATATTCCAACTGTAACCAGGCATTCGGCTGACCAGGAAGGAGCTCTAGGAGCAGCACTGATGGAACCACCCCATTTTGGGCGAAAATTGACTTTACCCCCTTCATCTCCTTCAATTTCCAGTCACCAGTGGGACCTAACAAGGTGAGTGACAAAAAAGAACCAACTACCGTATCGAGCATCACATACGGACGCTTAAAATCATAAGGCCCCCATTCTCCCATCAAAATAAATTTTCGACCCCTCGGTAAATAGGACGGTAAGGCAGCAGAAATACCTCCCTCCAAACTATCAGGCTCCTTTAATTCCTCAACAGGCACTTCCAAAGGCTGATAAGGATGCTCTGGTGCTCCTAAATGGGTTGTATTCAAATTTTTTTGTCGATCAATATCCGGGATTTTCAACGCTCGTGAAAGCTGAGAAGGGGTGCCGTAAAGATTGTTTCTAATAAATGATAGACTATCATTCGGTTGATCAACCTTAAGCAACTCCTCAAAGCCAAAAAATAAATTTTCACCATTAACCGACATCGACTGTGAGTTACTAATGTTCAGTGGCTGGCGAACACCTAAAAAAACATTTCGATCAATTAACCCGTTCCTACTCCGACAGTCTCTCTTCTCAGCATAACCCCAGTTTGGAGGCACCTGTTTATTTGCCCAAAACCGAATCCCAACACTATCGCCTTGAAATAAATTTTGCCGAACCACATTATCCTGGCCATGTTCAATCGCAATGCCCGTTTGACAGCCCGCAAGGTAATTACCGGAGAAAACAGACTGGTAACTATACCCGCCCCAAATCCCGTAAGTACATTCTTGAATTATATTTCCTCGAACCTCATTTTTGGAAAAGGTCAATTCTACACCATTCGTCGGGGCATAACTGAAATCATTCCCAAAAATTAAATTGTCATTACAGCCTCCGGCACCGGTATCCATAGTGCTTTGCCCTGCCCAAAGAAAAAAGCCATCCCCAGAGTGCGTGGCCGAATTGAATGCAAAAAGATTGTTATTACTTTGTTCATAAACCAATATACCAGCAGAATCCTGACCACGTTGATAAAACTGGTGCGAATAGCCCCGTACATTCCAGTCTAGCCGATTATGCATAATGCGGTTACCGCTACTCCTGTACATTCCAATACCTAATCCGGAATTAAACTGAAAGGTATTATTCCATATCAACGCATCCTTGCACCCAGATAAAAGAAGTGCATTTTGATTCCCAGTTACTTTACATTGTTTCACCTCCGGAGCAGTACAATTTTTCAAGTAAATACCGGATCCATATCGCAACCACTCATCCTGCTCATTTTGATGATAACTAAGCCAGTCGGAAAAGGCCTCTCGCTCTCTTCCAGAATGAAGCCTTGGCCTATAATTATAAGAAAAATCACAATTTATTAATCGCAAATGCTCTACTCCATCTGCTAAAAGCCCCACCTTAAATCCTCGCACTCGTGCATTGCGAATCGTAATATTTCGCCCTTTGACTGCAATACCCACCCCATAAAATTGATCGGGAGATCGCATATTAGAAGCGCCCATTAATTGTGCCTGTTGAAAATCAATTTCTATGTTTTCACCCTCAATCATAATAACTGGAGTGCAAATAATTTCAGGCCCAAAAGGCTCTTTAAAAATATCCTCCCGTTCTCCCATCAACAAATAATTTGAGGGAACTATCCTTGAAGTCTTTGTCAATACCAGCCCTTTGCCGAGATGAACCGCCTCCGTCTGACCCAAAACCACTTGGACGAAAGCTGTAAGAAATACTGATACGACCCATAACCTCCGACTACTAACTGGAGCTACTTGCTGATGCATACGGCTTAATTTCCTTTTCAACTTTTAGTGATTAATTACGTCAAAAGGCTAACTGACTTCCTCTAGATGGTCCGTCAAGCGTTGAACCACTTTTAGTTGACTGAAAAACGTTCGAGCTATTACCCTGGCTACCGTGTATACAGGAATTCCAACGATCATTCCAACTACCCCTCCAACCTCTGCAGCCATTAGAGTGACAATAAAAATTTCCAGGGGATGGGCTTTTACGCTTTTGGAGAATATCAGGGTTGATAAGAACAGATTATCAATAGCCTGAACCGTTAAAAAAGCAACTGCGACTTTTACCAACTGCCATCCCAATTGATCTAACTCAAGTAGTAACCCAGAGGATAACGTAATAAACCATCCCAATACCAATCCAATGATAGGACCAACATAAGGAATCACGTTTAGCATCCCCCCGGCAACCCCAATAAGCAAAGCATTGGGAATGCCAAAGAGCCAGAGGGCAATCGTTGTCATCAAGGAAAAGGCTGCCAATTGTATCAATAACCCTTTAAAATAGGCCGTCAGAGCTTCGCTCGACTCTTCCATAGCGAACAACACCTTCGGCTCATAGTGATTAGGAACGAGTGAATGCACTATTTGCGCAAAGAGACCCTTTTCTTCTAAAAAAAAGTACAGAATAAAACTAACCGTAGCAAATCCAACCACCACATTACCGGCTGTAGAAAAAATAGCCCCTACCAGATCACTCACAAAAGAAGGTTTAAACCAAGAAAGAAACGCCTCTTGCAACTTGGAAGACAACGATTCATCCGACGTTAAGATCCCTAAACGATGTCCCTCCTGATCTAATCTGGAAAAAGGCACCTGTAATTTTGCCCCTAGAGCATCGTAGTCAATCAATGCAAAATTATTGGCCTGTTGAATTAAAGTAGGGACAAAAAGAAAAAGCAAGCCAATTAAAATGCCATAAAAAGAAAAAATAGTTAGTAACGCAGCGCCTGAGGTGCCAATTTGGTATTTGCCAATACGGACTCGCTCTGTAAAAAAACGCATAATAGGCTGCCCTAACAAAGAACACACCCAAGCAATCAATAAAAAGGCAACCACCTGGCTAAAGTACCATACCAAAAGAGCTAAAACAAGCCCCCCAAGCAAATACAGCCAATTTTTATTCCAAAAAGCCATCAGATTCTAGTAAGTGAAATCATTATTTACAGATTGCAAACCTACGGTTTCCAACCTGTATCAACTCAGTAATTGATCTAAATTTACCTCATGATGCCAATATTCTTAACCAACGTTCCCCACTTTTTCAGCTGGCTCGCTACCAATAAAAAAACAATCAAGTAGGTTCGAACCCAGTTGCCCTTTTCACCATAAAAACCTACCTATATTTGCACCCTAATGAAAGATTCATACCGCCATAAAGGCATGAGGAGACGGCTCGTTAATCAATTGCGCGAAAAAGGTGTAACGGACGAGGCCATTTTAGCTGCAATTGGAGCTATTCCAAGGCATTTTTTCCTGGATAAAGCGTTCGAAGAGCATGCATATGAGGATAAGCCATTTCCAATAGGTCATGAACAAACCATATCACAACCGTACACCGTAGCCTATCAAACCAATCTACTTCATCTTAAACCAGGTGATAAAGTCCTTGAAATTGGCACCGGATCGGGGTATCAAGCTGCTATTCTCGCAGCCCTAGGTGCCGCTGTCTATACCGTTGAGCGTCAAGAAGGGTTATTCCTTAAAGCAAAGGAGCTACTAAAAAAAATGGGATTAACCACCATCCACTGCTTTTATAGCGATGGAACACTTGGATTAGTAGAGCATGCCCCATTTGATAAAATTTTGGTAACGGCTGGAGCAAGGGAGGTGCCAAAATCCCTGCTGGAGCAATTAGCAATCGGTGGAATACTGGTTATTCCTGTAGGCGACACAAATGGACAATATATGATGCGTATTCAACGCAAAGACAAGTATCAATTTGAGACTGAAACCCTAGACGCCTTCAAGTTTGTCCCTTTTTTAGGAGGAGTGGCATCACAATCCTAACGAGACCAGACTTGAACTCCTTTTGGGTCCCATGTAATAAACCCATTGGGCACCAGTTTTTTCCTTCCCGCTTCCAATGTTTTGGGCAATACCCAGCTCTTTTCTGTAGTAGGAAATCCGATCGCCATTTCAACCAATCGATTGGCTGAATCAAGCCATTGCAGTTGAGAACCAGTCAACTGAAGCTGCTCAATAGACTGATCAATTATTAGTTGCCTTTTGAACTGCCCAAATAAGTCAAAAAACATTAATCCTGCCAAAGGATCATAGGCAATTACCTGCTGACCATTATCCACCAATGTTTGGATTGATATACGCCTTTGGAGGAGCAGGTCGAGGCCCTGGCTTTCTGCAAGCAAGGTCCCGTCAGGACTTATTTTTAGAAGTTTAAACCGAACCTCGTCATACAGCCATATATTTCCATCCACTGATGGACCTAACATGATCGCATTCTGAAGGCCCAACTCCATTAAGTTTAAAGCGCCTCCCAGTTGGACCAAGTTGCGATCCAAGACTATAATCGTCCTAAAATCTGGATACCAAACAAATACCTTTAGTGCATTTCGAGCAAAAATTGCCGAAGGATTACCCAATCGATTTTGAGTAAATACCGTACGTTTGCTTCCTGAGCCATCGTATTTTTCAATCGCGCCTATGCTCGTGAGCACATATAGATTTCCTAATGGATCCATCTCAACTTCCTGGATCTGTTGTACAGGGATATAGGTCCCTTGAACTAGGCGTATAGTATCCTGCCCTGTCAAATCGGATAAAAATAGAAACAAAAACACTAAAGAACTAAAACGTATCATAAACTACCATTTTATGATGTACACATTCAAAAGAGAGGAGCCAGATCAAGATAAAAACCCTTGGATAACGCATACTTCTGAAGAAAAGTACTCCAACCCCTGGATCAGTATTACGCACCGGAAGGTAACAAATCCTTCTGGTAACCCCGGCATCTATGGTGTAGTACATTTTAAAAATACGGCCATTGGTGTGGTCCCAATCGACCAAGATGGAAACACCTGGTTAGTTGGACAATATCGATACACCTTGCAGCAATACCACTGGGAAATCCCGGAAGGAGGATGCCCACAAGGTGAGGTGCCATTGGAAGCAGCAAAGAGAGAGTTGGAGGAAGAAACGGGAATACGAGCATCTAGATGGATCCCACTTTTAGAAGCACATTTATCTAACTCCGTTACAGATGAGTACTGCCAATGTTTCCTCGCGCTGGACCTCACCATTGGCGTCGCTCAGCCGGAAGAAACGGAACAGTTAGAGATACGACGACTTCCAATAAAAGAGGCGATTGAAATGGCGATGGACGGGAGAATCACTGATGCTGTTTCAGTGATGGCCCTTTTAAAAGTCGCGCTTGTTTATCCCCTTGTAAAATAGTCCAAGCAGCCGTACCTTTGCGTACTTAATAAACAAAACAAGATATGCCGTTAAAGATTGGAGACACTGCACCAGCGTTTACGTTGAGGAACACTGAAAAAGAGTTAGTAAGCTTAAAAGATTTTAAGGGTAAAAATGTAGTATTACTTTTTTTCCCAATGGCCTTTACAGGTGTCTGTACCAAAGAGCTTTGTGATATGCGGGATAGCATTGGAGATTATGAGAAGTTGGATGCCCAAATAATCGCCATTTCTGTTGATTCCGTTTTCACCTTAGGTAAATGGAAAGAAGAGCAAGGCTTTAATTTTACGCTGCTTTCTGATTTCAACAAAACAGTCAGTAAGAAATACGACGCCTTGTATAAAGAATTTGTCTTTGAGATGAAAGGTGTTTCAAAGCGATCTGCCTTTGTCATTGATGCGAAAGGGGTTATTCGGTATGCTGAAGTATTAGAAAATGCTGGAGAGCTTCCGAACTTTGAGGCAGTTCGCTCTACTCTGCGCTCATTACAGAATTAATTTCACAGAATATGCCAACTAGACCAGCTTGGGAGAGTGAAGATGAAATCCTTTTGGAGGAAGCTCTGGAGCATGCCCTAGATAGTGAGATGGCATGTAGAATCGTGGTGTACAACGACGATGTGAACACCTTTGAATGGGTAATTGAGTGTTTTATGGAAATTTTGGGCCACACCAGCGTTCAATCTGAGCAACTCGCTCTTATCATTCATACAAAGGGAAAAGCCACCGTAAAAACAGGCCCCAGGGCGGAACTTGAGGCGCCAACTCAAGCCCTTTCAGATCGAGGTCTCTCTGCAGTACTTGAAGAGGGCTAGGACGCTCTACAAACATTCCTTGAATTAGTTAGGAAATATCGTTGCTGATAGAAAGAAATAATCCCGGACAAAGCTAGATTGCTTCGTTCGGGATTATCTTTTAATACTAGATCAACTAGCGATTCAGGCTCTCCGCGGCATAGGCTGCTGCACCAATTATGCCAGCATTATTCAATAATTGCGCAGGCACCACCCTGGCCTTGATATCGAATGTTTCACGATATTGCTCAAAGTACTTACTCTCCCCACCACCAAGAATAAATAGTTCTGGGGAAAAAAGCAATTCTAGGTGATGCAAGTATTCGTTAAACCGTCTTGCCCACTCTTTTCGACTGAACTTAAGCTTTTCTCGGGCACCGGAAGAACACCATGCTTCTGCAGGTTTATTATTTTTCCATATTAAATGGCCAAGTTCTGTATTAGGAATCATAAGCCCTCTGTAAAAAAGAGCGGTACCTAAGCCCGTTCCGATGGTAATCAGCAAAACCAAGCCATTTTCACCTTTACCTACTCCATACCGCATTTCTGCAATGCCCGCAGCGTCTGCATCATTGGTTGCAAATACAGGACATCCACAAGCCTCCCCAAAAACCTGCTCGATATTTGTACCAATCCAAGATTTTTCAATATTTGCAGCCGATAAGGCTACTCCATCTCGGACAATACTGGGAAAACCGCAGCCGACCGGTCCTGAATAGTCAAAAAAGCGGATGATTTCTGCGAAGGCAGTCGCCATAGCAGCAGGAGTAGCCGGTTGGGGTGTCGGCACCCGAAACCGTTCACCAACCAATTTGCCCTTTTCTAAGTCTACCAATGCTCCTTTAATTCCAGAAGCACCTACATCAATACCAAGTATAGGATTCATACATACACGACATTATTCCTCCGGGATTACTGGTACAAAATCCTCATCTGCACCCGTTTCATCCAACAAAGCTTTTTGTTTACGACGTTCTAATGAGTTAGCCCGCTGATCGAGGTACTCATTGCGATTGTTATGGATATCAGCTGCTAAATAAAGCGCCCTAATAAAAGAAGAGGGATCAGCTTCTCCCTTTCCAGCAATATCATAAGCCGTTCCATGATCCGGGGAAGTCCTGACAGAAGCTAAGCCAGCTGTATAGTTAACACCCTCTCCAAATGATAATAGCTTAAAGGGGACCAAGCCTTGGTCGTGATACATCGCCAAAACCCCATCAAATTTATTAAACTGTCCAGAGCCAAAAAAACCATCTGCCGGATATGGCCCAAAAACAAGAATCCCCTTCCCTTTTGCATCCTCTACTGCAGGGCGAATTACAGAATCATCTTCGTTTCCAATCGCACCCTCATCACCAGCATGAGGATTTAACCCCAAGACGGCAATGGTAGGTCGTTCAATCCCAAAATCCACTTTAAGCGTTTCAGCCATAATCTGAATTTTTCGCAAAACCCGCTCCCGCGTTATGGCAGCAGCCACCTCCTTTAATGGCAAGTGGTTTGTAACCACACCAATCCTGAGGGAATCACTCACCATTAACATGAGGGAATCCTTGGCACCCATCTCCTTAGTGATGTATTCTGTATGGCCGATAAATGGGAAATTGGCCATCTGCATCGCCTTTTTATTGATCGGTGCCGTAACCAAAGCGTCAATCGCACCCGATTTAAAGTCCTTAACCGCTTGCTCCAATGCTAGTCGAGCACAGTTTCCGCTCACATCCGTCGGCTTACCCAACGTAATGTTGATATTATCATTCCAGCAATTAATAAAATTTAACCTTCCAGGTTCTGCTTCTGCTGGGGTATTCACCGTATGAAACTGGATATTTTCCTCAGAAATGATGTTCTTGTGGTAAGCAGCTACCTTGGAACTACCATACACAACAGTACGATACTTTGGTGCTGCCTTCTGAAGAGCCAGGGCTTTTAGAATAACTTCCAAACCAATTCCATTGATATCACCACATGTAATTCCGATTGTGATATTGCTCATCTTAAGTAAAATAGTGTTTTAAAAAATCATAAGTCAATCGAACCCCCGCTCCAGTACCCTCTTTTGTTTTATAACCATTCGCCACCTTGGCAAATACAGGCCCTGCAATATCCAGGTGCAGCCAAGGATAACCTTCTGTAAAAAATTCCAAAAATTTTCCTGCCGTAATCGCACCTGCAGTAGGCCCACCGATATTCTTCAAATCCGCATGCTGACTTTTTATCTCCTCTCCATATTCCCGCCACAGCGGGAACTCAACAAGGCGCTCATAAGTTGAAAATCCACTCTGTTCTATTGCCCGCTTCACCTTATCCGAAGCCGTACCCATGTAGCATATTGCCTGATTACCAAGGGCACGGACCGCAGCTCCCGTTAGGGTTGCATAATCAATCACCAAGGATGGTCGATATCGCTTTGCGTAATGAAGCGCATCTGCCAAGATTAATCGACCTTCTGCATCTGTATTTAACACCTCAACAGTGGCGCCAGAAGCCATCGTAATTATATCTCCTGGGACTATTCCACTCGCACTCACCAAGTTATCCGTTACTGGTATTAAACCAACTAAATGAACAGGCAATTTATTTTTTGCAGCAGCTACAAAGGCTCCTAGCACCGCAGCAGCACCGCCCATATCACTTTTCATGTACTCCATCCCATCGCTCGACTTAATGCTATATCCTCCTGTATCGTATACCACTCCTTTTCCTACCAAAACCACTGGCTGATCATTCTTCGGATCAATAGGCACCCACTCCATAACAATAAACTGAGGAGGCGTTTGACTAGCACGGTTGACCGCAAGCAAACCACCCATTTTTAATGCCTCAATCTTTTCTTTTCCCAATACCTCAACATTGAATCCGTACTGTTGTCCTAGTGCAATAGCTTCTTGACCAAGCTGGGGTGCCGTCAAATAGGAGAAGGGCTCATTCAAAAGCCGACGCGCATGAAAAACCGCTTCAACAATCGCATCTAGCTCATTAACAGCCAATGGATCTGCCGACTCAATTTCAATTGTCTGTAACGAATGGCGCTTTTTTTCAGCCTTTGTCACATATTTTAAAAATTGAAAGCTCGCCAATGCCATCCCTTCCGCAAATGACAGAAGTAACTGATCAGAACCGTAGGTTCTTAAAGCTACTGAGTCTACCTTGTACTTCCAAACCTCCTTTATGACCTCAGCACCGGCCAAGCGGGCATCTTCTCGAGCAATAGAAGATTCTTTTCCTCCTTTCAGTACTCTAACCCAAACTGCACCAGATTTCCTTGGAAAAAAAAAGGAATTAACCTCCCTTTGATATGCCTGACGAAAAAAAAGCAACTCCTCAGGTGTTAAACAGTCCGACAAGTTATCAACTCCCTCACGTTCGATGAAGACAACTAAATTGGGAGATGTTTTTTTAGCCTGAACGGCGGTCAGCGTTAATTGCTTCACTTTAATTTAAATATTATAAAGGTGGATCGGTCCATTACCCTATGTCCCCTTTACTGTTATCAGGAAAAATGGTAATTACTACAGCAGCACCCATTTTTTGCAAAAGTACCACTTTTACCGTAGGTATTCCCTGTAGATTTAATTTATTTCATTCAGTAACCCCCTTGAGGCTCTCAATTACTGTTATTAAAAGCAAGACAAACGCTTATTTGATAGCAAAACTGATCTATCTCATCGCTTCACGAGGTGTTGGAAAAGACAAAAATAAAATAAATTGTTTATTTTACTTAAAACAATTTATTTTATAATGAAAACAAACTTACCTTTGACCCTTCTTAATTTAGTAAAATATGAGAAGATCAAAATCTGTTTTCCCAAAAATCCTTCAGAAAAGCAGTATCCTGGCATTTCTTTCAGGGGTTTGTCTCTGGCTGTTCTATCAGACCGACATTTCTGAAGTTCCGCCTAAATCAAATATCTACAGTAAAGATAGTATATCTCAATACTTAACACAGCTTTTACCTGCCAAAAGCCCTGGGTTGTTTGTTCAACACAGTCGTTTTTCTCTATCCTACTCAGAAATACACGAACAGGCGGAATGGGTGGCATACGTACTCTCAGGACCAAAATTATCAGCAAAAAAATTCAATAGAACAGGATACTCCTTCATCCCTGACCCCAAAATAAACTCCAAAAGCGCCAATCCAAACGACTATTCCGGAAGCGGTTATGATAGGGGCCATCTCTGCCCAGCTGCCGACATGGCATTTGACTCAATTGCTCTTCGCGAAACATTTTATATGAGCAATATCAGCCCACAGACAAAAGCATTTAATCAGGGCGTCTGGAGGGAAATTGAAGTTAATGCCAGAAACTGGGCAAAAAACATCGGTCATATCTTGGTTATTACTGGCCCCGTATTATCAAAACCTGGTCTCGAACAAATCGGTCCAAATAAAGTAACTGTACCAGTTGGCTTTTTTAAAGTAATTTATACTCCCAAGTTCCAAAAAGCAATTGGATTCCTAGTCCCTAATCAATATACCCCTAAAGATCCAATGCAGTATGCCTTCAATGTAGATTATATCGAACAAATTACTAATATTGACTTCCTTCCAAACCTCACATTAGAGCAGCAATCCGCCCTAGAGTCTAAGCTCGACCTTTCTTTTTGGCACAATCACTCCTCCTAAAACTAAAAAAACAGCCGCCCCTATTTTCATGGGGCGGCCCAACTCACGGAGGAAGGTGATTAATCAATAAAACCTTAATTATGTTAATACAATCTTCTTCAATAAACAATTCAATGTAACCTTTTTTTTTTCAAAAAGCGAAGGTACTACTAACACATTCAATATTGCATGGCAACCATGTTCCCATATTTAGAATAGATAAAATTCATAATTTATATCACTCCAAACCTTGCCAATACGACCTCTCTTAGCGTGGTCAAACACTAATACCAGCCACCCCACATGCCCAATTAACCATTAATCATTATCCTCACTGCTTGATCTTTGTCAGTTTCCACTTTGTAGTACAAGTTGCCTACGCCGTCTACCAACTTCCGGTCTACCGTGAATACGTTGTATCCTTTCGCAAACTGGCCTTTCGCTGTGTACAGAATCCGGCCCAATGCGTCGTAGATCGTCAGACGTGCTTCCGTTGCCTCTGGCAAATGGAATCCAATCTGAGTCTTGCTTACCCATGGGTTCGGGCTGTTCTGGTACAACTCAAAGCCAACTGTGCTGATCGTTGTGTTCGCTCCGTTGAAGCGGATCGCTACGTCCAACTTGTTGTTCGCCTCAAACGCAACCGCTTTCGTGATCTGGCTTGATACGCTCAACTGCTGGCTCAACGTGCCATTCGCTGTCGCACGGAATTTCACCGCAAATTCTCCCGGTGTCGCATCCGCAGAAGTCGTGATCGCATTGTTGAAGATACCAAAGTTCTCCATCGTCTGCTTCGCTCCAGGAATTACCTCTAGTACTTCC
>Ga0315902_10010412_pt1 | contig 12302 bp, 8 predicted proteins | sample LakEriMetagenome_9_FD_203523 | JGI IMG/M metagenome (GOLD analysis project Ga0315902, IMG submission 203523) | Freshwater fungal communities from buoy surface, Lake Erie, Ohio, United States - Buoy 12 MA117 | ecosystem: Environmental > Aquatic > Freshwater > Lake > Lake biofilm | place: USA... | reverse complement strand
GTAGCTCGACATGACGAGACAGCTCCGCGCGACGGCGGATTCGGCCGCCTGACCTTGATTTATCGATAATCGATAAATCCGTCACTCGCAACCGGTTTGTCAGTCCGTTTGTGCGTCGCCCGTTTTCCCGCTCAGTCGAGATCCTGCACTGCGGTCTCCGGGCCAAGCTTGTGGCTGAGCGAGGCCTGCAGGAATGCATCGAGATCGCCATCGAGCACGCCACCGGTATCGGACGTTTCCACGCCCGTCCGCAGGTCTTTCACCATCTGGTATGGCTGAAGCACGTAGGAGCGTATCTGCCGGCCCCAGCCTATCTCGGTCTTCGAGTCGGCCTCGGCCTGCGCCGCAGCCTCGCGCTTCTTCAGCTCCATCTCGTAGATCCGCGCGCGCAGCATGTCCCACGCCTTGGCGCGGTTCTTGTGCTGCGATCGCTCCGCCTGCACCGCGACAACAATCCCGGTCGGGGCGTGCGTAAGGCGCACGGCGCTGTCTGTCTTGTTGATGTGCTGGCCGCCTGATCCGGATGCGCGGTAAGTGTCGGTGCGGACGTCGCTCTCCTTGATGTCGACGACGATGGTGTCGTCGATCACTGGATAGACCCACACGCTCGCAAAGCTTGTATGCCGACGCGCGTTGGAATCGTAGGGCGATATGCGCACGAGGCGATGGACGCCGCTCTCGCTCTTCAGCCAGCCATAGGCATACTCGCCCTTGATCAGCATCGTCGCTGACTTGATGCCCGCCGTCTCGCCCGGGTGGTCGTCGATCTCCTCGATCTTCCAGCCCTTGGCGTTCGCATAGCGCACATACATCCGGCGCAGCATTGAGGCCCAGTCCTGGCTCTCCGTGCCGCCCGCGCCTGCGTTGATCTCGATATAGCAGTCGTTCGCGTCGACCTCACCTGACAGCAGCGCCTTCAGCTCGGCATCCTTCGCCTTCGCGAGCGCCGCCCGCACGCTGGCCGCCACTTCCGCCAGCGAAACCTTGTCGCCTTCAGCCTCCGCCATGTCCCACAGGTCGACGGCGTCGTCCGCCTCGCGCTCCAGCATGCGGATGTCGTTCATCGCCGACTCAAGCCGGGTGCGTTCGCGCATCAGCGGCTGCGCCTTCTGGGGGTCGCTCCAGAAGTCAGGCCGTTCCGAAAGTGCGTTCAGCTCCGCGAGGCGTTTCTCTGCGAATCCCCAGTCAAAGACGCCTCCGGAGCAGGCTCACCGACTGCCGGATCGTCTCGATCATGTTTTCGACTTCAGGCGTCATGGCTGGCTCTGTGTCCGCGCTTCGGGAACGAAGCGTCTAGAAGGTGCCGTCGTCGAAAGTCAAATCCTCGTCCTGCACGGGCTCGCCGGGCTGGGGCTGAGGATTGTTCGGATCGACAGGTAGGCCCGGGTCGGGCTGTGACGTCACCTGGCCGTCGCGCGTCGCCGAGGCCGTTTCATCGCCCGCCGCCACCTTGCTGAAGTCGACGCGATAGCCATCGGCGCCAACCGGCGCTTCACAACGGTCCGTCGGCGCAGAACCCGGGCGGAAAGCCTCGGTGATGATGAGACGCGTGTCCGGTCCGGGCTGGCACCCTGTATCGGCATCGACCTCGACATGCTCGACGCCGTTCGGCACCCGGAAAGTGACCGCCGGACGATCCTTGAGCGCCGCAAGCATGAAGTCGCGGAACACCGGCGCCGCAACGCGGCCACCGCTCTCGCCCGTGCCCATGTCGCGCGGCGTGTCGAAGCCGATCCATACACCGGCGACAAGATCCGGGCTGAACCCCATCGTCCAAGCATCGAACTGGTCGTTGGTCGTTCCGGTCTTTGCTGCGACAGGCTTGCCCACGGAGCGGATCGTGCTGCCTGTGCCGCGCTGAACCGCGCCTTCGAGGATCGAGACGACCTGATACGCCGTAATCGGATCCATGACCTGCTGGCGATCGTCAGCCAGCACAGGCGGCGACATTCCGCCCTTCCATTCGGTCGAGCAGTTCTCGCACGCGCGCTGGTCGGTGCGGAAAACGGTCTTGCCATAACGGTTCTGGATACGGTCGAACATGACCGGCCGAACCTGCTTGCCGCCGTTCACTGTCTCCGCATAGGCGACGGCCATGCGCATGAGTGTGGTATCGCCGGCGCCGAGCGCCATCGATTCATATGGCGGCAGCTTGTCATAGATGCCCAGGCGCTCGCCGATCGCGGAGACCTTGTCGAAACCGATCTCCGAGGCGAGACGCACAGTCATCGCGTTGCGCGATTTTTCGACGCCGATGCGAAGCGGCGTCAGGCCGTAGAACTGTTCCGAATAGTTCTGCGGCTTGTAGCAGGTCTCCTCGCCCGCGATCGTCTGGCACGACACGTAAGGCGTATCGAGAACGCGGTAGGACGGCGTCCACTTGTAAAGGCCGGTCGCCGGATCCGGCGTTTCCATCGCAGCCGCGTACACGAACGGCTTGAACGACGAGCCCGGCTGGCGCTTGGCCTGGATGGCGCGGTTGAACTTGCTCGACACGAACGAATAGCCGCCCGTCATCGCGAGGATGCGTCCCGTGTGCGGGTCCATCGCCACAAGCGCGCCCTGCACGGCTGGCACCTGGCGCAGCCGCCATGGCGCATTCGCGGCGCGATTTTTCGGCACGCCATACTCCGTGATCAGCTGCACCGTGATGTCGGGCGCCGGAGCGCCCGCGACGAAGATCACGTCGCCCGCCTTGAGGCCAGTGCCGCCTTCCTTGCGCTTGAAGTTCGCGGCCCACTTCACATCGTCCGCATGCAGCGTTCCCGTCTCGCCGCCGTCGAGTCCCAGGCGGACGTTTTCGCGCGACACCGACCTAACAACGGCGGTCCGCCAGTCATTGCCGGCCCCGCCAACGACAGTCTTGTTGGCTTCCACATTGGCGAACTTCTTGAGATCCTCGCCGAACGTGTCGCTTACCTCGATCGTGCCGATCGGGCCGCGCCAACCATGGCGGCGGTCATAGCTTTCGAGGCCAGCGCGCAAAGCCGTCTGCGCGATCAGCTGCAGGTTTGAATCGAGCGTCGAGCGGATGGAGAGGCCGCCGCCGAGCAGCGCCTTGCTGGCGCTCTCACGGCTGTCGATGCCTTCGAGCTTCTTCTGCTCGCCGAGCGACATGATCTCCTTGCGGAGCTCTTCGACATAGTAGGCCGATGCAACGTTCTCGTCCGAGTTGAGACGATCGACGACTTTCAGCGGCTCTGCATAAGCAGCATCTGCGGCGGCCTTGTCGACGAAGCCGTTCTCGAGCATGCGGCCGATCACGTAATTGCGTCGCTTCGTTGCTGCTTCGGGATTTAACAGCGGGTTCACCCGCCCCGGCGCCTGCGGCAGTCCGGCGAGCATCGCGCTCTCGGCAAGGGTGAGCTGGCCAAGCGACTTCCCGAAATAGTTCAGCGCGGCAGCGCCAACGCCGTAGGAGCGTCCGCCAAGATAGATCTCGTTCATGTAGAGTTCGAGAATCTGCTCCTTGCTGAGCTGGCCTTCGATGCGCATCGCGAGCACGGCTTCGCGCACCTTGCGATCAACCGAGCGCTCGTCGCCGGTCAGCATGTTCTTCACGACCTGCTGCGTGATCGTGGAGCCGCCCGTCATGCGTTTGCCTTGCAGCGCGTTCAGCACGGTGCCGCGGAACATGCCCCACAGGTCGATGCCGGAGTGCTCGAAGAACGACTTGTCTTCAGCCGAGATGAAGGCCTGCACCAGCTGCTCGGGCAGTTCTTCCGATGGCACGTAGACGCGGTGCTCGGTCGCGAACTCGGCCACCAGCTTGCCATCGCCGGCGTGAACGCGGCTCATGATCGGCGGCTCGTAGTTCCGCAGCTGCTCTTCGGAGGGAAGGTTCTGCGTCACGATGAAGAACCAGACGACGAACGCCACGATCGCTATCCCGATCACGGATGCGATCGAGATCAGGATCGTCTTCCAGTTCCAACGGGACATCGTCAGTTGCATTTCTCACCGGCCGAAACGGGCAATCCAGACACAGGTCGTTCCGCCCTTTCGGGACGGCATACCTGAAGGCTCGGAATCACCATTATTTGCGGTGACTTTAAGGCGTGGAACCTGCGGATGACAGGCCTCCGGAGGGTTAAACTCAGAACATACTTGCCGCATCCGTCCCACGTCGTTTGAAGGCTTTGCGGCCCAGCCGGGACTCAATCCGCAAAGATCAGTCAGCGCGCGGCGACCAGATGCGTCTGGTTCTCGAAGAAGTGGTCGATCGCGGTAACGACGCCCTTGACCAGCTTGCGCCGTTTGCTTTCCGAAACCATCGCTGCCGCGTCGATGTCATTGGTCATGAACCCCATCTCGAGCAGGGCGGCAGGAACGTCAGGGCTCAGGAGCACGAAGAACCCCTTCTGGCGATGTGTGTTCTCCAGGGTCGGCCAGCCGGCCGCTGCAATCGACTCGGCGAGCATTTGCGCAAAGCGAGCCGACTGGTTCTTCGTTTCGCGCTGGACCAGGTCGGCGAGGATCCTGTTGACCTCCTCCGGCCGGTCGCTGTCGATCTCCACGTCGAGAATCCAGTCATTCTGCTTGCGAGCGCCGTCGATGCGCTTTTCGCCCTCCTGCGAGAGCGTGTAGACCGAGGCGCCGCTGGTGGTCGCCTTCGGCCCGGCGTCGGCGTGCAACGCGATGAACAGGTCAGCGCCCAGATTGCGCGCCTTGGTGACCCGGTCCTCCAGTTCGATGAAGATGTCCGTCGAACGCGTCAGCGCAACGTCGTAGCGTTCGGACTTGAGGAGTGCGTCACGCAGCGCGAGCGCCGCAGCAAGCGTGACATCCTTTTCATAAAGGCCCGATTTCGAGACCGCACCGGGGTCCTTGCCGCCATGGCCGGGGTCGATGACGATCAGCGGCTTGCGGGCCGCCTGCTGCGGCGCTGGCGCCGGTCCCGGCGCAGCGTCGTTGGCTGCAGCGGCAAAAGCCTCTGTCGTCGCGGGCTCGAGATCTAGGACAAGCTTGTGCCGCTCGCCGCTCGTTTTCGGCGCCAGCATGAACTCGCGGGCAACCACCGCCGGCCTGGCGAGGTCAAGCACGAGACGCGATGTGGATGCGGTATTGTGGGCATACCGGAAGCCAGAGACGACGCCATTTCCCTTGCCCGAACCAGCCTCGGCGGTTAGCCCGTTGATGGACCAGCGCACGCGCGGCAGGTCGATTACAACACGGCTGGCGCCGGCAGCCAGCAGGAAGACATGATACTTGAGCGGCGCATCCGACTCGACGACCACGCGGGTCGCCTGCCCCTCACCGCCGATCCGCACCGCCGTCACGCGTTCAACCGGCGGCGCAGCCTGCGCACCGACACCCGCCAACATGGCGAGGCCGACAAGCGACACGATGGTCATCAACCAGGCCCGCACGTTCCGCAGCACCTTACATACAAGCGACGACAGGCCATTCTGGCCGACGGTTGAGCAGTAGCGGGGCAGCGTTAACTGTTCGTTGGGATGGAGGCTGACGCTCGACAGAAGCTGCGCTATCAGATGTGCTCGTGAGCTGCGGGGCGCACGGAACGAGATCATCGACGATGAAGGCTCTGAAGCTGAGCTATTCGCTCGCGGCGCTTCTCCTGGCGGCCTGCGCCACCGCGCCGCCCAACCTGAACGACGACCTTGTCGTCCGCGGAAAGAGGATCGGCGAGATCGAGATCGGCATGCCGCTGGCGACGCTGCTGGCGGTCAAGGGGGCCCCTGTACGCACGGCGCCGATCCCCAGCACCGACGCCACCACCTATACCTTTCCCAACGGCCTGACCGTGGGTGCGGATGACAAGGTCTACTGGATCATCACCGAGGACGCCCGTTTCCATACCCAGGACGGCGTGCGGCCGGGCGCCGAGCAGATCTTCGCGCGGGCGACGCTTGGCAAGCCGCGCTGCGTCGAGAACCGCCCCGACACAACGATGTACGACTACGGGGACATCTATTTCGAGGTCGGAAACGTTGACGGGCGCGTCAAGCGCGTCGGCGTAATCGCCCACAACCGCCCTTGTCCACTGTCCTGACAGGGGCAATCGGACCCTTCCCCTCTGCCTGCAATGCGTGCATAGGTGAGTCACAAGGCGGTCCCAGCGACATGCCTTGCGCGTCCTGGCGGCGGTTTTTCAGAAAAAACCTATCCAGTACAGGGCGCTAAACGGCTAAAGCGTTACGGCGGTCAGCGTTCCAGCTGCCGCCATGGTCAGGGCATTATGAACGCGATTTCGCGAGATTCAGTCAGCCAGACCGGACGCAGGGCCCTCTCGCCACTACCACCAGTAACCCATTCGCGGGCCAAGGCAGCGCATCTGCGCGCCGCCCGCTGTTCACACGAGGTTCCCATCCATGAGCAAGCTCATGTTGATCGACGCCACCCACCCGGAGGAGACCCGGGTGGCCGTCGTCGCAGACGGTCAGATCGAAGACTTTGATTTCGAAGCCCGCAACAAGCGCCAGCTTCGCGGGAATATCTATCTTGCCAAGGTAACACGGGTCGAACCGTCTCTACAGGCGGCCTTTGTCGACTATGGCGGCAACCGCCACGGCTTCCTGGCCTTCGCCGAGATCCATCCCGACTACTACCAGATCCCCAAGGAAGACCGCGAAGCGCTTCTTGCCGAAGCTGACGAGGAAGATGGCGACGAGGATGAAACCTCCTCAGAGAACGGCGGCGACGACGCCTCCGACGAGGAGGAGGAGCGCAAGCAGAACCGCCGCAACGCCCTGTTCCAGCGGAAGTACAAGATTCAGGAAGTCATTCGCCGCCGGCAGGTGATGCTGGTGCAGGTCGTGAAGGAAGAGCGCGGCAACAAGGGCGCGGCGCTGACCACCTATCTGTCACTCGCCGGCCGCTATTGCGTGCTTATGCCCAACACGTCGCGCGGCGGCGGCATCTCCCGCAAGATCACCAACGCGGCTGACCGCAAGCGGCTCAAGTCGATCACTTCGGAGTTCGAGATCCCGCGCGGCGCCGGCCTCATCGTCCGCACGGCGGGCGCCAAGCGCACCAAGAACGAGGTGCGCCGCGACTTCGAATACCTCACCAAGCTCTGGCAGCAGATCGTCGGCAAGACGATGGAATCGATGGCGCCTGCCCTCATCCACGAAGAAGGCCATTTGGTCCTGCGCGCGGTCCGCGACCTTTATGACAAGGACGTCGAGCGCATCATCGTCGAGGGCGAGGACGCCTACAACGAAGCCCGCAACTTCGTCAAAATGCTGATGCCATCGCACACGCGGAAGGTCGTCCATCATGACGACAACGGCCCGCTCTTCGTGATGACCGGCGTCGAGGACCAGCTCGAAGGCATCTACGCGCCGACCGTGCAGTTGCCCTCCGGCGGCTACATTGTGATCAACCAGACCGAGGCGCTCGTCGCCATCGACGTCAACTCGGGCAAATCAACGCGCGAACGCAACGTGGAAACCACGGCGCTCAAGACCAACCTGGAAGCCGCCGCCGAAGCTGCACGCCAGATGCGCCTGCGTGACCTCGCCGGCCTGATCGTCATCGACTTCATCGACATGGAGGACATGAAGAACAACCGGGCCGTCGAAAAGAAGATGAAGGACTGCCTGAAGATCGACCGCGCCCGCGTGCAGACGGGCCGCATCTCGCAGTTCGGCCTGTTCGAAATCTCGCGCCAGCGCCGTCGCGCAGGCGTGCTGGAATTGTCGTCCGAGCCCTGCGATCATTGCGGCGGCACAGGCCGCACGCGCTCGATCGAAAGCGCCGCGATCCAGCTGCTCCGCATGATCGAGGCCCGCGCAGCAGACGACCGCGTGCAGACCGTGCATGTCAACGCTGCTGCGGAAGTCGCCCTCTACCTGCTCAACGAGAAACGCTCGTCCATCGCCGCCATCGAGTCCGACAACCACGTGCTCGTCCGCATCGAGGCGGACGAAGACCTCAAGGCCGGCGAGTTCAACATCGAAGGCCGCGCCGACGGCAATGTCGTTCAGCCCAAGCCGATGCAACCGATCGACCTGCGCAAGCTGAAGCCCCTGCCCCCGCCAGCTGCGGACGAAATCGAGGATGAAGACGACGACATCGTCGACTACTCCGACGACGAGTCCGAGGACGATCAGGAAGGCCATGATACCGAAGAGGACGAAGAGGACTCCGAGGAGGAATCCACGTCCGACGCAGATGACGAGGACGGCGATCGCGACCGCGGACGCGGCGGGCGTCGTGGACGTCGTGGCGGACGCCGCCGTCGCGGTGGCAAGGAACGCGGTCGCGAGACCGCAGAGTCCGAAGATGGCGATACGCCCGAGCAGGCGCAGCCGGTCGTTGCGCGCGACGATGGCGAGCGCGACGAAGGCCGCGGCCGTGGTGGACGCCGCAGGCGTCGTGGCGGTCGTGGCGATCGCCCCGAGCGCAGCGAGCGCAATCGCACGCCGGACATCGCAGCCGATGGCGGCGAGATGCTCGACTTCCTGGCGTCAGCCCCCTTCCTCGTGGCCGAGGCCGCGCCGGAGCCGGAAGAACCTGCCGTGGAACCCGCGCCACTGGCGGCCGCTCCGATCGAGCCTACGCCCGTGTTCGCAGCTCCCGTGGAAAGCGAACCGGCGGAAGCCGTCGTCGCAGAGCCGGAGGCACGGCCGGAACCCGTTGCTGCACGTACGCAACCGGCGCCGGCAACCGACCACGAAATCGCCTCATCCGCCCCGCAGCCTGCGCCGGTCGAGTCCAAGCCTGAACCGGCCGCATCTGCAGCCGAGACGGCCGAAGCCCGACGCCACGCGATCCATGGCGAGCCTGAAGTTCCGGCCCCGGCTGGGGAGGCGCCGCGGAAAGCTGGCTGGTGGAACCGCCGCCGTACAGGCTGAGTCGCGCCAAAAGGCAGCGGAACAGCGCGGCAGCTTTGACTATCCGTGCCTGATGGTTAGCGTTGGCTGTCGGCGGGATTGAGAGAGAGCGTTCGCATGGGCGTTATGCACAAAGTCTTGCGAGCCGTCGCGGCGCCCGCACTCGCGCTTGCATTCTCAGTGGCGCTACCGCTTACAGCCTCGGCTCAGGGCCTGATCCGCGACGCAGAGATCGAACAGATCCTGCGCGGGTATTTCGATCCCCTGTTCGAAGCTGCAGGCCTGAAGCCCGACGACGTAAACTTGTACATCTTGCAGGACGATTCACTGAACGCCTTCGTCGCCGGCGGACAGAACATGTTCATTCACACCGGCCTCATCATGGAGGCGCGCACACCGGAAGAGCTGAAAGGCGTTGTTGGGCACGAAACTGGCCACATCGCGCTTGGACACAACATCACGCGCAGCGCCGCCTACGAAGGCTCCGGAAACGTTTCCCTGATCACCATGGGGCTCGGCGCTCTCGCCCTTTTCGCCGGAGCTCCGGATGCCGCCATGGCTCTCATTGCCTCCGCGCCGCAGTTCCAGATGCTGAGCTTCTTCAAGCACACTCGCTCGGAGGAAGCCGCTGCCGACCTGTTCGGCGTCCAGCTTATGGAGAAGACTGGCCAATCGGCTGACGGCAATGTCTCATTCATGGAGAAATTCCGCTATCAGGAATTGATGTCGGAAACGCGCCGCGACCCCTACTTCCGCGCGCACCCGATCTCCAGCGCCCGCGTAAGCGCAATCGCAAATCGCGCGAAGGAAATCTCGGCCAAGGCCCGCCCGCAAACGCCGGAAGAAATCCAGCAGTTGAAGATGATGCAGGCGAAGCTTGTTGGCTTCATCGGTCCGCCAAACCGTGTTCATTCGCGCTATCCGGTGAGCGACCAGTCGACGCCGGCTCGCTATGCGCGCGCCATCGCCGCCTATCGCGCCGTAGACATCAAGGCGGCGCTGACACAGATCGAAACGCTGATCGCGGAAGATCCGGACAATGCCTATTTCCAGGAGTTGAAAGGCCAGGTCCTGTTCGAAAGCGGCAAGGCGGCGGAGTCGGTCGCGCCGCACCGCAAATCTGTCGAACTGGCGCCGCAGCATGCCCTGCTGAAGGTGAACCTCGCCCGTTCGCTGATCGGCACCAAGGAAGAGCCGGCAATCAAGGAGGCCGAGGGCCTGCTGATGGACGCCATCCGGCTCGAACCGGACAACGCCTTCGTCTGGAACCAGCTTGCCGTAGCGTACGCCAAGCAGGACCGCATCGGCGACGCCAACCTTGCCACAGCTGAGGAAGCCTACCTGGTCGGCGACATGCCGCGCGCCTTCAACTTCGCGCGACGGTCTCTGGACAAGCTGGATCGCAACACGCCGAATGGTCAGCGCGCTGATGACATCATGGCGCTGGCCGACCCACGCAACAACCCGCGCGCGGCGCGCCGCAACCTCACCGAGATGGCGCTGGACGGGCAGCGCTGAGGCTGTAAATCCGGACTGGAAAGCCCATTTTCTCTCAAGACCCGCCATCCTCCCTTAAGAACCGGGAGGCAGGATGGCCCGGAAGGACACTGCACATGCGCCTGACAACCGCCCTTTCCGCCCTGCTCGCCCTTGGCGCCGCTGCCTGTTCGGGCGGCGAGGTAAAAGCGCCGGATTCAGTCGGCGGCCTGGAGAAGGCGCAGGTCGAGGCGATCGTGAAGGAGTATCTCCTGCGCGAACCGGAAATCCTGTTCGAGATGCAGACCGCCTTCCAGCGCAACCAGCTGGCGACGCAGACGCTCGCTGCGGAAGGCGCGTGGGAGAAGCTGCTCGCGACGTCGAAAGACGATCCCTACATCGGCCGCAAGGATGCGCCGATCACAATCGTGGAATTCAGCGACTATGACTGCGGCGTGTGCAAGGCCGCCGTGCCGTGGGTGATGGCGCAGGTCGATGACCGGCGCAGCGACATCAAGGTGATCGTGAAGGAGTCCGCCGTGCGCGGCGAGGACTCGCGCCGGGCGGCGATCGCGGCGATGGCGGCGCACCAGCAGGGCAAGTATCGCGACATGCATGTGGCGCTGATGAAGGCGCCGGCGAACGCCTATACGCCAGCCAATCTGGAGATGATCGCGCAGTCGGTCGGGCTCGATATCGCGCGCTGGAAGAAGGACATGGCGGACGCCAACCTGATCAAGCGCGTCGATCGCTCGGTTGAGGAATTTGACATGGCGGGCCTGCAGGGCACGCCGTCCTTCCTGATCAACGGCCGCTTCGTCGGCGGCTTCGGGCAGGAAGAGCTGGAGTCGCTGATAGAGGCGACGCGGCAGCAGATCCGCAGCTAGATCAGCCCCCCGAGCGGGCTGGAAGGATCAGCGTAGCGCTTCTTCGGCATCCGGCCGGCGAGATAGGCTTCGCGGCCGGCGATGACGGCATGCTTCATCGCGCGGGCCATGCGGACGGGATCCTTCGCTGCGGCGATGGCTGTGTTCATGAGCACGCCGTCGACACCCAGCTCCATCGCGATGGCGGCGTCAGAGGCTGTACCGACACCCGCATCGACAATCACCGGAACTTTGCACTGCTCGACGATGAGCCGGATGTTGACCGGGTTCTGCACGCCGAGCCCCGAACCGATAAGCGAACCAAGCGGCATGATCGCGCAGCAGCCTGCGTCCTCCAGCTTGCGGGCGTAGACCGGATCGTCCGAGCAGTAGACCATCACGTCAAAGCCATCCGCGATCAGCGCCTTCGCAGCGACCAGCGTTTCCGACATGTCGGGGTAGAGAGTCTTCTGGTCGGCCAGCACCTCAAGCTTCACGAGATTCCACCCGCCCGCCTCGCGCGCGAGGCGCAGCGTGCGCACTGCTTCGTCAGCCGTGTAGCAGCCCGCGGTGTTAGGCAGGTAGGTGAAGCGCTTGGGGTCGAGATGATCGACCAGCCGTTCCGAGCCCTTGTCGGCGACATTCACGCGGCGCAGAGCAACAGTGACGACCTCCGCGCCCGCAGCCTCGGCGGCTTCGGCGTTCTGCGCGTAGCTGGCGTACTTGCCCGTGCCCACGATGAGGCGCGAGGTGTAGGCCTTACCGGCGATGATGAGGGGGTCGTCGGGTGCGATGCTTGGCGCTTGATCAGGCATATCTCATTTCACTCTTTGAAGCGGCGCACGCGCCTTAAGGCATCCCGGCAATCGTACCAAGCTTTCGGCCGCCTGCTGTGAACATGGCAAGGCCGGACTGCTTTGCGAATGCTCTTGCGGGACTTTCTGCATCGCTGATCTCGCTGGCAATCTGTCGTCGCCAGCCTGGCCCAGGTATCGCGACCAATGCGCGAGAAACTTTCCGCTCCTCCGCTCCCGAAATTTTCATCAGAGACGGCCCGCAGCTCCAAAATGTCTCGGTGGAAAGTCCGAGCCGCTCCGCGCGGTCCAGATCGATCGACACGCCCCGGCCCGGAGACGGCTCAATGCATGAACAAGCGTCGCGG
>Ga0315902_10010411_pt1 | contig 12303 bp, 25 predicted proteins | sample LakEriMetagenome_9_FD_203523 | JGI IMG/M metagenome (GOLD analysis project Ga0315902, IMG submission 203523) | Freshwater fungal communities from buoy surface, Lake Erie, Ohio, United States - Buoy 12 MA117 | ecosystem: Environmental > Aquatic > Freshwater > Lake > Lake biofilm | place: USA... | reverse complement strand
TGCTTAATTAATTTACCTGCGTACTCATCAGGTAGTTGCTCAAATACGCCTTTTTGGTCTGCGTAGAGAATGAATGATTTTTTATTTTTTGCCATAAAAAAAGCCCATCAGATTTGAGGCGGTAAGAGCGCACACAAACCTAACAGGCAATATCTTTTTAACTGTCGGATTCTCTTACAATCCAGTTAATGATTCAAATATAGGTATTTATTTCTTATTCTCCAACTTCATAAATCCTATTTCTTCGCTGCTATTTTGGCGATTGATGAACTGAATCTCAACCTTTGCCGTGTTGACAATGACTTGTGCTACTTCGCTAATAGCCTTAGCGGTGTTTACATCAATCTCTTTGTCTTTCAGCATCTCAATCGTTTCAAATAGATGGTTGCGTAAGTCATCAATTTTGTTGCGTGGCATATCGTTTCTCCCTTTCTTTTATGTTTTTCTTCAATCGTGATAATTGACTGGTAATTGCTCGGATATTATCAGGTAACTTGTTGTGTGGAATCTGTCCTTTTTTGAAGCGTGTAGGTGCGTTACATTCCATTAGTCCTTTTGTGCCTTTGTTCCAAGCGGTTTGACCTCGTTTAAATTGTCCGCTATTACTCCGTGACCACATATTAACCATTGTTTCATTTGTCTTTTGAATGCCTAATTCGTGTGCCTTAGTTCGTAGTGCTGGTACTTTACGATTGAATAGAGGAACTAAATCTTTGGTATTGGTTATTGGGTATAGTTGCATGAATTTTTCTAAATCTTGCTTAGTCCATTTCATTATTCAATGCTTTAATCTCTTTAAAAATCTTGTCCAACAATTCTAATAAATACTTTTGATTGTAGTAAATTAGATTTGAATTAGTGTCGGTTTTAGTTTCGCCATCCTCGATGACAACTTCCGTGTGTTTGTGTTTAACTATTATTTTCATAGGTTTCAGTATAATATTCGTCTGCTAATCTTCCATTCTGTTTCAACATTGAGATACGTCCTTGTGTATAGGCTTCCATAATCGCTTGTTTAAAATGGTCTGTTCGTGTAGATAATAGATAATAATACAAGTGGTCGGCTTTATGCTCCTCTTTAAATTCACCGACTAAGTCTCCATCTTTCCAAACGCGATAAACTTCAACATTGTTAACGATGGATTGGTGTTTGTAGATTATACTCATAGTTGACCTCCTCGATACATTCTATTAGCCTCTTTCTTCCAATGCTTAGTGACTTGATTAAAATTGGCAATTGGTTGGTCTTTCTCGAACTGATAAGGTTGTGCCTCTGGTAGTTCAATTTTAGTCGTTAACTTCTTCCAAGCCTTGTGCATTAGAAATGCAACGGGTAGGCTGATTGGGTACAAGATTAAAAATTCTATAGGTAACATAGTTTTAGGTTTTAAAGGGAGGGTTTCCCCTCCCATTATTTTTTTTTTATTATTTAAACCATTCAAGATTTACGCCATCTCCATATTTTACTTCATTACGTTCTGCGATGCTTTCGTATATTGGTTGTGGGTTATTATCCCAAACTTTACCTTTAAGGTTGCAATACGATTTTACAATAGTTTCAGCAACTTCATCAGTTATAAACAAACACATTTGACCACCTTCACCATCAGTTGTTTCTTCATATTCAAAAAATGGTAATAAAGCAGATTTTGAAAAATAACCACCTTTAGTAAGGTGTTGAATTAAATACTCATTATCTCCAATAAACAACTTTGAATTATTGATGTCTATTATACCATCCTTTTTTTTGTAGTACAAGATTACGCTATTCATATCTTTTGTTTTCTTATTTGTTGATTCAAAAGTACAGATAAGTTTTGATATTGCAATAGTTGCTTTCAATTTATTTTCACTTTTATTTACGTTTTTTAGTAAACGGACAATTTCCTTAGTGAATGATACTATTTAACATCAAACCTGCGTGGTATAGTTTCTCTTCTACTTCCTCTCGGATATCTTCCAACTCAATTACGGATGTAAATAGTTTGTGAGATTCAGGCATACGAGGGTCATACGACACAAAGATTCCGTATTCGGTCTGAGTACATAGCATCCCAAATTGCATTTGCCAGTAGTACTCGGGGTGGTTATCCTTTAAACTTTCTGCATCGGTAATTGTGGCATTCCGTAGGTGAACAGCTGAATTGAACGGACACTTAATCTCGATAATAGAATCTTCACCTAAACCATCGGGAGAAAATCCGCTTATTTCGTTGAACTCGATGAAGGTGAATGTTTCACCTCCATAATATGTGTACTCTTTAAAGTCTTGTGCTGCGAAAGTATCAAAGGCTTGACGTTCGTAGTTCTTACCCCATTCTAAAGCACGTCCGAAGATTTCGGGTTGAATACCTGTAAGGATAACTCCTGCTTTTTCGTATACGTAGGATTTAGCCGTTTCACTTAGGTACTCCGACTTATTACGAGGTTTGCCCATTAGTTTATAGATTTCGCTGCCTGTAAAGCGTGATTGTCGTAATTGCAACCACGCTTCTTCTGTTAAGTTTGTAGATATCATATCTGTTCCTCAATCATTCATTTAACCGCCTTTAAAATAGTCAAGTGTTCGGACTTGAGTTGATATTTCTTTAAAATATCCTCAATCGCTCCACCACCTTTGATGTGTTCTACCGCTTTTTCCCATTGCGTCATTGCAGGGTTAATAAATGGTTTCTCTTGTGGTTTTGCTTCTACCTTATTACGTTGCATCGCTTTTTCTCCGTCATCGTCTTCATCAATGTTCAACCCAAGAATAGAACCAAGTGCATACCTACGAGCGTACGTAATAGCCGAACCCATTGCTTGAGGGTCGTTTGTTTTTACCACTGGCATACAATAGGTTGCTTCTATCCACTCTCCGCTATCGTGCATAAGAATGGTTGTTAAACAATCTGCATCGGGTAATTGACAGAACGACAACCCTGCATCTGCTAATGGTTTTTGGATAACGTCTAAGATGTTCGCAAGTGACGCATACTTAGATTTAAAGAACGGATTAGTTGCTTCCTTTTTAACTTTGCCAATGTTGGCTTGGAACTTGCACAATGCTGCTGCAAGATTCGCAATTGATTCTGATTTATTCATAGTTGTATGGTGTTAATTTTCCTGACATCCACCCCAAATAAAGGTGACACACAAAAGTATCGTGATACTCTTTGTGAAATTGCTCAAAGTCAAACCAATTTTCAAAGTCTATGCAATCCTCAAAAGGTACTGCCGTAGATTTATAATATTGGTTAACTAATGAATCATCTAATCCAACGAGATAAGCCTCTACATCGGATTTTCTAAAGTAATACTGAACGGAGTGATAGTCTAATACTATATCATTCTCCAAAACTGCTACCCACTTCATTTTCTCTAATTAATTTGTAAGCCGTTGATAATACTGTCTTTGCGTTTTTTTGGTAGATATCTCCGTGGAAGTATCTACGAATGGTTGGTAAACTCAACCCTGTTCTGTGCTGAATGTCCTTGTAAATGCCGTGATAACGCTTTTTAAGGATTTCTTCTCTGATTTGTTCTATTGTCATAGTGAAAGCAAAGATAAAACTAAACTTTCAATTATGCAAATTTATTGTTTAATATCAAGAGAAAAAATAATATTCCCCAACTGAGACGCTAATTCGTTTGCAAGTTCTTGTTGGAGTGATTCCGTGAATGAATCTTCGATAAAGTGTTTGCCTTTGTAACCGCGTCTGTGGATTTTACGAGCAATTGCACGGGCTAATGTATCGTAGGAAACACCTTTGTTTGGTTTGATTCCTTTAAACGACATCCATTCTTTGATAGATTGCCATAGATAGGGAGTACCTTCTTTGTGACCGCCTTTTGTCGGCTTACGTCCAAACTCTACTTGCTCCCAATAATCTTCCATTAGGAAAGTAATCAGTAAGGAAGTAGGAGTTTGAGTTATTTCGCCAGGTTGAATTGATTGCTTTAACGAACTCGATGCGTTGGCGTTCTTATTGTCCAACTCCTTACGCATCAAATTAACCGCTTTATTGCTCCACTCAGCGATTATCTGTTGTAATAGGGATGATTCTTCCGTGAAAAGGTTTTTGTCCTCTCCTAAACGATTTATAAGGTCATTTATGGGAATAGTCTTAGCCAATGAGATTGAAGTGTATTAGTTCGCCACTTGTAAAATGTTTTATTACCTCTTTCCAATACGCATCAGGTACAACTTGACAACCTGCACTCCATCGGTCTACTATACTCCCTGCTCCTGCTCTGTGGAAATTAATACCAAACAACCCATTTTGAGTTTTGGTTTTATCAATTACACCATCTTTGTTACCATCTCGATAAATATCAATAGCCTTAATCTGTTTAAAATATGGCATACCTAACCAAAGGGACTTCCAATTGGATGAAGTTACAAATTGGTGTGACCATAGATATTGAGCAGGTATTGCGATTGCCGTTCCTGTTACGCCTCCGTGTGTGATTGGGTTTTGAACATAGAATTTCCCTGCGGTTGTTGAACACGGAACGATTGATACAACACGCTCGTTAACAATTACCAATAAAAAATCATCGAATGTGTTTGTTAATTTATCATCTGTACGTACAAAAACTAAACTCTTAGGTGTCCATATCCATCTTTTAACTGAGAAATAGTTTTGCACCCACTCGTTTGCAGCGTCCAATGTCTTTTGACCGATTACTCCATCGACCTTTAAATTATATCCCCGTTGGTTTAGAAATGTTTGAACGCTTTTCATACAACTCCATTGTTTTATTTAAATAGTAAGAGGCTTTAAGTAAATCCGTTTTACCGCCTTTCATATCATACCGCCAAACGTACTTTATTACATTTCCGATTGTGTACGCTTCATCAGGTGGTAGTCCTTTAATAGCGGTTAATATGGCATCCATTGCCTCGATTTCGCCTTTGTTGTAGTGGCTTGGTTTATTTACGATATCCATTGCTCCACAAAAGTATTAATATCCATCGTAATTAGTAACATTTGACCGCCTTTAAAAAGCACATTAGTATAATCGTAGTTGGCAATTGCTCCCGAAACATCGTCTAAATTGATGTATCCGTCCTCTAATACTTCGACAATATCCGCACCTAATCCAACCTCTTTGTAAATGTCGTCTTGTTTTTCTTGGTGTACGATTTCTACCTTTAAGATTCTCATATTATTTTGCCGTTAATAATCTTCATATTGTTAACGTGGAATGTCAAATCTTGGTTAACATCTACACAAGCGAATCCGTGACTCCATTTGGTATAAGCATAAGGTCTGTAATCGGGTGAAAGAGTGCAAAGACAACCCATTGACCAAACACCAGTAGATTCTCCGTTGATATTGTTTTCTGAGTGGTGGGATACTTGGTGGTTGTGTCCGAAGATAGTAGAAGATTTAGCCTTTAAGAACATACCTCTTGCAGGGTTAACGGGTGAGAATACACTCTCTCCCATTTCGTGTCCGTGTAATACGTTCAATTTACCTAATTTAATTATCTCACGATTAACCAAGTTTATCTTAAACTCGCTCAATCCTAATAGGTTTTCAAACTTCAAATTATCAACATCGCTAAACTCTTTAGCGTTGCGTAATAAGTAGTTTCTTACCCTTTCCTCGTGATTGCCTAACTTGTAGTAAATCGGTATAATTGGGAATAGTTCACGCAAGTATGCAAAAAAGGTCTTAGTCATCTCGATTTCCTCACGAAGTGATGGCATCCCAACCTCTTTAATAAATGAAGATACTGGGTAGCAGTCCATAATATCTCCGTTTAAAACTATACAATCTACATCATTGTTTAATCCCCATTCTAAGGCAGTAGACAAAGCGTCCATATCGTGGTAGGGTATGTGAATATCGGATAGGATTAGATAACGTCCCTCGTTTAAGTGAACGTTAATCATCTCTTTGTTGTAAGAGAATACCTTGAGTTTTTCTAACCCCTCTTGAATTGTTGATTTATTAGTAACCAATGATTTGTCTTTTAAATATTTCAAATTTCTCTTACCGCTAACCCCTTTCTGATATCGAATATAATAGCGTACCGATTCAATGCTTTTAAATTGTGGATTTTCTTCTAAGATTAATTTTGCAAGTGTGCGATTAGGTGCATCGGGGTACTTCTCTAAGTACGATTTAATTATCTCTTTCATAAAAATATTGCCATAAGAGTTACCAATATCGCCCACATTCCTACTCCTTTTATGACATCTTTCTGTAATGAAATAGTGTTATTACGATTTTGAATTTCAACACCTAATGAATCCGTCTTAATTTCAAGACGCTCAATTACAGAATCTTGGTAGTTAATAATAATAGAATCAGCCTTAACCAATTTGTTTAATCGGATTACATCTCTACGAGCATTAGCACCCTTTACCAAGTACTTATTGGCGTTCGATACTATCGAGGTATCTATGCAGATTAATTGCCCGTTTAAGCCCATCGGAATCACGGCTAAAAGTATCAATATATAACGTGTCATATTTTAAGAGCGTTTGACGAACTTTCTTCCACTTAGTTATACTATCAGTCCACTTTATTATTTGAGTGTCTGTAGTGTGCTTATAATGCGTTATTTCACGCTTTATAAAACAATTATACAGGCACAACGCAAGAATCAGCCAAATAAGGAACTTGTATAGAGAAGTTAATTGCATATCCTGCTAATATATCCGTGCGTGAATCGTAAAATGGTGTCGCGTTTTGATTGACTACCAATTGCCAAACTTCGTCTTGGTACTCGGAATCCAACAATGCGAATATGTCACCCATAATTTGAGCCGTGTCGGATAGTACCTCAATAACATTAGATTCAGATTCAAATACCCTATCCATCACTAATAAAGCGAAATTGTAGGTTTGTAGTTTATTTGCTAAATCCAAAGTAAATCCATCGGGGTACAACCACACGAGCGGATAGTACTCTATGTTTTCAACGGTTAGATTACTTTGTTGACCCACTCCGAACTTTCCCACCATCTTGTGGCTTTCGGCTTGAGTTTGAATTTTTGCGATTATTTGGTTTAGCGTCATTTAGAAATTTGATTAGTTTGGCTTCGTTATTTTTCTGCCATTTATTCGTGCGGATAGTCATAGTTCCAATAGCAATTATCCATATCGTCACCCAAGTAAAAACCACCATAAAAAGATGTGTTGGTAGGTCGAATCGTATCAAATCCGCTTCCAGGATTGAGAAACAATGGATATGTGTTAGTGTTTTCACGAAGATAATCTCTTAATCGGTTAGCGTAATATTCAGCCTTATCACGAAATCGCTTTTCAATCATTGTTAACTCGTCTATACTTACCGCTCTTGCGTTTTCTGCCTCTCTTGCTGCTACGCTCTTATTCATCAATTTAAACGTCATAGGAAGCATAGATTCAGTAATTGTATAATACTTCAAACACGGAGCAATATATGAATCTAAAAGCGTTGTATTTACGTTTGTCAAAGTACCTGCAAATGCTTGAGTTTGTAACTCATCATACAAACCCGAACCAATGATATCACGAATATAAATCTCTTGAGCCTCTTTAATAGCAGATTTTAGAAGTTTATCGTCAACATTCTCGTTGATTGCGGAGTTATCCTTAAGGTAGGAGGTGCTTATAAAATATACGAAGTTGCTCATTTCTTTCTAATCATTACCTTTTGTTGCCACAAATGTCTGCATTGTGGAGTTGTTGTGTCTGTATTAGGGTTGTGATACCATCCACCTCTACGCTTCCATACATCATATCCCAACTCTGCACTCATTTGGTTGATGTCTTCACGGCTGAATACCTTGTTAGATTCTACTATTTTACGGCAAAAATCACGAGATGTTGGTAGTAATATACCGCCCTCAATACCTGGTGCTTTTTCGTACTGATATCTTACCACTAATTCAGTAGTCAATCCCTTAATTAAATCCCTACCCTTTGCAGTAATTTTATATCCGTTCATTTCGGGAGCAAGTCTATCGGATTTAATCAACTCGGTTAGTGCATCCATTACGTTTTGTGCAGGTTGCTTTGTTAAGTTAACCAAGTCACCTGTTTGTAAACCTGGATTCTCTGCTAATATGTTTAGAATCGCTTTATTCAAAGCATCACCAAACTCAAACTTTACTTCCTCGTATAAGTCCGCAGATTCTCCGTACTTGGCAAATACTTGTAAATCACGCTCATCATCCCATCCGAATGGGTTTTGTGAGGATAGTTTTACTTTGGTTTCAAATCCTAATTCTTTTCTAACTTCTTCTCTGTCTATAATTCCTGCGGTAAATAGTTCTTGGTAGTTGATACCTAATGGTGGTTTGTTTTTGCTTCGCAGTTGTACTGGTGCGATGTATTCAAATAAATAAGTCAAAGCATCATCCAACTTTTTTTGTCTTGGTTCAACATAGGAAGATTGAAACATCTCATACGCTTCGATTAGTTCGCTTCTACCGCCTAATTGACCCTCCACACGAACACCAAACAACATAGGAGAGTTAACCTTGTGCGATACAAAAATCTCTTGTTGAACGGTCTTATTTAAGATGTCGAATTGTTTGTCAAAATCACTTGGTTGTAGGTTGTTAACTATGCTTTCCTTTTCATTGGGGTCGTTGTACTGAATAATCAATCCACCTGCGTTATCCGTACCAGTATAGTTTTTCTTTAATGCTCTTTCGGTCTTTCTCGCTTCTTCAGGTGTTGGATAACCCTTGAACATTTGGATAAGCGTTTGAGCCGAAAATCCGTTTTTTATTGAGTTTAAATGCCAATTAGAAATCTCCGTGTCTATCTCAATATACTTTAATCCACCTACATAGTCGGGTAAAGGATAGATTCCTTGTCCTGCTCTATATAGTTGGCAATAGTACAACTGCTTAGATTCACGAGTGATAGGGTTAAATGGGGTGTATTCGATTATCTCACATTTTCTATCTGACCAATCCTCACAAAATGCAAATTTATCGTCTAATGTTTTACGGACTTTTTGAAAAGGCAAGTGGTAAATCTCGGATATCTTTTGTTTATCACGTGACCATATAATTTCCATTGCAAATCCATTGAACAATTCTAAGTCATCGGCTACCTTTGCTTTTAGTTCGTCTAAACTCTCGTACGCATTGATAGATTCAACCTTTTGTTGAGCCTTTGCAATTATAGCGGTATCTTGTCCTTTGATTGACGTACCTACCCCTGCAACATAAGATGCTTTAGCCGAAACAATAGCGTTATGTTTAGGGCTTTTATTGTACATTTCAATGAGAAATTCAGGGTAAAGGTTGTCTTCTCCAAATGTATAGATACCCTTTGCCTTATTCTCTTTGAAAGCAGGTAGTTTATTGTCGTGAAAATTAATCCGATGAAACATCACTTATAAATAGGATTTATTCGATTGTGAAAAAGTTTGATAGGAATTTGCCTAATCCACCAACTACTGCACACCCTATCATTACGGATGGTTCAGACATATTAAATCCTGCAACCATTATAGACGCAGCAGCCAATGAGTCGCCAAAAATGCGAATTCTTTTGGGTGTTGGCGAAAAATAACTTTTAAATTTTAGCCTTGTCCTCTGTTTGGTTTGCATGATTTGTGTTTGTTAATGTGTTTTGTATGTCTGCCTAATTTGCGTTTTGGCTTTTTACGGAATAGTACTACTACTTTAGCCTTTGCCATCGATTTGCTTAATTTTTCTTATGTAGTAAATAATCGCAAACAAACCGCTCACTATCCCCACAATGGCTAATACAAACGCTGCAACTGGCTGCCAAGTTTGGCTGAAATGTATTATCGTAGCACTTCCACTTATTCCTGTGGCAATTGCTGCGGTGGTGTCGTTATCTAAGTGTTTCATTAGTATGGAAATGGTGGTGATGGTTTAGGTACATATTCGGCTTCGGGTAGTTCTAATATCCAAGCCCATTCGGTTTGTGATACTGTTTCTTTTTGTTGGTCGCTAAAAAATGTGAACCAAATATCATTAATATCTTGAACGCAATTAAAACACTCGTATGGTGCGAAGTGTTTACCTTGTATTTGTTCGTAGATTTCGGGGGTTAAAATGTAGCCTATCATTATACGTTTCTACTTAAACTTACTTGGAAAGCGTTTACCGCAGTATATAAATTACTCGCTTCGGTGTCGTTAAAACTTTCTCCAATTGTTAATAATGCACATTGCTTATTGGAATAATCAGAAGCACTACCATTCAAATTTCTTGCTCCAAGATAGAAATTTGCATTTACTAAACTTCTATTACTAACTGTAGATGTGGTTTTAGTTGTATTTTCAAACAATACAACTGATGTTGAACTTGGTTTATTAAATATAAAATACTTTGCCGAATTAGTTTGACTTTTACTTAATTCTGTTGGATTGTGTAATAACGAATAGTAAGTCGTATTATCTGACCATCTTAAAGAAGCATTTAAACTCAAATTTGTTCCCGTTGTTGTAGTTGTTACTCCGCAGTCATACGATGCTCTTGCATCATTAGTTCTACAATAATATGTGAATGATAAATTATCAATAGATAGTTGGCTTGATGGGTTTAATCCAGTATCCATAAACCCAGTACTACCATTAGGAGTTACACCCGTATTTGCATACGTCCAACCCCCATTAAATGTGCCAGTAAAACTTGAACTCTTTAAATTCTGCGCACAAGCCGCCGAACTTGCTCCAACCATCGGGTAAATGGCTTTCATTTTAGTCCATATAGAATACCCCTTTAAATCTAATACTAATTGATTAACCGCAGTTTTCTCCGTTGCAGATAGCGAACCACCTGCCGTAGTTACTCGGTCAAAGAACGCCTGTGCATCAGCATCAGGTATAAAACCCGCTGCACTTGCTAATATCCCGTGTGTTGCTATTATCATGACGCGATATCTCCAAACAAATAGGCTTCCGTACCTGAAATAAATACTAATGTTGCACCGCTATATTGAGCGGATAATTTTAACTTGCCACCATTACTTCTTATTGTCATTCCGCTACCTGCAACGATGGTGGTTTGCCCTGCTCCGTATTGTGCCAATAAAATCTGTGTACCTGCTGAAAATGTTGATGCGGGTACGGTTAAATTGTTAGCACTTGCAACATTCATTTCCACCAACTTATCGGCATCACCCGCAACCAATGTATAAGATGCAGTTTGTCTGTTTGCCGTAATAAGTTTATTTGTCTTGGTATCAATCTGCGTTTGTATTGCACTTGTTACACCGCTCACATAGCCTAACTCAGTAGATGTAACCGAACTTACTGCAACTTTTCCACTACCATCGGAGGCTAATGCCCTTGATGCAGTTAGATTTGAACTTACAATTGTAGTCGCACCTCCCGTAATTGTTGCTTGTTTGCTATCAATTTGGGTTTGTAATGCACTTGTAACGCCATTCAAATACCCAAATTCCGTATTATCTACACTACCATCACTAATTGCTGTTGCATTTATTCCACTTGCAGGGGCTACGCTTATATTTCCGCTACCCAATACACTTGTAGAATTTATGGTCTTGATGTTAGTGCCACTTACAAGGGTATCTTGTTTGGCATTAATCTGCGTTTGTGCGTCCGAAGTCAAACCACCAATATACTGAAACTCTGCATTGCTTACCGTACCATCGGCAATTTTTGCAGCATCGATTCCAGTTGCTACCTTTGCATTGGTAACTGCTAAATTGTCAATAGTCCAAACAGAACCCGAACCGCTCACTGTAATATCTCCCTTATCTCCATCGCTTACACCACCACTTGAGATTATAATATCTCCACTTCCTAAAACTGATGTTCCATTAATGGTCTTGATATTAGTACCACTTACTAAAGTTGCTTGTTTAGCATCTAAAGCGCTTTGTGTTGCGCTTGAAATAGGTTTATTTACATCGGAAGTATTATCTACGTTTGACAAACCTACGTCAGATTTGTCTAATGTAACACTACCTGTTTTACCTGCTACGGATTGTACAGGTGATTGTGCTTTTATTTGCGTAATAGATACCTTTTTTGTCGTTGCTGCTGAAGTATCTACTATTGGTAATACATCATCATTAGCAAGTGTTACAATTGCGTCTAATGCGCTTATTTTTTTATCTGCCATTATAAAATTATTTTACTATCATCTTCTTGTAATAAGAAACTACCATCTTCCAACAACAAGAACAGAATCTGCTCAGGTGCTTCGATTTCATAGATTTTCTCGTTTAATGTAACCTCATAAACTCCTGACGCAGTTGGTGTGAATACAACTTTTAATACACCACTTTCTACTAATTCATTTGCTAAACTTGGGTCTGTATTGGTAGAAGAAGTCTGTGCATAAACTTGATATTCATACTC
>Ga0315902_10010410_pt1 | contig 12303 bp, 31 predicted proteins | sample LakEriMetagenome_9_FD_203523 | JGI IMG/M metagenome (GOLD analysis project Ga0315902, IMG submission 203523) | Freshwater fungal communities from buoy surface, Lake Erie, Ohio, United States - Buoy 12 MA117 | ecosystem: Environmental > Aquatic > Freshwater > Lake > Lake biofilm | place: USA... | reverse complement strand
AATTCAATTAATTAGTGAAAACATAACCGACCCAAGCCCCGAGTTATTACAAGAACTTTATAGTTTGATGTCAGATGTCGATATGTATTTACAGGAGAAGAACAGTGGCAGTTGAGATGACCGACTTTGAAGATGATGACACACAAGTTTACAAGAAACCTTGGGTTGGACTGACGGATGAAGAAATAGACAACCTGTGGGAAATGGCACAGGCGTGGAACACCCCAAAACATTTTTATATTTTGGTTTCGGCCAAACTAAAGGAGAAGAACAACTAAAATGACTAAACAATTAACTATAGAACAAATTGAGGACTTTGCTGAATTGGCTAACGGTTACCAGGATGATTTTGGAAAGTGGTTGTTTGATGACTCCGATGACTTAGGTAAGTTTGCTGACATAGTTCTAGCCACAACTTCAGTTGAAATGAATAACCTCAATACCATGATTCAGATGTTGAAGACCGACCTAGCAGCAGCTGACGCAGAGATATCAAACTTAAGGGGCAAATAATGGATTCGCTTATATGTTCTGAATGCAGGGAGCCTAGTTACGGAGTCTGGCGAAATTTTGGTCATGGGGTAACAGAGTATTGGGGGGCGGTTTCTTGCCATGAGAATTGGTGCCTTGTGTCAAAGTGTTGCAGTGAGGATTTAGTAGAGCCTGAGGAGGAAGAAAATGATTGAAAATTATGAGCATCTTTATGAAAATTTTCGTGCGGTTGGAGTAGTTAAGTTTTTGTTTTGGATGTTGGGGATAATAGTTCTGACCTGCTGGTATGACATCAGAAAGGAAAGAAATGAACGAGGCTCTTAGGTTGTCCGCCTGGTTAAAGGCGAACGCAAAACATATGGGTAGCCCATGGGAGGTTGAGCAGATGCTTCGAGCCTCGGTCGTAATGAAATTATTATCAGAAGAATTGTCGAGGAAAGATGCGATATCTGAGCGTGTGCAGCGGGATTGAGGCCGCCACCTGTGCTTGGCATCCTCTTGGTTGGGAGCCAGCCGCCTTTTCTGAGATCGAGCCTTTCCCTTCAGAGGTCTTGAAATATCACTATCCAGATGTCCCAAACCTTGGGGACATGACTAAATTTGAGGAGTGGAATCTTGGAGCAATTGACCTTCTTGTCGGAGGAACCCCCTGTCAATCCTTCTCAGTCGCAGGACTTAGAAAGGGACTGGATGACCCTCGTGGGAACCTCATGCTTACCTATCTTGCGATTGCTAGGAAACATCGGCCCAGATGGTTGGTATGGGAGAACGTCCCCGGCGTCCTATCATCCAACGGAGGAGAGGATTTTGCCTCCCTACTTCGAGGGTTGGTTGAACTCGGGTATGGGTGGGCCTACCGAGTCCTTGACGCTCAGTACGTCAGAACACACGAGTTTCCAAGGGCAGTTCCACAAAGAAGAAGGCGTATCTTCGTTGTCGGATATCTTGGAAGCTGGCATCGTGCCGCAGCGGTTTTATTTGAGCGCCACTGCCTGTCAGGGAATCTTGAACCGAGCCGAACGAAGATCCAAGACATTACCTCCGGAGCTGAAGGAAGCATTAGAACATGCAATCGCCTCCAGTCGTTTGGACAATACATAAACGACGGCACTGCCTCAGCCATGAAGGCACGGGACTTTAGGGATGCTACCGACCTGATTACCGAACCGATGGTCTACGAGTATCATCCAGCCGATAGTCGGGTCAAAGAGATGGGGGAGGTGTGCCAAACCATGACTCAGCGATGGGGGACTGGTGGTGGGAACGTCCCGATTATGAATGCCTATCGAAAAAGTCGTCGCGCTAAGTCCGCCGAGGACTCTGAGACATGGGTTGATGCTGGGGTGGCTAATACCTTAAATGTCTTTGACCAGGGTGACATTCGATCAACCCAAGCCGTGGTTCAGACTATCCCTATCCATGATCAGGCCACTCGATTCTCTGGCAAGAGAGGTGATAAGCAAGATGGTAAGGGCAATGGGTTTGGGGTAGGCCAAGATGGAGATCCTGCTCCGACCCTTACCAAGGGGGATAAGCACGCCGTCATGAACCGTATGGGAGTAAGAAGACTAACCCCATTGGAATGTGAGCGACTCCAAGGATTTAGAGATGAATACACGGCTATCCCATGGAAAGGCAAGGATACGCCGGACGGTCTAAGATATAAAGCGCTAGGAAATTCTATGGCAGTCAATGTCATGGCATGGATTGGGGAAAGGATTCAGGCATCTGATGAACTACCGAAACAAGAAACTTCTTGAAGTGGTCAGGGAATCCCCGTGTCAGGTCTGTGGCGCTAAGAACGGGACTGTGGTTGCCGCGCATTCCAATCAGTTACGGGATGGCAAGGGTCGTGGGTTAAAGGCTCATGACTATCGGGTGGCGGCCATGTGTTACCAGTGCCATATGGAATTAGACCAAGGTGCTGGTCTGACCAAGGAGGCCAGAGTAAATATGTGGGATGAGGCACACCGTAGGACTATTGGGTGGTTATTTGATAATGATTATTTGGGGGTCAAATGAAACTTGATTATATGCAGAGGATATACCTTGGCATGGGTTATATCAGAGAAAGGCAGGGTACTGGAGTCGTCATCGAGGCTCAGGTAGCGCACGACAATTACTGTAAGGTTTCCAATAAGACGCCATGTAGTTGTGCCCCTGATGTGGTTCTACGGATTGGCGGGGAGAACTATCATGTGGACGAAGACGGCTACCCTAAACTCAAAGTTTAGTAGTTGACATAAACGCTGGGGATATTTATAGTAAAGATTGCCAATCTCCTTGGCACTCGTCCGTGATCTTCTAGCGGCATGGACACCTCCTCGCGGTACTTGCCCCCGGCCTAGACACCCGGGGGTTTTTTTTCTACTATGGTCTGGCGGGATGGTTCCGACGATTCCTACCCCGTCGGCCCCCGGCTCCGTGATGCCGGGAAAAAACACTTGCGGAACTAATTGGACTTGTGATAGTCTTTCAACTGTCAGCAGGGTGGCACCTGTTGGAATCAAAAATCGGTAGTACGCAAGCCCATATAAGTCTGGGGCGTGTGTAGTTTTGAAATTGATGGGAACTACCGATTCCATTGCTTTCAACGCTGCTCATGCCAGAGCCACGCTCTAGTCTTATGTGGGCTTTTTCTATTCTGCTGACCGGCAAGACGCCCGATAGGAGTGGGTTTGAATCGACCGCCCGTCAGAAAAGACACCTAGCAAGGACACCCCGTGTTTAGGTTCCAGCCTGTTAGCGAGGGACTGGAGTAGCCAAGAGGAAAGCGGTGGGACAAGACTCTTGGTGAATGAATCGCTACCTTCGGGTTGCCTAGAGGTGCCTCCACATTGGCGCCTTGGGGCGGTGGTGGGACGGCTTCCACCCCTTGGGGAAACTAAAATGTTGTGATATAGTAGATGAAAATTGAGGAGACCATCTAGTGCAAGATCCATTTAAGATCACAGACCCAACAGTTATTTCATTCTCAGGAGGAAGGACTAGCGGGTACATGCTTTGGCGTATCTTACAGTCCAACGGAGGGCTACCAGATGAGGCCAAGGTGGTCTTCGCTAACACCGGCAAGGAGGAGGAGGCCACCCTAAAGTTTGTGAAGGACTGTGAGGACATTTGGGGGTGCAAGATCCTATGGCTTGAGTACATTAAAGAAGATCCAAAGTTCAAAGAGGTGACCTTTGAGACAGCCAGCCGGAACGGGGAACCGTTTGAGGTGCTCATTGAAAAGAAAAAGTTCTTGCCGAATCCGGTGACACGGTTTTGCACGGCTGAACTTAAGATAAGAACCATCCATAGGTACTTCAAATCAATTGGGTGGGAGCACGACGAGAACACCGATTGGATTGGGATACGGGCGGACGAACCACGCCGAGCCGCCAAGATGAGCAAGGATCGGGTGCCCTTGTTTGTGGCTGGGATTACCGCCCAAGATGTTGGAGAGTTTTGGAAAGCGCAGCCGTTTGATTTGGGGTTGCCAAACTTCAAGGGCAAGACTTATCACGGTAACTGCGACTTGTGTTTTCTAAAGGGTTATCCGCAGACGCTCAGTTTGATACAGGAAAAGCCAGAGAGAGCGGTCTGGTGGGCAAAGATGGAGGCTAAGATCCAGTCCTCGGGGGAGTTCTCTGGAGACGGCGCAAGGTTTAGAAAAGACCGCCCGTCCTATGCAAGTATGATGCAGTTCGCTCAAGACCAGGGAGATATGTTTGGGTCGGACGAGGATTCAATTTCGTGTTTTTGTGGAGACTAAATGGAGCCATTCCTTACACCAATAGAACAAAAGATTTTTGATTATCTTAAGACGCACAAAACTCCGGTTGTTGCCGGAACCTTAGCCAAAAGATTTATTATTAGCCAAAGCAAAACAAGTCAAGCACTATCGTTGTTGGAGCGCCACGGGTTCGCCAAAGTATTTAACATTGGCCGAACAAAGTTTTATAAATTTAATGAGGAACAAAAATGAAATTAAAACTAAAGCAAATCAGGACTGACGGGGAAACGCAAGCGCGTAAATCTTTAGATTCAAGCATCGTTGTAGACTACGCAGAGCATATGAAAGAGGGGGCTACATTCCCTCCGGTGGTTGTCTTTCATGATGGCGCAGACTATTGGCTAGCAGATGGATTCCACCGTTACTTTGCCAAGAAATCTAACGGCGAACTAGAGATTGAGTGTGATGTAAAGCAGGGAACCAAGCGAGAGGCGCAGTTGTTTGCGTTTGGGGTGAACAACGACCGTGGCCTATCGATGTCCTCCGAAGATATACGAGAGATCATTATTCGGATGATCAAGGACGAAGAGTGGGGCAAGTGGAGCGACGAAAAGATTGCCAACATCGTCAAGGTTTCCCGCATTACGGTCTTCCGTGTTCGCAAAAGGTTAGAAAAGGCTGGCGAAGTTTCTGAAAAGAAGACAACAAAATATATTGACAAGCACGGCAAATTGGCCGAAATGGAAACAGAAAAACTCAAATCAAAGACGGACGGACAACAGGAAGATTCTGAGTCAGAAGGCCAGGGAGATTTGGTTTCGGAGTTGACTAACACAATCAACGAGGTTTCTAAAGAGAATGAATTGCTCAAAGAACAGATTGCCATTGGTCAGTGGGAGGCAAGCGACATTGAAAAGTTGGACATCCAAGATGTGTTGAAAGAACTTAGAGAAAAGAACAGATTGCTTGAGTTGGAGAACAAGACCCTACGAGAGAGTCGGGATGCTTATCAATATGAGAATGCACAACTCATCAAGACGGTGAAATCCCTTACGGCAAAACTTAAGAAAGCGGGGCAAGAATGAGTAGAATACAAAGACTTGACGACTACTCCGAACACCTGATTCGGCTTTCTAGTTTAGTTAAAAAACTCAATGAATCAATCAATGATAAGGACTACGAGATAGTAAAGATCTTGGCTAACGATATAAAAATAGCAGCCATTTCTTTAGAAGGTGCATTAAGTAATTTGAAATAGCCTTCGGGCAAGCCCAAGCCGTCTGGGAGTGACGGCAGCTCAAGGAGATTGGTATGGATTTAAAACTCTGGGATCACCAGATGGAGGTGATTCCCAAACTGAGGGCGGGTTTTGCCTCAGGGCATAGGGCGCAATTGCTTTACGCCCCCACAGGGTTTGGCAAGACAGAGGTGGCGATGTATCTGATGAAGGCCACCGCAGACAAATACAACAAAGCGGCGATGGTTCTTGATCGGATTGTCCTGGTCGATCAAACCAGCCGAAGGCTAGATAAGTATGGCCTAGATCATGGTGTATTGCAGGCAGGGCATTGGAGATTTGATTCGAGCCGACGACTCCAAGTCTGCTCTGCCCAGACATTAGAAAGACGAGACGACTTTCCCAAGGTTGATCTCCTGATTGTGGACGAGTGCCACATAGCCCGTAAGCAGACCACTGAATTCATTAAAAACAATCCTGAAATCAAAGTCATAGGGCTTACGGCTACCCCGTTTACCAAGGGGTTGGGAGATATCTATACCAATATCGTCAATGGCGCCACGACAGGATGGTTGGTAGACAACAAGTGGCTTACCCCCATGAAAGTCTTCATTGCCAAAGAGATCGACATGACAGGGGCGAAGAAGGTGGCTGGCGAGTGGTCGGCTGATGTCGTTAGTGAAAGGGGAATGAAACTTACGGGCGACATTGTTGACGAGTGGATTATGAAGACAAACCAGATCTTCGGTAAGCCAGAGAAGACAATTGTTTTCTGTGCAGGTGTGGCGCATGGCGCATCATTGGTCAAGAGGTTTGCAGAGAAAGGATATAACTTTGTTTCGATCTCATACAAGGACAACGACGAATTCAAACGAGCAGCGATTGAAGACTTCGCCAAACCAGACACCGAGATCAATGGTCTGATTGCTACGGACATTCTGACCCGTGGGTTTGATGTTCCAGATGTAAAGATAGGCGTTTCTGCCCGTCCCTTTTCCAAGTCTCTATCCTCCCATATCCAACAGATAGGACGAGTCATTCGTTCCCATCCAAACAAGGAGTTTGCCCTATGGCTAGATCATTCGGGAAACTTCCTGAGATTCCGTAAGGATTGGGATGCGATTTACTACGACGGCATAAAGAAGTTAGATCAGACCGCAGACAAGGCGCGTAAGGAACCGACAGAGAGGGAGAAGAAGGATTCAAAGTGTCCTGCCTGTGGTTATCTATGGCCAAGGGATGCCGATTCCTGCCCCGCCTGTGGCCATGTCCGAGAGAGAAGGAACCTAGTTCATGTTCTCCCTGGACAGTTAGAAGAGTTAGTTAATACATCTAAGAGCAACTACGCAGACAAACAAATGTTCTATTCAGAACTCATGTGGATCGCTCGTGATAAAAACTACAGTCCAGGCTGGGTAGCCCACAAATATCGGGAGAAGTTTGGGGTCTGGCCTAAGAATATGAGCGAGAGTATTGCCCCGCCCACTGTGCAGACTATGAATTGGATCAAGTCCCGTGCGATTGCTTGGGCTAAGAAGAGGGCTACGCTATGACGGATCTGTGGTGGGAGCTTGAGAATTTAAGGCAACTCAAAGGTGCTTGTTCATGCGGGGACTCCACAATTCTTGGGGTCATCCACACCGATACCAAACCGTGCTATTTGCCAACCATTTATCGGCCTCTTACGGACGAACAGATATGGAGGATAAGTCGTACATCTGGCAGTCAGGTGGATTTTGCCAGGGCTATTGAGAAAGCACATGGTATAGGGGGAATCAATGAGGTTTGAAGAGTTTGCAAGGAGCCGTGGACTAATTATCAATGAGGTAATCCCTCATCGATGGATATCCACACCAACTGAAGACCATCCTAAAAAAAGAAACGGTCGATACAAATACATGGGGGACTATGCATTCGTTCAGAATTGGGCAACGATGGAGCGTCCCGAAGTTTGGAAGTCAGACTCACCATCAAACCCTGTTGCCGTGTCCAAGGCGAGACAAGAAGACGCAATCAGGAGGGAAGAAGATGCCAAGAAGGCGGCCTCCAAAGCTGCGTGGATACTTCATAACTGCGAAAACCTCCATCATCCTTACTTTGAAAGCAAAGGTTTTCCCGATAAGGTTGGGAGTGTCTGGGTATCTCAAGACAGACTCTTAGTTATACCGATGAGGATCGATGGCTCCCTTGTAGGGGCGCAACTCATCAATGACCAAGGGGAAAAGAAGTTCTTGCGGGGTCAGAGAACCAAGGGAGCTACATTCATCATTGGATCTGATGGCATCCCACTCCTCTGCGAGGGATACGCCACCGCCCTTTCCATTCGAGCGGTTATGCACTTGATAAAAATTAGATACCGAATCCACATCTGTTTCTCGGCGGGAAACATGGAGTATGTAGCGGGGAAAATCCCCAACTGCCTCATCGTCGCTGATAACGACACAAGCGGAACCGGACAGAAAATAGCGGTTAAAACAGGCAAACCGTATTGGCTCTCGGATACCGTCGGCGAAGACTTCAACGATTATCATAGGCGGGTCGGGGATTTCGTTGCTAGTCAGTCTTTGAAGAAACTTCTGATTTCCAAGGCCAACTATCCGCTTTCAAGCGGTAACAATGTTCCCTAAAAAGTCTCAGGAACTTGGCCTCGATTTGCCGAACCCTTTCTTTGGTTAGGCCATAAGGTTTCCCCGCGTCCGATAGGGTTGCCCCCCTGCTGCGGGAAAGCAAGACCTCCCAATACCGAAAGATATTGTCCTTGCTGATGTTCCTTGGGTAGAGATCAACGAAGACCGTCTTCGAGGGAAAGTCTACAAGGGTATAAGGACTATCACCCCCAACGAAAACAGGAACTTTCCCGCCAGATTCACGCAGATTCACGGATGGCCTCCTTTGAAATTGCAATCGCCCACTCGTCCAATACCTTATCTCCCATGAAGTCTAGGAGATCTTGGATCAGTTTGCCTTTGCTTTCAAGGGATAGGATGGTGAGCATACGGGAAGCAACCTCCTCCCCGTAGTCTCTGGATAGTTCTTGGTAAGTCATGCTACCTCCTGAGTTGCTAAGTTGTCTTCTTTGATAAAACTTTCTATTTGGGCTGCAAGATCTTTTGGGTATGGTTTGCCACGCAAATGGTCATTGCGTAACCAACCATCAAGCCCTTGCCAATACCAAACTCGCTCGAATTTCGAGACATTGGCTAAAGCCCAAAGATATGCAAGCGCATCACTCAATTTTGTGAAATCCCGATAAGAGTGAAAATGTTTTGGGGTTTTTCCAAAGTGAGCTCGGTAAGTTTTCATGGTCTGCCCCTGCTATCTACCCATCCCATGCCGACATAATCGCTAGGGTCTTCCCATTCTTCAGGAATAGGATTCATGGCTTGCATTTTTGCGTCATGCTCTGCGGCACTAACCAATGTGGCCTCAAGTTCATCGTACTCACGATTAAATTTAGCCAATTCTTCTGGCGTCATATTGGTTCGATATTTGTTCGTAATCATGTTAAGTCTCCTCCTCAAAGTTTTCCATTGTTTCGATCATATTAAAGGCCTCCTCAACATCCCGTGGGATGTTCTTCCTGACCCACTTGGAATCGCCTTTGATCTCAAAGTATTGATCCCCGCACTCGTCATATCGTCCACAGAATGCCATCCCAGGTTCATAGTAGTAGGCATCTACCCCATAACCCAAGTTTACGAGTTTGTCATAAGCATTGATTGGCGGAGACCACGCCGAGTCAAAACTTACCTCAATGAATTGATCCCCTGCCCCATCTTCCTCGATCAAGGCTAAATTATCTCGATCAGAGTTGTAGCCAATATCCCATTTGGTTCCCCACTCTGCGATGCAGTAGTCGTACCAATTCTTGTATCCGAAATACTTAAGATTAAGAATCTCTTGGTAGGAGTGGAGTTCCTTCTTGTATTGCTGAGACTTGTCATCGGAGATTCCATAAGACCCAGACATGGTATCCATGAGTTCTTTTGGGCATGGAATCAAGGCCTCAAAGACCCTTCCCAAGTTCCATCCCTCCTTAAATTTGAACAGAGCTGCGGGGTCGGAATGGGTAATTCTTAGTTTGTTTTCGCACCAATTAGGCATTTTCAATCTCCTCGGGGTCAAAGTGCATTTCAAATTTGGTTTTCAACTCTTCATCGCTCCAAGTGACAAAACCACCACAAGAAAAAAATTTGATTGCCATGTCCAAATTGCTTTCTCGTCCAAGCGGGATTGGCTCCCAATTACCTAGTAGCCACTCCAATTCGTGTCTCGTCAACATCTCTATCATTTGTTTTCGATTAGGCATTTTCGTTCTCCTTAATTTCGGTTATACCTTCTACTTCCTCGCAAGAATCAATCAATTTCCAACTACCTGATTTGCCTCCAAGATCCCAAGAGATGTTTTCCGCTTCTTCAGGGTTGTCGGCCTCGATGCGAAATGCTTGTGAAAAGTATTCCGTGCGAGTTAATACAATTTCATACTGTGGCATTTTATTTTTCACTCCTCATAAACATACAGGCCAATAAATAAACAACTAATGCAATCGCCAACAGGGCGATGGCATCTCCTAGCAGTCTTAAAAACTCGATCATTCTGTCTCCTTGATTAGTTCATCCATTTCGCAATAGTCCGTAACACCTGAGTCGTATCCCATTTTGTATAAATGTTGATGGTGATCGCTCATATTTTCATATGTGCCATTCTCAAAGTGTCCACACGCTCTTCCTTGCCAATACCCCAAGGCATAGGGAAAAACATCATTAAAAAAGTTTTGCTGCGGGCAACTAATGTTCAAATCAACGCAGTCCCCCATGCTCTCCGCAAGACTGACCGGATACCGATCACCATCTACCCAACCGAATACCGTCAAGTCTGGGTCAAATTTCTGTAATTCAACAATCAAGTCTTTCACTTTCATGTTATGCACCTTCCTTGGTTGTGATTCCTTCTTTAAACAAAGTCCAAGTTCTCTCGTCCACCGATAGATAGATCTGAGACCCAACACGCTCCCCTTCTTTGGCGTTCTCCAGAAGATCAAACGCTAATTCCAATAGTTTCCAATCGTCCATCATGCCTCCTCAGCCGGAACAATCTCATCAATGCGCCAATTTAGTGAGTCGTAGGACTCAAGTTCCTTGGTCGGATCCATGCCATAAATGTCAAAAAACATTTGACTTATTTCATCGTCACTTGCCCCCTCGGGAACCTCCATTTCTGTCCGGTAAAAGACCTTTTCGCTCGAAAAAACAATCACCTTCTTCATTTTCTTTTCCATTGCTTCTCCTCAAACAAACATGGCCAATATGGCAACAGCTGCAAGCAAAACCCCCGCCAGGACAACCAACCAAGGCGGATCTGGGTCGTCGTCGAGGTTTCTCCACGGGTAATCATTTTTCATTTGCTCTCCTTTTCTAGTCCTAGTGCCTCGTAGACTTTCTCTTCCGAAATACCCAGAAGACTCGCTAATTCCTCGGGGGTATGGTTGTCGCTACAACAGATCCATTTATCCCCAATGACTTCGGTCGGGGAGTTGTGCGGATCGAACCTGCGGCCACATACATCACAGTCAATTTTCATGATTGAGCCTCCTGAGTCTTTCTATATAGATTGCGAACCTTGCTCATTTGGAACCCCTCAGTTCTGAACAATCCCGATATACAGACTTGGCATGGATTTCCCTTGCCCAAATGTCATTTGGATAGAACCAATCAGGTTCGAGGTTATATTGTTGGGCATGAATCAGAAGGCCATCCAAGAGATACGCTTTGGCCTCCGCCTCGGTATTCCCAAAGGCATCAAATTCAAAATTTCTAGACTCATATTTCGCCATCCACATAGATCATCTCCTCACTAAAAAATGGTCAAAAACCGCCGATTCAATGGCCTCAAATTCCACCTTGTCTCCGGCCTCATCTATCATTTCCCAAGCAAAATAACTATGCCCAAATAACTCGTCCTCATCCTCGTTTTCTTGTTCTCCGCTCGTCCAATTCGCTTCGGCGTAAAAAACTCCAATCATTTCCGAGGCCATAAAGTCCCCGCAGAACTCATTTACTGCGCTTGGATTTGCAATTCGGACGCCAGGATAATTGTTAGAATTTTTGAAATAGCAGTCCTCAACAACATCAAGATCAAAAATCCGCTCCTCGCCGTTCTTTCGGCGAACTTTGACCCGAAAAATTGGGCAAGCTGCGCCCTTAGTTGGGATGCGAATGCGTCCAAACCTCATCTCCCCATTGGTGCATTCAACTGTGAAATCCTCGGGGAAGTCGAAGATATGCCCCCCCGACTCTGTGGGCGAAGAGAAGACCCCCGCAGGAAAAATACCCAGAGTCCCTGAATCAACCCCGTATTCGTTCCCCTCTTGGTCGTAATAACCGCCGTCCCCGTATGCAGTCCCGAAGATCGCCCCCTGCCGTCCGAGGAGGTCAAAAACCCCCTCTCGCATCTTCGAGCCATCTCCCAAGAACTTGCAGACGGTGTTCCAATTCTCTCTGTCTATGATGTAGCAGAGATCCCCAACCCAATACCTTCCGGCTTTTAGTCTCATAGTCCCCCCGTGTACTCAAAAAGAAGTTTCTCCATCTCGTCAAGGCAGACCGAGGAGGGATCAGAATTCCCTAGAACCGTGTAAAAAGCCCCGTCGAAGATTTGAATCCACCACTTGCCCTCATATACGAACCCCATAACGGGCGCACCTCCTTCGAAATGCCATTGATCGAACTCCTCGGGAAACTTAATCCGGAGATCTGGCGAAAATTCCCTAGTTTTTCTAAATTCTTCGATGTTCATAAAACCCCCTTTGATATTGTGAAAATTTCCATGTTGTCGCAATTGTTCCAACTGTAGGTTCCC
>Ga0315902_10010409_pt1 | contig 12303 bp, 8 predicted proteins | sample LakEriMetagenome_9_FD_203523 | JGI IMG/M metagenome (GOLD analysis project Ga0315902, IMG submission 203523) | Freshwater fungal communities from buoy surface, Lake Erie, Ohio, United States - Buoy 12 MA117 | ecosystem: Environmental > Aquatic > Freshwater > Lake > Lake biofilm | place: USA... | reverse complement strand
GCCATGGCCACGTGGCGGGTGAGCGTCGCCACCGTGAACGGCTTGGGGACGAAGGCCTGGCCTTCATCGTGAAGCGACTGGCGGGTGACCTCATCCTCGGTATATCCCGACATGAACAGGATCGGCAACCCGGGATGCCGGGCCCGCACACGGGCGGCCAACTCGCGCCCCGACATGTCCGGCATCACCAGATCCGTCAGCAGCAGGTCGATCGGCGTCTCCCGCGACTCGAGATAGGCGAGCGCCTCCGGGCCACTGCCCACGGCGTGCACCGTGTAGCCGGACGAGGTCAGCGTGCGTTTGACCAGCTGTCGCAGCGCCGGATCATCATCGGCGACCAGAATCGCCCCGGTCCCGAACGGGACCCGCGGCATGCCGGTTGGCGGCGTCGGCACGGGATCCGCAGTGATCGGATCTGGTGACACCGGAAACAGGAGATGGAACGTGGTCCCGGCGCCGGGCGCGCTCTCCGGCCAGACGATCCCGCCCGACTGCTCCACGATACCGTACACCGTGGAGAGGCCAAGTCCGGTGCCTCCCTCCGTGCCCTTCGTCGTGAAGAACGGTTCAAAGGCTCGTCGCTGGACCTCCGGGGTCATCCCGACCCCGGTATCCCGGACCCAGACGTGGACACAGCGGCCCGTGGGGAATCGGGCCCTGTGCTCGGCGGGCGCGTCCTCCTCCCGCAGCCCCACGGCCAGCGTCCCCCCCTGCCGCATGGCATCCCGGGCGTTGATGACGAGGTTGAGCAGCACCTGTTCGAACTGCCCCGGGTCCACCTTGATGCGCGTGGGAGTCGGCGGCAACGCCAGTTCGCAGTGAATGTGCGCCCCGACCAGGCGCAGCATGCTGCGCTCGAGCGACTGCACCAAGGCCACCGGATCCAGCACGCGCGGGCGCAGTATCTGCTGCCGGCTGAAGGCCATCAGCTGGGCCACCAGGGCCGCCCCGCGCTCACCGGCCGAGCGGATCTCGGCGAGATCCGGCACGAGCGGGTCATCCGGCGCCAACCGGTTCAACACGAGCTCACTCGTGGCCGTGATGACCGTCAGGAGCGTATTGAAATCGTGCGCAACGCCGCCCGCGAGGCGGCCCACCACTTCCAGCTTCTGCGAATGCTGCACGCGTGCTTCCGCGTCCCGGAGCTGCTGCCGCTGCTGGCGCTCCTCGAGCGCGCGCCGGATGGCCAGCGGGAGCCGTTCCAGGCGATCCTTGAGGAGCAGGTCGGTGGCGCCCTCGCGCAGGCAGGTCACCGCCGCCACCGGATCGATGGCCCCGGAGACGATGATGACCGGCAGCTCGTCCGACACCGCCCGCACGAGACGCACGGCGCTCAGGCCATCCAGATCGGGCAGCGAGTAATCGCAGATGACGACATCGAACCCGCCGGCGGCGAGCGCGGCCTCGAAGGGGGCCCGGCGTGCCACCTGCGTGATGTCCGCGGCCACCCCCTGATCATCGAGCAGGTCCGCGACGAACTGCACATCGCGCGCGCTGTCCTCGAGATGCAGGATGCGCACGCGCCGCGTGGCGTCGGCCGATGGCCCCGGCGTCATGGCGACTCCAGCACCGGCAGGAGATTGCGCTGCACCCAGAAGTCCATCACCTGCCGGACCGAAGCCACGAAGGCGTCGAACGCGAGCGGCTTGCGGACGTAGGCATTGACCCCCAGCTGGTAGGCCTCGGCGAGATCGGATTCCTGCTCCGATGAGGTCATCAGGACGACCGGGATCCGGCAGAGGCGGCCATCCGACTTGATGCGTCCGAGCAGCTCCATGCCGGTCATGCGCGGCATCTTGAGATCGAGCAGGACGAGTGCGGGGAGTAACGGTGACTCGAGCGCCGGTTGCCCCGCCTGCTCAAGCCAGGCGAGCGCGTCGACCCCATCACGCACATGGACGATCCGGGTGCCATCCATCGCCTCTTCAAGCGCCGCCAAGAGGAGCTCGGCATCTCGCCGGCTGTCTTCGACGAGGAGGATTGGGCGTTTCCGCTGGCGCATCGACGAGGGGCTCACGCCGCCCCGTCCGGTTCGGCGGGTGCCAGCGTGAAGTAGAACGTGGCCCCCTGGTCGACGGCGGCCTCTGCCCAGACGCGTCCGCCATGCCGCGCAAGAATGCGGCGGACGATGGCCAGGCCAATCCCCGTTCCCTCGAACTCCTCCGCATGGTGGAGCCGCTGGAAGACGCCGAACAGCTTGTCGGCGTAGGCCATGTCGAAGCCGGCCCCGTTGTCGCGCACCATCAGGACATGCCGCCCCTCCTGCATGCCCACGGGGGCGATGGTGATCTCCGCTTCGGCCCGCCGGCTGGTGTACTTGACCGCGTTTCCGACGAGGTTGACGAGCACTTGCCGCAACAGCGCGAGGTCACCGGCCACGGTGGGGAGCGGGGTCCGAGACCACCGGATCACGCGCCCGTCCGTATGGGCCTGCAGGCCGGTGATGACCTCTGACAGCAACGCCTCGAGATCCACGCGCCCCAGATGCATCTCCGCCTGCCCCGTACGCGAGAAGGCGAGCAGGTCGTCGATGAGCTGCCCCATCTGGACGCTCGCCTCGGCCGCCGTCTGCACATAGCGCTCGGCTTTGGGAGAGAGCTGGCCGTCGGTGGCCCGGCGCAACATGTCGAGGTAGCCATGGATGTGCCGGAGCGGCGCGCGCAGGTCATGCGAGACCGAGTAGGCGAACGACTCGAGTTCCCGGTTCGCCTCGACGAGACGCTGGCCGCCGGCCGCCAGCTCCTCGTTGAGCTGGGTGATGCGCGCCTCGGCCGCCTTGCGCTCCGTGATGTCCGTCTGGATGGCGATGTACTGCTCGGGTGTCCCATCGACGGACCGGAACGGCACAATCGTCGTATCCACCCAGAGCGGTACGCCGTGGCGCGTCCGGTTGCGGATTTCGCCATGCCACACCGCGCCCGCCTGGATGGTCTGCCAGAGCTCGGCGAAGAATGCGGCGGGGTGGTAGCCGGAGTTGAGCCGTGCATGCGTCTGGCCAATGAGCTCCTCGCGCCGGTAGCCGGAGACCTCGCACAGGCGATCATTGACGTACGTGAGCACCCCCCGCGCATCACTGATGGTCACGAGCCCGTGTTCATCCAGCGCCGACTTGAATTGCGCGAGCTGCGCGGCGCGATCGCGAACCCGCTGCTCGAGATCGGTGTTGAGGGCCCGGATCTCCAGCTCGACCCGACGGCGATCGCTGGCATCCGTCTGCACGGAGACGTACTGGTGGATGGCACCAGCCGGGTCGCGAATGGGGGTGATCTGGAGCTGTACCCAGTAGGGCTCCCCCTCGCTCGTGTAATTGGTGAGCTCGGTGCGGATGGAGTGCCCCTCGCGGATCGCCGTGGCGATCTGGCGAACCGTCGCCCGATCCGTCTCCGGGCCCTGCAGCAGGGCGCCGGGCTTGCGCCCCCGCATGTCGTCGAGCGTATAGCCCGTGCGTTCGGAAAAGGCCCGGTTGACCCATTCCGTGCACCCGGTAGCGTCGGTGATGATCACCATGTTTTCCGTATGGTTCGCCACCATCGACAGCTTCGCCAACTCGTCCTGCACCAGCTTCTGTCGCGTGACGTCGTGCAGCACGCCCACGGCGCCCCCGCCGGGGATGGGGGCGAGCGACAGCTCCATCCAGAGGAGCGTACCATCCGTGCGCAGCATCCGGACCAGCAGCCGGTCAGCAGCGGAGTCCGGGGGGACCGCCGTGCGCAGCCGCTGCAACACGACCGGGACATCGGCCGGTGCCACGAAGGCGACCAGGTGGCGGCCGAGCACATCGCTGACGGGCTGCGCCATCACACGCGCCCACGCGCCGTTCACGAAGACGAACGTCCCGTTGGCGTCCGTCTCGAACACCACCTCGGCGAGCAGCTCGACGCGTCGGCGCATGCGAGCCTCCGCCTCCACCAGCGCTTCGGTGAGGCGGTAAGTCGCCTGAATGTGCAGGTCCGTTGCGAGCAGCTGGTCGTCAGCCGTTCGGGGCTCGACCGGTTCCTCGCCCACCGGGAGGGACTCCACCTGCTACCCGCTGGTCTCGGTGTCGGCGGCCGCTCAGGCGGCGGCCGCCGCTCCCTTCATCGCGGCGATCAGGTCCACGCTGGTCGCCACGCCGGCATACAGCGGGAAGACGCTGGTGCAGAAGAAGTCCTGCTCGGCCGGCGTGCGCGACGAGGAGCAGTCGGAGACGATCGTCACGGCGTAGCCCCGCTCGTACGCCGCACGACCGGTCGAATCGATGCACAGCGACGTGACCATGCCACAGACGAGCGCGTTGGAAATGCCGCGCGCGCGGAGGGTATCATCGAGCGACGTGTTCGAGAAGGCGTTGAACCCCACCTTGCCGGTCACGTAGCGGATGCGGTCGCCGAAGGCGAGCAGCTCGGGGATCGTTTCGGCGCCCTTGGTGCCGGCCTTGAACGCGCCGCTCTTCTTGATCTGGTCCAGAATCCCGACCGAGTTCGCCAGCGCCCGATAGTCGGGCTCCAGCACGATGGGCGTCGAGATGATGGTCAGCTCGGTGTCCTGCATCGCGCGGATGAAGTTGAGCGCGTTGTGCAGCACGGTATCGACGCGGTTCGGTTCCTCCACGACGCCACGGAGGATGCCGTCCTGGGCGAAGTAGTCGTTCTGATAGCCGACGAGGATGAGGGCGGTCTTGCGCGGATCCATGGTTCGTGCTCCGGGGTAGACGGCGGACCACCGGATCCCTGCACCACGTCGCACGGGGATCTCTGGCTCGCCAGGCCGCAATCTAAGGGGCGACGCCCCGTTGGCCCATCCACGCGCGGTGATCCGCTGGCGGATGAAGTGAATCTCATTGGCGGGTCGGTGCGCCGGGCAGGCGCGGCACGAGTGCCACGGCACGCAGGGGACCACCGGTCCCGCCGCGGATCTTCATGGGCAGGGCCACCAGCAGGGCACCGGTGGGCGGGAGCGCCTCGAGGTTGGTCAGGTTCTCGAGGCCCAGCACGTTGTGGGCGGCTGCGAGGCGGTGGACGCGGAACTCGGTGGACTGCCCGACGTCGATGGAGGCCACGTCGACACCGAGGGCGGCCACCTGACGGGACTGCACCAGCAACGCTGCGGCATCCTCCCCAAAGCTTGGAAAATGGAGGGCATCGGTCCGCCCGGGGCGGTCATCACCCAGATACGCCTTGCGATCGGGCCACCGCCGGCTCCACCCCGTGCGCACCAGCACCATCATGCCGCGGCCGATCGGACCATGCGCCCGTTCGAATCGGAGGACGTCGTCGTGCGTGAGCCGGTAGTCCGGATTGGCCGCCGCCTGCGCCGAGATGTCGATGACCACGGCCGGCCCGAGGAATTGGGAGGGCGGAATGGCGTCGCTGCTCAGCCCCTTCGCGTCAAAGTGGATCGGCGCGTCGAGGTGGGTCCCGCCATGCTCGGGCGAGGCGAACCGGCTCGCGGCGTAGAACCACCCGCCCGGCACCGGGCCGCGCGCGAGGGTGTCCACGGAAAAGGCCGAGGGCGCATTGGGCCAGTAGATCGTCTGCGCGTCGTAGGCGTGCGTCAGGTCCACGATGTCGAACTGCGTCAGGTCGATCCGCGGCGGCTCGGCCCCCTTCGACGCGCAGGCGGAAGCTCCGGCAAGCGTGCCGGCAAGGAGCAGGGCGCGTACGATGGAACGGGAGAAGACGGGCCGCATGACACGCTCCAACGGGGAGGAGTTACTGGTAGGGGAACCAGAACGTAGCGAGCGGGGCGAGATCGAGCGTCAGGGTCACGCGGCAATAGCGCCCGGTGGCAAGCGGCCGGTGCGAGGCACTCACGGCACCCGCCTCGAGGAGGCTGACCACCCCGGCCATACTCAGGTGCATGTCGTGCGCCTCCACCTGCACCTCGCCGCGCACCGGCGAGAGATGCGAGGCCCGTGACGCCGCCTCGCCGTTGAGCGCCGCGATCAGATCCCCCACATCGCCGTGCAGGTGCAGGATGGAGGCCGCCGTGGGATGATCCGCTCGCACCCGTTCGGGGAGCCGATCCCGCAATTGCCGACGCGCACGATCGAGGATCTCGACGCGCGCCGGAGGTGGAACCAGTGATGCCTGTCGCGCCGAATCCGGTGGGTTCACGCGGTCTCCCGTGCAATCGTACCCGGGCCAGTGTCGCGCCAGTGAACCGATATGCTCGGACACGGGCTGGACGAACGGCGACAGTTTATCCCGGCTCGGCCTGCCGTGGTAGGGCGTCGCCGATGCTGGATAGTGCGCGATTTCCCGAGGGCGCAGGGCGCTGGTGACGACCCGTTGGTCCTATGGCACATGGACCTGCCGACGCCTCTTCCACGGGAACCAGCCGCCTGCCACTCAGGCGCCACTGGTGGCTGCCTGCGGGTTGCCCCACAAAAAAATCGCCGGATCCCGAAGGACCCGGCGACTCGTGGTGCTCCAGCGTCCTCAGGGACGCGCCGGCCCCATGATGTTGCGGGCATAGAGGGCGATCACGATGGCAATCAACGCGATCTGGCCGATGGGGCCCACCGCGAGAATGCCCTGAAAGATCCCCGAGATCAGCAGCAGGGGGAGCTTGACGATCGGAAGGAGCCAGTCGGCGTTGGCCGGGTGATCAAAGAACGGCATGCGGAAGGCCTCGGATGCAGGGCGAAAGTGGAACGTGAAGCCTAGTGGCCCCCGGAGAGCTCCGCCAGCGCGTCCCGGGCAATCACGCCGAAATCCCGATCGCCGTACCCCTCCGCGATCACCGCGTCCATCCGGTCCCCGATTCCGGGCAGCGCGGCCAATGGGCGCCCACCAGCTGTTTCCACCATGAGCCGGATGTCCTTTCGGGCCATGACGAGTTCGAAGCTGGGGTCAAACTTCCCCTGACTCATGTTCCGCCCCCGATTCTGGAGGATGGTCCCGGGGTTGAACAGCTCCAGGAGCTTGAGTGCGTCCGGCGCGCTCACCCCACGGGCAGACGCGATGGTGAACACATCGGAGATCAGCGCGCCCATCCCCAGCAGGAAGGCATTGCCGACCAGCTTGTAGACCGCCGACAGGTCGGGGCGCTCCCCCCAGTAGTGGACCGACGCGGCTTGCCGCTCGAGGGCCGGGCGCACGGCTTGATACTGGGTCTCCGGTCCGGACACCAGAATGAGCCCCTGAGCCTGGCGCGCCGCGGCCGGGCCAATGAAGACCGGGGCGTGCAGATACCGCACCCCCTCCGCTTGGAGCCGCGTCATGCGCTCGGCCGTGAGGTCGGGGCGCGTGGTGGTGTGGTCCACCACGACGGCGTCGGAGGAGAGCCCGGAGCGCATCGCGGCCATCACCTCCTCCACCACGGCATCATCACGCAGCACGAGGTGGACCCGTTCGGCGCCTCGGACGGCTTCAGCCGGCGATTCGGCAACGGTCGCACCGAAGGCCGTCAACGCGTCGGCTTTGGCCCGCGTGCGATTCCAGACGGTGACCTGATCGCCGCGTCCGCAGGCGGCCTCCACGAAGCCGCTTCCAAGCAGCCCGGTTCCGAGATAGGCAATGCGTGTCATGACGGAAAGCTAGTGGATTCGACCCCTGACCAGCGGCCCCGCCAGGGCCAGCGCCACGGTGCTCCCCCCGATCCCGCCGAGGACTACGGCTGCGGTGAGCTGTCCAGGCGTCTCTGCGCCTCCAGTCATCAGAAAGGGCCCCGTCGAGGCGACCGTACCCAGCAGCACCCACCACCGGTCCGTCGCACCGGCAGATCGCGCGGCAGCCAGCTGCGCGGCAACGCCGCCAGCCAGGACCAGTCCAGCCAGCGACTCCGGCGTCAGCGACTGACCGAATCGTGCCCGTGCGATCAGCGCACCAGCCAACACGGACGGCAGGACGAGCCACACGACGGCCGCCGTACGCCGCCGGTCGGACCGCACGGCCGCGGCGAGTCCCGCCAGGACAATCCCGAGCAGGCCCATGCGCCACGACCGTTCGAATGGGGCCTCGGCATCCGGATCGGCACCCGCCGATACGTCGGTGATCGTGAAACCCGGGGGTGGCGCCAAGGTCGCGCGCAGCCCGGACTGGATCCGCTGGGCGCGCCGCGGAGTCCCGCGTATCTCGTAGTGGACGTAGCGCACATAACGCTGCGCCTCCCGCTCGATGGCCATCGGGATGGTGTGCTCACGGAAGGTCGCGACATCTCGCAGCCGGACCCGCAGGCCGCGCGAGGTTGGCACAGGCGTCTCCCCGAGACGCGTGAGCGTTCGAAGCGCGGCGCCGTCCTCTCGCACCGATACCGGCTGATCATCGCCACCGATCGGCAGGGTGAGACGGCCGACCAGCCCCCCCGCGTCGCCCGCGACCGTAGCCGCCATGTCGTGGATCGGCAGCCCGAGGCGCGCCATGGTACCGCGATCCGGCTGGATGAGGATCTCCCGCCCCGGAGGCGTCTCGCGCCATGGGCTGCTTGAGACGCGCACGTCGCGGACGCGCGGCATGCGCTCCAGTCGGGCAACGAGGGCTGTCGCCAGGCTGTCCAGTGGCTCCCACTGATATCCGGCGAGCTGCAGCCGGAAGGCCGAGTGCCCACGGCCGTCGTCTCCGGCGTGGTAGGCCGGTCCGGTCCCCTGCACCAGGAGCGCCATGCCACCAACCTGCGTGGCGCGTGCGACGAAGCGCGCCTGCAGGCGCTGGGGCGCTGTCGCGCCCGGTGTCGCCGGATCGATCTCCACGAGCACCTGCGCCTCGGCCCCAGCACCTGACGCCCGCGTGATTCCGGCGACCGGGTCTGCCATGGCCAGGCGTTCAAAAGGGCGCACGACGGCATCCACGAGGGCGGGATCGGTCCCGCGTGGCGCCGTGACCTCCAGGCGAAGGGTCGAGCCGTCCGGCGCGTCCGCCTGCCTGGGGGTGGACGCGAGGGCCGTCATCCCGTACCAGAACCCGCCGACCGTCCACGCGACCGTCAAGGTGATGGCCCACGCCGGCCGGCGGATCAACCGCCGCATGCCGCGCCGCGCCCGCAGACGCCCGGTCCGCCGCAGCACGCGGACACCCCCCAGTGCCAGTGGCCCGCGGCCGCGTGGACAACGCTGCGACCGCGCCAGCGCAGAGACCGGCGCGACTCCGGCGACGCTCGCGGCACAGGCCGCATGCCAGAGAACCAACGCCAGCAGCGCGACCAGTGGGGGTACCAGCCTCGAACGAACGGCGGGCGTGAGGAACCCGATGGGCAGGACCATCGCCAGCCACAGCAACGGCGCCGACACCCGGTATCCCCAAGGGGCAAGCCGAAGAAAAGGTGGACGCGGTGCCCCTGCCGAGTCGCCTCCTGCCAGCATCGCCAGTGGTCCGACCGCGAGACTCAGCACCACGAGGGACGCGATGGGCACGGCGCGCCCCCAGAGCACAAGCGTGAGTACCGTGGCACCAAGTGCACTCGCGGTCGCGACAAGGGCCCGCCCCGCGATCCCCACGTGGCCCCACCGGAGGAGGCAGAGCACAAGAACAGCCAGGACCGAGACCGAGAACCGGTGGGCGACCTGGTTCTGCTGTCGGGTCAATCCTTCCGTGCCGTCGCGCACCACCCGGAGCTGGATCCCCGCCGGCAGGTCAGTCCTCAGGCCGGCGAGTTCCCGTCGTATGGCGACCATGGTGGGTCGGGGATCCATCCCCGGGTGGCCCTCCGCCTCCAAGCCGACCACCGGCTGTCCATTGAGCCGATGAAACCGGCCATGGGATTCGTCCGTCGCGCGGATGGTGGCCAGTTCGCCGAGCGGGCGGTGCGCTCCCCGGGGCCCGCTGATGGGCAGTCGAGCCAGCGCCTCCTCGGACTCGGGGCGGTCATCGAGACGGATCGACCGCTCGGCCACCACCGTCCGATCGATGCCGATGGCGATCACCTCGCCCGCGGCGCCGAGCTGTTGCGCCACCTGGGCAGAGGAGAGCCCAAGGGCACGCGAGCGCTGCGGGTCAATCGTGATGCCGAGACCGGCGGAGGTCCCCCCCACCGGGGTGACGCGTGCCACGCCGGGCAACGCGCGCAGCCTCGGCATGACCACCGTCTCGAGCAGATGCTGCAGGGCACGCGAGGTTCGCGGTCCTTCGAGGGTCAGCATCACCAGCGGGACCATGACGGTCGACCCCGACGCCTCCTGCGTCACTTCCGGGTTTGACACCCCCTCGGGGAACGTGGGGCGAAGCCGCTCGAGGTACTCCCGTACCCCCAGCCGGATCCACGCCACGTCAACCGCCGGGTCGAGTGTGGCCGTCACGGTTGCGACGGCCTCTTCACTGGTGCTACGCACGGTGTGAATGCCACGCACGCCATGAAGGGCCCGTTCCACCGGTGCGGTCAGCTCCCGTTCGACCAGCAGCGCTGACGCTCCCGGCCAGTGGATGCGAACCGTGAGCGTCGGGCGCGGTCCCATCGTGCGCTGGAGCAGCGGCAGATGCGGTGCCGCCATCATCCCAGCCAGCAGGAGAGCGCCCAGCACCGGCCAAGCGACCGCGCGCGAGGCCGACGTCATGCGCGCCGCCGTCTCCGTTCCACCGCCAGATAGACCGCTGGCAGCAGGTACGAGGTCACCATCCACGCCATCGCGATTCCACCCACCAGTGTGGCGGCGAGTGGACGGTAGAGAGCGGCCCCACGCGCCGTACCGGCCAGCAGCGGCAGGACGCCCACAATCGTGGTGAGCGCCGTCAGCAGAATGGCCCGCACGCGCTCTCGACTGCCGCGCCGGATGGCTTCGGCCAGCGGCCAGCCGGCCGCCTGCTGCCGCCGAATGGCATCCAGCTTCACCACGGCCTCATTGTCGACCATCCCGATCAGCAGGACCATGCCGATCAGGCTGACCACATTCAGTGACTGCCCCGTAAGCCACAGGGCCATGAGAGCGCCGGCGACCGAGAGGGGCACGGTGAGCAGTACCACGCAGGGGGTAAGCAGACTGCCGAATTCCGCCGCCAGCACGAGAAACACGAGCGCCGTGGCCACCAGCCCCACGGTGCGCAGGTGCCGGCTGTTGCGTGCTCGATCGGCCTCGGCACCCGTCACCTGCCAGAAGACACCGGCCGGTGGAGGGTGCCACATCCTGCGGGCCTCCAGCCCGAGGGCCACGCGGTGCGTAGTCCCCGCCAGATCGGCGGAGAGGACCTGCGCCTCGACCACGTGTACCGGACGCTGGTCGATGCGCTCGATCACCACCGGCTCCCACCGGAGTGTGCGGGTGACGAGCTGCGCCAGTGGGACCCCACGCACCGGCTGCCGCAGGGCGGCCTCCAACGTGCGGTCTTCCGCGTGTCCGCCACGCAGCATGATCGGGATCTGCTCATCCGTCCGGCGGACCGTGGAGCCGGGCACGACGCCAACCAGGCCACGGAGCGCCGCGGAGATGGCCGGTGGATCGATACCAAGAAGCGCCATCCGATCCCGACGCAGCGTGAGCGCCTCGACCGGTTGCGCCGTGTCATATGCCGTTCGCACCTCCGTCAGGCCGGGGATCCCCCCCAGCCATCGACGCACCGAATCGCCCCACGCCCGGGCCATGGCCTCTCCCGGTGCGTGCACGAGTACCCGGACCGTACGCGCGTCGCGCCCGAAGAGCGCCGCAAATTCCGAGTAGCCGCCCGGATCGAGCGTGAGCGTCCCGGCTGCCACCAGATCGGGTAGCGCGTCTCGCATTCCCCGTGTCAGGGCCGCCGCCGTGCGACCTCGAGGAACCGGGAGGAGTACGCGCGCCGTGGCGGGCGATCCGGGAGCGGCGCCGGCCAGTACCTCCTCGTCCGTTGCCACGCCGACCCGAGCGTGGACCCGACGAACGCCGAGGGTCCGGGCCGCCCGTTCGATACGCGCCACGGCCTGCGTGGTGGATGGCAGCGGACTGCCGGCCGGCAGCACAAGGTCGGCAACGACGACGCCATCGTCTACAGATGGGAGCAGCTCCCGCGGGAGCCGCGCGAACAGGAGCCCGGTCACGGCGAGGCAGAGCAGCGCCGCGACCAGCACCGGGCGTGGATGCGCAAGGGACCACATCACGGCGCGCTCATGGTGCTCGATCCAGCGATCGAGCCGTCCGTGCCGGGCCGGGCGTGGCATTGGCGGGGGGCCCCCGCGGGGTGGTGCCCCGGCGACCAACATGACGGGGAGCAGCGTCAGGGCAAGGACCAGACTGGTGAGCGAGGTGACCACCACACTGAGCGCCAGATCGCGAAAGAGGGCGGCGGCCAGTCCATCGATGAGCAGGACCGGTCCGAAGACGAGCACCGTGGTCAACGTGCCCGCCACCAGCGGCGCCGCCACCTCGGCGGCCCCAGTGACCGCCGCGTCCGCCATCCCCTCGCCCGCCTCCTGACGACGACG
>Ga0315902_10010406_pt1 | contig 12303 bp, 8 predicted proteins | sample LakEriMetagenome_9_FD_203523 | JGI IMG/M metagenome (GOLD analysis project Ga0315902, IMG submission 203523) | Freshwater fungal communities from buoy surface, Lake Erie, Ohio, United States - Buoy 12 MA117 | ecosystem: Environmental > Aquatic > Freshwater > Lake > Lake biofilm | place: USA... | reverse complement strand
TCGAGCGTAGGCTGGAGGTATTGGCCGAGCGTGAGGAAATCGACGCCGTGGTCGATGAGATCCGCGAACACGTCGAGCAGTTCGTCCCGCGTCTCGCCGAGGCCGAGCATGAGGCCGCTCTTCGTCTTCACGCTCGGCATGATCCGCTTGGCGTCCGCGAGCAAGCTCAGCGTCCAGGCATACACGCTCTTGCGGCCGCGAACGGTGCGGTAGAGACGGGGCACCGTCTCGGTGTTGTGGTTGAAGACGTCGGGCTTCGCCTCCATCAGCCGCTCGAGCGCCCCTTCCTTGCCGATGAAGTCGGGCACGAGCACCTCGACGGCGGCGCCCGTCGCGGCCCGCACCGCCTCGACCGTGCGACGGAAGTGGTCGGCCCCGCCGTCCGGCAGGTCGTCGCGGGTGACGCTCGTGATCACGACGTGCTTCAGGCCCAGGCGACGCGCGGCCTCCGCCACCCGCTCGGGTTCGTCGAGTTCGAGCGCCTCCGTCTTGCCCTTCGGCACCGAGCAGAAGCCGCACGGCCGCGTGCAGACGTTGCCGAGAATCATGAACGTGGCCGTCTTCTGCGACCAGCATTCGAGCCGGTTGGGACACTTCGCCGACGAGCAGACGGTCTCGAGGTTCAGTTCGGCGATGAGGCTCGCCGTCTCGCCGTGGCCGCCCCCGGTGCCGAGGTTCTGCCGCAGCCACGGAGGGAGCCGCCGCGGCGTCGGCGGCGCATCGACGCCCACGTCGCCGATGATCGGCAGGGAAAACGACGATGCTGACACGGTTTCATCCGACACGGCTCACCACCTTTGCTCCGCGGTCTTCGGCCCGGGGAACGGGCACCGGAAATCCCGATTGGATGCTCGTGCGCTCGAACCCGAAGGCATCGCCGATCTGCTGCACGAGCGCCGTCCGCACGTCCTGCATCCGCACCTGCCGCTGCAGGTCGGCCTGCACCGACCCCATCGTACGCGTCGGCACGTTCGCGGCGAATGCTCCCTGCGGAACCGCGAGCACCGCGTCGAGCGGCTCGGATCCCGGGCTCACGTTGACGAACGCGCCGTGGCGGACCACCCCGCGACGCAGGGTGACGCCCACCGCCGCCAAGAGACCGGTGCGGCCGAACACGCCGGGCACGCCCGGATGCCGGGCAGGCCCGCACCGCACCTGCCGCAGAGCCGCCTCCAGGGCCGTCTCGAGCCGCGGGAGATAGCCGCCGAGATCGTGCCGCGCGAGCCCGACGTCCTCGAGCGCCGCGAACAGCGACACGACGACCTGCCCAGGCCCGTGCAGGACGGCGCCGCCCCCGCGGCCCACGAACCGCAACGCGAGGCGTCGTTCCCGCAGTTCGTCGTCGGTGAGGAGCACGTCGGCCCGCGAGCCAAGCCGGCCGATGGTGATCAGCGGTTCCAGTTCACAGACAAGCAGCGTCGGCGGGCGGGCGTCGGGCTCCGACACCTCCCAAGCCAACCGTTCCGCCATCGCCAGATAGGCGTCGAAGCCGATCCGGCCGGCCAGCCACGCGGCCAGCGGCCGGCGATGGCGCGGCGCGGCGGAACCTGCGGGCGGCGACTGCGGACGGGCGGGTCTCATGCCGCCGTTGTACCACGGAAGGCCTACCGCGCGGCGTATTCGTCGAGCAGCGACTCGATCCGCCCGAAGACGTCGGCCATCTGCTCGGCGTCGGGCAGGAGCGTGACGCGAAAGTGGTCGCGGTAGGGCACGTTGAAGCTCGACCCCGGCGCCACGAGCACGTGCTTCCGCTCGAGGAGATCGAGGGCGAAGGCCTGGTCGTCGAAGGCGTTGACGCCGCCGGGCAGCCGGTCGGCATGCACCTTCACGAAGGCATACATCGCCCCCTGCGGCGGCATGACGGAGAGATACTTGCTCTTCCGCACCGCGTCGAGCATCGCGGCCCGCGTGGCATGCAGCCGACCGCCGGGCTTCGTGAGGTCGAGGATCGATTGATGCCCGCCGAGAGCCGTCTGCACGGCATACTGCCCGGGCACGTTGGAGCAGAGCCGCAGGCTCGCCAAGAGCTCGACCGCCTGGATGTAGTCGCGAGCATGCTCCCGCTCGCCGGAAAACACGAGCCAGCCGACGCGCAGACCGCAGGCCCGGTAAACCTTGCTCAGGCCACCGAACGTGAGGCAGAGGAGCGAGTCGTCGAGGCTCGCCGCCGGCACGAACTCCGCGCCGTCGTAGAGCATCTCGTCGTAGATTTCGTCGGCGCAGAAAACCAGATGCCGCTGCCGCGCGATGTCGGCCAGTGCCGCGAGCGTCTGCCGCGGGTAGACCGCGCCCGTGGGGTTGTTGGGATTGATCACGACGAGCGCGCGGGTCCGCGGCGTGATGAGTCGCTCCACCTCGACGGGGTCGGGCACGAAACCCCGCTCGGGGCGGCAGGGGTAGTGCACGGCCTTCGCGCCGTGGATCACCACGCTCGCCGTCCAGAGCGGATAGTCGGGGCTCGGCACGAGCACCTCGTCGCCCGGGTTCAACAGCGCCCGCATGGCGAGCATGATCAATTCGGACACGCCGTTGCCGATGAAGACGTCGTCGGCGGTGACGTCCATCACGCCGCGGCTCTGCTGCTGCATCACCACGGCCTCGCGGGCCGGAAAGATCCCCTTCTGGTGCGAGTAGGGATCGGCCTGGTGGAGGTTTTCGACGACGGCCACCCGCATCGAGCCCGGCATCCGAAACCCGAAGGCGCCGGGATTGCCGATGTTGAGCTTCACGATCTCGTGCCCCTCCCGCTCGAGCTGCTCGGCGCGGCGGGCGAGTGCCCCGCGGATCTCGTAGCGGACGTCGTGGAGGTGCTCGGAAGCGCGGAGTGGGGGAAGGCTCATGCGAGCACTGTACATCAAAAAAAGGTGTCAGGACTCTTTTCCGAGCCTCCCGCCTTGGACCATGGGCACGTTTCGTCCGGAAAAGAGTCCTGACACCTTTTTTCATTTCGCGAGGGCGGCGTGCAGGGCGTCCCAGGGGAGCGGCACCCAGGGCACGGCCCCAGGCAGGCTGGTGCGCTCGGCGCCGGCGACGGACCGCGGCTCGAACCCGCCCGCCTCCACCTTCTCGGCGGCCCTGTCGACCGCGGCAGAGAGCCGTTCGAGCCACTCGGGCACCTCGACGCCCGACCCGCTCGCCACGCCACGAAAGCCCGCGGCCTTCGCCTCGAGCGCGGCTCCGGCGCCGGCAGGCTCGCCGGTCGCCAGCTCGGCGGCCGCGGGTTCCACGAGCGCCTCGAGTTCGTCCTGCTCGAGCGCGGCCGTGAACGGCCGCCGCACGCGATCGGCCACGCTCGCCAGCCGCACGCCCCATTGCTTCTCCAGCTGCGCGAGCCGCTCGACCAGCTCCGCGGCCGTCTCGGCGGTCTCGTCCCGCATCCGCCGCCGCCACGACTCGGCGGCCTGCACGGCCCCGCGGCGGGCGAGCACACGATGGGCCATGTTCACCGGCCGCAGCGTCCAGGCGATCCGATCGTACTCGGCCTTCACTCGCAGGTAGTCCAGCAGGATGTGCAGGCACTCGCCGCGGTCCGACTGCGTGGTCGTCGAGTTCCAGTCGCGGTACTCGGCGTGGTTCTCGGCGATGCTCTCGAGCACGAGCCGCAGTCGGGCCACCGCCTGGTTCATGGGCAGCGCGCCGCTGGCGAGATCCTCGAGCAACCGGGTGGGCTGCCGTGGCCTTCGAACTTCGCCGCGGGACTCCTCGCCCGTGAAATCCTCGGGCTCCGCCCGCTCCAAGAGCCGCTCGAGGTGATGCCGCACGCCGCCGCGGAGAATGCCGCGGAGCGACGCCGGCGTGAGGATGTGCTGCGTGAACAGTCCACTGCCGTAGTCTTCGATGAACTGTCGCGTCGTCGCGAAGGCCTTGTCGTCCCGCACCCGCTCGAGCACCGAAAGCCGCAGTTGGCGGGCGTGGGTCATCCAGGTCTCGAGGAGCCGGGGCACGAGCAACGCCAGGCCGTCGAGAATCCTCAGGGTGGCGACCTCCGCGGATGCATCGGCGGCCGATGCGCTCTCCACGATTCGCTCGACGAGCGACCCCGTGGCCGCCTCGAACACGCGGTCGAATTCGCTCACGCTGGCGGCTCCCGGCGGCCGGCGGCTCTCGAGCGCCTTCGCCAGCTGGACCAGCTCCGCAGTTTCCGTCACGAGCCCCACGCGCGGGAGGCAGGCGGCGAGCCGCTCGAGCAATCGTTCACGGCTGCGGGCCCGTGCGATCCTGTCGGCGCGGCCGCCGCGGGAGAGCGGCACGTAGAGCACGGCCTTGCCGACGAGCCGGCCGCGCACCGCCTCCAGTTCCGTTCTGGCCGTCTGCGTGTCGCCCGCGAACAGCGCGGCGAACAGCCGGCCGATCGGCCCGCCCCGCCGCTCTCCTGTCCGGCCCACGTGCAGCCGCGCCGCGAGAACCCACAGGGTCTCGCTCGCCCGCACCGCGGCATCCACCAGCCGCTCCGCCGCGGCGTCACGCTGCCATCGCAGCCGGTCGAATTCGGTGGGCGACATGCCCGGCGGCGGCGTCTGGTCGCGGCCAGCGACGACGGTGGCCGCGCCGACGAGCCCGCGCCTCAGCCGGCGCAGCGAATGCCGCCAGCCGATCACGGCGTCGATCTCCTCGCGGGACGGCGTCGTGCCCGCGGTCGCGTCGGCCGCGCACCACGCCGTGACCGCCCGACCCATGAGCCGGATCGTCCCGGCGAGCAGCTCGGCGGCGTCTTCGAGCGCGGCCGGGCCTCCGGCCACCGCGCCCGGCGCATCGACGTCGATCATGCCGCCATCGACGCCGTCGTCGGCGGAATCGCGCCACACCATCGACTCATAGGCCGAGGCCACGCTTTCCTCTCCGCTCGACCGCTCGTCGTCGGAAATCTCGTCGTCGTGATCCGGGCCGGCGCCGCGGCGGCCGCCGGGCTCACGGCCGGCGGCGGCGGTCTCGACGAGGTCGACCAGGGAGGTGGTGTTGGCCTCCATGAACTCGAGGAATCGCCGCAGCCGCAGCCGCCCGTCGGGCGACGTGTCGGCGGCGGCGAGATCGACCCACCGTGTGGCGGCGGCGAGCCACAGCCCACCGGTATGCTCCACGGCGTCGCCTTCCAGGAGCGATGCCCAGTGGACGAGCAGGCCCTGTGCGCCGTCGAGATCTCCCTCGCCGAGGAGCGCCTGCGCCGCCTGGGCGTGCGTCCGCGGCGAGGTGAAGGCGGCCACCTCCTGCCGCCAGAATCCCGGCGGTGTCGCCGGCGCGGTCGCCCGGCGCTTCTCCAGCGCGTTGATCACCTCGCGGGTCGAGGCGGAGATCTCACGGCCCGACACGTGCGGCACGCCGGAAACCGTCGTCGTCGCAAATCGATCCCACCAGGCCGCCAACCGGTCGAGCGCCGAAGCCGCCCGCATGGCGACCGCCTGACCGCCGGTGACCTCGGCCTGCCGCCAGGCTGCGGCGTAGCCGTCGAGGATCGACTCCGTCACCTGCACGAGATCGTCGACCCGCGGATCCGCGAGGCTCTCGCCGCCCGGCTCGTGAAGTGGAAACTGGCCCGACATGCCGAGGATGTTCCACGGATCGACGGTCGCGCCGCACTCGACGGCCCGAAACAGCAGCGCCGTCGCCTCGTCGAGCTGGTCGAGCGCCCGCTCCACGCCCGCGGGTGGGCGCATGAGGCTCCGTTTCGCCGCCACGACGCGGCCGGTGATCCGGGCGAACATCCGGGCCGAGGCCGCCGGCACCTCGCCGGCGAGGCGTTCGGCGACCGCGGATCGACCGAGCCGTGCGAACACCGCCGCCAGCGCGACGTTCTCCACCTGCCGGGCGCGGCGGCCCGCGAGCACCGCGTTGATGTGGCGGCGGACGCCGCCGAAGGGCTGATGCAGCCGCCGCGCCTCCTCCTCGAGCCGGCGGGCGTGTTCGGCGGGCAGCGTCGTGAGCAGCCACCGATAGAACTCGTCGCGATAGCCGGCGATCCGTGGCAAGAGTTCGGCCAACGGCAGCGACGCCTGCCGGGCTCCGGGGCCGTGGCCCGAAAGACCGGCCGCCATCAGGATGACCCCCGCCAGCACGGCGCCCGACTCCCACCGGAGCTGCGCGTCGATCTCCGGCGACAGGTCGCCCGTGGTCCGCACCTGCCCGGGCCAGGAGAGAATCCCGTCGAGCGTCACCTGCTGGAGCACCATCCGGCGATAGGAACCGCTCTCGTCGATCCGTGCCGGATCCCACATGCCGAAGAGATAATTGGGGCGACTCGCGGCCGGGTGAAGGAAGTCGAAGGCCCGCGGATCGACCGCCAGTTCCTCGAGCAACTCGGGGTCGAAGTCGGCCTGGCGGAGGAGCGTTGCCGGCGCCGACCGCAGGATCGCGAGGGCCGAGCCCACCATCTCACCGTATCGCCCGTGCGCCGACCCGACGCCGGCGAGGTACAGCGGTATCGGACGCACCCGCTCATGCGGATACGGCTCCGAGAGCCGGCCGTTCTCGAGCACGGCGACGGGCCGCCAGCCCGCGTAGTCGTTGAGCCGGTCGATCGCGGCCGCGACGACGGACTGTGGATCGGAGTCGTCGCCCGCTGCGGCCGCGGCGAGCACGGCCTGGGCCGCAGCCATCACGAAGAAGGGCCGCTCGATGCCGCCGGGGGGCTGATGCTCGAGGAGATCGTCGTGGAATTTCCGGTAGCCGGGGAGCAGCCGCTCGAACACCAGTTCGATGACGAGGCGGGCCTGGGCCGGATCACGAAACGCCGCCTCGCTCGCGGCCAGGTCCGCGAGCCGACAGGCGAGGGCCGACTCGACCCGCGCCGCCGTGTCGGGCTGCTCCTCGGCCCCCTCGCGACCGGCCGGCTCGGCGGCCGCGAACAGCGCATTCATCGCCCGCCACGCCGCCGGATCGAAGGCGCCGGATGAAAAACTGAAATACCCCAGCACGACCGCGGCAGGATCGCGGGCACCGGAGGGCTGCGGTGCCGGCGGCATCAGGCTCGGGTTCCGGGGTCAGGGTGCTTCATGGCGGCACGCCCACAGGTTACCACTTTGCAGGCGCCGGGCAGGAGTGCGTGGCGGCTGCACGCGGCCGGCTCGCGGTCCGGGGGCTTTTTTGCTTCCCGCGGGGGGCGAACTATTCTCGTTCCCATGAACCATCCGATGTCCTTGCTCCCCCTGCTCGCGATCGCTCTCCTCCTGCCGGCCGCCCCGGCCCGCGCGGAGGCCGTCGTCTGCGGTTCGGCCGCCGACGAGTTCGCGGCGCGGGCCGCGGGCCTGGAGCGGCAATGGATCGTCCAGATCCCATCGGGCGTCGGCGGTTGGCGGCTCGGTCACGTGTCCGTGGGCGACGGGCTCGTCGTGGCGCAGACGGGCGATGGCGGCGTGCATGCGATCCAGGCCGCGCGCGGTGTCGATGACGTTCCCCCGGGCACGCTCCTCTGGTCGCAGCGGATCGGCACGCCCGGCGGGCCGTCGGGCTCCGCGGGCATCGGGCCACAGGTCGTCACCGTGGCCCGCGATCTCGGCATCGACGCACTTGATCGACGCACCGGCGCCGTGGCGTGGACGAAGCAACTCGGCCAGCTTCCCGGCGCGTCCGCCGTGCCGGCAGGCGACTGGGTCTATGCGGCCGTGCCCAACGAGGGCATCCTGCGGCTGCCGGCGAATCCCTGGCGGTCGGCCGCATCGCCCACACCCGCCGGTCAGACGAAGCCCGCCGTCGCCCGCGGCAAGCAGGCGGCCACGACCACGTCGTTCGTCGAGAGCCTCGAGCCGAGGACGGTCAACGCCGGTGGCGAGGTCGCCTTCGCACCGGTGCCGCTGGCCGACGGCGTCGCCTGGAGCACGACCGACGGCACGCTCGTGGCGCTCGAACGGACGAAGCAGGGTTGGCTACGGCACGAGCTGCCGCTCGAATCGCCCCTGGCCGGGCAGCCCGTCACCCGTGGCCGCGCTGTCTTCGCGACCACCGGTCCGTACGGCGCCCCGTGGCCGGCGACGCTCGCCCGCATCGAGCTGGCCGATCCAATGGCCAAGGACAAGCCGCGGCCGGGCCTCGAACTCGCCTGGCGGGTGGCCCTGCCCGACCATCCCGAAGGCAGCCCGCTCGTCGCCGACGACACGATCGTGCTCTCGCTGGGGCCGAGCGGGATCGCGGCGTTCTCCGCCCTCACGGGCGAACTGCGGTGGCGATCCGACATCGTGGGCCAGCTGGTCTCCGTCGGCGGCGACCGCGTCTGGTGCCTCGACGCCACCGGCCGGCTCTCCGGCCTCGATCTCACCTCGGGTATCCGGCGGGCCCGGCTCTGCCTCGCCGGCCTCACGCTGCCGGTGGTCAACACGACCGGCGACCTGCTCGTGCTCGCCGCCCCGGGCGGCGTGATCACGGGATTCACCCCGGTCGCGACGCCCGCGCCGGCACCCGCAGCCGAGGATCCTGACGCCACGCGATAGCGAGCAGCTCGTAGAGATCGCGGTCGTGCCGCAGGAGCCGGTGCGGATCCTGGAAGAAGCACTCGCTCGCTACGGCGAAGAACTCGCCGTCACCTTCGGCGGCATAGTCGTCGAAGGCGGTGGAGCGTCCGTCGTCGAGCGCCTCCTCGAACCGCGCCTGGCAGGCGTCGAATCGCGCGGTCCAGTCCCGCCGATCGATGCCCGACGGCAGCGGCGGGATGCCGTCGATCTCGCCGTCCTGCATGTCGACGAGATGCGCGCATTCGTGGATCACCACGCTTCTCGGACCGTCGCGAAGCCGGCCTCCATCGATCACCCGCGGCCAGGAGAGCACCATGCTGCCCCCGCTCCAGGTTTCGCCGAGCCGCGCCTCCTGCCATTCGAGTTCCCCGCCCCCGGCGAGCGGTGTCGACCGGGGCACGACATAGTCGCCCGGGTAGACGAGCACGCTCTTCAGTCCGGCGAAGTACTCGTCGGGGAACCCGAGCGCCACGAGCCCGGCCTGGCCGGCGATCGCCACCCTCACCTCGTCGTCGATCTCCTGGCCGCGGCAGCCCTCGAACCGCTTCTCCGCCACGAACACGGTGATCCACTCGTGCAGCCGCGCGCGTTCCGCTTCCGAAAGCCATTCAACCTGCTTCACGAGCCGTCGCAGGATCGTGGTCCACGCAGCTGGAAATGGCCGCTCAAGGATCGTCCGCCTGCGCCTCGCCCGCAGCCAGCGGAAGATCATGCGTCACTGCGGCGGCGTGAGGGGCAGGCGAACCAGTTCGATCGCCAGGAGCAGGCAGCCGATCGAGACGGCCACGAACGACAACAGCAGCATCGCCGTGTAGACGTTCATTGGCGGCCGAACGTCGGAAGAATGCGGATCGTCTGCCATGGCTCGCTCCGGCGCCGTCAGGCCTTCAGCTTCGTCGTGACCTTGTCGCCACGCTGCACGATGCCCCGACTGTATTCCCTGACGAGTTCGGCGATGGCCCGGTCGGAATTGACGGAGCGGACGATGGCGCGGCCCACGTACTGACCCGCGCGATAGACCTCCAGCGTGTGTCCCACTTGGAGGCCGTCGTCGCTGCCGAGCGACACCTGGATCGACTTGTCGGCGACGGCAATGACGTCACCGTCGAGCGGCGGCACCCGATCCTTGGGCAGCGAATCGAGCGTGAGGCCACTCTGCCGCAGCAGATCGCGGGCATTGGCCACCTGCTGCTCGAGTTGCTCCTTCCGCTCGGTGGCGATGGCGAGGAACGCCTTGGTCTCCTCGAGCTGGGCGGCGAGCTTCGCCGCGTTGCCCACCTGCGTATCCACGGTCGTCTGCTGATCCCGCACCTGCCCGCGCAGCTCCTCCACCTGTGCCGCCGCCGTCTTGAGTGCCGCCTGCGCCGTTTCCAGTTCGGCGAGGGCTTTCTGCTGGGCCTGCTCGCGTTCCGCCTTTTCCTTGCGCAACTGCTCGAGCTCGCCACTCTTCTCCGCGAGAGCCGTCTGCAGCTTCGCGACGACCTGATCCCGGGAGAGCTCGGATGCTGCGATGCGTTGCGTGAGCTGCGTGATTTCCTTCTGCAGGTCGTCCCGCTCCCGCTCCGCCTCGGAGAGCAAAAACTTGTAGCCGGCCCGCTGGCCCGCGTAGCACTCCTCCGGCTTCCGCTCGATCTCGGCCTGCCAGTCGGTGTGAGAGACGTAGATCGCCCCTGCGAAGGTCATGAGCACGAGGCTCATGATGAACACCGCGAACACGAAGATTTTTCCAATGGCGTTCATCGCGACACCTGCTCGCGAGGGCGAGCACCGGAGGCCATCCCCGGCGCCGCCCTGGCGTTCCACGCTCCTATTCTCGACCGGAGCGGGGCTCCGGAACAAGCCGCCGGCCTTCCTTCGGCACAGCCCCGCCCGCCGGTGCTGTCGTGCGCCCCGGGGCCGGCCGCAGGGCTCCCGCCACCGTTGCAGCCGTCACGACCGCCACCGCCCCCCAGCCCGCCACGGCTCCCAACGCGAGCCACGGGCTCCGCCGGCCGTCGGGCTGCACACGGGCCCGGAGCGTGGCGGTGGCCCGCCGCGGCCCCCGTTCGAGCAGCCGTCCCGAGCCGTCGATCGCCGCCGAAAAGCCGGTATTGGCGGCGATGACGATCGGGGTGCGAACTTCCACGGCCCGGAAGATCGCCGCGGTGAGGTGCATGTCGAGTTCGCTCGATCCCCAGAACCAGCCGTCGTTGGTGAGATTGACGATCACGTCGGGCCGGCGGCCGGCCGCGGTGAGCGTGCGAACGAGCCCGCGCACGGCCATCGGCAGCGCGGTCTCGTAACAGATGGTGGGCGCGACCAGGCGCGCCGCGATCTCCACGGCCACGGGCTCGCGGCCGGCGGTGAGCCCCGCGGGCAGCGGCGTGAGCCGGTAGAGAAACGGGAAGCGATCCGCCAGCGGCACGTATTCGCCGAACATCACGGGATGCATCTTGTCGTAGCAGGCCAGTGGCCGACCGGCGGCGTCGAGGAACAGCCCGCAGTTGAAATACTCGACTCCGCCCGACGCCCGCGGCGTGATCACCTGCTTGTCGAGGCCGACGAGCCAGTGCGTGCCATACCGCCGCGCGTAGACGGCCAGTGCGTCGAGCCGCTCCCGGGCGAGCGCGTCGCGGGCCCGGGCCTGCCGCTCCTCCCCCTGCTTCGCGTCGGCATCGGCCGCCGCGGGGCCGAGCATCCGCTCCACGACCGCCTCGTCGAGTCGCTCGGCGGGATCGATCTCGACGAGCCCCCAGCGCCACATCGTCTCCGGCCAGACGACGAGATCGGGCTTTGAATCGCTTTGCTCGAGTCCCGCCATCGTGAGGTCGTCGTAATGCCGCGCCACGTCGCCAGCCGCATCGGGATCGTGCTTGAGTTCCGTGTCGATGGAGCCCTGCACCAGCAGCACGTCGAGCGGGGAGCCGGAGGGGGCGGGCTCCGTGGCCAGCCGCCAGCCGCCGTAGCCGAGCGTCGCGACCACGATTCCGGCGGCCGCCAGTGCCTCGCCGCGAAGCACACCGGCTCGACGTGTCTCGATCCGCGAGCGAGCCAGGGCCGCAAGCCCGGCGCACCCCGCCATCACGATGCCGCCGATGCCCACGGCCCCGACCGCATCGGCGGCCTGAATCAGCGTGGTCCAGCGCCACTGCGTGTGCCCGAGCGCGGCGAACGTGAAGCCGCCGAGCACCCAGCTCCGCAGCTGCTCGCAGGCCATCCACGCCAGCGGCGCCGCTAAGACAAGCGGCCAGCCGTGGCCATGCACGAGCCCGCGGGCGAGCCAGATGAAGAGCGGCACATACGCCGCGAGATACGCCGATAGCACGACCCAGCCGATGCTCGTAGCCGGGTGTGGCAGCCGCAGCCAGTGGATCGCGGCCAGCCAGTGGGCGAAGCCCGCGGCCCAGAGCACGAGCCAGGGCCGACGGCCGGCCAACCGCGGCTGCTGCACGATCGCCAGCCAGGGCAGCGGCGCGAGCCAGCCGAGCATCCAGAGATCGGCCGGCGGCTGCACGAGAAACATCGTGAGGGCACCGCCGAACGCCAGCAGTCGAAACCGGCGTTCCGAGTCGCGAAGCCACGAACCCACCTGTGCGATGCCCGCGCCGCTCATGCCTCGGCCTCGAACGTGGCCAGCGGCATCCCGGTCGTGACGGGTTCGTCCTCGTCGACGAGCTGCCGCACGAGCCGCCCCGTCACCGGCGCCTCGAGATCGACCGTCGCCCCGCCGCACACGAGTTCCACGACCCGATCCCCCTCCACCACCGGCTGCCCTTCGGCCACCAGCCACACCGACACGCTCACCGGCACGCTCCCCATGCCGAGCTCGGGCACCACGAGAACCAAAGCATCGTCAGGCATGTCACTCATGATGACCACAAAACGA
>Ga0315902_10010400_pt1 | contig 12309 bp, 10 predicted proteins | sample LakEriMetagenome_9_FD_203523 | JGI IMG/M metagenome (GOLD analysis project Ga0315902, IMG submission 203523) | Freshwater fungal communities from buoy surface, Lake Erie, Ohio, United States - Buoy 12 MA117 | ecosystem: Environmental > Aquatic > Freshwater > Lake > Lake biofilm | place: USA... | reverse complement strand
AATGACTAAATTTCTTAAATGAAAGCCTAAAATGCCATTAAATTATAACCATATTGCGAATTCATGGCCGAATTATTAATTAAATAGTTTCGGCCATAATTCGCAATTTTGTTTAACAGCTTCTAAACATATCTGATCTGTTTTATTTTAACATGTCTTAGCGCATAACAATTTTGTTTAACAGCTTCTAGACATATCTGTTCTGTTTGATTTTTAACATATTCAAGTGCATAACCATCTTGTTTGACAGCTTCCATACATATTTGTTCCGTTTGATTTTTAACACATTGGAGCGCACGACCATTTTGTTTCATAGCTTTCAGACATAATTGTTCCGTTTGATTGTTAATAAATTGAAGCGAAAAACCATCTTGTTTAACAGCTTCTAGACATATTTGTTCCGTTTGAATTTTGACATAATAAAGTGCATAACTATTTTGTTTAATAGCTTCCAGACATATTTGTTCCGTTTGATTTTTAACATATTCAAGTGCAAAACCAGCTTGTTTGACAGCTTCAAGACATATTTGTTCCGTTTGAATGTGGACATGTTTAAGTGCAAAACCAGCTTGTTTGACAGCTTCAAGACATATTTGTTCCGTTTGAATGTGGACATGTTTAAGTGCAAACCCATCTTGTTTGACAGCTTCAAGACATATTTGTTCCGTTTGAATGTGGACACGTTTAAGTGCAAAAGCATTTTGTTTGATAGCTTCAAGACATATTTGTTCTGTTTGATTTATACCAGGAACATTTTTCAAAGATCCACCATTCTTGATATACATCAAATCTTGCCTATATATTTTGTACCATTTATATAAATCGTTCAAATTTATAGTTAAATATAATGCTCTTGTGACAAAAGCCATTATAATCTTATCTCTATTATCCAAAAATGAAATAATTAGATTAAATATTTCTATTGGTACAACAAAATGGTTCAGATAAATAATCGAGTTCTGATAACTATTTTTAATAACATGAATCAATCCTGACGTAATTTTTCTCCCATTCTCCACATAATTGAGGAATATATCATAATCCATTATTATTACATGAATATGATCGATAATAAAACAATATAATTTTACATCAATTTTTAGTCAATAAATAATCCATAAGTGTTACTAGTGCCACTAGTAACACTGGTGGCACTAGTGCCACTTATGGATTATTCATTAAAAAAAATTGAAAAACGAATAGTCAGAAAGTAGTTATCCAGATTTAGAAGACACACGAAATGAAAGTATTCATCATCGTAATATTATTAATTTCTACCGTTTATGGAACCTTTAACTATGGAGATATTTTTGTTTCTGTAGGAGGAGGTACTGTCAAAAGGTTCAATCAAAATGGTAATTTATTACAAACCATCACGTCACCAACATTTAACAATTTTACTATGGGAATTGCTTTCGATCAAAATAGCAATCTGTACTTGGCAAAATTTGATATTAATGTTATTTCTAAATTTGATTCGAATGGTAATGTTGTCAACCAAAATTTTATGCAACCGGATCCGCAATCAGGTCCTGGGATAATTGTTACTAATTCGAAAGGTGAATTTTATGTTGGCCAGTTTACAGGCACCAAAAAATTACTTCATTTTAATCCTGATGGAACAAGAATCAATAGTTTCACAATGTTGACAGATGTAGGGGGGACACTTCATTTTGATCTAGGTTTGGATGGATGTACTGTTTATTACACATCTTTCAGTAATAAAATAAGAAGATTTAATATTTGCACTAATACACAATTAACAGATTTAGCAGCACCATCATTGCCTGTCCCATTTATTTTTGGTATTAAAGTCAGGAATAATGGAGAAATTTTAGCTGTTTCACCCGATAGAATCTTAAGATATAGTTCTGGAGGCTCTTTATTACAAACTATTCAATTTGCCCCTTGTTCAAGCATTGGTTTGTGCACTTTATTTTCATTAGCACTTGATCTTGATGGTAGTACAATGTGGGTTGGTGACATTAATTCAGGAATTGTTTACAATCTCAATATTGCAACTGGCAGTTTAATAAAATCTTTTCCTACTTCCCCTGTTACATCTTTAGGAATAGTCGAAATCTATAAATTTAACACAGTGAAAACGATTTCTGTTGCTCCATCTACACAAATTGGAACTGTTGGACAATCTATCAACTTGAATATTCAGTTGACAGGATTTAGCGGCCCCGTAAACACAACATTTTCCATTACCGGTGCAAATCCACAAATAAAATATCAAATTATTAATGGACAGGGAGTTTTCAGTTATCATGGTTCTAGCGCTGGTAATGATCTTATAACTATAACAGCAGATGGAATCACAAATAAAGTTAATGTAACGTGGGTATTACAAGTGTGCAATTATGGAGCTCGCAGATGTATCAATGGAACACAATATCAAATTTGCAGAATCAATCAAGGTTATGCCAATTTCTGGGATAACCTTGAAACATGTTGTTCTGGATATGTTTGCAATCCCAATAATAATGGTCAACACTGCATTAAACAACAAAATCCATTATTGAATACAACAACTTGCACTTTGGGACAAATGAGATGTGATACAAATACTTCTTACCAATCTTGCTATACCGACCCCAAAGGCAATATTGTATGGGGAGTGAGACAAGTTTGTGGCTCAGGACTTGTTTGCATACAATCAAATAATAATATCTATTGTATGAATCCACAAAACGTTGTTCAGCCGAGTAATTGTAGTGGCACTGATATGTTATGTACCAGTACCACAACTTATAGAAGATGCATTTCCCAATTTGGAACATTTGGATGGGGCCCCGAACAAAGTTGTGGTGCAGGAACACATTGTCACCAAAGTAATAATGTGATCTATTGTTATTGATTTTTTTATAATAAATATATCAAAATTATTCTATTGATTTAGACCAAAAAAATGAATATTTATTAGAATAAATATTTAATTGTTATTAGTATAAAAAAATATGCAAACTATTTCATTAAAAAATAAACAATTTTTCAAAGTTATAACGCCAGAAAGTAATAATTTATGGCTCGTTTATGAAGATAACCATACCGTAGGTAAAATTATAAAAACACTGAAAAAAAATTTTGAATGCTACAATGAAATTTATTATAATTCTGAAACATTACAAAGACATTTTGTCGATGAAGATTTTACCAAAACTCCATCAGAATTAGGTATCGGCAAAAAAGAAATTATTGTATTAACCATTGGAGGACCAAAATATTATGAATATTTTGTTAAAAAAAAACATGATGAAATAAATAACAAAGGATGGGAAATGAAAATTTATTACATGCAAGTTTGTGACAAAGCAAAACCACTACACGTTTCAAATAAACACACTATCAAAGATTTAAATTTTATGATTCATGAAAAAGAAGGTATTCTTCCTCACGATCAACGACTAATCTATAAAGGTAAACAGCTTGATATTGATAAAACTTTAGCAGATTATAATATTCAAGAAGGCGATATTTTAAACTTATTTTTAAGGTTGAGAGGTGGTATGTATAGTGAAACCAGTGGGAAAGCTGGTAATTATGGTAAATTAAAAAATTGTATCATTTTGGTGGAATAATATTATAATATTTTTTATATAATTCCAATTTGAGAAATTATTGGTAAAATTAACTATCTTGGATCATACCTTTAATTATCCACACTAAAAATTGATCGATTGGAGGTTCCATCTCGCATTCTTGGAAATGGAATATATGTGAACTAGTATCTATTTGACTACCCATGAGACATAAATTAGAATGTTTTGATTTTGTAATAAAATCAATTATTTTTTGATCTAATATGTCTGAAGTATCTAAATAGTCGACATAGTTAAATCTTCCAAACTTCAAATTAGATATCTTGTCTGTGAATTTACCACCTTTCAACACAACTTCAAGAGGGATATTAACTGCATATGGTCCCATTAAATTTTGTATCATCTTTTTGAAACTTTCTGTCGATCCATTGATAACTAAATAAACTCCATGATCAAATAACATTCTCCCTAATAATGTTTGTAGTTCCATAGTCTTATCTTTATCTCCAGCCAAAACTGTATCAAAATATTGGTTAACTTTAGATATGTCAATTTTCAGTCCTTTCCATACCACATTTAACTCAAAACTAAAATAATCATCGTATTTTTTGCTTCTTAAAGTTCCATTATTCAAATTCAAAACTCCATTTTTTAGAGGAAGCAAGTTAGTTTTATTGTTTAACAAAGAAGGAAAATCTTTATTATAGAACTGTGAACAAATTAATCCAATTAATTTTTTGCCCAGATTGAAATTATTAAATAAAGGATTGCATTTAATCTCCATCGCTTTGTCTATTTGCCCGTTAGCTTCTAAATCTTGGATAAGAAAATCAAAAATTCTTCTCATATTACCCATAAAATGAGTTATGATATCGTATTTAGTTTTTATTTCCCACAATTTGGTAAAATAGTTGAAAGCATAAAACAGTTTGGATTTTTGTGAAAAGCATACTAGTTCTGTTTTAAAGAAATTATAATATAATTGCACGTAGCCATAATCTCCATAATTATAATAGATATACAATTCGTTGATATTAACTGGATGAAAATTGATTTGCAAAAAGTCCAATAATTTGTTGTGTTTTTTAATAAATCCATCGTATTTATATTTTATATCTTGAGAAACCATACTTAAAAGATGATTGAAAATTAATGTGCTGTTTTTATCAATATCTTTCGACATAAAATTGATCTCTTCATTTGTCAAAGAACTATGTTTCCTTAATTCATCTTTCCATAAATTGAGACCATATTTACCAAATTTATTTAGGATAATAATGATTTCTGAAAGTTTATTTGGATCATGCCACCTTTTTGGGTCTAAATTATGAACTATATCTTTTAAACATCGATCTAATTTGTCAATATACTGTGTATTATTTTTAAGCAACATCCTTGTATACTCAGAATGGAATTCGCCTTGTTGATTTTTTGCCAAAGTACTATCTTCATCAAATTTAAGATTTCTGAGATATTCTTTAATTGTTTCAGAGACACCATTTAATTTTAGATCTTCAGGGGTTTTTGTATAACTATAACCTTCTGTTGGTGGAACAATAACAATTCTATTATCGTTTTTAATTGTAAAACCACACCATGTAACTTTAGTAGTTATTTTAAGTTCTGGCTCATATAAAAAGTAGTAATGATATCCTCTCCTTGTTTTACATATTAAATTGCAATTTTCTTCACACAATTCCATTAATTTTTGAGTATGTGGTTTAGTTAAATCATCTACATTGATAACTGTACAATTGGATATTTTTCCAGTCTTGATGTAAACTCCATTATATTCTGGATCGTAAAAACTCTCTTCTTGTTTTCTTTCATCCATACCAAATTTAATATTTTTTTTAGATTTAATCCACTCAATTTTAGCTGAGCCATAAATAAATCCCATTTGTTGCAAAAAATCCATCATTTAATAATTATATATTTTCTATTTTTTTATATATTTTTTGCCTTTACTATAACATTCATTTGCCCAATGTCCTGTTTTTCCACATTTATAACATTTATTATTAAAACTGTTAGATGTTAAATATTTATTCTTTTTTGAAGAATATTTATTTCTTTTTTTACCATAATAGACATCATCATCACTCGTATCATCAGAATCATCATCGCTAGAATCGATCCATTGTAATTTATTATAATTCTTACTATTTTTTGATTGCCAGTTAATTTTTTTATTATTCAGAAAACAATCTTTTGCCCAATGTCCTTTCTTTCCACATTTATAACATGTATTATCAATATATAATCCATTTACGGTTGTTACTATATATTGATTTTTCTCTGGACATTCTGAGATAAAATGGTCTTGGCAACCACACAAATAACATTTATTATTTATGCTATTAAACATTTTCAAAATTGTTTTTTTATCGGATTCGTTCAATTGAATTTGACAAAATGAACCACCTCTCACATTATTTATCCCATATTTTTCCATCATTTGGATTGTATATTTATCTTCGTCGTAAGGATCACAATTTTCATGAATGTGTAATAAATCTTCTATTTTATATAATTGTGTCCATGCAGCACCATCACCTTCAAAATGGTTCAAAATTCTCTCTTCAATACAATCTGTTTTCCCTACATAATATTTCCCTTGCTCTAATCCTAAAATATAAACAATAACCATACAACTATTAAATAAATAATTACTCATTTTATATTTTTTATCAAATTTTTGAATAAACAGGACCTATTAAAAACTTGTATTGTAATCCCTTATTCACTAACCAGGGAGTTAAATTGTACATAAACCCTAATAGTCCACAATCACATTTAGGTAAATCTAAATCGTTGCCAGTAAATGATAAAGCCATATAGTCATCATCACACAAAACATATAAATGATTACGCCATGCATCATCAAGCGAACTAATATCAAACATTAACTCATAACCCCTGAACTTATTTAATAAATCTTTACAATTATAACCGTATAAACTATCGTTTCCAAGTATGGTTAACATTTTTTCAAATTTACAATGACAAATATAGTACCCCTTCCTCATACCACTTTTTTGCAAATAGACAAATGTTAAATAATCATCAACTATTTCTCGTGGAATAATGGTACCATTATAATAATTCGGATGATCATACAAAACTTTCAAACAAATTTCATAAAGTGAATCCATTTCATATATTCATATACTACATTGGAAAATAAACAAATATATTATTATAAGATCAAATTTTTCTCTTTCATTACATTCAGTTCTTCAGAAGTAAAAGGATAATTGTTGTTTTGGAGATATTGAATGATCTCTTTATTGCCATTTTCTAGAGCTACTTTTCCAACATTTTCTCCCCATGGACAGTTGAGCTCTCTAAGGTACTGTAATATCTCAAGATTATTGGTCTTAACTGCCTCCGCACAACAATCCTTATCAAAACTGATACTATTATCGTACCCAAATTTAATCACTTCTTTATGTCCTCCTCTAATGCCACAAAACATAAGTCTGAGATCATCAATTATTGGCTCTGGTATTCCCAACATCCACATCCATACCGTGTCGAAAACATAATACAGTACCTTAAGTTGACCATACAACGCAGCTTCTTCACAAACACTTTTCCAGTCAACCTTATTTTTGTTATATCCAACTTCACAAAACAAGAAAGAAAAACCATCTTTATTTCCAGAACGAGCAACTTCCATATAAATTTCTTTCGCCAAGTCTTCATTAAAAACGGTAACTTTTTTGCGAATCCATCTCAGCACATTTATTTTATCATATTTTACTGCAGAAGAACATGTCTTTTTATAATCACCATTACCATACTTCTCAAGAATTCTAAGATTACCAAACCTTGCAGCAGTACAGAGAATGACATCAAGAGGATATCCATTTTGAAGAGCCCAATCGATAAGCTTATAATCATTTTCTTTGACCATCTCATCAAGATTATATTTTTTTTTGAGAAAGTTCTTTAGGAGATCAAACCATAAGCCACAAACAAAAGGTGCAGCGGGTGATTCTGAAAAACGGATAATAAGTGCCAAAATTTCAACAGGTAGTGTTTCCATTTTTGAGGTTCAACAAAGGTCCTTAAGAAAGGAATTGCCAAAGATATTATTTTTCAATTTTTTTCAATATATTTATCATTCACTAATCATTTGACATAATTCAGACCAAAGAATCCATAATAAAAACTGATATCAATGTCATGAGGTCTATACTGGGAAAATTCATGGTCAAGCATGTTCGATTAACTGCCCGACTGATGATTCTCAAATTTGATAAATGTCATTTGGCCGAATTCATATTGTGGAATAACAGCATAGAATATTCTTAATATAACTAATCGAATTAGTCGTGGTATATTAAATTTTCTCTTATACATAAGTGACACTTGTAGATTATTCATTATAAAAAAAATTGAAATTATGATTCTTTACTATGTTTAATAATATAATAATTTCAAATCAAAAGATGTCACAAGAAATCATCCAAGAAATTATAACTCTCTATCAAACATTTGGCAACCATGATTATATTGGAGAGAAAATTACTCAAATGGAACACGCTATGCAATGCTTGCAACTGGCAGAAGAGGAAACTGATGATTTGGAAGTTATTTTAGCTGCATTTTTTCACGATATCGGACACCTAATCGAAATCTCGAATCAAGACAAACAGATGGGAACATGGGGTGTTGTAGACCATGAAGAAGTGGGAAAGAAATATTTATTATCTAAAGGATTTAGTGAAAAGGTATCTGATCTTGTGGCTAATCATGTCAAAGCTAAAAGGTACCTTGTAACCGTTTATCCTGAATATTATCAAAAATTGTCTGAAGCTAGCAAAGAGACACTTAAATATCAAAATGGGTTTATGACCCCTGAAGAAGTGGAAAACTTTAAAAAAGACCCGCTTTTTGATCTTTCATTAAAAATAAGGGGATTTGATGATCAAGGAAAAGAGGTTAATGCAAAAATAAAACCTTTGTCCTATCTTGAAGAACTATTAAAAAAATATTTTATTTATTAAAGTCGAGTGGTTGATAATTTTGAAAGACTTTCTTCCACTCATCATCATTCAACCGGTTCCCATATTCTGTGATAAATTCGTATGTGGAATAAACTGGACCCAAAACAATTTTTTGGCTTTCCGTTTTAGAATCTTTAATTAATAAGTACATGACTTGTGCACCAACATTACCTAAATGAACAACGCCACCTGGCCCCCTAATATCGTTAACACCTGCAAACAAAGAAGAAATTTCTGGTTTAAACCATGTATCGGCCTGATCATCAAATAATTTAACATACCAACCTTTCATAATGGCAATCCCTGAACCGGTGTTATATTCTGATATAATTCCTTTTAGATCATCTACTAAAACTGGATCAACAGTCCCACTACTCAAATATTGATCTAGGTAAATTATAAATTTATTAATTAAATTCTCATAATTATCTAAAATTCTTAAATTCTTCTCATCGGTAAAACTAACTAGACCTTTTAACATTTTGATCAAAACCAAAAACTCTCTCCAAAATGTAGGTACAGGTTCAACAAATAGCTCTGGGTGCATACATTCTCCAAAACAACTAGCTGCCTCAGCAAGACATAAAACATTATCGTGTCTTAGTTCTGTATAATGACCAATTTGGGTTTGCGCTTCTTTAAGCAACCATGTTTCAGCGTTAATACCCATCTTATCCTTGAATAATTCTAGATCGGATGTTAACGACCTGAGCATCTTCAACTCTTGACCATAAATAGTGTCTCCAAATACTACATTTTGACAAGACTCATTCATTTGTTCAAGATAATTATTATACTTGAACCCATCTCTTTGGTTCACCACATTATTCACCATTCTGTATTGAATAGTTTTTTTCGCCGAATTGTTGTTGAAAAGTGTATAAACTAGTTCATAAACACTTGTAAATTTTCTCAAAGGGCACAAACCATTATCGTCCACTAAACGATTATCAACCATTTTTTGAATAATTTCGTTATCAATTTGCGTGCCTTTGCCGATAATTGAAAATGCGTGAGTGGTTATTTCTTTATTTAATTTATCGCCAAATTTAGTCAATGTAGATATTTTTTTTAAATTTTGAGAACAATGATGACATAACTCTTGGGCGTGCGATTGGATCCATCCGATAGTTTCGGTCAAATTTTCTGTTTTTGGAATCACTTGATTGATAATATCCAAAAATTCTTTGGAAGTATAATCGTCACTTTGACCAACGATCTTACCAATAAAGTCTTGAATCCCATTCATAGTTTTTTGGAACGGCTCAGCTACTTTAGAAATTATCGTTGCTAAAATAATACTATTTGCATATTCATTTTTTTTTCTGTCAAAACAAATAACAAAGTTAGAAAGCCATGTGAAAGCCAAAAAATATTTTTTCAATTCTAAAGAAGTTGTATAGTGGCCTCTTGGTTTGAACATAGACCCCATCATCTTTATAGTTACTCCGCATAAACTCATCTCGATATCTTGATAGCTCGATAACTTTTCGATAATCTGGTGAAAAGCTTTATCGCCACCAAATTTGAAAGTAATCTTTTTATTAAGATCAGCGAATTTAAATTCTTTCAAAATTGTGTAATATTTTGGACTCCTAATCGCTATTCTGATAAATTTTTTCTTTTCGATACCTAATATATTGGAAATATATTTTGTTTTCTCCTGATAAATTTCATAAATAGATTGTGGATTACCTTTCGTAAAACCGTTATCAAGTTCATTTTGGACTATTTCTTTAGTAGGCTCATATGTTTCTAACTCTTTTTTAATTTCGTCTAATGGGAAAATCCAACGATCTTCGTACGACAGTGGACTTGATAACTCGTTCCTTAATTGCATAATAACATATGGCACCATAAAATAGACTTCTAACGCTTGCAAAATATCTTTATTTTGATCGTTGATTTCCACCTTGTAAAGGGAATCCAAAAATTGTGAACATAAAACATCAAATTTATGTATTAGTGTATCTGTCTCAATACTTTTCAATAATTTTTCATAAAATTTGTGAAAAGCGTGGAGGATAGAATCTGAGGTTATAAAAACTGGCATATTATTATTATATAAATCTAAATATACTTCAGCAAAAGATCGATGATTAGTTTTTTTGAAATAAATTCCATTTTCAATTAATTTATTTAACTCTTCTTGTGACAATCTATAATCAGCACTTCTTGTACTTTTTAACGGATGATGTTGATCCTTATTTAAAATTTTGAAAATGGATAGTGCCCCGTGTTCTTTAACATATTGCTCTCTTTTAATTTGTAATTCATTATTAAACTCGTGTGGGTTTATTTGTATAAGATCCAAATATTCCATCGTGAAGATTTTTATTATATTGTTATACCTGCCTCATATAAATAGTTATAAATTCAATTTTTCTCAAAAATATATAAATACAACAGCATCTCGGAATATTTGATTGAAATAACCATATTATAATTTTTTAGCTGTATTTATTAAAAAAAGTAGCTTGGTGGAAAAGATTGTCTATTAATCACTATACCCAATCCAGACCAAAGAGAATCCACAATATGACTACCTGATATTTTATCTGGAACTATTCGATCAACAGTTCGGCTGCTATCTTACAATATGGAGATTATTAAAAGATATGATAGGTTCTCATTTGATTGAGTTCATATTGTGAAATAACAGCCTGGAATATTCTTAATATGACAAATCAAATTAGTGGCTGTATATTTGACTTTTTCTTAACCTACATCCATTAAAAAAGTTGAAATATTAAAAATTTATAAAGCTTAAATTACTATAAATAAAATACAAAATGAAAGGGATCCAGCACATTAATTTGGATGGAGAAGGATTAAAAATATGTGTTATCCATACAAGATGGAATATGGATATTGTTACAAATTTGGTTCATGAATGTGAAAAAACTTTGATTAGTCATGGTGTAGACCCAAAAAATATTACTATTTTAGATGTTCCAGGTGCATTTGAACTCCCATATGCGGCTAAACAAGTTCTAAATTCGGGGTATTGTTACAATGCCATTATTTGTATTGGGTGTTTAATTAAAGGTGAAACTATGCATTTTGAATATATTTCTGAAGCTGTTTCAAAAGGTATTATGGACATAAATCTTAATAGCAAAATACCAATTATTTTTGGCGTTTTGACATGTCTAACGGAAGAACAAGCTTGGGCAAGGGCTGGACTACAGGAAGGATCTCATAATCATGGATACGATTGGGCTTTGGCAAGCATTGAAATGGGAAAATTTAATGAGAAAATGATTAAATAATATTTATTTATTGATTGAATTTACAAACCAGGCCAGATATCCCCAATACAACAACCTGATGATCATCCGGATATTATATTGTGGCATTAGTGGCCGAAACTATCAGACAGCTAATCCGGCTACTATATTCACAATATGATAATCCATCAAATGATATCCCAATAACTATTTGATGGATTACCATATTGTGAATATAGTAGCCCTATATTTTTAATTTAACCTTTTATGATACTTTTCCTTATTCACTTATGGATTATTTATTGGTAAAAAATCAATGAATAAATGTCACTGTATCACTTATGAATAAGGAAAAAGTATATTAGATAAACAAATTATTTACATTTATTATCTCAATATCTTTTATTAATTCATTAAATAACATATTAGCAGCCTGGATATCATATTATGTCATTTAATAAAGCAATTGAATCTGCAAATTAGATATTCCATGCCATAACAATCACAATATGTATATCC
>Ga0315902_10010399_pt1 | contig 12309 bp, 16 predicted proteins | sample LakEriMetagenome_9_FD_203523 | JGI IMG/M metagenome (GOLD analysis project Ga0315902, IMG submission 203523) | Freshwater fungal communities from buoy surface, Lake Erie, Ohio, United States - Buoy 12 MA117 | ecosystem: Environmental > Aquatic > Freshwater > Lake > Lake biofilm | place: USA... | reverse complement strand
GACCGCGCTCGGCTTCCTGATCGTCGGCGACGCGGCGCTGACCGCGTGGCTGCCCGTGGTGCTGATCGGCGAGGTGCTGCTCTGGATCGCCGCCGTCCTCACCCTGATCACCGGCTACGACTATCTCGCCGAGGGGCTGCGCCATATCGACGAGACGCCGGCCCCCGCCGAGGCGTCGGCGCCCGAGCCGAACGTCGCGCGCCGGCCGACCACGACATGAAGGTGTTCGGCCTCGCTGGCTGGAGCGGCAGCGGCAAGACCACATTGCTTATCCGGTTGATACCCGAATTCGTCGCCCGCGGCATCTCGGTCTCGACCATCAAGCACGCGCATCACGGCTTCGACATCGACCAGCCGGGCAAGGATTCCCATGCCCACCGCATGGCGGGCGCGCGCGAGGTCATGGTGTCGTCCGGCCGCCGCTTCGCGCTCATGCACGAGCTGCGCGGCGCGCCGGAGCCGGCGCTGGAGGATCTGGTGGCGCGCATGTCGCCGGTCGATCTGCTGCTCGTCGAGGGCTTCAAGCATCATGCGCACGACAAGCTCGAGGTGCACCGGCCGTCGGTGGGCAAGCCGTTGCTGGTGCCGTCCGACGAGCGGGTGGTCGCCGTGGCCTCCGACGTGCAGCTTGCGGGCCTGGGCGTTCCGGTCCTGCCCATCGACGACATCCCGGCCATCGCCGCGTTCGTGATCGCGCATTGCGATCTCGGGCCGGCGGCGCGCGGCTGACGGGGCAGGGCGCCATGGCCCAGCTCTCCGACGATTGCTTCGCGTTCGGCGGCGAGTTGATGCGCGCCGACGAGGCGCTGTCCATCCTCGCCGGGCGGATCGTCTGCGTCGCCGGTGTCGAGCGGGCAGGGCTGCGTGCCTGCCGTGGCCGCATCCTCGCCGAGGATGTCGTCGCGCCGCGCGATGTGCCGCCGCACGACAACGCCGCCGTCGATGGCTATGCCGTCGCCTTCGCCGATCTTGCGGAGGGGCGCGACACGCGGCTGCGCGTCGTGGCGCGGATCGCGGCCGGTCACGCGCTCGACGGAACGGTTCAACCGGAAACGGCCGTGCGCATCTTCACCGGTGCGCCGATGCCCTTGGGCGTCGACACGGTCTTCATGCAGGAAGATGCGCGCATGGCCGGCGACGGTGCCGTCGTCCTGCCGCCCGGCATCAAGCAGGGCGCGAACCGGCGCCGCCGCGGCGAGGACATCGCGGCGGGCGCGGTGATCCTGCGCGCCGGCCAGCGTCTGCGAGCCCAGGACATCGGCCTCGCCGCCTCGATCGGGCGCACGGATCTCGCGGTCCGGCGCCGGCTGCGCGTCGCGGTGCTGTCGACCGGCGACGAACTCGTCGAGCCCGGCTTGCCGGCTCCGCCGGGCAAGGTCTACGACGCAAATCGCTTCGCCCTCGTCGCGCTGCTGGAGCAGTTCGGTTGCGAGGTCGTGGATCTCGGCATCGTCGCCGACCGGCGCGACGCGGTGCGCGCGGCCCTGGTCGAGGCGGCCGGGCTGGCCGATGCGGTCGTGACCTCCGGCGGCATGTCCACGGGCGAGGAAGACCACCTGCGCGCCGCGCTCGATGGTATCGGCACGCTGCATTTCTGGCGGCTCGCGATCCGCCCCGGACGCCCCGTGGCGCTTGGCAGCATCGGCGGCAAGGCCTTCGTCGGGCTGCCGGGCAACCCGGTCGCGATGATGGTCACCTGCATGCGTTTCGCGCGGCCCCTGCTGCTCGGCCTCGCGGGTGCGACGCCGCGCCCGCCGCTGGCCTTCAAGGTGCGCAGCGCCCAGCCGCTCCGCAAGAAACACGGTCGCCGCGAATGGTTGCGCGTCCGGCTCGAGACCGGTCCCGACGGCCAGTCGATCGCGCATCGCTTTCCGCGCGATGGCGCCGGGATCCTGACTTCGCTGGTGGAGAGCGACGGTCTGCTTGAACTCGCCGAGGAGATGACCGACATCGACGCCGGGGCCTTGGTCGATTTCCTTCCCTTCAGCGAATTGGCGGCATGACATGAGGATCCTGTGGTTCGCCTGGTTCCGTACCCGCGTCGGCGCGGCGGAGGAGGCGGTGACCCTTCCGGCGGAGATCCGTGACGTCCGCGGGCTTGTCGACTGGCTGCGGACGCGCTCGCCCGGCCATGCGGCGGCGCTTGCCGACGATGCCGCGATCCGGGTGGCGGTGAACCAGACCTATGTCAAATTCGACCATCCGGTGACCGATGGCGACGAGGTCGCGCTGTTCCCGCCGGTGACGGGAGGCTGAGGCGATGTCCGGTCCGTCCGTCGATGCGGGAAAGCTCGTGGTGGTCCGCGTCCAGCACGAGGATTTCGACGTCGGTGCCGAGATCGCGGCGCTTACGCAGGGGCGCCCGGCAATCGGCGGCGTCACCAGCTTTCTCGGCCTCGTGCGCGACATCCATGGCGACGCGCGTGTCGGCGCGATGACGCTCGAGCATTTTCCCGGGATGACCGAGCGCGAGCTCGCGCGCATCTCGGACGAGGCGCATGCGCGCTGGCCGCTGGAGGCGACCTTGATCGTGCACCGCGTTGGCCGGCTCGAGCCGGGCGACCGGATCGTGCTCTGCGCCGCCGCCTCCGCCCATCGCCAGGCGGCCTTCGACGCCTGCGCCTTCCTGATCGATTTCCTCAAGACCCGCGCGCCCTTCTGGAAGCTCGAGGCGACCGATGGCGGCGAGCGCTGGGTCGAGGCGCGCGCCAGCGACGACGCGGCCGCGGCGCGCTGGCAGGGACCGGAGACGCGGTCGTGACCGGCGCGTCCCCCCATGTCCTGGTCGTCGACGACGATGCGCGGCTGCGCGACCTTCTGCGTCAGTTCCTGGGGCGCAACGGCTTCACGGTGACCACGGCCGCAGACGCGGCCGAGGCGCGCGCGCGGCTGTCGGTGCTCGCCTTCGACCTCGCGGTGGTCGATGTGATGATGCCCGGGGAATCGGGCCTCGACCTCGCCCGCCATATCCGGGCGTCGATGCCGCTACCGGTGATGCTGCTCACGGCGCGGGCCGAGGCCGCCGACCGCATCGCCGGGCTCAGCGCCGGCGCCGACGACTATCTGGTCAAGCCCTTCGAGCCGGACGAGTTGCTGCTGCGCATCCGCGCGATCCTGCGCCGCGCGCCGCCGCCATCCGCGGCGCCGTCCCAGATCGCGTTCGGCCCCTTCCGTTTCTCGCCCGCCCGCGACGAGTTGACCCGCGACGGGGTTCCGGTCCGGCTCACGACCGCGGAGGCGGCCCTGCTGCGCGTCCTGGCCGCGCGCGCCGACAGCGCGGTGTCGCGCGAGGATCTGGTCGCGCGCGCGCATGTCGATGGCGGCGAGCGGACGATCGACGTGCAGGTCACGCGGCTGCGCCGCAAGCTCGAGGACGACCCGCGCAATCCCCGCTGGCTGCAGACCGTGCGCGGCGCCGGCTACATCTTGCGGACAGACTGACCATGACCGGCCTGCTCAAATCGCTGCTGCCGCGCACGCTCTTCGGGCGCGCGGTGATCATCACCGTGCTGCCGCTGATCCTGGTCCAGGCGGTGGGCATCTTCGTCTTCTACGACCGCGTCTGGGAGACGGTGACGCGGCGCCTTACCCATGCCATCGCCGGCGAGGTCGCGATGACGATCGAGCATTGGCAGCGCGCGTCGGGTCCGGAGGACCGCGCGGCGACGCTGGCGATGGTGGAACGCCAGCTCGGCATGAGCATCGCGGTCAGCGACGGCGCGCGGCTCGCCGCGCCCATGGCGGGCGAGGGCTCGGGCATCCTGGAGCGGCGCATGGTGCAGGCGCTGCGCGAGCGGGTCGGCCGGCCCTTCGACCTCGATGTCTGGGGCCAGCCGCGCGACGTCATCCTGCTGGTCCAGCTCGACACCGGCGTGATGCGGATCGTCGTCAGCCGCGAGCGCGTCTTCACCACCAACGCCTACGTCATGATTCTCTGGATGGTCGGGTCGTCGATCCTGCTTTTCGCGATCGCCTCGGTCTTCATGCGCAACCAGGTCCGTCCCATCCGCGAACTGGCCGCGGTCTCGGAGGCCTTCGGCAAGGGCGGCGATATCGAAGGCTACCGGCCCTCCGGCGCGTCGGAAGTGCGCCAGGCCGGCGCCGCCTTCGTCGTGATGCGCGAGCGGCTGCGCCGTTTCCTGCTGCAGCGCACGGAAATGCTCGCCGGGATCAGCCACGACCTGCGCACGCCGTTGACGCGCATGAAGCTGGAACTGGCGCTGCTCGACGACAGCCCGTCGGTCGGCGGGCTGCGCGCGGACATCGCCGACATGGAACGGATGGTCGAGAGCTATCTCGCCTTCGTGCGCGGCGACGGCGAGGAGCAGCCGGAGCCGACCGATCTCGCCCGCCTGCTGGCCGATCTGGTCGCCGGCGAGCAGCGCGAGGGCCATCCCGTGCGACTGATCACCGAGGGCGATCTCGTGATCTCCCTGCGCCCCCAGGCGGTGCGCCGCTCGATCCGCAACCTGCTCGCCAACGCGACGCGTCATGGCGCGCGGATCGAACTCCGCGCCAAGCGGCGGGAGCGTTCGGTGAAGATCCTGATCGACGACGACGGTCCGGGGATCCCGTCCGGATTGCGCGAGGATGTGTTCAAGCCCTTCTTCCGGCTCGACGCGTCGCGCAACTCGTCGACCGGCGGCGTCGGGCTCGGCCTGACCATCGCGCGCGACGTCGTGCGCGCGCATGGCGGCGACATCTGGCTCGAGGACGCGCCGCTCGGCGGTCTGCGGGTGCGGATCAAGCTGCCGGTCTGATCCGCGCCGACCCGCTCCGGTTCCCCTGGCCCTGGCCGGGCCTCAGAACAGCTTGCCGCCGTTCGGCACGGCGCGCTCCGGCCCGATCAGCACGACGGCGCCGTCCGGATCGGGGAAGCCCAGGACCAGAACCTCGGACATGAACGGCCCGATCTGCCGTGGCGGGAAATTCACCACCGCGGCGACCTGGCGTCCGATGAGCGTCTCCGGCGTGTAGTGGACGGTGAGCTGCGCGGAGCTGCGCTTGATCCCGATCTCCGGCCCGAGATCGACCTTGAGTTTGTAGGCGGGCTTGCGCGCCTGAGGAAAGGGCTCGACCTCGATGATCGTGCCGACGCGGATGTCGACGCGTGCGAAATCGTCGTAGCTGATGGTCATGGGGAGCGGGGCCTCGCGCGCCGGTTCAACGCTTCGGGGCGGCCTTCTGGCCGGATGCGATCGCGCCCTTGAGTTCGGTGAGGCTCGAGGCGACACGCTGGGCGAGAACGTCGCCAGCCTCGCTCTGGGCGCGGGTCGCGATCTCCACCAACTCGCGCGCGTTCGCCATGACCTGCGCGAAGCCGTCGCGCGCGATGTCCGCCTGCTGCGCGGCCTTGTCCTCAGGGCTGCCGGCCGCCATCAGCGCGCGCAGCGCCTGGCCTGCCTGGTCGAGGCCCTGGCGAAGCATCTCCGCGTGGCGCTGCGCGAGCGCCTGCATGCCTTCGGCGGCGACCTGGTTGGCGCGCGTCAGTGCCTCGACATTGCGCCGCTGCGCCTCGACGAGGGCGCCCATGTCTAAGGCCGGCGGGGTCGCGCCGAGCTTTCCCATGTCCATGAAGGCGCGCGGATCGAAATTGCCGAAGGGATTGCCGGGGTTCGCCATGCTGGGGATCCTTTCAGGTTTCGGGATTGGTCGGCGGGTCAGGCGGCGTTGGGGAGCGGCCGTGCTCCGGGAAAGCTCTGGGCGATCGCCTCCAGGCGTTCGAGGCCCTTGTCGAGCGCCTTCATCGTGCGCGCCATGTCGGCGCTGTCATCGGCGAGCCAGGCCCGGACGACCCAGGCATGGAGACCCACCAGCGCCTTGATGCGCATGGCGCCCAGCGGCCCCGTCGTCGCGACCCCGGCGCGCTCGGCGATCGCGCCGATCGAGCGGCAGACCCGCATGGCGACGCAGGCCGCGGCGGCCGGATCGCGCGGCAGGTCGCGCGCGAGGCACTGCATCGCGGCGCGATGGGGCTGCAGCGCGTCGAAGCGCCGCATCATGAGTTCGAACAGCGCCTCGCGCACCGAGGCGTCAGCCTCCGGCGCGGTCGCCAGGACCGTCCTGTCGACGCTGGACAGGAACGCGCGCAACACCGCCGCCTTGGACGGGAAGAGGGCATGGAGTTCGGGAAAGCCGATGCCGGCCGCTTCGCCGATACCCGCAAGCGACGTGTCCTTCCAGCCGCGCTCTGCGAACAGGCGCATCGCGGCGGCGATGACCGCGTCGCCCGTCGCGGGGCGCTCGCCCGCAGCCGCCTTGCCCTTGCGTCCGCCAGATCCCGATCGGCGCCCGGCCATGCTGTCCTCCGTGGAATACCGGCTTCAGAGTAGTCGCACCGGCGCCGAGGGCAAGCGCCGATCGGGCTCGGTCAGGTCCGCCTGATATCGGCGCGGCGGCCGCCGGTCATGCGCTCCAACTCGTCCGGCGCCAGCGCGAAGACGGCGAATGGCGACCCGGCCGCGGCATAGATGCGCGAAAACGCGAAAAGATCCTGGTCTAGGAAGACATGCGGCGGCGTCGCATGCGCGATCGGCGCCACGCCACCGATCGCGAAGCCCGTCCGCTCGCGCACATACGCGGCATCGGCCTTGAGGATGCGATCGCCGAGCAGGGCGGCGAGCTTGACCTCGTCGACGCGGTTCACGCCCGAGGCCACGACGAGGACCGGGCGCCCGCCGCCGCTGCGGAACACGACCGACTTCGCGATCTGGGCGACGTCGCAACCGATCGCCTGCGCCGCCTCGGCGGCGCTGCGCGTCGTGTCCGCGAGTTCGACGATCGCGTTGTCGAGACCCGCGTCGCGCAAGGCATGGGCGACGCGGGCCACGGACGGCGATTGCGCCATCGCGCGCGTCAGCCCGCCAGTTCGCGCGACCGCCGCGCCGCGGCCGCGACGGCGCGCGACATCAGCGGCTGCAGCCCGTCCGGCGCCATCAGAACCTCCAGCGCGGCCGCGGTCGTTCCATTGGGCGAGGTCACGTTGCGGCGCAGCTGGCCCGCGCTCTCGGCCGCACGGTGCAGCAATTCGCCCGCCCCGGCGACGGTGGCGCGCGCGAGCCGCATCGCGAGATCCTCCGGCAGGCCGGCCTCGCGTCCGGCCTCGGCCATGCATTCCGCGAGCAGGAACGCATAGGCGGGGCCGCTGCCGGAAACCGCGGTCACCGCGTCGATCAGCGCCTCGTCCTCGACCCAGCCGACATCGCCGACGGCCGCCATCAGCCGGTCGGCGAGGGCGCGCTGCGCCGTGGTCGTCGCGCCATTGGCGCAGCACACCGTGATGCCCCGCCCGACCTGGGCCGGGGTGTTCGGCATGGTGCGCACGATCGCGGCGGTGGCGCCGAGATGGCGTCCGAAATAGGCGAGGGTGCGGCCGGCCGCGACCGATACGAAGACCGTGCCAGGGCCTGCGAAACGGGCATAGGCGGGAACGACGTCGTCCATCACCTGCGGCTTGGTGGCGAGGACCACGACCTCGGGCCGGAAGCCCGCGGGGATGCCGGCCGCCGTGGCGATGTGGAGGAGCCCGTCCTGGCCGGTCGGCACGCTGCCCGGCGCCGGGTTGGGTTCAACGACGACCACCGGATGCGGCGTGCTGTCCGCGGCGAGCCATCCCGCGAGCATGGCGCCGCCCATCTTGCCGCAGCCGACCAACAGCAATCCCGCCGTGTCCATGGCGCTTCTCCCCCTTGCTTCGATGTCACGCGCCCCGTGGCTGGGCGTCAGGCCTCGCCCCGGATATCCAGCAGCGACGCCGCCATCGCCTCGTCCGGCGCCTTGCCGCCCCAGACGACGAATTGCAGCGCCGGATGGTAGCGCTCGCATTCGTTGACGGCGCCTTCGATCAGGTCCTCGAGCAGTTCGACGGAGGCGCCGCGGATCCCGCGCAGGGGCACGGCGTGACGGAACAGCGGCATGTCGTCGTCGCGCGGCAAATCGAAATGCCCCATCCACATGCGGCCATTGGCGAGCATGAGCAATTCGCTCACGGCCGCGCGGCGATGGCGCGGCACCCGCAGATCGACCCCGCAGAACAGCTGCAGGACGCTGTGGTCGTGGTTCCAGGAAAAATGCAGCTGGTAGTCGCTCCAGCGGCCCGCGATCCGGGCCACGAACTCTCCGTCACCCGGCCTGTCGAAGGTCCAGTCCTGGGCGGAGGCCATTTCCTCCAGGAGATCCAGGGGGTTGGAGGTGTTCGAGCGGGCTTCGTCGGTGCGGCCGTACATCGCGTGCGAGATGCCTCGGAGGGAAGACCAGGGGGGAGGGCGCTGGCTGGCGGTGACCCGCGTGATCCCCCGTCTCGATGCGATGCAGCATCAGCATCTTGCGGGCGATTCGCGAGCCACACGCTATATCGAGTAGGGTGCCAAACGCTCTGCGACGCCGCAAGGAAAATACCCTTCGGCGACTAAAACCCCGGAAAACGCGGGTCGGCGGTTCAGCCCGGCGGCTGCGACTCGGGCGCTGGCGCGGCGGCGTCGTTCGCCGCGGGGGCTGGTCCCTGTGCGTGCCCAGTCACCGCGTGCCCAGTCACCGCCTGCCCAGTCGCGGCGTGCCCAGTGACGGCGTGCCCCGCCGCGGCGTCCATGCGATCCAGGCGGGCGCGCAGGTCCTCGGCCTCGGCGCGGGCCCGTGCGGCCATTTCCTTGACCGCCTCGAATTCCTCGCGCGTCACCAGGTCCTGGCTGCGCAAGAACCGCTCGGTGATGGCGCGGACCTGCTGGTCGAGCTCCGCCTTGAGACCGCCGAAGGCACCGAGGGCGCCGCTGGCGGCGCGGGCGAGATCGTCGAGGAAACGGTTCTGGCTCTGCATGGCCTGCGACTATCGCATGGGGGTGCGCTGTTGCAAGGGCGCAAGCGGCGCTCCTATAAGCGGGGCCATGTCCAGGATCATCGTCGTGACCGGCGGCGCCGGCTTCATCGGGTCTAACATCCTTGCCGGGCTGGAGGCGCGCGGCGGGGTCAGGCTCGTCTGCTGCGACGTCTTCGGCGACGGCGACAAATGGCGCAACGTCGCCAAGCGCGGGCTCCATGACGTGGTGCCGCCCGACCAACTCGCGGCCTGGCTCGGCGGACCGGAGGGGCGCGACGTCGCCGCGATCGTGCACATGGGCGCGCGCAGCGACACCACCGCGCGCGACGTCGATGCGGTGCTGGAACAGAATTTCGCCTTCTCGCGGATGCTCTGGCGCTGGGCCGCACGGCGCCAGGTGCCGCTCGTCTATGCCTCCTCCGCGGCGACCTATGGCGACGGCACGCAGGGTTTCGACGACGACGGGATCGAAACGTCCCTGGCCCGGCTGCGGCCGCTCAACCCCTATGGCTGGTCGAAGCATCTCTTCGACCGCTTCGTCGCGGCGGAGGTCGCCGCCGGCCGGCCGCAGCCACCGCAATGGGCCGGGCTCAAATTCTTCAACGTCTACGGACCGAACGAGTATCACAAGGGCGCGCAGCGCTCCGTGGCGCATCAGATCCACCCCATCGCCGCGCGCGGCGAGAGCTTCGCGCTGTTCAAGTCGCATCGCGCCGGGGTCGAGGATGGCGGGCAGCTGCGCGATTTCGTGTGGGTCGGGGATTGCGTGGACGTGACGCTGTGGCTGCTCGACACGCCGGGCGTGAGCGGGCTGTTCAATGTCGGCTCGGGCCGGGCGCGCAGCTTTCTCGACCTCGCACGCGCCGTCTACGCCGTCTGCGGACGCGATCCCGCCATCGTCTTCCGCGACATGCCGCCCGAGTTGCGCGCCCACTACCAGTATTTCACCGAAGCGCGGCTCGACCGTCTGCGCGCCGCCGGCTACGACCGGCCCTTCACGCCGCTCGAAGAGGGCGTCGCGCGTTACGTGCGCGGCCATCTTGCGGCGGCGGATCCCTATCTGTGACGCCCCTCGTCCTCGCCTTTCCGGCGATCGAGCCGGAGATCTTCCGCCTCGGGCCCTTCGCGCTGCGCTGGTATGCGCTGGCCTACATCGCCGGGATCGTGATCGGCTGGCGGCTGGCGCTGCGCCTCGCCGACGCGCGGCCGCGCGTGGCGACGCGCGCGGACATCGACGACTTCGTGACCTGGGTGACGCTCGGGATCATCCTCGGCGGGCGGCTCGGCTACGTCATGTTCTACAAGCCGGCCTATTTCCTGGCCCATCCCGGCGAGATCCTCGCGGTCTGGCAGGGCGGCATGTCCTTCCATGGCGGCATGCTCGGCGCGATCGCCGCGACGGTCCTGTTCGCCCTGCGCCGCGGCATCGACGTCGTCGCGCTCGGCGACATCGTCGCGCTGATGGCGCCGATCGGGCTGTTCTTCGGCCGCATCGCGAATTTCATCAACGCGGAACTCTATGGCCGGCCCGGCGACGTTCCCTGGGCGATGGTCTTCCCGACCGACCCGACGCGGCTGCCGCGCCACCCCAGCCAGCTCTACGAGGCGGCGCTGGAGGGGGCGGTGCTTTTCGCGCTGCTCGCGTGGCTCGCCTTGCGGACGCCGGCGCGCCGCTTTCCCGGGCTTGTCGCCGGTACGTTCCTGGTCGGCTATGGCTGCGCGCGCATCGTCTGCGAGTTCTTCCGCGAGCCGGATGCCCATCTCGGCTTCCTCTACGCCGGCGCGACGATGGGCCAGCTTCTGAGCGTGCCGATGCTTCTGGCCGGCATCGCCCTGATCCTGCGCGCCCGTTCGCGTCCGCCGATCGGGGACGGGGACGCGCGGCCGGCATGAGCGTCGCGCCGACGCCGCTCGCGGCGCGTCTCGCGGCGCGGATCGCGCGCGAGGGACCGATCGGCGTCGATGCGTGGATGGCGGCCTGCCTCGCCGATCCCGAGCATGGCTACTACCGCTCGGGCGTGCCGGTGGGCGCAGGGGGCGACTTCACCACCGCGCCGGAGGTCAGCCAGATCTTCGGCGAATTGCTCGGCGCCTGGGCGGTCGCCGCCTGGGTGGCGCTTGGCCGGCCATCGCCGGTGCGACTCATCGAACTCGGGCCGGGCCGCGGCACGCTGATGGCCGACGCGCTGCGCGCGACGGCGCGGCCCGCCGCGGATTTCCACCGCGCGCTCGACCTCCATCTCGTCGAGATCAACCCGGCACTGCGCGACCTGCAGCGCGATGCGATCGGCCGTCCGGCGGCATGGCACGACGACATCGACGGCGTCCCGGCCGGTCCGTGCATCGTGCTCGCCAACGAATTCCTCGATGCGCTGCCGGTACGGCAGTTCCTGCGCGACCCGGATGGCTGGCGGGAGCGGCGGGTCGGGCTGGCCGAGGGGCGCTTCGTCTTCATGCCGGGGCCGGTCGTACAGGATCCGCCGCTCGAGCCGGCCCATCTGGCGGGCGCGGCCCCCGGCGACGTGGCCGAGGTCCCGGAGGCCGCCCATGGGGCCGTGCGCCGACTGGCGACGCGGCTGCTGCGCCATGGCGGCGCGGCGCTGTTCGTGGATTACGGCCCGCAGGCGAGCGGGACCGGCGATACGCTGCAGGCCGTCAGCCGTCACCGCCACGCCGATCCGCTCGCGGATCCGGGGGCCGTCGACCTGACCGCGCATGTGGATTTCGCGGCGCTGGCTCGCGGCGCGCGGGCCGCCGGGCTGCGCGCCTGGGGGCCGGTGCCCCAGGGCATTTTCCTCGCGCGACTGGGGCTGCATGCCCGCGCCGCCGCGCTGGCGCGCGCCGCCAGCCCCGCGCAGCGCATTGCCATCGACCGTGGATGTGCCAGATTGGCAGGGGAGGCCGGAATGGGGCGCCTGTTCAAGGCGCTTGCCCTGGCCTCGCCCAGTTTCCCGGACGCGCCGCCCGGTTTCGAGGCCGCCGACGCATGAGGATGCACTGACGATGCCGCGCCTGACCACCGGCACCCTCAATCGTCTCGATGGCGTGACCCATGGTTTCTTCACCCGCATGGGCGGCGTGAGCCAGGGCATCTATGCGAGCGCCAATTGCGGGTTCGGCTCCCGCGATGTTCCGGCCAGCGTCGCCGAGAACCGCGCGCGTTGCGCGCGGCGGCTCGAGATCGATCCGGCGCGGCTGATCACGGCCCATCAGGTCCATTCGGCCACGGTCGCGACGGTCGATGCGCCCTGGCGTCGCGAGGATGCGCCGCGTGCCGACGCGATGGTCACGCGCGTGCCGGGGATCGGGCTCGGCATCCTGACCGCCGATTGCGTGCCTGTGCTTTTCGCCGATGCGAATGCGCGCGTCGTCGGCGCCGCGCATGCGGGATGGCGCGGGGCGCTGTCCGGGATCGTCGAGGCGACGGTGGCGGCGATGTGCGCGCTCGGCGCCACGCGCGAGCGCATCGTTGCGGCGGTCGGCCCGGCGATCGGCCG
>Ga0315902_10010393_pt1 | contig 12314 bp, 12 predicted proteins | sample LakEriMetagenome_9_FD_203523 | JGI IMG/M metagenome (GOLD analysis project Ga0315902, IMG submission 203523) | Freshwater fungal communities from buoy surface, Lake Erie, Ohio, United States - Buoy 12 MA117 | ecosystem: Environmental > Aquatic > Freshwater > Lake > Lake biofilm | place: USA... | reverse complement strand
CTTGTTGAATGAAAAAGACACGTTAAATGTTGTAGACGACCAGATCGGTTCTCCTACCTATGCAGCTGATTTAGCTCAAGTCATATTTGCTATTATAAATCATGCTAATTGGCAACCAGGTGTTTTTAACTATTCAAATGAGGGTGAAATTAGTTGGTATGATTTTGCTTTAGCCATTCAAGAGATAAGTGGATTGGGTTGTAAAGTAAGTGGAATACCAAGTTCTCAGTATCCAACACCGGCAAAAAGACCGGGTTATTCCTTATTGGACAAAAGTAAAATCAAAGACACATTTGGACTTATAATCCCAGATTATAAAGCGAGCCTAAGAAAGTGTATGGAGTTAATTAACTTAAACTGATTTATGAAAAATATTTTAATTACCGGCGGTGCAGGATTTATTGGATCGCACGTTGTGCGTTTGATGGTGACCAAATATCCGGCGTATCAAATTTTTAATTTGGATGCGCTCACGTATGCGGGTAATCTCGAAAATTTAAAAGACATCGAAAACGCCCCTAATTATCATTTTGTGAAGGCAAACATATTAGATGCAGAAGTCTTGAAAGATATTTTCCAAAAGCATAACATTACAGACGTTATTCATTTGGCCGCAGAGTCACATGTAGACCGTTCTATAATTTCGCCACTTGATTTTGTGTATACCAATGTTATTGGTACGGTGAACTTATTAAATACCGCGAAGGAAAATTGGAAGGGTGATTTGAGTTATGAAAAAGCACAGGATGGTTCTTGGGACAATCAAAGAGACCATTTGTTTTACCATGTTTCCACAGATGAAGTGTATGGTAGCTTAGGTAAGGAAGGCTTGTTTACAGAGACCACACCGTACGATCCTAACTCTCCTTATTCTGCAAGTAAAGCAGCGAGCGATCATTTTGTAAGAGCTTATGGAGAGACTTATCATTTACCAACAGTTATATCTAATTGTTCTAATAACTATGGTCCGAACCATTTTCCAGAGAAATTGATTCCATTGTTCATTCATAATATCATCACAAAAAAACCATTGCCTGTTTACGGTGACGGTTTATACACAAGAGATTGGTTATTTGTAAAAGACCATGCGCGTGCGATTGATTTAGTGTTCCACCAAGGTAAGCGCAAAGACACTTATAATATTGGTGGCTTCAATGAATGGACGAATATTGATTTAGTGAAATTACTTTGCAATCAAATGGATGAAAAATTAGGAAGAGCAAAAGGGGAGAGCGAAAGCTTGATCACTTATGTAAAGGATCGTCCAGGTCATGACCGTCGTTATGCAATAGACGCGACTAAATTAAATAAGGAATTAGGATGGAGCCCTTCAGTTACTTTTGAACAAGGCTTAGCCGAAACGATTGACTGGTATTTGAATAATGAGGAGTGGTTGACGAATGTAACGAGTGGTACTTACCAACAATACTATAACGAAATGTATACGAATAGATAATGACAATAGAGCAAACCCCTTTGAAAGACTGTTTTATTATTCATGAGAAAGTACACGGCGATGCGCGTGGCTATTTTATTGAAACCTATAACAATAGGGACTTTAAAGCCGCTACAGGATTGGAGATTGAATTTGTGCAGGACAATCAATCACGTTCTTCTAAAGGTGTATTGAGAGGATTGCATATGCAAAGAGGTGCTGCAGCGCAAGCAAAATTAGTAAGAGTATTAGAAGGCGCTGTGTTAGATGTGGCAGTGGATTTAAGAAAAGGGTCACCAAGTTTTGGACTACATTTTGCGATTGAATTAACAGCAGATAACAATAAACAATTTTTTGTGCCTGCTGGATTTGCGCATGGTTTTGTGGTGTTAAGTGAATATGCTACTTTCTTTTATAAAGTGGATAAGTTTTACGAGCCAGGCAACGAAGTGGGAATGATCTACAATGACAATGCATTAAATATCGATTGGAAATTAAGCGATGCTGAAATTATCTTATCAGAAAAAGATAAAAGATTAGGAAGTTTTACAGAATTGGCAGCGAGCCTTTAACACAGAAATATAAATAGTATGAAGGGAATTATATTAGCAGGCGGATCAGGTACAAGATTGTATCCAATTACCAAAGGTATCAGTAAGCAATTAATGCCTATCTACGATAAGCCAATGATCTATTATCCATTGTCAGTATTGATATTAGCAGGTATCAGGGAAGTATTGATTATCACTACACCCGAAGACAATGATCAATTTAAAAGATTACTAGGGGATGGTGCTGAAATAGGTTGCAAATTTAGTTATGCGGTGCAAGCAGTTCCTAATGGGCTTGCACAAGCATTTGTCATTGGTGCCAATTTTATTGGTAAGGATAAAGTTTCTTTAGTATTAGGAGATAATATTTTTTATGGTGCTGGATTTAGAGAGCTAGTTCAATCTTTTAATGATGTAGAAGGCGCAGCTGTTTTTGCTTATGAAGTGAACGATCCAGAGCGATATGGTGTGGTGGAATTTGATGAAAACAATAAAGCCATTTCAATCGAAGAAAAACCTATACAGCCAAAATCTAATTATGCTGTGCCAGGATTATATTTTTATGACAATCAAGTGGTCGAAATTGCAAAAAACATACCTGCTTCTCAAAGAGGAGAGTATGAAATCACAGAGGTAAATAAAGTCTATCTTGAGCGAAAACAACTACAAGTAGGTATTGTCAGTAGAGGTACCGCTTGGTTAGATACTGGTACATTTGAATCTTTGGCAGATGCAACTGAATTTGTAAGAGTCATTGAGAAAAGACAAGGCATAAAAATAGGTTGTATAGAAGAAGTAGCTTTTAATATGGGTTATATTCAAGAATCACAGTTGGCAGTGTTAGCTGAGAAATATGCCAAGAGTGGATATGGAGATTATTTAAAAAATTTAACTAAGTAATTTTCTGCCTAATATAAACTGGGCTAGACCGTCGAGGGTTATTTGTTAATCTTCGTAAATAGTTAAAGTGTTGATTATGAAGACATTATTGATTCGCAATAATTTAGAGAATGCAACATAAATCAATGTATGTTTGGGGATTTGTAGCAAGATTCACCCCGGCAGGAATCCAGTTGGTGACAAACATGATTCTTACTAGACTTTTGACGCCCCAGGATTTTGGTACCATTGGTGTCCTTGCAATTATATATACTATTGCAAATACGTTAATTGATTCTGGGCTCGGAGGTAGTCTTGTGAAGGAAAAAGACCTTAAGAAAATTGATTGTTCGACAATATTAACTTTTAATATCGCAGTCAGTTCCCTTTTATACTTTGTCTTATTTTTGCTTTCTGGGAAGTTGGAGGTTTTTTTCCAGGTAGCCGGGTTGTCTACTATAGTTAAGGTTCTATCTTTAACATTAATTATTAGTTCTTTTGGAGTCGTTCCAAATGCCGTCCTTTTAAAGAACCTAAAATTTAGGGCCACTTTTATAATTTCTACCATCAGTGTTACACTTGCTTCTATAGTGGCAATAATACTGGCTTTTCTTAAATTCGGTATTTTTTCATTGGTAATATACCAAATCCTCTTTACTTTGACTCAAGTCATTTTGAGTTATATACTGTCTCACTATAAGTTGTCTTTAGCGTTTAGTTATGCCAGTTTTAAGAAGATCATCCCTTTTGGTATTTATACTTCTATCATAACGATTATAGATTCGATATATGAAAATATTTTAACGACATTAACAGGAAAATATCTAAATGTGAAACAAGCCGGTTATGTTAGCCAATCAAAAAGAATTAATGATGGTTTAAGTTATTCAATAGCCATGACAATAGGGACTGTAACATTTCCTGTTTTAACAAAGCTCAAAGATAACTTGGTTGCATTTAAAGAGGAAACAGATTCAATATATAAAACTATTACATTAATCTTGTTTCCATTTTTAATGTTGACCGCTGCATATTCAACAGAGATAATTACCCTTTTATTTGGAAACCAATGGACAGAATCAGGTAAATATTTAACAGGATTCATGTTTGCAGGGATATTTCTTGTACTTGAAGCACTGCTCTATGGTTTTATTAAGGCATTGTGTTTAGTGGATAGATTAGCCCTTGTAACAATATACAAGAGGATTATCGGGATAGGAATTATTATTGCAACAATGATATTATTTCCAAGATTCGTAATTGAAGGTTATGTACTTAGCTCTTTAATTGGATTTATGGCTAATTCGTTACTCTTTTGTAAAATTTCGAATACAAAATTGACTACTTTTTTACAGGAAACAGTAATATATATTATACCATCCGGCATTATCTTCGCGCTTTTGTATACAGCGAAAGTTTTATTAAGTATTGATTTGGTTTGGAGCCTGGTCTTATCTTTGGGCTTGATCGTTATATACTATTTTATGTTTCTTCGATTTTTTGGAATCAAAATATTAGATTCGATAAAAAAGTTAATAGGTAATTTCATTGGCCGCTAGAAGACAAATAATTTATTATAAAAATAGCAGGGAAGAATGACCATTTTGATTATTAACTTAATAATTATTTGTTTGTATCCTTTTGTACTGTCTCAATTAAATGTTAGAGGGAAAGTGAAGAGAAAGGTTTTTTTATTGCTTGCTTTCGCCCATTTATTATGTCTTTACATTTTTAAAGATCCCAGTCCATTCCCAGACATTGAAGAGTATTATATTTATTTTGAAAAATTGTCACCTGATTTTCGTAATGTGACCAATGAGAGATACATGGATAGAGTTGAGTTAGGATGGTACTTTTATAATAAAGTTCTACTAATAATATTTCATAATCCATATTCAATGATCTGCATTACGGCTATTCTTACCCTTTTAGCATATCTTTTTGTTTTTTTTAGAAACTCAAAAATCCTATGGCTCTCCGTTTTTCTTTTTTTTTGCACAAATTTCTATCCATCATTATTTGTATTAAGACAGCATTTGGCTATAGCATTATGTTTGCTAACAATACCCTATATAATTAGACGTGATTTCAAGAAATTTGCGATATTGACATTAATAGCTGTTTCGTTTCATTATTCTGCATTGATGTGGATTGTGGCATATTTTATTTACTCCGCTAATTTAAATATTCGCAATTCATTGGTGGGGATTGTATTGTTTTTGTTGTTGGTCCGTTCCCTTGATTTTGTGTTGTCGCAATTAGGAGATGTTTTACCAATAATAATGTCATATAATGCGGATGCTTTTGATGGTGATGCATCAAGGGGTGGTGCGTTCAAGCCATTCCTGGTGGATCTTTCTGTTATATTATTTTCGTTATATGCATTCCACGGGATTAATAATATAAGGGGAGTTAATCGATTGTGCCTAATGATGACAGCCTTAGCAATGCTGTTTGATGTTTTTCACATCCTTGGCTCTTCCTTTGCCGAGTTCTCCCGTCTTAACCTCTATTATCAATCTTGTGCAATTATTCTTCTGCCAAATGCTGTTTATGAGTTCAAAAGAGGCTTACTAAAAGTAGTCATAGTTGTGGGAATTTGTTTTCTATACTTGTGGCAGTTTACTGCTTTTGTAAATTACGGTTTTAAATTTATATAATGAATAGACATATTTATATACTTTTCGATGTACCTGATAACAAAAATGATAAGGAATGGTTGTTAGAAGGGCTAAAAGATTATTATGGGGACGTTGTATCTTCTGTAAGCATTAATCACATTTTATCAGAAATGATCATGCTACAAGGAGGTTGGCATAGGATATATGCATATTTGATAATTATAAAACAGTGCCTTAAAACTTTATTGTTGTCTAGACAAGATGATATAATAATTTGTTGGTTTTCTACTACAGGTAAAATTTTTAATTTTCTATCGAGAATTTTTGGTAATCGACAATATATATTAGCTATGAATTGGTTGAATCCTGGAATTGTTAATAATGATGTTCATAGTTTTTTGGCGAAATACACTCTTTCGAATCCCAAATGCATAATTGTTGTAAATACAAATGAATCTCCTAGGTTGTGGCGAGACTTCGCAGGTAAGGCTTGCAATGGTTTTGTTGTGATGCCTGATGTTTTTGATGATACAGTTCCTTTTATCACCCCTTCTACAAAGCGCAATGATCGTTATTGCTTCAGTGGCGGTTATGGTAATAGAGATTGGAGATTACTAATGAATGTTGCTTCCTTATCGAAATCAATGAAATTTGTATGTGTAGCAAAGAAAGATGACTTCCAAAGTAAAGTTAAAATAATACCGGATAATGTAGAGATTTATTATAATATTGAACAATCGGAATATTATAATCTAATGCAAGGGTCATCGCTAGTCTTGCTTCCATTAATTGGGAATACAATTTCTGGACTTGTTAATATAATTCGAGCAGCTCAGTTGGGAATTATTTGTAGCGTAAGTCGTACAATCGCAACAGAGCAATATTACGCAGAAGAGAATAATGATTTGTTAGTAGAATCTAATGAACAGAGTTGGGCTGATGTAATAAATAAAATAATGACATTTACAGATAAGGAGTATATCGATAAGGCTATCTCTTATCAGCAATATATTAAACATCAATTTTCTCCTCAAAATGCGGTTTCAATTTTAGTCAAAACGATCAATCGTAAATTTTTGGAAGCATGAATATTTTATTAGTAACGAACAACTTGTATGCAACAGGTGGCGATTGGACATATGTAAAACAAGTCTACGACCTATATAGATCTTATGGGCACAAGGTATATTTTTTTGGATTAAAAAATGACGAAAACCTTGACAAAAATTATCAAGACTATTATGTCTCGTATGTGGACTTGCATGAGGCTAAAAAAAACAAACTTCGCCATGCGTTGAAAGTGTTCTCACAGTCTTTATATTCCAAAGAAGCAGCAAAAAAAATCGCCATATTTATTGAAAAATTTAATATTGAAATAGTTCAATTAAATTCAATTCATCTAGGAGTAACGCCAAGTGTAATCAGAGCAATTCATAGAAAGGGCGTACCCATAGTTTGCAGGATTATTGATTATTCTCAGATATGCAAAAATGTTAACATGGTTTGTAAATCGAAGGTTTGTGATAAGTGTTTGAATAATAAACATATTAATGTTGTATTAAATAATTGCAAGCAATCTATATTGACGAGTATTTTTGTCGCAGTTGAGGCTTATTTTTATACACTTCGAGGTGATTACAAACTTATTGACATGTATTCTTTCCAGAATAATTATATGAGAAAATTATTCATTAAGGGGGGTGTTGATGAGAATAAAACAATAGTAATAAACAATCCATATGATTGTTCAAAAACTACACCAAATTTCGCTCCTGGAAAGACAATATTGTTTGTTGGGCGTCTTGAACCAGAGAAGGGAATATTGACATTTTTGAAATCTGCAAAGTTAAATCAAAATTTACAACATGTAGTTGTTGGTGATGGAAGCCTACGAGAAGAGGTTCGTAATATTTCATCTAAGCTTGATAATGTCTCTTTCATGGGGCCAGTTTGGGGGGAAGATCTAGATGAAATTATAAAGATGAGTCGTTTTGTAGTTTGTCCTTCTGAATGGCAAGAGCCCAGTTCTTATGTTGCTTTTCAATCTTTTGCATGCGGAAAGCCTGTTATTGCCGCAAATATGGGTGGATTGCCAGAAGTAATAACAAATGATGTAAATGGCTTACTTTTCTCTGCTGGAAATGTGGTCGAACTTACCAATAAAATTAACAACCTCTATTATGATACAGAAAAGATTGTTCGAATGGGAAAAGCGGGAAGACAAAGTGTAGAAACGCTTTTTCTTCCAGAGAAATATTATACTGATTCCATTAATTTATTTAACAAACTACTTAATAAGCAATGATAATGAAAAAGAAAAAAATCTATATCGCCGGTTGTGGTGGTATGCTAGGAGAGGCATTTTACAAACAATTTAAGGATGATTATATCATTAAATGCACAGACAAGGATGTGAATGATGATTGGCTGTCTTTTCTTGATTTTCGTGATTTTGAATCATATAAAAAAGATGTCGAAGAGTTTAATCCTGATTATCTGTTCCACCTTGGTGCATATACTGATTTGGAATGGTGTGAAATGAATGCTGATGAAACTTACCTGACAAATACGCTTTGTGTCGAAAATGCAGTGTATATTGCCAATTATCTGAATATACCGCTGCTTTATATCAGTACAGCCGGCATATTTGATGGAAAAAAAGATTTGTACGACGATTGGGATCAACCTAATCCGCTGGGAGTTTATGCAAGATCCAAGTATATGGGTGAACGCTTTGTTTGTGAGAATGCAAAGCGGTTTCTGGTTTGTCGTGCTGGTTGGATGATGGGATCTGGTCCCTCTAAGGATAAAAAGTTCATCCAAAAACTGATGAAACAAATCAAAGATGGAAAGAAAGAATTATTCATTGTAAACGACAAAGATGGCACCCCAACATATACTCACGATTTTGCAAAGACAGTAAAAAACCTGATTCAGAATGAATTTTGGGGACTTTATAATTGTGTCTGCGGAGGACAAACCAGTAGGCTTGAAGTTGCCGAGGAACTTTTGAAGATCTTCGGTATAGAAAATGAAATTAAAATTAATGTAGTATCGTCAGAGTATTTTGTTAATGAGTATTTCGCTGACAGACCTGCTTCAGAACGTCTGGCAACAAAAAAGCTGCAATTGCGAAATGTAAGCGCTATGCGAGATTGGAAAGTTTCCTTAAAAGAATATATTGATAATTATTTTGTCGGATATCTATCATAGAACATATGGAGAATAAATTTTTTATTTCAATTTGTATACCTAGTTATAATCGACCTTCGGGATTAAAGCGTCTTTTGGAATCAATCGACTCAAAGCGACATATCAATGATATACAAATTGTGATTTGTGAGGACTATGCGCCTAAACGATTAGAAGTACGGGAAGTAGTTGAGGAATACAAAAAGGATAGTCCTTACTATGTAAAATATGTGGAGAATCCTGTTAATTTTGGCCATGGCAAAAACTGGAGGCAGTGTAGCAATCAGGCAGATGGTGAATTTCTCCTATACATTGGTGATGATGATGATTTTATCCCTGAGGCCTTAGATCCATTTATTGATTGGGTAAAACAAAATAGGGAATGTGGATACGTTTTGAGGGCTTATAGAATTTTATTTCCCGATGGGAAAACGGAATATTTCAAATATTATAGCAAGGATACCTTTTTCGAGCCGGGTATAAAGGCATATACTGAATTCTTCGTGAAAAGTATGCTGATGTCTGGCTATACAATAAAAAGAGAATATGCAAATCAGTTTACAGAAGATTGCCTCGATAGCACCTTATATTTCCAGATGTATCTGGTGGCTGAAATTTGCCTGAAGTATCCTTCGGCATATTGTAATATTCCAATTGCACAATATATTGGCGATGGAGTTTCGTACTTTGGGACTAATGAAGTTGAAAAAAAATTATTTGCTCCGGGAGAGAACGCAGCAGGCAATTTAATTACTTTTCATAATATGTTCAAAATAACTAACTATATCGATCAAAAATACGGATTGAATTCAACGAATATTATTAAGATGGAATTATCAAAATATTCATCCTATTCTACAATGTGTTTATATCGACAGTTTGGGATTAAGAAATTCATAGCTTCAAGTCGAGAACTTCGGAAAATAGGACTTGATTGTTCTAACTATTTTAATTTATATTATTTTGCGTTACTCATATTTGGAGAAAACTCATGTAATCATGTAGTTAGGATAATAAAAAAAATTATTGGCAGAAGATTGCATTTGTAAGTTAATTCGTGTATCTGCAGTTTAAAAACAACTAAAATTATTATCATAATTAATAATACTATCATCTATGAAAGCAGTAATTTTAGCTGGTGGTCTGGGTACACGTCTTAGTGAAGCCACCAATTTAATTCCTAAGCCAATGGTGGAAATTGGAGGGAAACCTATTTTATGGCATATTATGAAAACTTATAGCCATTACGGAATTAATGAGTTTATTATTTGCTGTGGCTATAAGGGTTATGTTATTAAAGAGTATTTTGCGAATTATTTTAGACATAACTGTGACATGACAGTTGATTTATCTAATAATGGCTTAATTATACATGACAATCATTCTGAAGATTGGAAAGTGACAATGATTGATACGGGACTTAATACAATGACGGGTGGCCGTATCAAAAGGATTCAAAAATACGTGGGTAATGAGCCTTTTTTATTAACATATGGAGATGGAGTTTCTGATGTGAATATTTCCCAAGCAATTAAAAACCATAATCAATCAGGAAAATTACTTTCACTAATGGCATTTCAGCCGAGTGGCAAATTTGGTGCATTAGATATTGATAATGATGGAACAGTTTTTTCTTTTATGGAGAAGCCTGATGGTAATGGTGCTTGGATAAATGCAGGATATTTTATTTGTGAACCCGAAGTTTTCGATCACTTAACAGGTGGAGATGGCGAGATGTTTGAAAGACAACCATTAGAAAAATTAGTCTCTGAAGGTCAATTACATGCTTACAAGCATACCGGTTTTTGGAAACCGATGGATACGTTAAGAGATAATATTGAATTAAATAAAATGTGGGACAAAGGAAATGCTCCTTGGAAGGTTTGGTAAATAATAATTATATGTTTGGAAATATTTTTCATGGTAAAAAGGTTCTAATTACAGGAAATACAGGATTCAAAGGGTCTTGGCTTACATCTTGGTTGTTACTTTGCAAAGCTGATGTCTATGGTTTTTCAATAGATGTTCCATCTAAGCCTTCTATGTTTAAAACATTAGGTTTAGAAGAGAAAATTCATCATAAGTTTGGAGATATACGAAATAAAGATGAATTTAATTTATATGTTGAAGAAGTAAGACCGGATTTTATTTTTCATTTGGCAGCTCAGGCAATTGTGTCTACTTCCTACTCTCAACCTTTTGATACGATAACAACTAATGTTGTTGGTACTGCTTCAGTTTTAGAAGCAGTTAAGGAAATTGATTATAATTGTGTTGTAATCTTAATCACAAGTGATAAAGCTTACGATAATGTTGAATGGATTTGGGGTTATAGAGAGATCGATGCTATGGGAGGAAAAGATGTCTATTCTGGTTCAAAAGGTGCAGCTGAACTTGTAATAAAGTCTTACTGGAATTCTTTTATTAAATCGAAATCAAATATAAAATTAGGAATAGCCAGAGCTGGAAATGTGATTGGTGGAGGTGATTGGTCAGCAGACCGTATCATTGTAGACAGTATAAAAGCATTTTCTACTAATAATTGCGTTGAAATCAGAAGTCCTAAAGCAACTCGTCCTTGGCAACACGTTTTAGAACCATTAAGTGGCTACTTAGTTTTAGCTCAAAACTTATATGAAAGTGCAGAACAAAACGGAGAGGCTTTTAATTTTGGTCCTAAAGCAGAGCTAACAAAAACCGTTCTTCAATTAGTTAAAGACCTAGCATTTCAATGGGGATTCAAGGGAGATGAGATCGTGAAGGTGACTGGTGAGGTTCCTTTTGAAGAAGCGAAGTTATTGAAATTAAATTGTGATAAAGCGCTGGCATATCTTAACTGGTATTCTACATTACATTACGAGCAAACAGTTCAATTAATTTCAGATTGGTATAAACCATTTTATCAGAATAAAGAGGAGAATATGTTGACATTGACAATGAATCAAATTGAATATTATATTGTTGAAGCTCAAAAACAGGAACTTAATTGGACAAGATAGTATGGTAGGAGTTGACTTATACCCGTTAAAGCATATTGTTGTACCGAAAGGAGATGTGTTTCATGCTTTGAGATCAACAGATATAGGGTTTAAGGGTTTTGGAGAAGCATATTTTAGCAAAATAGATTCCAACGAAATAAAAGGTTGGAAAAGACACAATCGATTTACCCTCAATTTAGTTGTTCCCTTTGGGGCGGTAAAATTCGTAATTTATGATGACAGAGATGATAGTCAAACTAAAGGAGAATTTAAAGAATTTGTATTATCACCAGAGGGAGATTATAGTCGTCTGACAGTGTCGCCAGGACTTTGGATGGCATTTGCCGGAGTTGCTGATGGAGAATCGATGATACTTGATATTATTGACGATGTCCATGATCAAATTGAGTCAGATAAAAAGGAATTGTCTGAGATTCCGTATAATTTTTTTAATGTATGAAGATTTTGATTACAGGAGCAACCGGATTTGTGGGAAAAACACTTATTCCTTATTTGTTTGATCGAGGAATAACCGATATTGCGATTCTCGTTCGGAATAAGGAAAAGGCATTAAATCTATTTCCTTTAATTCCTGTAACTATATTTGAAATTGATAATAATATGAGGGAGAGTGTTATATCTTATTCTCCTGACGTTG
>Ga0315902_10010391_pt1 | contig 12316 bp, 6 predicted proteins | sample LakEriMetagenome_9_FD_203523 | JGI IMG/M metagenome (GOLD analysis project Ga0315902, IMG submission 203523) | Freshwater fungal communities from buoy surface, Lake Erie, Ohio, United States - Buoy 12 MA117 | ecosystem: Environmental > Aquatic > Freshwater > Lake > Lake biofilm | place: USA... | reverse complement strand
ATTATTTGCATGATATTTTTTCAAACTTTCGCTAATTTTATTTTTAATTTCTTCGCTATGTTTACTATTTTTATGATTACCACTTCTCATATTTTCAATTACTTTTTTCCATTTTTCTGAATTTAAAATACCATTTTTTATCTTATCTCTTACTTCGGGATTGCTCATAACTATTTTGTTTCTTTCCGACATTTGTTCTTTCAATTCAGGATTATCGATAAATTTTTGTTTTAATTTATTTTTAATAATATGTTTTACTTCTTCAGTATGAGTTTTTCCTTGAAATCCTCCACCTTCACCACCTTTTGTTATATTATAACCACCGGGAACAACGCTATTATATTTTTTTATATACTCTATTTCATATTTAAATCTTTCATCATCAAAGCAAATAATCAATATACTAAATTCAAAATTATCAATCCCATATTTTTTAACAGCATCTCTTAAAGCAGGACAGCCCTTATTTATTCCTATTGTTTGTCTATGTTGATTCCATCTCATAGAAACATCTATACATTTTGTTTCACCAATATAACATTTTTTTGTAAGTTTATTGAGTATGCGATATATGTACGCCATTGTAAATATATAATGTTATATTTTAGTATCAACGACAAATATTATATCAATTTTATTATTAATATAATATAAATACTCTGACACAAAAATGTCCCTACGCTCATTCCTACAAAAAATCCCCAAATATGGCGACTTTATTGCCTTTTTCTGTTTCTTAATCGTTATTTTCGTCCTCTCATTTAGACCCAATAAGACATTATTCGATTATTTCCTGATCATTTTCAGTATCGGCGGTCTAACAGTTGACGGGCTTTCTATGTTTTTGACATTGACATCGGCAAAATAAATCGGCAAAATAAATAAATTAATAAACAATTAAGTAAAAACGAATTTAAAGACAAACGTATATATTATATCGGGGTGAGAGTCGTGATGCGTTTAAAATATATAAAAATAGTATAAAGGTATATTGGGTGCCACAATTAAGTAATAGTTTGCCCTTGTAGCGCAGTTGGATAGCGCACAGGACTTCTAATCCTGGGGTCGAGGGTTCGAGTCCCTCCAAGGGTGGTATGTGGACCGGGTCAATATTCTTTAGTGAATATTAGTTTATTTATGTGCTTCCCTAGCTCAGTAGGTAGAGCGTGTGGCTGTTAACCACAAGGTCATCGGTTCGAACCCGGTGGGGAGCGTGTTATTATTTTATTACAAGAATCTCGTCTTGTAATAAAAAAAGTGTTAGAACATATACACATCATATCACGCGCGTTATTCTTACCTGTTATTTACTTACCTATATTGCGACATATTGCGACCGATTTAGGCAGGAACCATAGCTGACTCTTGTTTTCGCTTCTTGGAACTCTCGCTTGCGACGGCGGCCGCTGCCGACCTTTTGGGTGCCGCAAGAGCACGCTTGTCCATCTCAACACGCTCACACAACGCGTGAAGATGGAATCGGGTATCGGTGAGAGGCGCGGCAGCAGCAGCAGAGGCAGGGCGTGGGGTCTGTTTTTGAGCAGCCGCAGCGGCACGTTGAGCCCAAGTGAGGGGTTTGGCAGGCTCGACAGCGGGAGGCGGACCAGTCAAGATGGAGCGTTGTGGGATAACCGGTTTCGGGACACCGGCTTGTTCACGCTCATCGTCAGATGATGATGACGAATCATCGACACTCAGCAACCCAAATGATCCTCCGTATGTTTTGCGTGGGGGAGCAGGCGCAGCGACAGAAGCAGGTTTCGATTTCGGCTTGGTATTCGCAGCCATATCTTCGATTCGGGGTCTTGATGATGACGACGACGACGATCCCACAGTTTCCCAGGACTTGCCGGCAGCAACCGATTTCTTGGCACGCTCACGCTCTTCGCGGTCGCGCTCTGAACGCTCCCTTTCGCCGCGAAGCTTTTCAGGGCAGTAGTTTGTTGTATGGCCGGGGACACCACAGTTCAGACATTTCTGCGCAAGAAGCGTAGGGCACACGACTTTTCCGTCAGGACCGGGTTGGTCCTTCACGTAGTGACTGGTGTAATCAGCGACAGGCAGACCGGCGTCGTAGCAGACCTTACAGAACGGCATATCGGCAGCACGGACCCAACCGTCGTGAAATTTGCGAGTGCCGACGGGAACGCTGGAAGAAGTCTTGGAATTGCCACGCGACAGAATCAAAGAATGATTTCCGCTCTTTTTGAGATTGATCGTGACTTGAGAACCGGGGATACCATAGGTGTAGGAAGTAGAGGCACGAGAGGACGAGGACGAGGACGAGGACGACATTTGATGTTCGAGTTTGTGTATTTGAAGTTCACTATATTCGATTTTACATTCCAATGACATTTCAATTTTCCGTTTCAATAAATCCCCAATCAATTCTACCCAAAAATCAAAATAAATATTATATTTACATACTATATAATATATCCCTATTACCATCCTTTGTATACGCTAAATGGCAACTAAAACACGCAAAAATATGAAGAGAAAATTGGCATCTTCGTGTAATAGTAAACATAAATATACCGAAAATGAACTTGTTCTGAAATTCATCGAATTTTTAAATATCATCAAGGTATATCACTGGAAGACACTGAGCTATCCTGAACATAAAGCCACAGATGAGTTATATGAGAGTTTAAATGGCCGCATAGACGAATTTATGGAAACGATTCTCGGTAAAACAGGAAAACGGTTTAATTTATCATCCACTCATCATATCCCTTTTTACGATTATACAAATGTTAAAATATTTAAGCAGTGTATTGAAATATTTAAAGCGTATTTAGTTAATATGTCAAATGCGCCATATTTTAAGAATCCGGCAAATTCCGATTTGCTGAATATTCGCGACGAAATATTGGGTGATCTCAATAAATTTACATATCTTCTTACTTTTCACTAGGTGATATAACCCATAAGCCGAATATATGATATCGGGAAATTGAAATGGAAAATAGCGATAAAATAATTGGTAGATAACTTTATCAATTATTTGCGTATACGCTACACACCACGATGGAACAAGCCACAACACCAACACCAACACCCACCACAACACCCGCCCTGAATCCCGAAAATGAAAAACAAATAGGTAAGTCTGTTTCATATTTTCACGACTTTCTCGCAGCAGCAAACCTTGAACAGAAGGAGTATCAAACAGAAGGGATCCGATTTTGTCTTCGCAATGAGATTTCGTCGTCACCGGCAGCTCCGTTAGCGCGCGGAGGCATCGTCGCTGATGAAATGGGTCTGGGAAAAACAATAATGATGATCGGTCTTATTATTGCGAACTTCAAGCCCCGAACACTAGTCGTCTTGCCCGTCGCTCTCGTAAAACAATGGGAGCAACAAATCCTGAAAAATGCCGGACACAAGGCTCTCATTTACTACGGCCCTGATAAGCGAAAAATCACCGACGATGCGCTTGCAAAAGCACCCGTTATCATCACGACATATGGGCATATGGTTCGCCGAGATATAAGTGTATCGACAGCGACACATCCCTATCCCCGCCACCGCGCCCCAAATAATCGCCTTTATGGTCTCGTGTGGGATCGTGTCATCTTTGACGAGGCACATCACCTTCGCAGCAAAAATACGCAGATATTTAAAAGCGTCTCTACATTGAAAGCGAATATTCGCTGGTTTGTTACCGGCACGCCAATCCAAAACTCGATTCACGACTTCTATTCGCTGTGCACGCTTCTCGGTCTAGACGCAGCATATTATACTGAAAAGCACAATCTTCGCGAAATCGTCGCATCTTTCGTGCTTAAGCGCACCAAAAAAAGCGTCGGCCTTACACTTCCGCCTATCACAGTCAATACCATCAACGTGGAATGGGAAAGCAACTCTGAAATGCTATTATCGCGAATCCTACATAGCGGGATCGCGTGCTTGATGCCTGCCCCTGTCGCCGATGAAGGTGCAGTAGCATCCACCACCGCCACCGCCACCGCCGCCACACCCCCAGCCCTCCCAGACATTAACCGCGACACGGCTCCGCGCTGGTTTCCCGAGCCATCAGAAGCAAAAATAGGTCGTATGATTCAGGCAAAACAGTCGTGTATTTATCCTCGCCTGGCGTGTCGTCGATCTGTTCCACAAATGCCGCCCATAGAAGATGCGAATTATTGTAGCAAGATTTCTAAAGTCGTCGAAACAATCATCGGGCGCAAAGATAACGGCAAACGCAAGATCGTGTTTTGCCATTTTAGGGGTGAAATCGACTACATTAAGGAGTGCATAATTGCCAAATCGCCGGAGCTTAATGTGCGATATTTGGACGGGCGAACCAAGGAAAGCGAACGCCGCATCATTCTTGCGCCGGACGCCAATGTCGATGTGCTCATTTTACAAATCCAAACCTGCTGCGAAGGCCTGAATCTTCAGCAATTCTCGGAGGTATATTTCGTTAGCCCGGACTGGAATCCGTCAGTAGAGGACCAGGCAATCGCACGGTGTCATCGTTTCGGACAAAAAGATCCCGTCATTGTGTATCGATTCATTATGGAGCCATTTAAGCTTTATGTTGACACTCACGCGGATACTAATGGGTGTATCGATATCGACACAATCGAGGCTTACACGGCAAATGTTCAGAACAAAAAAAGAATATTTGCGGATGAAGTATTAAATTTGTAATCGTATGTCAACGCGTGTATAAATAAACCTTAAACCTTAAACCTTTTTTGTGCTGCTGCTGCTACTGTCGTTATGGCCGATTTGCGCCTATATTCGCATACTCGTCCGCTAATCGGTTACCATTTGCCTCAAAAGTGTCGAGGTTCGTATGCGCATAAACGTGCTTCACAACTAGCTCCATACCATATGCTGCGATTCTGTCACGGATTTCCATTATCTCTTGGACCATATCCGCATTCTTTACTTCCTCGCCACTCTTTTTAGAAACGAGATAACCTGCTTTCCTATATTTTACACCGGTGTCTCCTAATATCAGCTTGGAATAAGATGAATCAGTATATAAGATGATTTGTGTTTCTTTTAATTTATCATTTTTGTGCGGGAATTCGGCGTCAGGTGCTGCCTCCCCCACCGTCTCATCAATACAACATAATATATAATTCAGACCATCGATGATTGCTTTTAATTCACCACGATTGTTTGTTTTATTATCGCGGATTGTTCCGGCATAACGTAATTCTTCCATTAAACCATAAGCAGGAATATATATTCCGTAACCACATAATACTCGCGCAGCACCATTTTTACTTTTTTTACGAATAAGAGAACCATCAGTGAATATGTAAATGATATGCTTTTTTGGATTTGCGTTCGCATCCGCAATTTCCGAAATTTCACCATTTTCATTATTCCCATCGATTTTCGAATTATCTCCCGCACTTGGCGTATCATTGCTTTTTCCAAGAGTATCCAACATCGACTGGTTAGTCTTGGTGCCGAACCCGTGGATCAGAAAATGCTCGGCTTCTTCTTTCGTGCCAAACTTCTTAAAAACAGGATGCTTCACACCGAAAATATTCTTCTTACATTCATTCCAGTCGGTATATATGCCGCGGCGCTTCCCTTTGTGAACTGCGTAAAATGGCATTTTGTATAATATATAGTTGTTTTTTTAAACAGTTATATGTTATTGTTATTTTGTATTATGAATTTATGAATTTATGAATATTATATCATTATAGATTCAATTTTGTGTTATTATATTCGTATTTCTATTTTATGATAGGGGAATTTTGCAATTTCTCCCGCATCTAACGTTTCACGCCTTTTCTAAGAGTCTGTTTATTGTGTGGCTTACGTGACAAGTAGGACTTGCGCTTTCTACAAAATGTCTTGTTTGTAACCTTACTATTTCGTTTATGTCTGCTCTTGCTCTTGCTTTTACGCTTGGGAGATGTTCTTGATTTATATTTTCTGTTCCTCTTGGTGGTAGCTACAGTCGTGAGTCGGTGTTTATTGCCGCCATCCGGTGCATCAACCGGCATAGTATCCAGATCAACCGGCATAGTATCCAGTATAGTATCCTGCACAGCCCCAGTCCCAGAATCAACTATATCATCTATTAGTTGCTGTGTTGGAACATAGTCGTCGGGTTGATAACTACTATCACTTGCTTCACTACCGACCAATGTGTCATTTGATAAAAAAAGCATCAAAGCAAGACTACTATTTATACTACTATTTTCATCAAAACTACAAAATGATTCAGAAGCATATGAACTAGTAGTTGAAGATGAAGCTGCTGATAATGTTGATCCGTCACTTACAACAGAACCTGTATCTAATTCGTCAGTGTCTTCCATAAAATCCTTAGTTAAAAATTTAGATATCGCTTTTATATCACCTGTTTTTTCTTTTAACATACGTTTAATATAATCTTCATTTCCGGAACCATCTGTAGGAACACCAGGCACAAATACAATATTCATTTTTTTAAAATGGTTAACAAATGGAGTTAAAAATGAAGAACCATCAGGTATTTTTATTAAATTGTAAGGAGGAACATTCGCATCATATATAAGAGCGGTCGTATTATACTGAATACAAATTCTAAGATAACTTTCAAAATATTTAAAAAATGAAGGTAGTTGAAAATGATTACCAAAGAAATAATCCATCATTTTACCTGCAAAAAAACCACCATAAGATGCGACTCTTCGATGTGTAGCGCAAGAAGTATATTCCGAAAATATAAATGAATCCAATTTTTGTCCTAATATTCTATGTATTTCTTGTTTTACTTCTTGTTCTTTTTTTTGTATTATTTCTAATGCTTTTTGTTGGTTTTGTTCTTGTGTGTTTATTAGTGTTTGTGCGTCTTTTAATTGGTGTAATGGTAATGATTCTATTCGTGTTAGTATATCTGATATAGTTAACATTTGTGTATGTAGATCTATAAAAAATGGTTTTCCATCTATGTTTTCTTGAACTATTCCTAGAATTGTTGCTTCATTTTCAATGTATGTTTGTTGAGTTTGTAGTTTTAATATTTTTTCTAAAAGTCGTTGTTGTTCTAATGCTTGTTGTTGTTGTCGTTGTTGTTCTAATGCTTGTTGTTGTTGTCGTTGTTGTTCTAATGCTTGTTGTTGTTGTCGTTGTTGTTCTAATGCTTGTTGTTGTTGTCGTTGTTCTAATTCTTTTTTTATTATTTCTGCTGCTGCTGCTGCTGTTGCTTGTGACTTTGGAACTGTCACCGATCCTTTCGTCGGTCTTTTATTTTTTCCATCACCACCACCACCTGCCATTCCGCCGCCGCCCATCATTTCTGTAGGTTTTTCTGCTAGAACTTCCGGTAAATCCGGTAAAAAATTGAGTGGTATTATCTGCATATCCATACCATTTAAAATTTGTGGATTTACCTCACGTGTATAAACAATAGTGCTTGATGCTTGATATACTATAGACATAGAATTAAATATATCACCAGGTATTTGTATATAGTAGCAGTCTAATCGGTATACATTTGCCAATGTAAGCACAGTAACAGGAATATTACCCGTAGATTCCATTTTTAATTCATCAAAGTAAGATGAATGTTCATATAGATCAGTGATTCTTTTATCCTTTATCATTGGATTACTCGGATTTAAACACATAAAATTACCATCACCCATATACACAAACTCGCCAGCATTATTAAAATAATATAATCTACGATTCTCGAGAATACCAAACACAGTGTGTAAGGCTTTATACGCATTATTCATTATTCCACCTAACCAGTTTTTTTTTAAGCATAAAAGAGCATGATCTGTTAAGTCGTCTTCAAACTCGGTAATATTAGTTGCTCTATATGCAGTAGCAGGAAGAACCTGTGATGAGAAAAACTCTATAATAGTAGTCGCTGCTGCTGATGGACTTTCCGTAATAAAATCAATAGCGTTACAAATTATTGCTCGGGTTGCTGGGTCTTGTAAGTTTAGCCCCCCCATCGTAGCAGATCTAATATTATTGGTAACGTTGGTTACTATTAAACTCGTTTTTGTTATTGATAATAAAGTTAGTAATTCAAGTGTTTTTGTCCTGAGTTCTCCAACTTTAGCTCTAAAAATTGTATCATCAATCGTTGGTGGTTTCTCTTCTATATCCCTCATCCCTTCTATATCCCTCGTTTTACTTATGTCTAAAAGTGTAGTAATCGCTTCTTCAAGGCGTTCGGGACGAGAAGAACTATAAGCAGCATACGCAATAATCGGCATCATTGCGATTTTTTTTTTAACTTTATCCTGAACAAGCAATCTTTGATTTTTCATATCTTCTTCATTCGAAGAAATAATTCTACGCTTATACTTAATATTAACTTCACTAACTGTATCACGAAATTTTTTAGACGCCCAAATAGCTGAACTTCTTGGATAAGGATCTAATGATGGTTGATAAATGCTTGTTTTTCCTTCTTTTGTTCCAAGGGTCATTAAAACCTGGGTGCTTTTTTTAAATTCAGCAATTCTTGGATCGGCAGAATAATATGATTTTAATGGTTCAACGTTTAATATATTGTAACGTAATGATAACAAGTAAAAATCAGGTTCTGTTAACATTGAACCTATAACAACGTGTAGAACAGGCGATAGGACTGGAGATGTAACAGGATTAGGTGACATTAATGCTGTAAAATTAGAAAATCCTTGACACCAAAATGTTTTCTTATATCTGTCAGGTTCTAAAAAGAACTCAAATGATGAACAACCACTTTTAAGACAACAGGTAGTAAAACAAAATATATACGGATATGTAGTATCATATTGCGTCCTATGTCTTGAAAATTCAAAATTAGGATGAGCAGGGTCGTCTGGAAAATAAGCGGCAAGTTGTGCTTCATAAACAGCTCTGCTCTCATCGGTCTTAATATTTGCCATCCCAGAATATGGATTATCCATTGGAAATCCATTATGAATGATAGGTCCATAACGAGCATCAATCATATAATAATTACCTATCATTCCCATCTTTACATTGGGATCAGGCAGAGCAGATGTATACGTAGTCGGAGGTATAAGACAAACATAACAACATTCTGCAGTTGCTGCTTGACCCGTCGGCGGCAATTTATTTCTACCACAGTATGCTGGTTTAGGATACGTTCTCCATCCTGTTCCCCATATTCCGTTGCTTTCACCCGGTATAGAGTAAAATGAAGGGATAATATTTGCCCTATTAGGAAAAGTATCAAGAAAACTAACATCTTGTAAATAAGACATATTTCCTATAAAATAATTGAGACGACTTAATGTATTAAGCATAATTGGATTTTTGATTCCTCTTGGAGAATGTTTGTTGTAATATTTGTTTAAAGCAAGCTGTAGTCTAAAATGAACAATAGTTGCTTGTGTATAGTCATAACCTTTTTCAATGCTTGAATTTGCTATTAATTTAAAAAATACACGATATAAGCCTTCACTTTGAGAACGATAAACCCAAAAATAAGTGCCTGTAGTATATCTATTGTCGTCATAACATTTTACGTAAATAAATACTCGTCCTTCTATATTTTGAAAATCTAATATTGGACCTATTACGTAATGATACGGTCCTACTGTAACAGTTTCATAATATGAGTCGGGAGGTGATGGTGGTGGCGGTGGCGGCGGTGGTGGTGTAGGCACGACATGCGATCTTACCGGGTCGCGGAATTCTAACCGGGGGGGCAATACTAACGTGTTGCACAATACTATCTGGGCCTGAGGGCGCATTACTTTATATGCCGCCCATTGGCGTGATGAAAATACAGAATAGGTTTCCAATGCTTCGAGACAGGATGTAACTCTATTATAGAATATTCGATTTTGCATATCTACGCTTTCATCATCCGGATTAGTTGGAATATTAAGATAAGGCACCCAAGATTTGGTAAATCTTAACATCATTAATTTATATATATTCGCATCCGCGTGATCCTGCTTTGCCGCCACTTTCAGCAAGCGCGTTGCTTCAGCTGTTGATGCTTTAGTCCCTGCATTAAAACCAGTATAATTTTTTAATATTCCTGCTAGCTGAACAGCAGATTCAGCTATACAATCATTCCTGAATTTTAAAGTAGTAGTTTTATCACGTAATAATTTTTCTCTTAATTTTTTAAGTTTTTCTTTATCTGCTTCATTATACTCAAAAACTACATCCGGGAGACATTTATATTTTTGTCTATTTAATTCATCATTTGCTTTATATTGAAGATCATCGGCATTAGCCACATCAGCACGAACAATGGCAGCTTTAGCATCATTACACTGTTTTATTTGTTTACGAGTAAGAGCCTTCTCTTCGCGAACAGTATCAAGAATTTCACTTAGTATATTAGATTCTATAGCATTAATATTATTGGCAAGAGCTGCTGAATTGTTAGCTTTAACAGAATTTTTTACTTTTTCATCAATGTCAATTAAATTTTTGGTTTCTTTATGGCGTTGTTCTTTAATCTCGGCGTCTTTATTTACTGGTGGAATTATATGTGTTCTAATTCCAACTACATTATCTGCTATATAGTTTTTAACCACATTAATATTTTGTCTCATACCTTTATCGTCTTTAACTGAACTATCAGCATCGTGGATTTCTATTTCTTTTTTTTGTATTACCGCGTCAATAACTTTTTCACACCTTTCAGTTAGATTTAGGTTACTATTAGAAGCTGTGTCAGCTGGTTTTAATAAATTCCAAGCACTATCAATAACAGCAGTTGTAGAAACACTCATCTATAAACATATATTAAACACATAATAAAATTCTAAATATAAACCTTAAGAAATGTATAAATATATAATAAAAAATTGAAAACATCTAACTCATTAAAAATATTTATCAAATATATAGCGAGATATTTGATAAATACACGATAAATAAAATAAAATGGCAACTAGAAAGCAGATGCTTAGATCATATAAAAGTTGGCGTCGTAATAACCCAACCACTCATCAACGAACTTTACAAATGAAGCGTTGTGGCAAAAAGTGTTTCCTCGGAAGCAAGAAGTCATTCCCCATATGTAATGCCGGTTCTTGTAAGCGCAGCAAAGGCGGGATTATGTCAGCATATGTCCGCGCGCGTGAAATGACGCGTCGCGCCAGAGACAGAACCATCGAAAAACATCGCGCCCCCTACTACTATGCCATTGCCAAAAAAGCAAAAACGCTCCTTAAGCGTCTTTTTTCTTCTTCCCGGAAAACAAGAAAAGTCCGCGCTTAATCTAGACCCCCGTGGATCCAAATCCGCCACATCCTCTTTCCGTAATACCAAGCTCATCCTCGTGTTCCACAATTCGCACAAGAAACGGATCCAACGTAGGAGAACAGATTTGGAACATTCGTGACATAGGCGGAGCGTATCGATAAAGACACGCTTTCATATCATTATTCGCCGAGTCGATATTATCAACAACGGCCATTACTTCTCCCCTATATCCGGCATCAATAATCCCCACCGAATTCGCCATTCGAAAAGGCGTCTTTACAATACTAGACCGAGGATACAAATAATAACCGACTGGTGTTGCCGACGATGAAGCATATTCTGCCGAAGAATCTACCAAAACCATAGCACATTTCACACCAAGTGGCGCACGAAATGTGATAGGAGATATGCGATTATCTGTGTATCCGAATGCGTGCTCGGAGTAATCATATGGTGCAAATAAATCGAAACCTGAGTCGGGATATTTAGATTCACATACTTTTTTATTATGCGCAGTGACCTTTTCTTTATACATTTTTAAAATTTCTGTATATTTTTCTATTGATTGTTGGGGGTGTTTCATAATAAACATATCCATAGTGTATTTCGGTTTGCGAATAGTGTCGGTCATTATGCTGTGTTCTATTCCGTTATTATGCAAGTAATAATATGAATGCTCGAATTAACTTTATATTATTTTTGATATTTTATATTACTATTATAGCAGAAATATAAAATCTATCCTAAATATAAAATCTACCCTAATTATAAGTAAGTAAATATGAGCTACACAGGCAATTATTGTTCAAGGTGTAAAGCAAGAGGGCATACTATACATAATTGTCCGCGTAATCAGGGGCAGGGGCAAGCGCAAGGAGCAGAACAACAGCCACATCATTCACGTCAGCGTCCACATCAGCGTCCACATCAGCGTGAGCGAACCCACAGCCACAGTCAAGGGCACGCGCAGGCGCACGCGAAAGAGTTTATGCTTCAACTGCCACAGCAGCAAATGTATATGCCTCCTCCCTATCAGCAAATGTATATGCCCCCTCCCTATCAGCAATCGGTTATTGCGCAAGGGCCTGAGTTATTTCCAGTTCAGAGAGTCGATTCATTACAAGACAATACGGATATATCACTACTTCCT